>Ga0070741_10017506_pt1 | contig 11763 bp, 11 predicted proteins | sample Coa_R1_4_FD_66440 | JGI IMG/M metagenome (GOLD analysis project Ga0070741, IMG submission 66440) | Surface soil microbial communities from Centralia Pennsylvania, which are recovering from an underground coalmine fire - Coalmine... | ecosystem: Environmental > Terrestrial > Soil > Unclassified ...
GGATCGGTAGAGCAGCGCCTCGCGCTTCCAGTAGCCGATGCCGCCGGGGTCTTCCTGCCCGGCGGCCGGCGCGGAGGTCTTGAGCACGGCGCTCCAGGGGCGCTCCTCGCGGCCGACCCGCGCCACGCCGCGGACGAGCATCAGCGAGCGCGCGACGTCGAGCGCGCCGCGCTCGCCCCTGAGCGGGACGGCTTCCCACCCGCCGAGCGACGCGTGGGGCTCGCCGAGCGCGGCCCGAGCCACCTCGCGCACCCGCTCGCCGCCGGGCCCAGCCAGGTGCGCGCGGACGCTCTCGATGCGGCTCCCTCGACCGGTCTTCAACCCTCATGCTACCGAATCTGCCGGCGGCGGTAGGGCGAGCGATTGCCTGGTTCGGCCGGCTCTCGGTACGCTTCGGCCATCGGGAGGAAAACGATGGGCGGATTCCAGAAGTTCCTGTTGCGCGGCAACGTCGTCGATCTGGCGGTCGCGGTGGTAATCGGCGCGGCGTTCGGCGCGGTCGTCCAGGCGGCCGTCAAGGACCTGATCACGCCGCTGATCGGCGCCTTCGGCGGCCTCCCCGACTTCTCGGCCTGGTTCTTCACGGTCAACGGCTCGAAATTCCTGATCGGTGACTTCATCAACAACGTCGTTTCGTTCGTGGTCATCGCGGCCGTCGTCTACTACCTCGTCGTGCTGCCCGTGCAGCGGTTGATGGACCGGTTCAAGCCGGACGAGCCGCAGCCGGCCCCGGCGACGCGCGAGTGCCCGGAGTGCCTGAGCAAGGTCCCGGTCGCGGCCAGGCGCTGCGCCTACTGCACCAGCGAGCTCACCGCCGCCGTCTAGCGGTGCCGGTTCGGTAGGCGTCGAGGCCGCGCCATCACCCGGCCAGCCCCCGACCAGGCCGTAGGCGCCCGGTGGGCCGACCTGATCCGGCAACAGCGTGCCCGCCAGCGACCCGAACGCTGTGCTGAGCAGCGCGCCGACGCAAAGCGACGGCGCGAAGACGCCGCTCGACCCGCCCGAGCCGATCGTGAGGCCGTCCCCGTTGGGGGGGCAGGGCAAGGGCCTCGTGGCGTCTAACGGCGGCGGGTCGCGGCGGCCGCCAGCAGGTCGGCGGCCGCCGCGAGCGTCTGACGGACAGCTGTGGCCGTGTCCGTGCCGCCCGGCTCGACTACGACGACGCGGGCCGGGCCGCGCCCCCAGGTCGACCAACGCCGGACGAAGCGCGGCCCGGCGGACGGGACGAACGCCGTCACGCCGGGCGTGCCGACCGCCGAGGCGACGTGCTGGCCGGCCGAGTCGTAGCCGACATGCAGGTCGGCCGCGGCGACGAGCGCGGCCATCCGCTCGGTGGGCGCCTGCCAGGTGACGAGTTGGCGCTGGCCCGGCGCGGCAAGGGCGACCGGGTCCCCATCCGGCGGGAGGTGGACGACGTCGACCCCTTCGGCGGCGAGCCCTTCGCACAGCGCGTTCGTCGCCGCGACCTCGCCGTCCGTCACGCCGCGGCTCAGCAGGACACCCAGCCGGTCGGCGATCAGCCCGCGGAGCACCGCGCGCTCGAAGTCCGGTCCGACCCGCTTGCGCTCGTTCGCGCCGACGCCGAAGTTGACCGCCGCCCAGAGCCGCGCGTGCGGCCGCAGCTGGGCCAGCAGCCGGTCGGCCCAGGCGCGGGCGTCGGCGGTCAGCCAGACGGTCGGCGTGCCCCGCGTGCCGAACAGGCCGTGCGCCCAGTCGGCGGCGAGCTCGCCCAGCCGCTCGATCCCCGGACGCTGGATGGTGCGGCTCGGGAAGAAGCGGGTGCGCGCGTCCGGCGCGACCGGCAGGAGGTTGAGCTGCGTGATCCGCGAGTCGGGATCGACGACGAGCCAGCTCGCCTCGGGCAGGCCGGCGGTCGCCTCCCGCACGATCGCGCGCGCGGCCGGCCACGCCGCCAGCCGGGTGAGCAGGTCCCCCCGGCGCGGGTAGTCGACGGCGCGGAAGTCGACGCGGTCGTTGCCCAGGAACACGCCCCGCGAGCCCTCGGGCCCGACGAACAGCACGCGGCAGCCCGGGTAGCGCGCCAACAGCGCGTCGACGATCGTGGCGGCCTGGAAGATCTCGGCGCCGAGCGTGACCTTCGAGAGGACGACGGCCAGGCGAAGCTCGCCCTCGACCGGCGCGGGGTCGGCGTCGAGCCAGCGGTGGCCGCGCGCCGCGATCTGACCGTTCGTGAGCCCGAGATCGGCGAGGCCGCGGTCGATCGCGGCCGCGCGCGGGTGGCGGCGGGCGACGTCGATCACCTCGGCGAAGACGTCGACGTAGGCGTGTGCCTCGGCGACGCCGAACGCGTCGCCGAGCGGCTCGACGACCTCGCCGAACAAGACGGCGACGGCGCGGGCGGTTTGCTCGCCGTCGCCGATCGCGAGCCCGGCGAGCGCGCGCACGGCGGCGCGGTCGACGCCGCCGTCGGCGCGGAACCGCGCCCAGAACGCGGCGGCGAGCGCGGTGGGGTCGGCCATCCGCCGGAGGGTAGCCGACCGCGCGTCGAAACGACGAAAGAACCCCGATGGCTTCCTCTTCCGCTGGGAGGAAAGGTGGTGGCCAGGCGGGCGAGCGCCGAGGGGCACGGTGGACCTCACACCTCAACCCGCGCCGGGACGCTTTCGACCTCACCTTCCCGCTGGAGGAGGCGACGCGAGCGGTTGCGCTACGCTCACCCGTGCCGATGCTGTCCGACGCCGACCGCCGCCTCCACTGGGAGGGCTGCCACAACGTGCGCGACCTCGGCGGGCTGCCGACCGTGCACGGCGGCCGCGTCGCCTGGGGTGCGCTGGTGCGGGCCGACTCGCTCTGCCGGCTGACCGCCGCCGGCCGGCGGGCGCTGATCGGGCACGGCGTGCGCACCGTCCTCGACGTCCGCTTCCCGAGTGAGGTGGCGCTCGAGCCGCACCCGTTTCGCGGCGGTGCCGGCGGCGTGCGGTACCACAACCTCCCCGTGAACGCCGGCCGGACGCCGGCCGAGGACGACGCGGTCTCGGCTGCGTTCGCAGCCGCCCGCACGCGCGAGGAGGCCAACCGGCTGGAGCTCGACGTCAACGGCGTCGGCTTCGCCCGGATCGTCGCGGCGTTCGCGCGGGCGCCACGCGGCGGCGTTGTCGTCCACTGCCACGCCGGGAAGGACCGTACCGGCGTCGCCATCGCCCTCCTCCTGTCGCTGGCCGGCGTGCCCGACGACGCCATCGCGGCCGACTACGCGCTCAGCGCCGAGGCCGTCGGCGCGGCGCCCGAGCCACCGCCGCCGACGGCCGAGCCGGGCGGCGACCTCCCGTGGTGGGCGCGGCCGCGGCACCACCGCGATTGCCCTCCCGATGCGATGCTGGCGGTGCTGGCGCACCTGCGCGAGAGCCACGGCGGCCCCGGACCGTACCTGCTGCGCGGCGGCGCGACGCCGGCCGACCTCGCCGCCGCCCGCGCCCGCCTGCTCGGGCACCCCTAACCCCGTCGCCCCGAGCGCTGGCGGTGAGCCCCGGCCGCGCCGTCGGCCCTGCGCGGCCCCCGCGTCGCCGCACGCGGCCCGAGGCGAAGGCGGCCGCAGCGGAGCGGCGCCGCCACCTCAGCTCCGGGGGCGGCTTCGGCGACGCACGCCGGCGTGGCGCGCGGCAGCCGAGCGAGGGAAGCAGCCACGCGCGCCAGCGCTCACAACCTAACAACCGTCCCGTTTCGTAAAACGTGAAACATCGGCGGCCGCCGGCCGCGCTACGTCGGCCGCACCAGCAGGTCGTAGAGGCCCTGGAGCTCCTCGTCCGAGTAGAAGTGGATCGTGAGCTTGCCGCCCCGGCGCGAGCGCGTCAGGGTGACGCGTGTCCCGAGCGCGGCGCGGAACTGCTCCTCGAGCGCGCGCGTCTCCATCGAGCGCGTCTCTCCGCCGTCGGCGCCCTGGTGCGCCGTTCGGCCGCCGCTCGGCTCCGCCGGGGCCTCGCCCCACCGGCGCACCAGCTCCTCGGTCTGCCGTACCGAGAGGCGCAGGTTCTTCACCTGCCGCAGCGCCTGCACCCGCGCCTCGTCGTCCGGCAGCGCGATCAGCGCGCGGGCGTGGCCCTCGCTGATCTCGCCGGCCGCGAGCGAGCTCTTCACCGCCTCGGGTAGGCCGAGCAGCCGGAGCGTGTTGGTGACCGTCACGCGGTTCTTGCCGAGCCGCGCCGCCAGCGTCTCGTGCGTCAGACCGAACTCGTCGATGAGCTGGCGGTAGGCGAGCGCCTCCTCGAGCGGGCTGAGGTCGGCGCGCTGGATGTTCTCGACCAGCGCCATCTCGAGCGTCGCCTGCGGCGTCACGTCCTTCACGACCGCCGGCACGCGCGCCAGCCCGGCCAGCCGCGCCGCGCGCCAGCGCCGCTCACCGGCGATCAGCTCGAAGCGGCGGCCGCCCGCGCCGGGGAGCTCGCGCACGACCAGCGGCTGCAGCACGCCATGCGCCCGGATCGAGCTCGCCAGCTCCTCGAGCTGGCCGGGGTCGACGTGCTGGCGCGGCTGGCGCGGGTTCGGCTGGATCGCGTCGACGTCCAGCTCGGTCAGCCCGGCGCTGGTCGGCAGCAGCGCGCCGAGCCCACGTCCGAGCCCTCCGCGCGGCCGCAGCATTCCCACCAGTCGCGTCCCCTGCCCCGACGTCGCCGCCGGGAGCGGGCGGCAGTATAGCAGCGCGCCCCTGGGGAGTCCGCCGGGCAGGCCGGCGGCGCGCCCCGCGCCGGCGGGGCGGGCAGAAGCCGGTCGCCCCGACGCGCCCACGGCTGGCCGGCGTCGCCCTCGCCTCTGGCCTCTGGTCGGTCGGGTTGTGGGCGCGGGCGACCCGACTCGTGTGGTACCAGGCGCCGATCCCCGGTTGGACGGCGCCGACGTGGGACCGGGCCCCGCCGCCTCGAGCGCGACGGTGGCGCCCCTCGCGGCCGGCCGCGGAGGCGCCCGCGTACGGCTGCCCGGCGCGGGCGGAGTCGCTGGCGGCCTGGCGTCCGCGGCGGGCGATGGGCTCGCGTCCCGGCTGGGCGGGGACGCACTCGCCGCGTCCCTCGGCGTCGCGGACGCCGAGGGAGGCTGGGCGCCTGCTCGTCGAGAGTGGCGGTGACGCCGGTCAGGCCGGCTCGGATCCTGCTCCGCTCGTCCTGGCCTGCGCGGACGGGCCCCGTCGAGGGGCATCGGGCGCGGCCGTGAGCCGATCAGCGGTCGGGGCTGGCGCGCTCGACCGCGAACCGGACCTCCTGCCCGAAGGAGAGCTCGAGCGTGTGGCCGTCGGGGTCCGACAGCATCGCGTAGGAGCCAACCGGCGGGCCAGCGTCGACCGTCGGCCGGCGCAGGCAGCCGTCGGCGGCCGCCTGGGCGACGAGCGCGTCGAGCTCCTCGCGGCTCGCGCAGGCGACGCCGAGGTGGGCGAACGGGCCGAGCGGCGGTTCGCGGGCCGGCCCCTGCGCGAGCACGATGACGAACGGTCGGGTCAGGTCGCCGATCCAGACGACCGCGCCGTTCGGGGTGGCGCGCCGGTGGACGACGCGCATCCCGGCGTACCGCTCGTAGAAGGCGATCGACCGGTCGACGTCCGAAACGACGAGCGCCACGTGCGTGAGGCCGACGTCGTGCCGAGCTGCCACGCCCCAAGCGTATCCTGAACGCCCTGACCCCCGCGGCAGGAGCCGCGCGACGGCGGCCGCTCAGGACTGCGACGCGATCGCCGAGTGGTACGTTGAGTGGGCGGACGTCGGCGGCGACCAGTCCTTAGCTTCGGTCGCGGAGAAGACAGGCGACTGCTGCATGGCGCTGATCGGCGTCGTCGGCACCGGACCGCGGCGCGGTTCGTAGCCCGCGTGCCGCGGTCGGTGAATTGCGCCGCCCCCGCGCGAGATGCGCGGGCCCGATTGGGGGTCTGACGCTGCACGGTGAGTGGCTGCTGGGACGAAAGCCTCTGGCGCCCCGCGGCGCGGACCGGCCGCCCGGCAAGGCTGGGCGCCGCGCCGCACGCTCAGCACGTACGTCGACGAGCTGACCGGCGCCGGCTTCGTCCTGGGGACGATGCGCGCCTCGGCGCCATTGCCGGTGGGACCTGAGGCCCCCCTCGCCCACGCGACGCCGCGCCTCGCGCCCGACCGCGACGCGCTCGTCGTCCAGCGCAAGCTCCAGCGCCACCCCTCGAGACCAGCTTAGCAAACCGGGGGCGCCACCGCGTGCCCCTCTCGGCGGGCACGTTGGCCGCGCGACCAACTCGCCGCTGGCGGCGAACCGTTGGATTGCCGAGCGGCGCCCGCCCGCGTGGTCGGGACGTCCTTACGAGCCGTCCCACCCGTACCAGCGGAGCACGCGCACGGCGCGGAGGGTGATCCACCGGCTCGGCCGGCCCTCGCCCTCGTCGATCTCGACCGGCATCACGCCAGGGTACCGCGCTTCGAGTGGCCACCGGCCGTCGGCGTCGCGCTTCGATGCGACCAGCTCGACCGCCTCGGCCGCGCGCTCGTCCGGCGCGGCGCCGGCGCGGCGCAGGTGCTCGAGCCCCCGCAGCACGTCGTAGTGCCACCAGGTCGGGAACGCGAAGCGCGTCCAGACGGCGCCGCCCTTCCGGTCCCGCTCGATCGCCTCGCCGGTCGACCGCCGCCGGAAGAGCCGGCGCTCGAGCAGGTACTCCTGCCCGCGGCGGCGGGCCTCGGCCACCTCCGGGCTGCCCCCGCCGGCCAGCTCGTGCTCGAGCAGGGCCTCGAGCACGCAGATCGTGGTGTTGAACGACGACCGCGTCGAGCCGTTGGCCGCCTCGCAGTTCCAGCCGCCGTCCGCGAGCTGCTCGCCGAGCAGCCGGTCGACGATCCCCTTGACGTCCTGGCCGAAGTAGGCTCCGCTCGCCGCCACCTGGCCGTTGATGCACGACTCGGCCTCGCCCACGAAGAAGGGGTTGCCGGGCCACGCCTCGCCGCGCCAGGCCACGCCGTCCCACCCGCGCCACCTCACGCGGTCGCGGACCAGGCCCAGGGCGCGGCGCGCCGCATCGCCCGCCGGGTCGAGGCCCATCTCACGCAGCAGCGTGAGGACGTGCATCGTCGAGTCCCACCCGCGGTTCCACGCCGCGCCACCCCACGATCCGTCGGACCGCTGGAGGGCCAGCAGCCGCGCGCCCCACCCCTCGGCGGCGACGCGCGCCCGCTCGGCCGCGACCTCCGCTGCCGGCGCGTCGGTCAGGTCGCGCATCACTTGCCAGCGGATCGACGGGTCCGAGTCGAGCAGCCAGTCGACGACGGCCATGGTCTCTCCTCGAGCGGTGGGTTGCGCAGGCCCGCGGATTATGCGACCCGCTTGCCCGTCCGAGCGGCCAGCGCGCGGGGCTGCTCGCGGACGAGGTGGTCTGGTCCGATCCTCGGCGGCTGGGTCGGGCGCCGCGACCGCGCGGCCGGGCGCCGGAGGGGGGGCGGCGCTTCGCCTCGACGTGTGCCCGGCTGCGCGCGTCGGGGCCGACGGGGTGGATCGCCGTGCCGTCCTCCCTCAGAGCGCGGTGATCCGCGGGATCACCCGCTCGGCCAGCAGCTCGATCGCGCGGCGGGCGTAGCTGCCCGGCATCCCCGGCCACTGGAGGCGCACGATCACCGTCGTGGCGCCGAGCTCGGCACAGCGGCGGAGCCCCTCGACGCAGTCGTCCGGGTCGCCGACGACGAAGCGCCCCTCGGCCAGCTCCGCCAGCTCGAGCCGGAAGCCAGCCGCTTCGGGCACGACCTTGTCCTGTCCCCAGCTCGTGTACGAGCGGTACTTGCCGGCCAGGTACGGGCCGCACTCGCGCCAGGCGGCGTCGCGGCTCGCGGCGACGTACAGCTCGCGGCCCATCGGCAGCTCGGCCGGGAACGGCTTGCCGGCCTCGGCGAGCGCCTGGCGGTAGAGCTCGAGCTGGCCGCGCAGCGTGTCGAGCCGGGCGTGCGGGTTGACGTACCAGGCGTCGGCGATCCGCGCGGCGCGGCGCACGGCCGCGTCGGCGTTCGCGGCGACCCAGATCGGCGGGTGCGGCCGCTGGACCGGCCGCAGGTGGACCGGCACGTCGTCCAGCCGCCAGAACGGCCCGTCGTAGGTGACGCGCTCCTCGGTCCAGAGCCGCCGGATCAGACGCACGCCGTGGCTGAAGCGCGCCAGCGCCTCGCCGCGCGCCACGCCGAACGCGTCGAACTCGACGTCGCGGTAGCCGATACCCACGCCCAGCACGAACCGCCCGCCGCTGAGCACGTCGAGCGTCGCGCCCTGCTCGGCGATCTCGACCGGATTGTGGAGCGGCAGCAACACGACGCCGGTCAGGAGGCGCATCGTGCCACTGTGCGCGCTGAGCCGCCCCAACACCGGCACCGCCTGCAGCTCGGCGTACGGGTCCGAGAGGTAGTGCTGCGAGCAGGCGACCAGGTCGAACCCGCCATCGCGCGCCAGCTCGACCTGCTCGATCCGCTCGCGCACCTGCTGCTCGAGCGACTGGCCCCGCTCGAACTGCATGGTGAGGCCGATTCCGAGCTTCACGGGCGGCAGTCTACCAGCGCGGCGCGCCGGCCGTGCCCTCGCCTGCCCGTGGTCGTCCTCCCCACGAGAGGAAGCGCTTCGGGAGGCGCTACGCCGGCTCGGCGCGCATAAGGCGGTGGGTCTCAGTGCGGCTGGCCTCGCGGAAGCCGAGCCGCTCGTAGAGCCGGACGGCGCGGTTGGTGTGCAGCCGCGTACCTGCGCGGCGATCCCCCCAATCGCCGCGGCGCGCAGACGGTAGAGGAAGTCGTGGTCGTTCGCCGTCGCCGCGCGGAGGCGGTGCGCGGGCGCCGGCACGCCGGGGATGCTGGGCGATCTAGCGGCCGCGGTCGAAGCGCCGACGCCGCACGGGCACCGGGCGCGGCGCGACCCGCCCGGCCAGCCGCTCGATCACGGCTGTCAACCCGAACGAGCCAGCCACCGCGGCGACGAGGAGCAGGATGAATCCTTCCATGGGCCGGACAAACGCATCGGCCGTGCCAGGCATCAGTCGAAGGTGAAGGCGACCTTGCCGGCCGTCGCGCTTTCGGCGACGCGGAACGCCTCGGGCGCCCGCTCGAGCGGGAAGCGGTGGCTGACGACCAGCTCCAGGTCCAGGTCGTGCGCCCGGATGAAGCCGCAGATCTCGTCGAACAGCGTGTCCGGGTAGATGCTCGTGCCGAACACCGTCAGCTCGCGGTGGACGAGCCGCATCAGCGGCATCCTGAACTCCGTCGACCCGAGGCCGACGATCGCGGCGCGGCCGAGCGGGCGCAGCAGCTCGCCGACCGCGGCGTGCGCGGCGTTGGCGCCGGAGGTCTCGATCAGCTTGTCGGCGCCGCCCTTGTGGAGCTCGCGGAGCTGGTCGCCGGGCGGCCCGGCCGACGGGTCGAGGGTCCACCGCGCGCCGAGCCGCTCGGCCAGCGCCCGCCGCTCGGCCGAGGGGTCGATCCCGACGATCCGCGCGCCCATCGCCCTGGCGAAGATGGTCGCGAGCAGCCCGACCGGCCCGAGCCCGGAGACGACCAGCAGGTCGCGCCCGCTCGTCTCCAGCCGTTTGAGCGGCCAGTAGGCCGTGCCGGCCTGGCAGGCGAGGATGGCGCCCGTCTCGAACGACAGGTCGTCGGGCAGCCGCATCAGCGAAGCCGCCTCGACCGCCATCAGCTCGGCGTGCGAGCCATCCGCGCCGGGGGCGTGCCCGTACGAGCTGCGGCGGTTCACGCACACGTTGCGGTGGCCGGTGCGGCAGTAGAGGCACTCGCCGCAAGTGCGCCGGAAGTAGACGACGACGCGGTCGCCGACCCGCCAGCCGTCGACGTCCGGCCCAACCTCTTCGATGACGCCGGCCGGCTCGTGGCCGGGCACGTAGTCGCTCTCGAGCTGCGCCGCGCCGGGGTGGCGGTACGGGTGCAGGTCGCTACCGCAGATCGCGGTCGAGCGCATCGCGACGACCACCTCGCCCGGGCCCGGCCGCGGGTCGGGCCGGTCCCGCACCACCACCTCGCGCTCGCCGGCGATCCTCAGTGCCCGCATCCGCCCTCTCTCCTGTTCGTGAGTGCCGGGCGGTAGTATCGCGAACCCGCCGCGCCGCCGGGCGTGTCACGGTCGGGGCGCCTTGCGCGCCGTCACTAGCCTGGTCGCGACCCACGGGCCGCCGTACCAGAGGCGCCAGCCTAGCCCCCGCTGGCTCACGTCGATCATCCCGACCGCGGCGAGCCGCGCGGCGTAGGCGTCGGTCGGCCGGACCGGCCGGCCGCGCTCGCCCCGCCGGCGCTCGGCCGCGGTCAGGTCGGCGATCAGCAGTCGGCCGCCCGGGCGCAGCACCCGGACCATCTCGTCGATCGCCCGCGCCCGGTCGGCCGGGTCGGGCAGGTTGTGGACCGCCAGGCTGCTGAGCACGACGTCGAACGCGCCGTCCGCGAAGGGTACGGCGCGCATGTCGCCGGTGACGAGCGCGGCGCGGTCGGCCACGCCCTCCCGCGCGGCGTTGCGGCGGGTGGCCACCGGGTCGTTGCCCGACTGGTCGCGGGCGCGCCACAGGTCGAGCCCGACCGCCCGCCCGCGCGGCAGCAGCTCCGCGGCCATCAGCAGCACCGCGCCCCGCCCGCAGCCGACGTCGAGCACCCGCTCGTCGCCGCGCAGCCCGAGCCCGGCCAGCAGCTCGGCCCAGACGGCGAGCTTGCCGCGCCGGCTCGTGTGCAGGTAGATCGCCGCACTCCCGAGCATTGAGAGTCCGCCAGCCGCCAGGAAGGGGACCACGACGCGGGCTCTGGCGCGGGCCGCGCCCCACGCCGCGGCCGCCAGCGCCAGGCCGGCCGTCCCGAGCCCGAGCGGGACGGCCGGCGCGTCCACGCCGTAGTCGCCCCGCCGGGGCAGACGCGGCGCGCTCAGAGCCACGCCAGGAGCGCCGCGCGGAGCCCGGCGACATCGCGCACTTCCGCGTCGGGCGGTTCGCCCCCGCTGCGCGGCTGCTGGGCGGCGTGGCGGCCGGCGCGGAGGAGGACGGCGCGCACCCCGAGCAGCCTGGCTGGGACGACGACGTCGGCGACGCGGTCGCCGACCATCACGCACTCCTCGGGCCGCACGCCCGGGTCGTCGCGGGCGCGCAGGAAGAGGCGGACGTCTGGCTCGAGGCCGTGCGTGCCGCTGACCTCGCGGCGGTCGACGTAGCGCACGACGCCGGCCGACCCGGGCCGCCCGAGCAGGGAGGAGCCCTGGTTGGCGGCCAGGCCGACCTTCAGCCCGCGTTCCTGTAGCTCGGCGATACCGGCGCGACGCTTGAACGCACGGCGCTCGGGCGTCCGGGCGCGCACCGCCGCGCCGATCGGTCGGTAGGCGGCGGGGTCGGGGGCGACCAGCCGCCGAACGATCGGCGCGCAGGTGTTCGGCGCGGACACCTCGACCGCCCAGTGCGCCGCCTCGGCACAGCATGCGGCGTCGACGCCGCACCCATCGGCCGGGACCGCCTCGCGGACGCGAGGGTCGGTCAGTCGCTCGTGCCCAACCTCCCCGGCGATCGGTCCACCGGTGCCTAACCGCACCGCGCGCACGGTTGATTCTACGTCCCCCGCTGGTAGGGGGCGAGAGGATGCGCGTCGCCCGGGGGCGGCCATGTCCCGGCCAACGCCCGGCCGTGACGCACCGCCTGCGCGTCGCCGATCCCTCCCAGGAGGAGGAAGCGCTGCACGGGCCTCAGCCCCGCGGAACGGCGGCCGAGGGGCGGAAGTGGGAGCGGACGCGGAGCGAGCGGTCCGACGACCACGGGGCGAGCGGCGCCATCGTCAGCGCGGCGAGCGAGAGCAGCGGCCGGTC
>Ga0070741_10017507_pt1 | contig 11763 bp, 5 predicted proteins | sample Coa_R1_4_FD_66440 | JGI IMG/M metagenome (GOLD analysis project Ga0070741, IMG submission 66440) | Surface soil microbial communities from Centralia Pennsylvania, which are recovering from an underground coalmine fire - Coalmine... | ecosystem: Environmental > Terrestrial > Soil > Unclassified ...
ACGTTCCGCAACGGCGTCGGATGCAATAGCAGTAACGGGAACGGCGCCGTCTGTTATGCCGCCAGCGCGAACGAGACTGGTGCAGCGCGCGTCGGACACATCAAGCTCGCCGACCAGATCTTTACGGTGAAACAGGCCGCTTGCACGTGGATGTTTCCACGAACCGGAGACAATCTCGACGGCGGCACAGCGACTCCCTTTTTCACCGTCACGGCGCCGACGGGTTGTGCCTGGACGGCCACGAGCGACGCCGACTGGCTTACGTTCCGCAACGGCGTCGGATGCAATAGCAGTAACGGGAACGGCGCCGTCTGCTATGCCGCCAGCGCGAATGTGAACGGGAACCCTCGTACCGGACACATCGCGGTGGGCGACCAAACGTTCACCGTGACCCAGAGTGCCTGCGCACAATTCCTCACGACGACGAGCAGCTTCATCGGCGCTGCAGGCGGCAGCAGCTTCGTGGGAGTCACCACCGCCACGGGCTGCCCGTGGTCGGCCGCCACCACGGACAACTGGATCGCGATTCGCAACGACTCTGGTTGCCCGAGCAGCGGAACTCGCAATGGTTCGGTCTGCTACTCGGTCTCAGTCAATACGTCCGGGACTCGCCGGACGGGGACGATCACGATTGGCAGTACAGCCCTACGCGTGACTCAAGACTCGTGCGGCATACTTCTATCACCGACAAGCGGGGCGTTCGGTGCGTCGAGCAGTAGCGCTACGGTCACCGTTACGACCACGCCGGCGAGTTGCCCATGGACGGCCGCGAGCAATAGCGACTGGATAACGCTTACTCCGAACGGATCGACGTGCTTCGCAAGTCGTCAAGGCCCGGGCTCAGTGTGCTACCAAGTCGCACAAAACGACACCGGCCGCGTTCGAATTGGTTCAATTACCATCGGGGGCCAAGACTTCCCCGTCACTCAGGGTGTTCCGTGCAGCAGCCAAGCCGGCTCTGCGGCAGTGTGCGTCAGCCTTGTTACGCCACCGGCGGGCGGGGACACCGGACATGTATCGACGGTGATCACCGGGGTCGGGTTTCAGCCGGGCGCGACTGCGACCCTCGTTCGGGCCGGTGACGGGGACATCGCCGCGGGCCCCATCACAGTGTCGGCTGACGGTCTGACACTTCACGCGACGTTCGATCTCACCGGCCGGACCCGCGGATCCTGGGACGTGGTGGTCAAGAATCCAGGCGCGCCGCGATCCGTATTGCCTGCGGGGTTCACGATCGAACCAGGCCGCGGGCCCAATGTGTGGGTCGACATTCTCGGGCGCAACATCATCCGCGTTGGCCGCGACGAGCGCTACTCCATCGTCTTCGGGAACAGCGGCAATGTCGACGCCAATGGAGTGACGCTTTCATTCCCAATCACGCCGACGAGCGTGGCGACGACATTGAATTTCGACGTAACGCCGCCCGCTTCGTCTGGGCAGGTGCCTGCGGCCGTCGCCCCGGCCGTTCATGCTGCCAATGCCGTCGGGACCGACCAGGCGACGGACTGGAGCACGATACCGATAGCGCAGACGATCGAGGGCAACACCGTTGTCCCCCTTCTAGTTCCCACGCTTTCTGCCGGGAGTTCTAGGACGCTCTCGATCTCGCTGAAGCCATCCACCGCCGCGTCATTCACGGTCAACGCCGGAAGCACGATCGCCGTCGCACCATGTTCTCCAAGCAACCCTTGTTACGCGTCGATCGGCAATGCCGTCGTTCAATGCAGCGAGACTGTCATTGGCGAGCTTGCCGGGCCGATCGGAGACGCAGCGGGGTGTATTGTCGGCTCCTGGAGCATAGGCGCCTGCGAAGCCGTCCATCAGGCGAGCCTGCTAGAGACAGCTACGTCATGGACACCGCTCGCTTGGCTCTGGGCGGACCCGGTACGCGCGGCCTTTGCTGAGTGCGTCATTTCATTCATTCCCGGCATCGGCGACGCCGTGGCCATTGGGGAATGCGCGTACGGTGTGGGGCGTGAATACGGCGAATGCACCGATGAACTTCAGCCGTCGACTCAGAAACAGCTGACCATTCAAGCCCGGACGTCCATTGACCCGAATGAGGAGGTTGGCTCGCAGGGCTCAGGAGCAGAGCGGTACGTGTCGGGCGAGGAGCCCCTTCGATACGTTACCTACTTCGAGAACCTTGAGACCGCGACCGCGCCTGCACAACAAGTGACGATCGCCGACGCGCTCGACACCAGCCTTGTGGACAAGACGACGTTCAGCTTCGGCCCCATCACGTTCGGAACAAAGCGCGTAGAGCCACCAGAAAACGTCACCGACTATACGACGACGGTAGATATAAGGCCAGGCACCGATCTGCTCGTCCGGGTCCATGCCAACTTCGATACGAGCTCGGGTCTTGCGACGTGGGAATTCTCGTCAATCGATCCCGCGACCGGGCAGCCGACCGCCGATCCAGTTGCAGGCTTCCTGCCTCCGAACATGACGCCACCGGAGGGCGATGGCAGCGTGTCCTACACGGTGATGCCGAGGGTGGGCCTCCCGACCGGTACGCACGTCAGCAACAGCTCACGTGTGACCTTCGATGTAAACCCTCCAATCGATACGGATCCGTGGTTCAACACAATCGATAACGCGGAGCCGGTCAGCCACGTCAGCGCAGCGGCGCCTCAGGAGTGCGCTACTTCGTTCCCGGTGCAGTGGTCTGGCACGGACGAAGGAAGCGGCATCCAAGCCTACACGATTTACGTATCGGACAACGGTGCCCCGTTCACACCGTGGCAGTCGCTCACCACGGAGAGAGCAGGTGTCTTTACCGGAGAGGTCGGTCACATGTACGGCTTCTACAGCGTCGCCCGCGACATGGCCGGCAACCTAGAGGCGTCGCGCAATGTCGCCGATGTCACGGTCGCTGTCACTATGGGGCCGGGCGCTTTGTGCACGAGCGACGGCAATCCTTGCACCGATGATGTCTGCGACGGTGTATCCTGCACACATCCGGCGCTCGCAGACGGTGTCGCGTGTGACGACGGCGATGCTTGCACGACGAGCGACACATGCCAGAGGGGGCAGTGCGTCGGGAACGACCCGGTTTCGTGCACGGCCACCGATCAGTGCCATAGCGCCGGAACATGCGACCCTGCGACGGGCACTTGCTCTAACCCACCGGCGCCAACCGGGACACCTTGCGACGACGGCAACGCGTGCACACAGACGGATACCTGTCAAAGCGGCGTCTGCGTGGGAACGAACGCGGTGACTTGCACCGCGCTCGACAAATGCCATCTCGCCGGAACCTGCGACCCCGCTTCTGGAGTCTGCTCAAACCCATCCGCAGCGAACGGTACGGGTTGCGATGACGGTAATGCCTGCACACGCGCGGACACGTGCCAGACCGGAAGTTGCGTCGGAGGGCACCCGATCACTTGCCTCCCCATCGACCAGTGCCACGACGCGGGAACCTGCGATCCGGCGACGGGACTCTGCTCGAAACCGTCGAAGGCAGACGGTGCTGCCTGCGACGACGGCGATGCGTGCATGCAGACCGATACGTGTCAGGGCGGGACATGCGTCGGATCCAATCCGGTCGTCTGCACGGCGAGCGACCAGTGCCATGACCTAGGCACCTGCGATCCGGCCACCGGCGCCTGCTCCGACCCGCCAAAAGGCGACGGCGCTACCTGCGACGACGGCAACGCCTGCACCCAGATCGACGCGTGCCAGAGCGGCACCTGCGTCGGAACCGATCCCGTGCTCTGCGCGCCGCTTGACCAGTGCCACGGGCCCGGGGCGTGCGATCCGGCCACCGGCGTCTGCTCTAATCCCCCTCTCACCGGGACCGCGTGCGATGATGGCAATTCCTGCACCCGAGGCGACACGTGCCACGATGGCGCCTGCGCGGGCATACCTGTGGTTTGTGCGCCAAGCGACCAGTGCCACAGCGGTGGCAGCTGCGACCCGGCGACGGGGGCCTGCTCTGACGCGCTGAAGCCGAACGGCAGCGCGTGCGACGATGGAAACCCGTGCACGCAGACCGACACGTGCCAGAGCGGAACCTGCCTTGGGACGAGCCCGGTCGTTTGCACAACCACCGACCAATGCCATGAGCCTGGGAGGTGCGATCCGACGAACGGCCGGTGCTCATCCCCGCCGAAACCGAACGGCACCGCCTGCGACGACGACGACGCCTGTACCGACGGCGATGCATGTCACGAAGGGACGTGCAGTGGATCTGTCGCGTGCCAGGTACAGCTCCCCTGTCTTACAGACTCACAGGGGACCTGCGTCATCGGTCCATTCTGCACACGCCGCTCGCGCGACTGCGTGACGGACATCTCTCTCACGATCCAGGGACACCGCGGCTCAAAATGCACCGCCGCCCTTTTGCAACCGCCAGCGTCCAGAATCTCGGCCGTCGTTGCCGGGAAGGTCGGCGCGAAAGGCACGCTGCACGTGCGTCTGCCTTTCAACGCCGCGGGACGCAAGCTCTTGAAGCACACGGCAGAGGCCCTTTCCGCCGAGCTCTACATCGAGATCACGGAGCGCCACAACGGCACGCAGCGGACGATCCACTTGCCGATTGTGATCTCCCGACAGAACAGCAGACCTTCGCCAAGTCGCAGAGCGCGCCTCCTTTCGCACGATCCGACACCGATGGTCTCACCGTTCGTCCGTGAGCATCTGTCAGGAGCGGATCCTCGCGGAGGGGTCCGCTCATAGGAACCCTCCTCGCGTGCGGCGTCCTGTAGAGCGACTAGCAAAATGCCACCATAGCCAGAACGATGCCGGGACCATCGACACCATCGCCCGCGATGGCAGCTAGCGGCGCCGACAGGTCGGTCCATATCGCCCGCGACGCTTCGGGCAACACGATCGTCACGGGCGACCACAACACGATCGTCGTCTACCAGCTGCGCGCTCTTGCCGCCGAAGAGGATTCGTCTGCCCTTGCGCAGCTGGGGGACAACCCTTACCGCGGCCTCGAAGCATTCGATGAAAACGATTCCGCGCGCTTCTTCGGCCGCGCCCGCGAGACCTCCGTCTTGTGGCAGAAGCTCCACGACCTTGCCACTGCGCCTCCCGGACCACACTTCGTTGGCCGCATTTTGCCCATTGTCGGCCCTTCCGGTTGCGGCAAGTCGTCACTCGCGCGCGCCGGCCTCATCGCCGAACTTGTCAGAAGGCCATGGCCTGGTCGCTCGCCGTCCACGGTCGCGGTGCTAACCCCAGGCGAGAGACCGCTCGAATCACTCGCCGCCGCAATCCTCAAGGTTCGGACGAAGGATGTGAGCGACATAGATGCAGTTCGAACAACTGCTCAGCAATTGAACACACGAGCCGCGAGTGCCGAGTTCAATGGCCTACGACTACTCGCGAGGTCTATCAGCGACCCTTCCAACTCGGTCGTCCTTCTGATCGATCAGTTTGAGGAAGTATTCTCGCTCTGCTCGGACGCTGAAGAGCGGAACGCATTCGTCGAGAATCTCCGACTTGCCGCCCTAGATGCCACCGATGCCCTGTCGATTGTCCTTACGCTACGAAGCGACTTTCTTTCGCGGACGCAGCGCATAACGTGGCTGAGCGAAGCCGTTACCTACAACGGCTATCTCGTTCCCAAAATGGACGATGCAGCGCTGCGGCTGGCCATCTCGGAGCCAGCACGCCTGGCGGGCTCTCCAATCGATACCGCGACCGTCGATCTGCTCATGCAACAAGCTTCCGGGCGCGATGGCGCGCTTCCGCTATTGGAATTTTCCTTGTCGCAGATTTGGCAAGGCCTTGCGCAGACGCCGTCGCTTGCTCCTGCCGACACGCTTAGAGCGATCGGCGGGGTTGGCGGAGCGCTCGCCCGTGAGGCGCAACGTCAATACGACGCCCTTTCAGAGCAAGAGCGAGCGATCGCGAAACGCGCCTTTATTTCTGGTGTTCACCTAAGCGATACGGGCAGGGATACGCGGCGGCGATACGGCATCGGCGATATCGTCGCCGGCGGACAATCCGTAGACGATGTCCTCCGAGTCGTGCGCCGCTTCAGCGGCCGCGACGCACGGCTGCTTACCCTTTCGACGTCTCCCAATTCCGAAATCGAAGTCGAGATCACGCATGAGACTCTGATCTCAGCCTGGCCGGCTCTCGCCCAATGGGTAACCCGGCGGCGCGACGATATTTTGTTCCACAGGCGAGTCGCGGACGCCGCTGATGAGTGGAAGAGCAAGACCGGCGGTGTGTGGCGCACGCCGGAGCTTGAGCGCTTGCGCGCGTTGCACGAGCGGGAAGCCGCGGACTTCACACAGGTGGAGCTTGACTTCTACGAAGCGTCCGAGCGCCAGCAACGCCGCGAGACCCGCGCCCGACGCGCCGGCGTTCTAAGCCTATTTGTCGGTGTCGTCGTCACGTCCCTTCTCGCCGTCTGGGCCTTCCGACAGCGGCAACAGGCGAAGACGGAATCTGTTCTAGCCCGGGCGCACGAACTCGCAGCCAAATCGAATGCCGCGCTCTCGCTTTACCCGCAGCGCAGCTTGCTTTTTGCGGCAGCTGCCGAACAATTGGGCGCGAACACTGTAAGCCCTGAGCAAGCGCTCCACGACGCGCTAGGCCGGATCGCAGGCCGCGGGCTCGGGACCATCGGGGGTCATGTTCGCGAAGTGGCCTTCGCTCCTGACGGCCGATGGTTGGTCGCGAATGACCAAGGCGGGAAGGTCTCTATTCGCTCCATCCCCGCGACGTCGGACGAGTCGTCGGCTAGCCGCTTCATCGGTTACGGTGCCGAGTATGCCGGCCTTGACCTTAGCGCGGACCGGCGCTGGCTGGTCACGCGCGAGGGCCACAGCATTAGACTGCTTGATCTTCGCACGCCCGACCAAACCGATCCGCTTCTTATACCGGATGCGGGACTTTACGCCTTCACACCGAACTCCCGCTTCCTTGCCGTGTCATCTGAGAAGGGACCGCAAATTCGTCTTTGGTCCCTCGAAGCGAGCACAAGCCATCCCGCCCCTCGCGCGGTCCAGTTAGACATTCCGGTACGAAACATCGTCTCGAGTAACGTCGACGTCCTCGTTCTTCTCACCGATGGGGCTGTCTGCAGGATCGACCTCAATGCCACCACATCCGCCTGCCAACCAGTCGGGCTCAACCTTCCGACCAGCTCCTCGCGGATTTGGGTATCTGACGACGGCGGCATCCTGCTAACCGAGGTCGATAACGGCCAGGTCAACTGGCAGGGAGGCCAGGATCTGCTCGCCGCTAAGCTCGCGACCGGCGTACCTGTTGTGACTCTGCTGGCCGACGTTCCACGCACAGAGCATCTGGTCCTTAGCCACAACGCTCAATGGGTCGCGATAACGACCGGAACAGACCTCAATACTGGCAACGGCGGGTTAATCCATCTCTGCGACATCCGGAGGGCCCCTGCAGACTGCTCAACGCTCGACGAGCATCGAGGGAATGTATCCACTCTCCTGTTCACCAAGAACGACCGAGCTCTTGTCTCAACAGGCTGGGACAGGACCACGCGCCTCTGGCGTCTTGACGACCCCGGCGGACAACACTCCTCAACCATTCTTCGAGGTCACACCGCTCCGGTGAACACATGCGCTCTTGATCCTACCGGCCGATGGCTTGCGACGGGCGCTGACGACGAGACCGTTATTGTGTGGGACATGAACGCGACAGATGTTGCGTCAACCGGGCGCGTCTTCCGAGGCATGGAAGCACCCGTCTCCAGTATATCCTTTTCGCTCACGGGCTCGCATCTCGCCGCCGGCGCTGATGATGGCGGGCTTCGGGTGTGGCCGCTGGCGGGGCTCCTCCATTCTGCCGATCCGGATACGGTCCAGGTCCAGCTCGGTCATTCCGACGTCGGAACCGGGATGACATTCTCCCCGGACATGCGATGGGCTTTTACATACGAGGGCGAAGACGGGAGCGTCTTTATCCTCCGCAGAGCGGAGCCCGCGCGAAGAGCGGACGATCCGATTGTACTGCCCTACAAGCTGGAGCAAAGGATGCTGGACGCCGCCTTCAGCCCTGACAGCCGCTGGCTGGCCATATCGGATGCGAACGTGGGGGCCGCTAAGCTCTACCAGTTGTCAGGTGGCGACCCGCGCAGTCACGAGGTCGACGTCGTAGGATCGTTTCCCGAGTTCCGGAACCATGCCGTATTCAGTCCCGATGGAAACTGGCTTCAAACCGTCACCGATGACGACGATACTCGGCAGATCCACCTATGGGATCTTACTTCCGCGCCGCCTCACCGCCATGACCTCCCCAAGGGCCGCAACGTGGCCACGACACCTCTCTTCAGCCCGAACGGCGCATGGTTCGCATACGCACTAGATGACTCGCTACGGATAGCGAATCTAAAAGCGAGTTCGCCGGACTCTGATATTCGTGTCGTGGGCGAGACTCCGAGTGGCTTCTCGGCCATCTGGTTCACGCCTGACAACCGCGCCCTCGCCTACTTCTCCAACGCCAGCCATGCTCTCGTGACGTACGACCTCGACCGCATGACAACCCACACTTCGGGGACGGCGCTCGGCGATGAGGCTGCCGTCAACGTCAGCCCCGACCGGACATGGCTCCTAACCTCCGTGCTGGACTCACACGGCGCCGCGATGTGGTCTTCCCCGACCAGCAAAACGACTAGCATCCGGCTTTGGAGCTATTCAGGGGACCAGTACACCTCTCGGTCTGACGCCATGACGCTCAATGGCGAGTTGCGGGATGTTAAGTTCAGCAAGGATTCCCGCTGGCTCATAATGGGGTCAGATCAAGACACCAATCCAACGCTGTGGGACCTTCGCTCGTCCGACCCCTCCAGGCAACGGGTGCAGCTCTGGGGCCACACAGTCCGAGACAATCACTACTGGCGGGAGGCCTTTAGCCATGACGGGCGGTGGCTTGCCACGGCCAGCTACGATGACGAGAACGTCCGCCTCTGGGACCTCAGCAGCCGTAACGTGGCGCAGGCCGTTACGGTGCTGTGGGGACGGAAAACGACTGTCGGCGATTTCGACTTCGCCCCGGACAATAAGTCGCTCGTCGCGATTGACAGCAAGGGAGCGCGCATCTGGCGCATCACGCCTAACGGCGTATCAGATATATCGGTCGCACTGGGCGACACGCTCTCCGACGAAAGATCCGGAGCAGAGGGGATGGCTTTTTCACAAACAGCTGACGAGCTGGTGACGTGGGGAGGCCGAGCGGCGAATTTTTGGTCACTAAGCCTCCCAGAACTTATGCGAAAGGCGCGACAGGCCTCGGGTCGCAATTTCAGCTGGGATGAATGGGTCCACGCTTACCCCGGCCAGGAATACATGAAGCTCTTCCCTGAGTTGCCTGTGGATCGCTCGGTCGTGTCCGGGATACTAGAGCAGGCGCACCTGACACTTCTCAGGGGTGACAAGAGCAATGCCACACGCGTTTACCAAACAGCTGCAAGCTGGGCAGAGGAATTGCACGACCCGGTAGTCAGTAACCAGGTCGCTTGGAATGGAGCGACGGACAATATGGCTCCCATTGTAAGAGCGGCGGCCGAGTTCGCCGTGAGGGTTCAACCCGCAAATGGCAACTACCGCGACACGCGCGGATTGATTAGGGCTCTCACCGGCGAAGTCACCGGCGCCATCGAAGACTATGAAGCCTATCTCCAATGGGCTTCAGCGCTGCGGTATCCTCCGCGCGCCGACATTGACCAGCGCCGCAGTTGGGTCGAAGCACTGAAGGCCGGCAAAAGTCCGTTCAGCAGCACGCAACTCGAGTCGCTGCACAACGACTGAGCGTCCTGACGTCTATGCCGAGAGGCCGACGTAGCCGAGCAGCGAATGCCAGTTGCTCCCGAGCCAGGCGGCGGCGTTGATTATCTGAGGCTTCAACTTCTCCACGAGCTCCGCATATCCAGCCGCCTGTTTCGCATACTTCAGCGCGCGCTCAATGGCTCCGCCTACCTCCGCCTTGTCCGGCTGCGGCTTCTTGAGTTCCGACTCGGCGTCTGAAAGCGCATTTGTGACTTTCGGTGAGTCGTCCGACTTAAGACCGCCAAGGCTTTCGCGTAACTTCGCTACCTCTTGCGTCATGTTTACCGTGTGAGCGGGCGGAAGGGCGATCTGCTTGTATTCGAGGTTCGCCTTGTTCCGGTCCCCAGTGATGACCACGTTGCCAGTCGCATCTCCGCCGACGGAAACGCTTCGATTCCCGGGCGCGTCTGTTCTCTTGCTCATAAGAGCTCCTGTCGCTTGATCGTCACGAAGGTATCGCGGTTGCGTCGCCGCCGCACGAACGAGCCTACTTTCGAAGCGCCCTCAAGACGCCGTCGCAGCCTTTGGGTCTTTCGCCTTGCCGGAGCCCGGAGGCCGGCCCGCTTCTTGCCCGTCTCGGAGGCGCTGCCGGAGGACCCATTGGCCGCGACCACCCGGTAGCCGAGCTTGCCGAGGACGGCGTTCAGGTCCTCGATCATCTTCTTTTCCCGCGCGGCCATCGCCTCTTTTTCCGCGAGAAAGCCTTCGACCAATTTCACGAGGCCGTTGTCTTCAGCGCCGGCCATACGGACCCCCTTCGCTGCGGCGTTTTCTGTTCGATAACCTCTTGCCGCGCCTACTGACCCGCCCGCCTCCATGTGGTGGGCACTCCAGCAGGCGGTCAGAGTCTGAAACCGCGCGGCTACTCGTTCGCCTCTTCCGAGGCCGGCGGAGTATCGGTCAGGCGCCTCCGGATGAGCAAGGCCCTCACGCTCTGGTCACTCCAGAGAAGCCGCTCGGGCTTGCCCTTTTCGACGGTCTGACGCTTCCGGCGCACTTCCGTCCCCGTGGCGACCGGCCTAACCTTCCAGCCGGACTTTTCGCTCACGACCTTGCTGTCCCGGACGAGGAGATCGACCCACTCGCCGTCAAACCGCAGCACGTCGGCGACGATGAGCCGCTCGCCGACATGAACGGACTGGTCTTGCCCCAGCCGGACGAACACCTGAGTCAAGCCGCTGCACGGCGATCCCAGTACCGCTCCTCGTAGTGGACCGGGGTCAGCATGTCGATGGCGGAGTGCCGACGCTGGCGGTTGTAGACGGCCTCGATCCAGTGAACGGTCGCCGTCCGTGTGCGAGCCCGAGTCGGCCAGGACCGCGGCTCGATGAGCTCGAGCTTGTAGGTCGCGAAGAACGACTCGGCGAGCGCGTTGTCCCAGCACACGCCAGTCTTTCCCATCGACTGCTGCACGCCGTGCGCTTCGCAGAGCGCGCGGAACTCGGCCGAGCTGTACTGACTCCCTCTGTCCGAGTGGAAGATCACCCCGTCGACGGTGCCACCGCGAGTCGCAACGGCCATCTTGAGGGCCTCGCACACGAGCTCGGCTCGCATGTGGGTGGCGATCGCAAAGCCCAGCACGCGGCGCGAGAAGACGTCGAGCACCGTGGCCAGGTACAGCCAGCCCTCCCACGTGCGGATGTACGTGATGTCGCTGACCCACAGCGCGTCCGGCGCCGGGGGCGGTGAACTGCCCGTGAACGAGATCCGGGATCGCGGGCGGTGTCGGTGCCGGTGTCGTCGTGCGAACCCAGCGCGGCGGACGGCGCCCTCGCAAGCCGGCCGCTCTCATCAACCGCGCTACGCGCTTGCGGCCGACTGCGTGGCCCTGGGCCTGCAACTCGGCCAGCACGCGGGGCACGCCGTATTGGCCGGCCGACGCCGCATGGATCGCTTTGATCTTCGCCAGCAGGGCCGCGTCGTCTCGTTCCCGCTGCGACGGCTGCCCGTCCTGCCACTCGTAGTAGGCGGTGCGGGAGACCTGGGCGATTCGGCAAAG
>Ga0070741_10017508_pt1 | contig 11763 bp, 10 predicted proteins | sample Coa_R1_4_FD_66440 | JGI IMG/M metagenome (GOLD analysis project Ga0070741, IMG submission 66440) | Surface soil microbial communities from Centralia Pennsylvania, which are recovering from an underground coalmine fire - Coalmine... | ecosystem: Environmental > Terrestrial > Soil > Unclassified ...
GTGATAGGGCGCGCCGAACGCCTTCGCGAGGTCGACCGTGCGCTGCATCACCGGCAGATCGTCGAGGATATGAGACATCGTGGAAGGAAGGCAGTCGAGCGAGCGCCCGCCGGAATGCAGGTCGATTACCACGTCGGAAATCGGCAGCAGGAAATTCGTCACGTAATGCGCAAGCACTTGCGCAAACGTGCCACTCGGCTCACCGGGGAAGGAGCGGTTGAGATCGCGCCCGTCGATGGGGGAGGTGCGGGTGCCGGCGTCGCAGGCCGGAAAATGCAGCGCCGGAACGATGATGACGCGGCCCCGGATCGAAGACGGCTCGAGCGTCTTCGCCAGTTCCAGCAGCGTGATCTGTCCTTCATATTCGTCGCCATGCGTGCCGGCAGCGAGCAGAAGCGTCGGCCCTTCGCCATTTCTCACGACGACGATCGGGATCGCGACAGCGCCCCACGCGCTGTCGTTATTTGTTTGCGGCACGAACAGCTTCGTGACCTGCTTGCCCGGCCGGTCGTAGTCGACGTCGGTGATGACCTTGGTCGATACGCGTTCGGGTTGTGGTTTCACCGTGCGCCGTCCATTTTAAGCGGGAACCGCAGAATTCCTGCGAGCGCGCCGTCGGCGAGGTTCGGTGCCGGCATGTTGGCCGAACGCGAGGGACCTTTCGCCGCCGCGGTCCTCACAATGCGCGCAATCGTATCGGTGATGTGGTCGGTCATCGCGTCGTCGGCGCGCCGATAATCAACCTGAAGAAGCCCGATATCCGCCATCAGATTTCGCACGAAAATCGACGGCCGCTCGTTCCACAGCGCCTGCGACAATTCCATCGCGGTGAGGCCGGCCTTGTTCGCATCGACATGCAGCAGAAGGCGCGAGAACAGTTTGCTGGTGGAATCCTCCTCGATCTGCACGGTGAGGCCGGGCAGGCTTTCGAGTTTCGCTTTCGCGCGCTCGAGGCGTTTCTGGCGGGCGGCGCGGATGCCGGCGTGGTCGAGATGCTCCCAGCGCTCGAGCGCCGCGATGGTCGCGATCACGCCTTCCTTCCCGACCTTCATCGGACGGCCGAGTCCCTTGTCCTGCATGTAGCAGGAGCGCACGAGATCGAGACGCCCGGCGATGGTCGCCGCGGTCAAGCCGGCGAACGCCTTCTGCATGCTGGTGATGACGAGATCGCCGCCCGCTTTCAGGAAGATGCGCGGATCAGGCTCCGCAGCGCCGTCCACGATCACCGGAACACCCTTCTCGTGGCAGACCTTGCAGAATGTTTCGAGGTCGATCAGGCCACTCTGCACGGTGTGATGCGACACCACAAAGAGCGCCGCCGCGGTGTCCGGTCCGATCGCGCTGGCGAGCTGATATGCGCCGCATTCGGTCGCGGCCCCGATCTCGACGACTTTCGCGCCGGTCAGCGTGATGTTCTGCGTGATGTGCCCGCCATAGGTGATGTTATGCCCGCGCTGGATGACGATCTCGTTTTTCATCCCGCGGGTGTTGGGGAGCTGTTCGGCCCTGGCGAGGTCGAGCCCGGTCATCGTCGCGGCAATCGCGATCGAGATGCCGGCCGCGCTGCAATTGGCGACAACGCCGGCTTCGGAGCCGAAGACCCGCGCGATGGTCGCGCAGGCGACGCTCTGCAATTCGATCATCTCGACCGAATTCGGGACGAGCGCCGCCACCGCGTCGACGACTTCCTGGCAGACCGGACTTGCGCCCTTTGTCGTTTCCGTTCCGGACGCGTTGATCAGCCGGCGCAGGCCGTAGCGTTCGAACGGATCGTCGGTTGTGTTCTGTGCGGGACGATCAAGCATTGGCCTTCTCCCTGATGTTGTAGAGCGCCATGCAATTACGGCCGAGGATCTTTTCCATCTCGCCGGAATTGAGGAAGTCGCAATAGCGCACGACGTAATCCAGCGACTGCTGATAGGTGCAGAAGCGCTCGACATTGGGCATGTCGGAGCCCCAGATGAGCTTTTCCGCGCCGAACCGTTCGCGCAGATCGCGGATGAGCGGCCAGGCTTCCTTATACGGGTAATCCCAGCGGCCGCCCCAGGTGATCGGGAACATGATCTCGATGAGGAAATTATCGCGCTTGTAGACGGCGTCGACCGCGTCGGGAATGTCCCAACGATCGCCCTTGCCGTAAAACTGCACCGGAATGCCCATTGCGAGGTGGGTCTTGATGCGGGGAAAGCGGTCGAGCACGCGGCCGAGTGCGGTCAGATGTGCGGCATAGCCCTTCTCGTCGTAGCTCGGCCCGGAGCTGATTTCCGCGCACAGGATCAGATTGTTCTTCTCGATCTTGTCCCACATCGGCTCGAGCCGCTTGTCGTCGAGCGGCCAGGGAAAGCCGTGGCGCGAAAAGCCGTCGACATTGTAATAAATGCCCTTCAGGCCAAGTCTGATGCCCTTGTCGATCTCGGCGAGGCATTCCGGCGTGCCGCCCATCGCTTCGTCAAAATGGATGAGGCCGGTGAATTTTTCCGGATATTGCGTTTGTGCGTACGCATTGTACGCGGTCATCGCGCCGTACGCGCCGCCGGCCTGCAATACGGTGTGATCGACGCCGATGTACGTCATCTGCGCGAGTTGGTAGTCCACCGGCGCTTCGATATTTTGCATGTTCACCGGCATGTATTGAACGTAGTAATCCTCGCCGTCGACGGTGAATTCGAGCTGGCCGAAACGGCCGACACGGAAATTGACGTCGCGCAGGCCGCTCCAGCCGCGGTCATGCGGATCGAGCAGCGCCTTGGTGTCGGCCGGCTTTCCCGTCCGCGCGTGAAACGACTTGGCGACGGTGAAGGCGAGCATGCGCTGCAGATATTTCGCGTGGATGCTGCGCGTCGGATGCCCGCCGGTGCCGATCCAGTTTTCTATGACGTGCGCGTGGCAGTCGACAATCATGCGAATTTCACTCCCGGACGTTTCTGGTTATTCAAAGAATTTAGGCAGGATCAGCGCGATATCCGGGAACGCGATCAGCAATCCGAGCAGCACGCACATTGCAATCACGAAAGGACTCGCGCCGATGATCACCTCGTTGAGGCTGCCGCTGTCCCGGCGGATGCCGTGCACGATATAGAGGTTGACGCCGACTGGGGGCGTGATCATTGCGGCCTCGACCAGCACCACGATGACGATGCCGAACCAGACCGGGTCGTACCCCATCGAAACGACCAGCGGTGCGATGACCGGAATCGTTGTGATCATCATCGCCATCGTTTCCATGAAGCAGCCAAGGATCAGATAGAAAATGATGATCGCAATCATCGTTTGCAGGGGCGTCCAGCCGAGATTGACGATCACGTCGTTGAGCGCGCGGGTGAGTCCGGTGGTGGCAATCACGAAATTGAGGAAAAAGGCCGCCACGAAGATCAACATGATCATCGCCGTCGTGCGCACCGTTCCTTCGCAGGCGGTCGCCAGAACGGACCACGAGAGACGGCCGCGAAGTGCTGCGAGCAGAAGCGCGGCCACGACGCCCATCGAGGACGCCTCGGTCGGCGTCGCGATGCCGGCATAGATCGTGCCGACCACGATCAGGAATAATGCAACCGGCGGGACGAGGCCCGGCAGGACGGAGACCGCTTCGCGCAAATTGAACTTTCGTCGCTCGCCGTCGAGGTGCGGGAAGATCAGGCAGCCGAGCAGAATCGTCGACATGAACAGGGCGGAGAGCAGAAAGCCCGGCAGAAATCCCGCCAGGTAAAGTTTCGGAATAGAGGTTTGCGTCAGGACGCCGTAGACGACGAGATTGATCGACGGCGGTATGAGGATTCCAAGCGTGCCGCCCGCCGCGATTGATCCCAGGAACAGCTTGGGATCGTAGCGGTAGCGCTTCATTTCCGGCATCGCGACGGTGCCGATGGTGGCGGCGGTCGCAGCGCTCGATCCCGACGTCGCGGCAAAAAGCGTCGCAGCGCCGACGTTGGCGTGCATGATTCCGCCCGGCACCCAGGAAAGCCAGCGCACCATCGCGGTATAGAGGCCGTCGGCAATGCCGCTGCGCAGGAGAAGTTCACCCATGAGGATGAACATCGGGACGCAGACGATGACGGTATCGGTCGCGGCGTTCCAGCTTGTCTCGCCGATCGCGCGCCAGAGCGGAAACGCCGAATAGAAGTGCGACAAGATCAGGCCGAGGACCACCAGCACGGCGCCGATCGGCAGACTTAGCGCGATCAGAAGAGCAAGAAGCGAAAGCGCAACGCCGATCATTTGCGCGCTCCTTCGGCCTCGGTGATGGCACGAACATCGGCGAGCGCTTCGGCCGCTTCGTCCTCCACGCCCTGAATGCCGATCAATTGTCTCGATTTCCGGTAGTCGCCGTTCACGAGGGCCGCAGCCGCCGAAACCGCGAGCATCGCGAGAACAACGACAAAGAAAGCAAGCCCCAGAACCCAAAGCCCCTGCGGAATCCAGATCGGTACCTGCAGCGGCGTCATGGAATGCGCGTTCATGGACCAGGAGGCGGCGAACGTGACATATCCCTGAGTCAGCAGCAGCAAGGCGACGATGCCGAGTCCAAGCAAGGTAAAAAGGTCGATCCACGAGCGGATGCGCTCCGGAAAATGGCGCACCAGCGCGTCGACGCGGACGTGGCCACGCAGAAGGAGGGTGTAAGAAAGCCCCCAGCTGGCAACGATGCCGAGCACGTAGCTCGATAGTTCGGATCCTGCATTGAAGCTGATCGAGAAGACGCGGCGCACGATGACCTCGACCGAAACAAGGATCGCCGTGGCAAGCAGTGCGAAGCCCGCCGCAATGGTCAGCAGCCTTGCAATCCGGGTAACCGAAGTAATCACTGAAGAATTCCTGAGGATGTGAAAAGAAGGCGCGCGAAAAGTGCCGCGCGCCTTCAAAAGCGCGATCAGTTGCCTATCGAGGTTATGCCGACGACCTTACCCACGGTCGCGAGCCACTCGTCGGTGCAGGCTTTGCCGCAACGCTTGGCCCAGTTTGGCACGACAGCGGACACGACGACCTTCTTGGCCGCCGCGAGATCGTCCGCGGAAACAGGCGCGAGAGTCATCTTGCCTTTGAACCCGTATTTGCACGGGTCCTTGCCGATCGAACAATTGATGCCGTCCTGTTCTTCTTCGGCTACGGTCGCCCACAGCTTGTCTTTGAACTGGGCGTATTGTTCGAGCATGAATTTCTGGACGGCCGGGTTCAGCGAATCCCACGTCTTCTTGCTGATGGCGGTGAAATGGATCGCCCAGCCGGAATAGAGCGGGTACATCACGTTGGTGACTTCGAACATCTTGTTGGTGTTGCCGGACAGCGTGCCGGTGATGCCGCAATCGATCACGCCGCGCTCAAGCGAGGTTGCGACCTCGCCGAATGGCATGGTCACGGTCGTCGCGCCGAGGCCGCCGATCAGATCCGCCATCGAGGTTGTGAATACCCGCACTTTCTTGCCCTTAAGGTCGTCAACCTTCGTCACCGGGGTTTTGCACCACAGCACCTGCGGCGGCGAGGGGAACAGCATCAACAGCTTTGCGCCGTATTGCTCCTCCATGATCCGGTTCAGCACCGGTTCGTAAACGTCGACGATCTTGCGCGTTGTCGCCATGTTCGGCGAAACGCCGGCGAGGTCGACGCCGTCGAATTGCGGGCTGTCGCCGGACATGTAGCCGATCACCCCCGACGAGAAGTCGATGACACCGAGCTTCATCAGCCGCAGGATTTCCGGGCCCTTCAGGCCGTTCAGGTCCTGCGCGGTGATGTCGCCCGTGACCTGTCCTTTGGACGCTTTCGGCAGCGTCTCTTCCCAGAAAACCTTTTCGCCGGTCTTGAAACTGTTGAGATGGCTTTGGAGCCCGACGACCTTGAAATGCGTTTTCGGCAAATCCTGCGCGCTTGCCGCGGCAAGGGCTCCGAACATTGCGATAGCGGAAACGAGAAGAACGTTACGCATGGCTCTCCCTCCTGCGTGGAGCGTTCAGGGTTTGCTTCACCCAAGGTCTTGTCAATGAAACCGGCTTGCGCCGCGCCCCGCTGCGACGGTGGCGCACTGCGCGCTTTGGCAACGGGCGGATGAGTTTTTCGGCGGGAGACGATTTGGCGCGACAAAAAAACCTAACAAAAATGCGGCTTTTCTGGCGCGGCGGGCGCGGCGCTGGCGCTATTGCCCATGTGCACAGACGGGCTGCCCAATTTTGCCGCGGCGCTGAGAATTGAGCAGAATTCTCGGAATCATAAGTTCGGATTATGCTACAAGCGATCCATGCTCTGTTGGTGTTACGGGTGACGCGTCATGCGCCCGATGGCCGGCTTCGACCTGCGTTCGTTGGAAATTTTCGCTTCGGTCTGCGAGTTGCGCAGCATGACCGCAGCGGCGAAGCGACTCAACCTGACGCAACCCGCGGTGTCGCAGGCGATCAAGCAACTTGAGGACAGGCTTGAGCTCGCATTGATCGATCGCGACCGCCGCCCGTTGACACCGACCACGGCCGGCCGCTGGCTCGCGAGCGAAGCTGCGCAGATTCTGCACGACACCCGGCAAATCCCGATTGCGATCCGCAACCTCGACCGCGGTTCGGCGCTGCGGCTTCGCATCGGAATTGTCGATTCCCTGTCGCAGCCATTCGTGCCGTTGCTGGTGAAGCGGCTGCGATCCTCGATCAGCTATCTTTCGGTATCGTCCGGGCTCGCGCAGCGGCTTCGCAACGGATTGATGGAGCGTACGCTCGATCTCATCATTACAAACGCGCCGATGGACGATCTCGACGGGGTGGTGCGCCGGCCGGTGATGAGCGAGCCTTACGTTCTTGCGGTGCCCCGCGACTACCCGGTGGACGCCGCTAAGGATTTCTCCAAGCTGGTGAAAGACCTGCCGCTCATCCGCTGGTCGGCCCAGTCCAACATCGGAATGCAGATCGAGGCCCATCTGCGCCGCATGCGGCTCGAAATCCCGCGCCGGTTCGAGTTTGAATCCGCGGTTTCGGTGTTCGGCATGGTGGCCGCCGGCCTCGGCTGCACCGTGACGACGCCGCTGGTCATGTTCGAGTGCAAGAACATTCTGAATCAGGTCCGGGTCCTGCCGTTTCCCGGGCCGGCCTTCTCGCGCCAGATCGATCTCGTCACGCGCGTTGGAGAAATCGATCAACTGGCCGAACGGATCTGCCAGATGACGTGCCGCATCCTGCGCGAGCAGTATCTGCCGTCGATGATCAAGGCCGCGCCGGGGATGCAAAAGCGCATCATCATCGGCGAAGAATCGTGGGGCGCTACGGCGCGAGTTTCGCCATCACGCGCTTCGTCGCACCGCTGATATCGGGAAGTTTCTCGCCCGCGTCGAGCCTGGCGAACAGTTCTTTTTCCGCGGCCTGCATCCGGATCGCTTCGGTCGCCGCGCTTTCGATCAATTCGGGGCGCAGCGCCAGCACGCCGTTCTCGTCGGCGAGAATGGCGTCGCCGGGTCGAACCGACACGCCGCCGCATGAGATCGGCGTGCAGAATTCCCCGCCAAGATCGAGATGGCGCGTCGTCACGACCGAGGAGCCGCGTGCCCAGACCGGAACGCCGAACTGACGCAGCTCGCCGAGATCCGACACGACCCCGTCGAGCACGATTCCCTTGATGCCGGCCGCGCGGGCGGCATAGGCAACCGCGCCTCCCGTCGCCGCATAGGTGCGGTCGCCGCAGCGGTCGATGACCAATATGTCGCCCGGCCGCGCCTGACCGAGCGCATAATGAATCATGGTGCAGTCCGGCCCCGGACAGCGCACGGTGACTGCGGTTCCTGCGACGCGGATGTCCGGAAGGATGCCGCGCATGCCGGTATCCATGAACCCGATGAGGTGGACATGTCCGATCGTCGCCGGTTCCGCCTTTTGCAGCAGTCCGATCAGTGCCGGATCGATCTGCCGCGGCAACGGACGCACGACATACATGAGATGAATCCCCCCAATTCGGCGCCGGCATTCAACAGGGCGCCGCCGTTTCGCGCAATGACCCGGCGAGCGTGCAGCGGACGAGGAACCGCATCCTAAGCTTGCGGTTAAGTCGGCGTGTCAGCACAGGAGAGCCGGCCATGGCCAAAAGACGCAAGAAACGCAGGAAATATTCCCGCGGATCGCAGCGGGAGGTCGAAAACGAAATGAGGCGCTACAAGCGCGGCACGGCAAGAAGCGGCCGCAAGGGCAGGGCCGGCAAGGTGAAGAGCCGCAAGCAGGCCATTGCCATTGCATTGTCCAAGGCCCGGAAGAAAGGAAAGAAGGTGCCGCCGCGGCGGAAATAAGCGCTTTTCGCATATCGATCCGAGGCGGAAGGCTGAACGCTTCGGATCGATCTGTGGTACGGATTTCCGCGCATTTAACGCCGGAAATTCCATGAACATCCAGTCCTTCGGTTCATTTCACGGCACGGAGATCAAGAAGGTCCGGATTTCGGGCGGCGGAGTTTCGGCAGACGTCCTCACCTGGGGGGCGACCGTCGCCGATCTTCATGTGCCGTGGCGCGGCGAGACGAAACGCGTCACGCTCGGTCTGAAGACGCTCGACGATTATGTGAAATACTCCCCGCATATGGGCGCGATCGCCGGGCCTTTTGCCAATCGCATTCGCGATGGACGATTTGAACTCGGGGGCGAGACGTACCGGCTCCCGCGCAATTTCCTCGGACGTCACTGCCTGCATGGCGGCGACGCGGCGTTCGGCAAACGGGCGTGGGAGCTTGCCGACGCGCAAAGGGATTCCGTCACGCTGACGATCGTGTCACCGGACGGCGAGGCGGGATTTCCCGGCAATCTCAAGGTCACCTGCCGCTACGCGCTCGTTGCGCCGGCGACGCTACGCATCGCCCTGCATGCGGTCACCGACAAGCCGACGCCGGTCAATCTCGCGCCGCACGGCTATTTCAATCTCGACGGCGAGCCGACGATCGAACATCACACGCTTCAGGTCGAATCCGATTTCTATACCGTGCTGGACGAGGATTCGATCTGCACCGGCGAGATCAGGCGCGTCGAAGGCACGCCGTACGATTTCCGCATGCCGCGCTCGGTCACCCATAAGAACAACGATGGCGCACCGTTTCCCTATGACATCAATTTCTGCGTCCGCGGCTGGCGTGCCGGGCTGACGCGGGCGGCGACGGTCCGCTCGACGCTCAGCGGCCTGTCGATGGAGGTCTGGAGCGACCAGCCTGGCGTGCAATTCTACGACGCGCACAAGGTGAATATCCCGGTCGAAGGCATTCACGGTCACGCCTACGGTCCGCGCTGTGGCCTGTGCCTCGAACCGCAGGTGTTCCCGAACAGCCCGAACATCTCGCATTTTCCGGATTGCATTCTGCGGCCGGGCGCGGACCTGCGCCGCACGACGGAATTGCGATTCGCCGAAAGCTAAGAGCAAGGAGAGCCGATCAAACCGCTCTCTAACCCGCTGTACCTTTCATCCGCATCACCGCGCGGTAGGCAAACACGAGCGCCGGACCGAGCGTCGTACCCGGCCCCGGATAGGCGCCGGCCATGATCGAATTCATGTCGTTACCGCAGGCGTAAAGCCCCGCGATCGGACTGCCATCGGCACGAAGCACGCGCGCATCCGCATCGGTGCGAAGCCCGATGCTGGTGCCGAGATCGGCCGGATAGACGGCGACAGCAAAGAAGGGCGCCTGGACGATCGGGCGCAGGCAGGGATTGGGTTTGTTCGCAGGGTCGCCATTGTGCCGGTTCAGCGCATTCGATCCCTTGCCGAAGGCTTCGTCGACGCCGGTTTCCGCGAAGCGATTATGCTCGGCGACGGTGCGCTCGAAATTGTCCGACGGTACGCCGATCCTGCTTGCTAGCTCCCGCAGCGTCCGCCCGCGCATCAGATAGCCCGTGCGCACGAAGCGCTCGATCGCGCCATCCGAGCTTCCGGGATGCACAAGCCCGATGCCGTAATCGCGGATGAAAGAGCGGTCGCAGATCAGGAAAGCCGGAACGCTCGGCACGCTCGCGTGCGAACGAAACATGCCCTCGACGAAATCGTGGTACGAATCCGCCTCGTTGGTGAAGCGAAGCCCGGCCGAATTCACTGCGATGAGGCCCGGCTTTGCGCGGTCGAGCACGATGTGCGGAAAGATCGTCTCCTTTCCGTTTTCGCGCAGGATCGAAGACGGAAACCAGAAGGCCGGGCTTCCATCCGTCCCGCCGGTCGCGGCGCCGGCCGAACGTGCGGCGGAAATGCCGTCGCCGGAATTGCCTGCAAAACCCATCGTGTGTTTCACCGGCAGGGAGGCGAACCATTCCTTCCGCAACGCCTCGCTCGCCGCAAAACCGCCGGTCGCAAGCATCACGCCTCGCCGCGCGCGAATGCGAATGCGCTTGCCGTTGATTTCCACCATCGCTCCGTCAACTTTGGAATGGTCGCCGATCAGTTCGATCAACCCGCAATTCAGCCAGATCGGTACGCCCTTCTGCCGCAGGCTGAACAGGAAACGCGCGACCAGCGCATTGCCCATGATCAGCCGCGCGCCGCGGCTGCGGGTGAGGCGGTCCGCGAAATGACGCAGCAAGATGCGTACGACATGCACGAAGGATTGGCGCGAGCCGAACGGTTTCAGGAAATGCGGAATGTCGTCGCGACCGATCATCAATCCGCCGAGCACCATGAACGGTTCGATCGGCGGGCGGACGAGTGCAAAATCGCGGCCGAGCAGCCGCCCATCGAACGGAAAGGGTGCGACAGCGCGGCCTTTCATGCTCCAGCCCGGGGTCGCGGGATGATAGTCGGGGTGAGGCGCGACCGGCCGGAGCTTTACGTCGGTGCGCTCCTGCAGATGCGCGACGGCCTCGCGTCCGCTTTCGAAAAAGGCTTCGCGCAAGGCGCGGTCGCCGCGATTGCCGGTTTCGGCATCGAGATACGTTCGCGCCTGCGCGATGTCGTCTTCGGCTGCGGCGCCTTCGAGGCCGGTGCCCGGAATCCATAACGTGCCGGCCGAGGTGGCGGTTGTGCCGCCCACCTGACCGGTTTTTTCGCAAAGAAGGACGGTCAATCCTTCGTTCGCGCCGATGAGCGCCGCGCTCATGCCGCCCATCCCCGCGCCGAAGATGAGCAGGTCGACGTCGTGATCCCATTGTGGCGAACCGTTCATGCGTGGAATGCGCTCATATCGAAGTGACGGATATAGTCGAGCAGGACGCGCACGCACGTATCGGCGTCTTCGGCCGTCATCGATTCCGCCGGATTGTGGCTGATGCCGCCCTTGCATCGCACGAACAGCATGCCGACCGGGCAAAGCGCCGCGACCACCATCGCGTCGTGGCCGGCGCCGGATGGCAATGCACGCATGGGAATTTTCTGCCGCGCGATTGCGTCCGCGAGCCCTTTCATTACCAGCGGCGAGCAGGCCGTCGCGGGCGTCTGATTGTTGAGTGAAATATGGACACCGACATTGCGCCGTCTGGCACTCGAGCGGATCGCGCTCTCGATTTCGCCCGCAACCGTATCGCGTGTGGCGTCATCAGGCGCGCGCACGTCGATGGTGAAGCGGACCTGCCCTGGAATGACGTTGACCGCCCCCGGCGCCACGTCGACGCGCCCCACGGTCGCGACGACATCTTTCTTGGGCTGCGCGATTTTTTCGACGGCGAGGGCCATCTCCGCCGAGGCCGTATATGCGTCGCGGCGCATCGCCATCGGCACGGTGCCGGCGTGGCCGGCTTCGCCGGTCACGGTGACGGAGAAACGCTTCAGCGCGTTGATCGCTGAGACGACGCCGACCGGAAGGTTCTCCGCTTCGAGAACCGGCCCCTGTTCGATGTGAGCCTCGATA
>Ga0070741_10017509_pt1 | contig 11763 bp, 10 predicted proteins | sample Coa_R1_4_FD_66440 | JGI IMG/M metagenome (GOLD analysis project Ga0070741, IMG submission 66440) | Surface soil microbial communities from Centralia Pennsylvania, which are recovering from an underground coalmine fire - Coalmine... | ecosystem: Environmental > Terrestrial > Soil > Unclassified ...
CGTTCGGCGGATCGACGTTCGGCGGATCGACGTTCGGCGGATCGACGTTCGGCGGATCGACGTTCGGCGGATCGACGTTCGGCGGCTCCTCGTTCAGCGGCACCTTCGGCGCCGGGTTCGCCAGCGGCAGCTTCGCGGGTGGCGGCTTCGCCGGCGGCGGCTTCGCCATCGGCGGCGGCTACGGCAACACCATGCTCATGGGCCCGGCGATCGGCTCGCTGTCGTCGGCGGGCGTGCCCGCGACGTGGGGCGCGTTCGCCGGCTTGAACGCCCCGCAGCCGCTGCGCCCCTTGCCGATCGACACGCGCCCCTACCTGCAATCGAACGGCACCGTCTCGGTCAGCGTCACCGACAACAGCACGTTCGGCGTCGGCGGCCAGGTCACCACCACCACGTCGAGCTTCTCCAGCGACGTCGGCGGCGGCGCCAGCTTCAGCCAACGCATCACGTTCGACAGCTTCGGAGTGTGAGATGGGCGTCATCATCGATCAGGTCGACGGCGAAATTCACGATTCTCCCGCGGCGCCTCCGCCGGCGGCGTCGCAGGGCGCCGGCGCGCAGGCCGACACGCCGGAGAACGACCTCGAGGAGATGCAGCGCAAGCTGACGCTCATGCACCGCCGCCACCACCGGCTGCACGCGGACTGAGCCATGGCCGAGCAAGCGCTCTCAACCGCCCCGACGTATCACGCGCGCCCGACGGTGCGCGTCGACGGGCAGGACAACACCGAGGTCACCGCCGCGATGCTCACCATGCGCATGGTGGAGCAGGAGGGCGGGCTGTGCTCGCTCGAGCTGCGCCTGGCCAACTTCGGCGGCTCGAGCGGCGGGCCGGAGCTGCTGTTCGACGACGAGCAGGCGGTCAAGCTCGGCTCGGAGCTCGCCATCTACTCGGGCGACGTCGAGACGCCGCAGGAGATCTTCCGCGGCGTGGTCACCGGCTTCGAGTCGGAGTTCCCCGAGGGCGAGCCGCCGGAGCTGGTGCTGCTCGCCGAGGACAAGCTGCAGCAGGCGCGGCTCACGCGGCGCACCAAGACGCACGACAACCTCAAGCTCTCCGACCTGGCGAGCAGCGTCGCGTCCTCGATGGGGCTCACCGGAAAAGCCACCGGCCTCACCGACGATCTCGGCACGCAGGTGCAGCTCAACGAGAGCGACCTCGCGTTCTTGCGGCGGCTGCTGGCGCGCTACGACGGCGACCTGCAGGTCGTCGGCGACGAGCTGCAGGTTTCGCCGCGCGGCGAGGTCAAGCGCAGCGAGGTGGAGCTGGAGCTCTACAGCCAGCTGCGCCGCGTGCGCGTGACCGCCGATCTCGCGCACCAGGTGACCGAGACCTCGTGCACCGGCTGGGACGAGGTCAAGGGGAGCAAGATCAAGGCGACGTCGAAGGGCGTGAACTCCGGCCCGGGCGCGGGACGCACCGGCGCGTCGATCCTCACGGACGCGATCGGCGAGCGCTCCGAGCACGTCGGCCACCTGGTCGCCACCACGCGCGCCGAGGCGCAGGCGATCGCCGACTCCGACTTCGACCGCCGCGCGCGCCGCTTCGTGATCGTCGACGGCACGTGCGAAGGCAACCCGAAGGTGCGCGTGGGCACGCACGTGACGCTCAAGAGCGTGAGCACGCGCTTCGACAACACCTACTACGTGGTGCGCGCGGTGCACCGCTTCGATCAGAGGTCGGGCTACGTCACCGACTTCGAGGCTGAAGGCGCCTGGCTGGGGAACCCATGATGCGATCGCAAGAACTGGAACGCGCGCCGCTGCAACCGCGGCTCGGCACGCACCTCGCCGAGGTGGTCTCGGTCAAGGACACGACCGGCCGCGGGCGCGTGCAGATCCGCCTCTACGATCACGACAACGTCGGCAAGCAGGACGCGCCAATCTGGGCGCGCGTGGCGGTGCCGTTCGCCGGCTCGAAGATGGGCGCGTTCTTCATTCCGGGAAAAGGCGACGAGGTGCTGGTCAGCTTCCTCAACGGCGATCCGCGGCTGCCGATCGTCGTCGGCGGTTTGTGGAACGGCAACGCCAAGCAGTCGGAGACGCTCGGCGGCGCGGGCGATCAAGTCGATCGCTGGACGCTCACCGGCAAGAACGGCACGCGCATCGCCATCGTCGAGGAGCAGGCGGGCGCGGTGATCAAGCTGTCGACGCCGCAGGGCATCACCATGACGATGACCGATCAGTCGGGCGGCAAGGTCGAGATCAAGCAGGGCGGCACCACCATCACCTCCGACTCGCAGGGCGTGACGGTGAAGACCAGCGGCAAGATCGCGATGACCGGCTCGCAGATGAACGTCACCGCCGGGCAGGTGAGCTTCACCGCGGCCAAGGTCTCGTGCTCGTCGATCCTGCAGGCGGTGACGGTGCAGGCCTCGACGGTGATCAGCGGCGTCTACACCACCGGCGCGGGGAACGTCCTATGATGGCACACGACGTGGTGCTGCGCGGGCTCGGCGGCGGCGTGCCGCTCCTGCTCGAGCGCACCGATCAGAAGTTCATCGACGCCACGCTGGCGGCGTGCTCGACGCTCGATCCGCTGCCGGCGCTCGAGTCGTCGCGGCCGGGCACCGACGACGCGGTGGGTGCGATCAAGCTCTACCAGCCGGTGCACCGCTCGTTCACGCTGGCGATGCTCGAGGCGGCGTGCGATCAGTTCGGCGAGCCGCGGCTCGATCCGGCGAAGATCGATTCGTCGGGCTTCGTGGTGCGCCGCGTGGCGCGCGCCAACACCAAGAAGCGCTCCAAGAACGACGGCGAGCCGTCGACGGTGCGCGTGCTCGAGGCGTGGGTGCAGTCCGAGGGGCAGATGCGCGGCTGGCTGCCGTTCACCGACGCCGACGACGCCGATCTCGATCCCGATCCGGCGCGCCGCCCGCAGCCGTTTCACGCCGGGCAGCCGGAGATGAAGAAGCTGCTCGCCGCGCTCACGCCGCAGGCCGCGCCGCTGTCGGAGGACGTGACCGCGCTGTTCGTCGCGCCGACCGAGGTGTGCGAGGCGTCGCGCCGCTCGATCCTGTACGGCGTGGTGCCGGTGACGTCGTCGGAGACCAGCGAGGCCAGCCCGGCGCTGTCGGCGATCGCCAGCGACGACGCCACGCAAGATCTCGTCGATCGCATCCTGCCGGTCTACTTCCAGCAGAACGACGGCCTGCGGCTGTCGAGCACCATCGGCGGCGTGACCTTCAGCCGCCTGGACGTGCAGAAGGACGACAGCGCGCTGCAGCTCTACCTGCAGTTCCTGCGCACGCTCCAGGTGCAGCTCGATCTGCTCGGCGACAGCCCCGAGTCGGAGGCGCTGCGCACGGCCATCGACGGCAACCTGCGCGTGTTCTTCAGCGACGACGATCGCGACCCGGGCTCGAGCGCGCTCCAGCACCTGACCGACGCGATCAACGCGCTGGTGCTCGGCGGCGACGCGTCGGTGACGCTGCCGCTCACGTGGGACGCGGTCTCCGCCGCGCAGGCGTCGACGCTCCACGACTCGGTCACCAGCGCGCTCGGCGCGCGCGCCCGCGCGGTGCTGCCCGCCGAGGGACGCTTCGACGATCAGAAGGCGCTCTACCACGTGCGCGCGTTCATCCGCGTCCTGCGCGACGACGGCTGCCCGCCCGAGCTGGTGTGGAGCGACCCGAGCCCCGACTTCGAGATCGTGCCGTGGTTCGAGAGCGGCAAATTGCCGCCGACGGTGATTCAGCTCCCCGAGGTGTCGCTCGCCAACTTGAAGAAGTTCAAACCCAACGTCGCCTTCAAGGTGCCGGGCACGCTGTTCAACTTCCTCAACAAGAATAAAGCCAAGGATCTGATCGACGGCAAAGGCTCGCAGGGCGACGACGACGGGATCGATTGGATCTGCGGCTTCAACATCCCGATCATCACCATCTGCGCCTTCATCATCCTGTACCTGTTCCTCACGCTGCTCGACATCGTCTTCTGGTGGATGGCGTTCATCAAGATCTGCATCCCCATCCCGAGGAAGCTCTGATGGGCGCGCGCGCGATTCCGCCGCTGCTCGGCTGGCCGCTTTTGCCTCGTCCCGACGAGCAGGGCGCCATCGCCTACCCGACCGCCGAGGAGAGCGTGCGGCAGCAGATCCGCGTCATCCTCGCGACCAGCCCGGGCGAGCTGCTGATGCGCCCGCAGTTCGGCGCCGGGCTCGAGCAGTTCCTGAACCAGCCGAACACCATCACCACGCGGCGCGCAATCCAGGATCGCGTCGGCGCGGCGCTGGCCAAATGGGAGCCGCGCATCTTGATCGATCGCATCGACGTCGCCGAGGTGGCCGCGCAGCCGTCGGCGGTGCGCGTCGAGATCGCCTATCGCCTCAAGCGCACCGGCGCTCCCGGGTCGATGGGGCTAACGATGGAACTTGGAGCCTAGCGAATGCCGATCCGGCCGCCTGCACTCGACGACCGCTCGTTCGCCGACCTCGTCGACGAGGTGCTGTCCCGCATTCCGGCGCACTCGCCCGAGTACACCAATCCGCGCATCGGCGATCCCGGGCGCACGCTCATCGAGCTGTTCGCCTGGCTCACCGACGCGATGCTCTACCGCGCCAACCTGGTGCCCGAGCGGCAGCGGCTCGCGTTCCTGCGGCTGCTCGGCTCGCCGATGCAGGCGGCGGTGGCGGCGCGCGGGCTGATCGCGCTGCAGATCGACGACGACGACGCGAGCGCGATCAGCGTCGCGCCGCTGGCCAGCATCGACAAGCCGGTGCCGTTCGAGACGCGGCGCGAGCTGACGGTGGTGCCGGTGAGCGCCGAGGGGTTCTACAAGCGCAAGCTCACCGACGACGAGAAGTCGCAGATGGGCGACCTGGCCTCGCGGCTGTCGGCGCTGTACGGGCTGTCGGGCCCGCCGCTCCTGTACGTGACCACGCCGGTATTCGCCGGCGGCGCGCCGCAGCCGTCGGGATTCGACCTGGTGGGCGACACCATCGACGGCTCGCTGTGGCTGGCGCTGCTCGCGCCCAAGAAGGAGCAGCTCGACGACGCGCGCGCCGCGCTCGGCAAGGATCCGAACGGCGGGCAGGTGCTGCTCAACGTCGGCGTGATGCCCAACATCAACATGCCCGATCCGCTGTCGACCGACATCGGGCCGCGCGGGCGCATCCCGCACGTGTGGGAGGTCTCGACGGGAAAAGAGGTCGGCGGCAAGCCCGAGTACGTCACCTGCGACGAGCTCGAGGACACCACCGCCGGGCTCACGCGGCGCGGCGTCCTGCGCGTGCAGCTCCCGTCGGAGTCGCGGCTCGGCGCGCTGCCGAACGACGTGCGGCGCGCGGTCAACGCCGGCACCGACGATCGCCCGCCGCGGCTCGACGACGCCGCGCAGGCCGAGCGCCTCGTGTGCTGGCTGCGCCTGCGTCCCGACAAGGGCGTCACGCGCCTGGCGCTGAGCTGGGTCGGCATCAACGCCGTCGAGATCGATCAACGCTCGACGGTGACCGGGCGCGTGATCGGCCAGTCGACGGGACGGCCGGAGCAGGAGCTGCAGCTCCCCGGCACGTCGGTGGAGAAGGAGACGCTGGTGCTCCAGGTCGAGGAGCCGCAGCGCGGCTACCAGGCGTGGACGCTGATCGACGATACGCTGCTCGCCGGCGGCGGCGACGGCGTCTACGCGCTCGACGCCGAGGCGGGCACGGTGCGCTTCGGCGACGGCGTGCACGGGCGCATTCCGCCGCTCGGCGCGCGCATCCGCGTCGGCATGATGCGCGCGGGCGGCGGCGTCGCCGGCAACCTGGCGCCCCATTCGCTCGGCGACGTGAGCGCGCGCGACTTCAACGGGCAGCGCATCGATCGCAAGCTCAAGGTGGTGCAGCCGCTGCCCACCGACGGCGGGCAGGACTCCGAGGATCTCGCCACCGCCGAGCGCCGCATCCCGCAGCTCCTGCGCAACCGCGATCGCGCGGTGACGGCGCAGGACTTCCAGGCGCTGGCGGCGCAGGCGCCGGGCGTGATGATGGGCCGCGTCGAGGTGATGCCCGGCTTCAAGCCGCAGCAGCGCCGCTCGGGGATCCCGGGCGTGGTGTCGGTGCTGGTGCTGCCGTTCGCCGATCTCGGCCCGCCGCCGAATCCGCGCCCCGATCGCCCGTTCCTCGAGGCGGTGCACGCGTTCCTCGACGAGCGCCGCCCGCTCACGAGCGAGCTCTACACCATCGGCACCGAGTACAAGCCGATCGGCTTGAGCGTGGGCGTGACGATCAAGGACGGCTTCTCGCGCGACCAGACGCTCACCAACGTGCGGCTCGCGCTGCGCCGCTTCTTCTGGCCGCTCGTGCCCGGCGGCCCCGACGGCACCGGCTGGCCGCTCGCGCGCGCGGTGCGCGACCGCGAGGTCGAGGTGGTGGTGGCGCAGGTGCCGGGCGTGCAGGCGGTGCTGGGCGTCAACGTCTTCAAGCAGGGCGACGGCGATTGGACCAAGCTGCAGCGCGTGCCGCCGCAGTTCCAGGCGCAGCACGATCTGCTCGACTGGCAATTGCCGGAGCTGCTCTCGGTGGTGGTGGTCGCCGACGAAGTGCCGCCCGACGATCTGCACGGCGTCGCCAATCCGTTCGCGCAGGGCCAGGGCGTGGCCGTGCCGGTGGTGCCCGAGGTCTGCTGAGTGGACGCGAACGGCCAGCGCTTCTACCTGCTCGCGCAGGACGCGCACTGGAAGCCGGTGGAGGATCCTCCGCTCACCGACTTCCGGCGCTCGACGCTGCGGCTGGCGAGCCGCGCGCCGTCGCTGGCGGCGGAGAACGTCGACGCGGCGATGCCGCTCGTCGAGCTGGTGCCGGGCACGCGCGACACGTGGGGCACGCGCGCGCGCTGGAGCGCGGCGGGCGGGCAGGTGCTGGCGGCGGGCGCGGTGGCGGGGGAGGTGCCGATCTACACCGCGCCCGCGGGGCAGCAGGCGACCGACGTGGTGCTCGGCTGGGACGGCGTGCTCTACGTGGCGTTCGAGGCGCAGAAGAAGATCGTGCTCAGCGATCGGCGCGGCCGCTGGCCCGACGCCGAGATCTCGTTCGCCACGTTTCAGCCGTGGCGACTCGCGGCGAATCCGGCGGGCGGCGTGTGGGCGCTCGATCGCAAGGGCGGGCTGCTCGGGCGATTGCACGGGCTGCCGCTGCGCCCGCGCCCGTACGGTCCGTACGCGCCCGACGTGTTCCGTCCCAATCCGGAGAACTTCGATCCGCCGCGCTTCGAGCTGTTCGACGCCGTGCGCTTCACCGCGCCCGAGCAGGCGGTGGCGCTGGCCGCTTCGCCCGACGGGCGGCTGGCGGTGCTGTCCTGGTCGGGGCTCGGCAACGTCGACGCGGCGGTGCGCTTCCTCGACGGCGCGACGCTCGGCGCGCCGGTGCGGCTCAACGGCTCGCGCCATCCCTACAGCCTGACGTGGGCCGAGCCCGATCGGCTCGCGGTGCTGTGCGACGTCACGCCGGCGGGCGCGGGCGTGACGCCGGCGCGCGAGGTGCGCGCCTACGCCGCGCGGCCCGACGCCACGTCGCTGAACCCGGTCGGCGACTTCTATCCGCTGCAGGGCCACGACGGCGGTCCGTTCCTGCACGGCCTCGCGCTGCCGGCCGAGTACCCGACGGCGGGCGCGGGCGCGCAGCCGCTCAACTACGTGTCGATGCCGTCGTACGAGCGGCGCGGCTCGGCGCGCAACGCGGCGCCGATCGACTCGGGCGATCCGCGCACGGTGTGGCACCGCCTGTACCTCGAGGCGGCGGTGCCGCCGAACACCGAGATCGACGTGTGGCTCGCCGCCACCGACGATCCGGCGGCCGATCCGGCGGCGCTCGACTATTTCCCGCACCGCATCGGCGGCGCGCCGGCGTCGTCCGATCGCGACGTGCCGCGCGGCGCGTGGCTGCGGCAGCGCTCGGAGCTGGCGTTCCACGACGGGCTGCTGCCGTGCGCGGCGAAGCCGGGACAGTCGGGGCTGTTCACCGCGCTCATCCAGCGCGCCGGCCGCCGCGTGCGCGCGCTGCGCGGCCGCTTCCTGCACGTGCGCGCCGAGCTGTCGGGCGACGGCCGCTCGACGCCCGAGCTGGCGGCGCTGCGCGCGTGGGCGTCGCGCTTCTCCTACCGCGATCGCTACCTGCCGCGCCTGTATCACGAGACGGTGTTCGGCCCCGACGCCGACGCGGCCGATCGCGCCACGCCCGCCGACTTCCTCGATCGCTACCTCGCCAACTTCGAGGGCGTGCTGACGCAGATCGAGGATCGCATCCGCTTCGCCGATCTGCTCACCGACGCGCGCACCACGCCCGCCGACGCGCTGCCGTGGCTCGGCGGCTTCATCGGCTTCGACTTCGATCCGGCGCTGCCCGAAGATCGGCGGCGCGCGATGCTGGAGAACGCGCCCGATCTCTACAAGCGGCGCGGCACGCTGCGCGGGCTCGAGCAGGCGCTCGACCTCGCCACCGGCGGCATGGTGTCGACGGGGACGGTGGTGGTGCTCGAGGACTGGCGCCTGCGCCGCACCTTCGCCACCATCCTCGGCGCGCGCCTCGACGTCGAGGACGATCCGCTTTTGCCGGGCTTGATGATCAGCGGCAACAGCTACGTCGGCGACACGCTGTTCCTCGGCGAGGAGACGAACAAGGAGTTCCTGGCGCTGTTCCGCGACCAGGCGATCCTCACCACCGACGAGAGCGAGGCGGTGCAGCAGCTGTTCGAGCGGCTGGCGCACCGGGTGACCATCTTCGTGCACCAGGCGCTCGACGACGAGACGGTGGCGCTGATCAAGCGCGTCGTCGAAGCGGAGAAGCCGGCGCACGTCGACTACCAGGTGGTGACGTCGACCGAGCCGTTCCTGGTCGGGCTGGCGTCGCTGCTCGGCGTCGACACGTACCTGCGCGATCTCCCGCCGCCCAAGCCGGTCACCGTCGGCGCGAGCCGCATCGGCGTGAGCGACTACCTCGATCAGCCGGCGTCGCTCGACCCGCGCATCGGCGAGGTGGCGCGCGCCGACGCGCCGCCGGTGGCGCAGCCGAGCGGCGATCTCACCGTGCCGTTCGGCCAGACGTTCGCGCTCGACGGCTCGCGCTCCACGTCGCCGCCGGGCGATCCGATCATCGACTACCGCTGGACGTTGCTGAAACCGAACTAGGAGACCACGATGCCCACCTTCGTACCCGGACAAGAGCAGAAGTTCACGTCGTCGACGGTGACCGTCGACGGCGGCCTGCCCGTCGGCACCTATACGTTCCAGCTGATCGTCGACGACGAGTCGGGCAAGTCGTCGGCGCCCAAGACGGTGCAGGTCACCATCGTGGCGCAGCCGGTCGCCAACTTCGTGTTCAACCCGGCCGCGCCGGCGCCGGTCACCACCTTCACGCTCGACGGCGGCTCGTCGACGAGCCCGGGCGGCAAGCTGGTCACCTGGCGCTGGACGCTGCTGCCGGCGATCGGGCCGCGCCCGACGCCGGGCCCGCTGCCCGGTCCGCCGACGCCGATCGGGTAGCCATGGCCAAGTTCACGCAGGGAGTCGAGGTGGTCACGTCCACGCCCACCGTCACCGTCGACGGTGGGCTGCCGGCGGGCGTGTACCGGTTTCAGCTCGTCGTCGAGGACGCGACCGATCGCACGCGCCCGCCGGTGGCGAGCGCGCCCAAGATCCTGACGCTGCAGATCCGATCGCCGCTCGTGATCGGATGACCGAGGAGGCTCGATGACCACCACGCTCGACACGCTCGACGCCAAGCTCGACACGCGCGAGGATCTCGACCGCGTCTACTACGAGACCGGCATCGCGCTCGACAAGAACTCGTTCCGCGCCGACCAGGACTATCACCGCGGCCGGTTGGCGCGCGCGCTGGCCTTCCTCTCCGGCGCCGGCACGCTGAGCGGGCTCAAGGTGTCGTGGGATCAACCCACCGACGAGATCAAGGTGTCGGCGGGCGTGGCGGTCGATCGCGTCGGGCGGCTGGTCGAGATCCGCCAGGAGGCGTGCATCCGCCTGCCGCGCTGGGTGCAGGGGTGGAAGACGTCGGAGCTGCGCTTCTACACGCCGGCGCAGGCGACGACGATCCTCGGCGCGCCGGCGGCGGCGGGCGGCGTGATCGCCGACGTGTACCTGCGCTTCGCGGTGTGCGAGCGCGGCTTCACGCCGGCGTTCGCCACCGGGCCGTTCGATGGCCTCGACGCGGTGGCGCCGTCGCGGCTGCGCGACGCGTACGAGCTCAAGCTGATCGCGCGCGCCGAGGACACGCCGCCGCTGCCGCAGAGCCGCTGGTCGCCGCTCAAGGGCGCCACCGATCCGCAGCGTAAACAGAAGCTGCACGACGCGATCGTCGACGGCCACACGGCGATCGATCCGACGGCGCCCAACCCCGCGCTGCCCACCGACTCGCGGCCCGACTCCAAGCTCTACTTCGATCCGAACGCGGTGTTCCTGGCGCGCGTGCTGGTGCCGGCGACCGCGAACGCCAACGCCGACCTGCCGCCGGCGCGCAGCAACAACCCGCCGCTCGTCGCCGACGGCGACCGCCCGTTCGTCTACACCACCAACGCGCTCGCCATGCTGCTGTGGGGGATCTGAGATGACCACCGTCAACGTGAACCTCTCCTCGATCGATCTCGGCCCGGCGCGGCTCGAGCTGCGCGACGCGGCCAAGGTCAGCGACATGCTGCAGGCGGGCACGCTGGTGCTCGACGCGCGGCGCACGCGGGCGCTGTTCTTCAACGGGCGCTTCTTGGCGGCGCTCGATCTCACGCGCGAGCGCGACTACCTGCTCTTGCGCATGGCCGACCTGGCGCGCGCCGGCGGCACCGGCGTGGTCACCGGGCTCAACGTCTCGGCGGCGCCGGGCGCCACGTCGGTGACGATTACGTCGGGCCACGGCGTGACCCCGGCCGGCGAGCTGGTGGTGATGCCGCAGGACCGCATCATTAATATAGTCGACCTGCCGACCATCGAGCGGCTCAACGCCGCCTTCGGCCTGAGCCAGATCCCGAACGATCCGCAGCGCAGCCCGACCGGCCTCTACGTGCTGGCGCTGCGGCCCGTCGAGTTCACCGCCAATCCCATCGCGTCCTATCCGACGTCGGTGTCGGGCGCGCGCTCGACGCACGACGGCGACATCATCGAGGCGGTGGCGGTGACGCTGGTGCCGTATCCGGAGAACGGCGCGGCCACCAACCCGATCGAGGCGCGCGCGCGCGCGGCGCAGCGCATCTTCACGCAGGACGGCCTGCCCGAGCTGCCGACCAACTCGCTGCCGATCGCGATGCTGATGCTGTCGAACAACACCATCTTGTGGATCGATCCGTTCATGGTGCGGCGCGAGATCGGCGCCGAGCACGAGGACATCGTCGGGCTCGGCATCTCGCCGCGCGCGCTGCGCGAAGCCCACATGATGCAGTACGACCAGCACCTCGGCGAGGTGCTCAAGCTTCGCGGGCAGAACGGGCATTTTGCCGCACACGACTACTTCCACGCGCTGCCGCCCGCGGGGCGCATGCCGGCGGCGTCGATCGATCCGACCGACTTCTCGCAGCTCTATTTCCCGTCGCAGGTGGACGTCGACCTCTCGGTGATTCCGGAGGACGAGCTGCCGGCGATGCTGGAGGAGAGCCTGCTCCTGCAGCCGATCGATCTCACGCAGCCGGATCAGCTCGAGTCGACGTCGGTGCTGGTGCTCATCCCGAAGCCGCGCGCCGAGCTGCGCAAGCTCGAGGGACAGCTCCAGTCGCTGCAGCGCACGCTCAAGCCGGTGGCGCCGGGGCTGGTGTTGCGGCGCGCGCCCATCGACGTGCTGCGCGGGCTGCTCGT
>Ga0070741_10017510_pt1 | contig 11762 bp, 10 predicted proteins | sample Coa_R1_4_FD_66440 | JGI IMG/M metagenome (GOLD analysis project Ga0070741, IMG submission 66440) | Surface soil microbial communities from Centralia Pennsylvania, which are recovering from an underground coalmine fire - Coalmine... | ecosystem: Environmental > Terrestrial > Soil > Unclassified ...
GCGATCCGCGGCCTCGACCGTGCCTCGCTCGAGTACCCGCAGGTGCGCGCGGGCCTGATCCTGATGATGGACCGGACCTTCACCGCGGAGCAGAACATGGTGATCGTCGAGAAGGCGAGCCGGTATGCCGCCCGCGGGATCGTCGGGATCGACATCGCCGGCCCGCGGCCCGGCGGCGGGCGGTTCGACTACACGCAGATCCGCGACCAGGTCGACGCCGCGCGTGCGGCGGGGCTCGGCGTGACGATCCACGTCGGCGAGGAGGGCGGCCGTTGGGGCGTCGAGGAGCTCTACGAGGTCGTGGAGACTCTCGCCCCGGACCGCATCGGCCACGGGATCCTCGCAGCGGAGGAGCCGGCGCTCATGGCGGAGCTTCGCGCGGCAGACATCACCCTCGAGGTGTGTCCGACGTCGAATCTTCTGACGAAGGCCGTGACGGGCGAGGCCGACCTGCGCCGCATCTTCCACGCGTTCCTCGAGCACGGCGTCAGGTTCACGATTGCCACGGACGGGCCCGAGATGATGCGGACGCATCTGCGCGACGAGTTCGAGCTCCTCCTCCGCGTCGGCGCGCTCGACGAGTCGGAGGCGCGCGCGGCGAACGACCGCGGGCACGCGGCCGCGTTTTCCCGCTCGGCCCCTGCCCTTCACGCGGCCTGACGCGCGAAATACACCCTTCGGTCGATGGTGGAAGGGTCGTCGCGTCACTACCGTCGCTCGCATGCAGGCACTCAGAGACCACGAAGCGATCACCCCGCGCCAGCTGGAGGTGATCCGCCTGATCGCCGAGGGTCTGTCGAACGAGGAGCTCGGTCAGGAGCTGGGGATCTCGCCCCGCACCGCCAAGGCGCACTGCGACGTGCTGCGGCAGAAGCTCGGCGTGCCCCGACGGCGGCAGATCCCGCTCGCCTACCGCCTCCTCACGGGCGACGACCCGCTCGCGAAGAGCCTCGAGTTGGCGAGAGCCGACAACGGGGGCTGACGGCAAACCGCGCCCGCGGCGCTTTAGACCCCTCGCCGCGGGCGCGCCAGCTCCTCGCCTCTTTTCCGCGCGGAGCAGGAGGTTTACGCTGATCGCGACAGATGAGGCAGGCTGCCGAACCGGCGAGCGGCCGCCCGGGCGGCCGGCGGATCATCGAGCGACCCCGGCTGATCAAGCTGCTCGAGGAGACGTCCGCGCGCACGATCCTCCTGATCGCGCCTGCCGGATACGGCAAGACCACGCTCGCGCGCCAGTGGGCGGAGCGGCAGACCAACGTCCACTGGTACACGGCCCGCACAGGTTCCGGGGACGTCGCCCAGCTCGCAGTTGATTTGGCGGGCGTCCTAGACGGTGACCCGCCAGTCCTTGCGCAGTACGTCGCGCAACTCGTCCGAGCTCAGGCGAGTCCGGCGGAGCAGGTCGACGTACTCGTGGAGGGCTTCGCCGGCGCCGCGGGCCAAATGCCGTCAGTGTCGCTCCTCATCGATGACTACCAGCGAATTGCCGAAGAGCCTGCGGCGGAGCGTTTCGTTCGTGAGATCCAATCGCTTCTCGGCTTTCGTCTCTTCATCGCATCGCGCACGCGCCCTGCTTGGGCCTCTGCCCGGCTCGAAATGTACGGAGAAACACGTGAACTCGGAATACACGAACTCGCGCTGACGGAGCCAGAAGCGCTTGAGGTGCTCGGCACGCCGCACGGACAGCCGGGCGTGGTAGCGCAGGCACGCGGATGGCCGGCTCTTGTTGGACTGGCGGCGCAAACATCCGGAGTCGCGCCACCCGACGCCGGCGCGTCGACGCTGTTCCGCTTCTTCGCTGAGGAACTGTTCCAGGCAATGGCGCCGGACGCGCAGGAGCACCTCGTCACGCTTGCGCTGCTGCCGAACCTGTCACGGGCTGTACTAGCGACACGCCTCGGAGATGCCGCTGAGGGCGTACTCCGGACTGCCATCGACTCAGGTCTTGTGACGCGCGGTGAGGAAATTGCGGAAGTTCATCCCCTCGTTCGTGAGTACCTGTTTACGAAACTGGGCGAGCGTGACGACGGTGGCGAGAGGGTGCGGGACGCCTGTACCGTCGCCCTGCTCTTCGGCGAATGGGATCACGCATTCGATCTAACGGAACGCTTCGGTTTGCACGATCTTCTGGATGACCTTGTCCAGCACGCGTTTAAGCCGTTGCTCGCTTCCGGGCGCATTGCAACCCTGCAGCGCATCGCCGCATTCGCACATCGCGCACGCACTGACTCCGCGCTGACGACCCTGGTGGATGCAGAACTCGCTTTCCGCGGCGGAGACTTCCCAAGGGCGGAGGCGCTAGCGACAAGGAGCGCGACGGACTTGGGGATGCAGCATCCACTCGCCTCGTATGCGTGGTGGATCTCGGGTCAGGCGGCGCAACTGTCTTTCGATGACGCCCGTGCATCTCGTTACTTCCATGAAGCGCACGCGGCTGCGCACGATGACGAGTCGGAGACGAATGCGCTATGGGGCCTAACAATGACCCTAATGCAGGCTGAAGATGAAGGCCTCCGGGATGTACTCACGCAATTCGTCCGGCGTCGAGAGCGAACGCCCGTGAATCTCGTGCGGGGCACGCAAGCAGAGATGCTATGGCGCCGAATGACGAACCTTGCTGACCCGGTCGACGTTGCGGAGGCTCTTCACGCACTAGAGGCCTTAACAGATCCCCGCACGACAACAAGTTTCATGAACACGTACGCGTACCACCTAGTTCTATCGGGCAGCTATGAGGACGCCTTCGCAATCGCTTCAACCATGTCTCAGGTGGCCGACGAGTACCAGCTGAAGTGGGCTCAGCCGCACGCGCATTGGGCGCTCGCCGCGTCCGCCCTTGGGTTGCGCCGCTTCAGGAAAGCGGAGGATTGGCTCAGGCGAGTGGAGAAACGTGGCGACGAGCTTCGATATGGCCAACTACTGGTCAATGCTGCGTGCTTGCGGGCACGCCTCCTCTTGGCGCTGCAGCGACCAGCTGAGGCGCTTGAGGCGCTCGCGGTCGACGAAACCCATACCGTCAGTCGTGCCATGCGCGGGGAGTATCTGGCAACTAGGGCGCTCGCGCTTGCCGTCAACGGCGCCACGGCTGAAGCGGCCGCCTTAGCGAATCGCGCAGTGCAATCCACCAACGGAGTCGAGGCTCGCGCCTACGCGTCGTGCGCTGCAGCCGTCGTCGCCCAATCATCTGGAGGACGAATAGATGACGTCTTAGCTCACTTCCGCGCTGCGGAGTCGCTCGGCGTCTGGGACGCAATAGTCGCGAGCGTACGTGCCGCTCCAGAACTTCTTGCTGTCGTCGTTACCGGAGACCGCAGCAGCAGCCAGCTGAAACGCGCGCTTCGCGCATCCTGTGACCACGACCTCGCTCGGCACGTGGGTATCGATCTTGGCCGGCGCGTCATGCCCGCGGATGCACGGACCGTGCTATCGCCGCGAGAGAAGGACGTCCTCGAACTGGTGAAGCAAGGACTCACGAATCGCGAGATCGCCCAGACGCTGTTCTTGGCTCAATCGACGGTGAAGGTGCACGTTCATCACATTCTGGAGAAGACGGGTATGAGAAGCCGAACAGAAGCGGCAGCTAGCGACTTCGACGATTAGAAGACTGGTGGCTAACCGATAGCCGCAACGAGAGACGGCCTGACGTGAGGTGCGGCTTCCGTCAGCGGTAGTTCATTGTGCGTAAATCGCTCGCCGTGCGCGGTGCGGTACGCCTCGTCGCTTGCAACAAGGATCGCCTCGAACGCAGCAACGACGCCCGTATCAAATTGGGTCTCCACGGCTTGGGCCAACCGCAAGCGAGCGACTTGCGACGGCATTGCGTCGCGATATGGACGATCAGATGTCATGGCGTTGTAAGCGTCAGCCACCGCAATGATTCGCGACAACAGCGGGATGTCTTCGCCAGCAAGGCCATCCGGGTAGCCGCCGCCGTCCACGCGCTCGTGGTGATGCCGCACTACAGCCGCGATCTCAGCGTAGGTTGCGACGTTCGCCAGGATGCGCTCGCCGATCTCCGAGTGCTTCTGCATCTCACGACGTTCGTCCAGAGTCAGAGCGCCGGGCTTTTCCAGAAGGCCCGCCGGTAGGCCAATCTTGCCGATGTCGTGTACTAGGCCACACAGATAGGCGAGCTGCTGCTCCGCCTCCGTCATTCCCATGCGCCTGGCGATGTCTTCCGCATAGATCGCGACGGCAGCCGAATGGCCCGCGGTGTAGCGGTCCCGTGCATCGAGCGTGGCGATAAGAGCTGATGCGAAGGACAAGTTCGCTGCCTCCAGCTTCTCGTTCACCGAAATCAGATCTTCGGTGAGACGCCTCTGCTCCTGGTAGAGGGCGAAGAGACGCTGGGCTGCAAGGGCCGGAGCGAGGAACAGCGGCAATACCCACGGGGAAAACTGCACATATGCGATCCCAAGAAGCGCGACGATTGGGCCGTAAAGGGGGATTGAAGCCAGCATCGTCGGCGCCGACGTCCGGACGGGTTCTATTGGGTTACCGCCGCGAAGGAAGAACGTAAGAGCGGCAAGCGCCTGGTCCAAAGGTTCGGCGATCGCGGCGGCCACTGTGGTGGCGACGGCGACCTTCGCGGCAGTGCTCCCCGCTGCGGTCATGGCATACGTGGCGCCAATGCCCGCAGCCCCCCCGTAGATCGCCCTAACGCACGTGTATATGCCCCACTTAAGGTGCGGCGAACCCCGAAGAGCGGCTTCGGCTCGACGGGCGGGAGCCATAAAGGCGGGGAAATCGCCCAAGTACGAAGCTGCCGCGACGAGCATTCCCGCAAGGGGTCCGAACAGCGCGGCGGCGAATACAGTCGGCAGGAGGGAAACTGACGCCTCGAGCCGCGCGCCGATTCGCACGCGAGCACGTTCGCCAATCGCCGCCGTCACCGCCAACAGCGCGATGACTAGCGGCGAACTCTCCAGACCGTGGATCTCGTGTGCGGCGACGGCCATAGCGGCGGTCGTCCCGACAAGGCCGAGTTGGTAGAGCGCCATCAACGCGCGCGAACCCCTCCTCGGAACCAGGCCAGACGTTCTGCGGCGTAACCCTTGCATATCCCCCATAAGGGTTATAAGCTCTCCTTGCCGTCAGTTCCCTATCCAGGGGGTAGTGAAATGCTTAGCTGGTTCGCACGTTTTGCGTCCCGCGGCGCCATGGCCGGCGGGATCACGCTCTGGTAGAGCCGAACGAAAGCGAATAGACCCTTGATGGGCATCCCCCGAATGGGGATTTGTCCACAGGGGGTGGAAAAGCAGTCAGCTCAGGTCAGGAGCCCGCGCCGGAAGCCGACGGCGACCGCGTGGGCTCTTGATCTGGCCTGCAGCTTGGCGAGGATGTGGCGGACGTGGCTCTTCACGGTCTCCTCGGAGAGGAAGAGCTTGTCGCCGATCTCGCGGTTTACGAGGCCCTCGGAGACGAGCTGAAGCACCTCGATCTCGCGCGCGGTCGGCGCCTGCTCGAAGACCGGGGCCCGCGCGGGCATCGGAATGACCTCGGCCACGGCCGGCCGGCGCGCCGCGAGGCTCTCGAAGCGCTCGGCGTGCTGGCGGTAACGCGACAGGATCTCGTCACGCTGGGCTGCATCCATCGCGGCTGATATCGGCAGGCTTGAAAAACCCCTTTACCCCGAACGAGGTAGGGCAGCGAATCGTTTACGAACGGAAGCGCACCATGCGACGCCGGCGCATCCGCAGCTCTTCCGGCTCGTCCTCCTCGACGACGCCGAGGCTCTCGCGGGCGGTCGCGTGGAGGATGCGACCGTCGCCGAGCCAAAACGCGACGTGGTCCGCGCGTCCGTCGCCCGCCGGGCCGTAGACGACGAGGTCGCCGATCCGCTCCTCCCCGGGCGGAACGAGCTCGCCCGCCGCCTCCTGCTGCCACGAATCACGGGGCACGACCGTGCCCGCAAGGCGGAAGGCAAGGTGGACGAGGCCGGAGCAGTCGATGCCTCGCGACGACAGCCCGCCCCACTCGTACGGCGCCCCTAGAAATGTTCGGGCGAGCGAGACGGGATCGTCCTCGGAGAGCGCCTCCTCGCGCATCCAGCCGGGGTAGCCGTACGTCGTCGTCACCTCGACCCAGCCGCCCTCCCGGCGGCCGACCTCGAGCGGCTCTCCACGGAGCGCCTGGGTCACCTGCTCGGCATCGTCCCGCGGAGCCGAGCGGATCGGGGCGACCTCGAGCGCGCACCTCACCTCGCGTCGAGCCTTGCCTCCAGCCGGGCCCGCACCGCCGGCCAGTCGTCCTCCGTGATCGCGTACCAGGCCGAGTCACGCGGCCCGTTCGGCAGCATCATGTGCTTCCGCGCGATCCCCTCGAACCGCGCGCCGAGCGCGAGCAGCGACCCGCGAGTCTGGAGGTTGCGCGCATCCGTCTTGAACTCGACGCGCTGCACGCCGTGCCGGTCGAACGCGTGCTCGAGCAGGAGCAGCTTCGCCTCGACGTTCGCCCCGGTTCCCCACGCCGCCCGCCGCAGCCACGTCCACCCGATCTCGACGCGGCGGTGCTCGGGCGCGTACGCCATCAAGCGGGTCGACCCGGCGGGCTCGCCGCCGACACAGACGGCGAAGGGCACGTCCGGCGAGGCCAACGCGTCGTCGAAGTAGCGGTCGAAGTCGCCCGGCCACGGGATGAAGCGGAAGATCGAGAGGTCCTCCGCAGCCGCCCGAAGGCCCTCGCGGTGATGCTCGGCGAGCGGTTCGACGCTCACCAGCCGCCCCGCGAGGGGCTCGTCGGGTCTCAGCTCGTTACGCAGCGAGGCCGGCGAGCTCGCGCAGCGCGGCGAGCCGCGACAGCGCCTGACCCTCGAGCTGCCGGACGCGCTCGCGCGTCAGGTCGAGCTCGTGGCCGATCGCCTCGAGCGTCCAGGGCTCGCCTTCGAAGCCGAAGCGGAGCTCGAGGATCCGCCGCTCGCGCTCGGGGAGCGCGTCGAGCGCCTTCCGGATGTTCTGCTTGCGAAGCGACTCCTCGGCCTCGTCGAACGGATCCGGCGCCTCGCGGTCGGCGAAGAGGTCGCCGAGCTCGCCCTCGTCGTCCGCGCCGACCGTCTGGTTCAGCGAGACGGACGCCGACGCCGCCGACAGCGCCTCGTCGACGTGCTGGATCGGCAGGCCGGTCGCCTCGGCGAGCTCGTCCTTCGTCGGCTCGCGGCCGAGCTCGACCTCGAGCCGGCGGGCCGCCCGCGAGAGCTTCTGCTGGCGCTCGACGACATGGACCGGCACTCGGATCGTCCGGGCGTGGTTCGCGACCGCCCGCTGGACGGACTGCCGGATCCACCACGTCGCGTACGTCGAGAACTTGTAGCCGCGGCGCCAGTCGAACTTCTCGACCGCCCGGTTCAGGCCGAGCGTACCCTCCTGGATCAGATCGAGGAACGGGACGCCGAGGCCTCGATAGCCCTTGGCGATCGAGACGACGAGCCGCAGGTTCGACTCGATCATCTGCCGCTTTGCTCGGTCGTCCCCGCGCTCGATCGCCTTCGCCAGGATCACTTCCTGCGCGGCGGTGAGCAGCTTGTGGCGCCCCACGTCCGCGAGGAAGAGCTGGAGCGAGTCGCCCGCGCCGGAGGGCTGGTCGGCCTCGTAGACGACCTCCTCGACCTTCTCCTTCGGCGACTTCTCCTCCTCGACCGCCCCGTCGCGGACCTCGAGGCCGATGCGCTCGAGCTCCCGGGTCAGCTCCTCGATGTCGACGTCGGCGAGCTCGTGCTCGAGTGCGAACGCCTCGAGCTCCGCAGGCTGGATCCAGCCGCGTTCCTCGCCCGTCTCGATCATCGTGCGGGCGCCCTCGGTTTCGAGCAATTCAGTGAGCTGATTCTGCGTCAACGGCTACTGCACACCCTTTCCACGCGGATTTTCAGACCTTCGTCCTTCGCACCGTAAGTGATTTGTCCTGCGGATTCCAGCACAGTGGCTGCTGCTTACGCCTTTTTTTACTTATTCCGTGGCGGCGGCCGGCTCGGCTGCGGCCGGTTCGGCTGCCTGCTCCTCGGCCTCCGCCGAGTCACCGTCGCGGGTAGGACGAACCGGGAAGTCGAATTCGACCTTCCCTTCAGGTGTTAGGACGAGCCGGGCGCGGAAGTGTTTGCCCGCACGCGACTTGAATCCTGACAATACCTCACGAGTCTTGCCCTCTTCAAGCAGCTGCCGCGCTATTTCCGGGGTCAGCGTGCGGCCGGCGACCTTCTTCCAGATCACGAAGCCACAGCCTGTCTCCTCGCGGCTCTTCCAGCTCGTGCAGCCGTACGCGCGCGAGTTTTCCTTGATGATCTCGCCGGTCTCGGCCCCGCAGCGCGGGCAGAGCCCGAGCTCGACCCGGACGGGCCTCAGCTTCTCCTTGTCGAGGGAGGCGATCTGCTTGACGATCTCGTCGGTGAAGCCGGCCACGTCGGACATGAACGACCCCCGCTCGGCCTGCCCGCGCTCGATCTGGGCGAGCCGATGCTCCCAGTCGCCCGTCAGCTCCGGCGAGGTGATCTTGTGCTCCTCGAGCATCGTGATCACCTGGAGGCCCTTCGGGGTCGGCTGGAGATCCTTCCCCACCCGCTCGATGTACTCGCGCCGGATCAGCGCCTCGATCATCTCGGCGCGCGTCGCCGGCGTCCCGAGACCCGAGTCCTTCATCGCCTCCCTCAGCTCCTCGTCGTCGATCAGCTTCCCCGCGGTCTCCATCGCCGACAGGAGCGTCGCCTCGGTAAAGCGGGGCGGCGGCTTCGTCTCCTTGGCCTCGACCTCCGCCTCGACGCAGCGGACGGTCATTCCCTGCTCGAGGGGCGGGATCTCGGCGGTCGCGTCGTCCGCGCCCTCCTCCTCCTGCCGGGCGATCTTCTCCTCCTCCGACTCGAGCCCGTACACGCTCCGCCAGCCGGCCTCGAGCGTGATCTTGCCCCGCGTGCGGAACCGCTCCTCCTCGACGACCGTCACGACCGTCGTCCGCTGGTAGCGCGCAGGCGGGTGGAAGACCGCGAGGAACCGCTTGGCGACGAGGTCGAAGACGCGCCGCTCGTCAGGTGTGAAGTCACCGAGATCGTGGTCGATGTCCGTCGGGATGATCGCGTGGTGGTCGGACACCCGGGCGTCGTTCACGACACGCCCGAGCGGGAGCTCGTCGAGGCCGACGACGAAGCGCGCGGCGGCCTCGTAGTCCTTGATCGGAATGAGCGTCTCGGCCGTCGGCTTGAGTTGCGGAACCATGTCCCCCGACAGGTACCGCGAGCTCGTCCGCGGGTAGGTGATCGCCTTCTTCCCCTCGTAGAGGCTCTGCGCGGCCTGCAGCGTCCGGCGCGCGGAGAAACCGAAGCGCCGGTTCGCGTCGCGCTGGAGCGAGGTCAGGTCGTAGAGGAGCGGCGCGATCTCCTTCTGCTCCCTGCGCTCCACCGACTCGACGATCCCGTCCTTCCCGGTGACCTTCGCCGCGATCGCGGGCGCGCGCTCCGGGTCGGCGAAGATCCTCGTCTCGTCGCCCTCGAACCAGAGGCCCGCATACCGGGGCTCGAAGGTGGCGTGGACGAGCCAGTACGGCTCGGGCGTGAAGGCCTGGATCTCCCGCTCGCGCTTGACGATCATCGCGAGCGTCGGCGTCTGCACGCGGCCGAGGGAGACGACGCCGCCGACCCAGGCCCGGCCCCGAAGCGTGGCGGCCCGGGTCGCGTTCATGCCGACGAGCCAGTCCGCTTCGCTCCGGGAGCGGGCGGCGTCCTCGAGGTGCGTCATCTCGCGGCCCGGACGGAGCCTCGCGAAGCCTTCCTGGATCGCCTGCTTCGTCATCGAGCTGATCCAGAGCCGGTCGATCGGCTTGTTGACGCCGGCGAGCTCGTAGATGTACGAGAAGATGAGCTCGCCTTCGCGGCCGGCGTCGCACGCGTTGATGATCCGGTCGACGTCATCCCGCTTCATCAGCTTGTGGATCTCCTGCAGCTGCTTCTTCGACTTCGCGTCGCGCGGCTCGAGCTCGAACTTGCCCGGCACGATCGGGAGGTCGTCCATGCGCCAGCGCTTGAACTTCTCGTCGTACGCTTCGGGATCTTTCAGGCCGACGAGGTGACCCACCGCGAAGGTGACGATCGTGTCGTCAGACTCCCAGTAGCTCTCCTTCGGCGCCTGGAAGGGCCCCGGGAGGGCGTTCACGATGTCGCGCGCAACGGACGGTTTCTCGGCGATGACGAGGGTCTTGCCCACGAAATCACCTTAGCGACCCCCGATACTTCGTCGCGATGAGGCCTCGGAGAAGCGTCCTCTACATGGTGATCGGTGGGCTCTCGCGGCCGCTGCTGCGCGCGCTCTGGCGGTACGAGGTGCACGGGCTCGAGAACCTGCCGCCCGGCGGCTTCGTGCTCGCCGCCGGCCACCACTCGAACTTCGACCCGTGGCCGCTCGCAATCGCGCTCACGAAGACGAGGTTCGTGCGGTTCATGGCGAAGTCGGAGCTCTTCTGGTGGCCGCTCTCGGCGATCGTCCGCGGCGCAGGCGGGTTCAAGGTGCGCCGCGGCGAGGCCGACCGCGAGGCGCTCGCGACGGCCCGGCGGCTCGCGCGCGAGGGCAACGTGATCGCGATGTTCCCCGAGGGGACGCGGCGGTCGAAGGGGCTTCGCAAGCGCCGCCAAGCGGAGGTGCACGACGGCGCCGCCCGGATCGCGCTCGGCGCAGGCGTCCCGCTCGTTCCGGCCGCGGTTTCCGGCACCGACCGACTGGCGCGGCTGGCGCAGCTCCGCGTCGCCTACGGGAAGCCGATCCCGCTCGACGACCTCGCGGGCCTTCCGCGCCGGGAGGCGGCACGGGTCGCCACGAAGCGGCTGATGGAGCGCATCCACGACCTGGAGGCGAAGCTCGATGGCGCAGGCTGACAGGCGCCTCCTCGCGATCGACGGCGACTCGCTCGCGCACCGCGCCTACCACGCCTTGCCGAAGTCGATCAGGCTCAACGCCGTCCTCGGCTTCACGAACTTCCTGCTGCGACTGTGGGACGCCGAAGAGCCCTCCGCCGTGCTCGTCGCGTGGGACTCGCTCGACACCCCGACGTACCGCCACGAGGCACTCCCCGAGTACCAGTCCGGGCGCGTGTTCGAGCGCTCGATCCTCGAACAGCTCGAGCTTCTGCCGGAGTTCGTCGAAGCGTTCGGGTTCGCATGCGCCAAGGCGCCCGGGTACGAGGCCGACGACTTCCTCGCAGCCGCAGCCCGCCGCTGGAAGGGGCAGCTGCTCGTCGCCACCTCCGACCGCGACGCGTTCCAGCTCGTGAGCGATCGGGTCACGATCCTGCAGCCGGTCAAGGGCGTCAGCGAGCTCGCACGCGTCGGTCCCGCGGAGGTCCGCGAGCGGTACGGCGTCGACCCCGAGCAGGTGCCGGACTTCATCGCGCTCCGCGGCGACTCGTCCGACCGTATCCCGGGCGCGCGCGGCGTCGGGCCGAAGACCGCGGGCGACATCCTCCGCCAGTACGGCTCGCTCGAGGCGGCCCTCGACGCAGGGCGATTCTCGGCGGAGGCGGACAGGCTGCGCCTCTACCGCGACATCGCCCGGATGGATGCGAGCGCGCCGCTGCCACGGCTCGCCGCGCAGAAGCCCGATTGGGCGCGCGCGGCTCGAGCGGCGAAGGCGATCGGTCTCGACGCGCTCGCGGGGCGGCTCGAGCTTCGCGCGCAGGGCCGCGACCCCGCCTGAGCGCCGGTGGACGTCGTCAGCGACACGCGTTTCGCGACGCTCCACCCGACGGGAGCGCACCCGGAGTCGCAGGCACGCATCGCCGTCCTCCACGAACGG
>Ga0070741_10017511_pt1 | contig 11761 bp, 10 predicted proteins | sample Coa_R1_4_FD_66440 | JGI IMG/M metagenome (GOLD analysis project Ga0070741, IMG submission 66440) | Surface soil microbial communities from Centralia Pennsylvania, which are recovering from an underground coalmine fire - Coalmine... | ecosystem: Environmental > Terrestrial > Soil > Unclassified ...
AGCCGAGACGAGGAATCGCTGTCAGCCATCAGCTCTCACGGTCAGTGTAGCACCGCCATGATCGTTTCTCCGCCACGCACCACATCACCCACCTTGACGCGAATGTCTGCAGACATGGGCAGAAACACATCCATGCGCGAGCCGAATTTCATGATGCCGAAGCGATCGCCGGCGCGCACCTCGGCGCCGGCTTCGACGCGGCACACGACGCGGCGCGCGAGCATGCCGACGATCTGCCGGAACACGATCGGCTGACCGTTGTGATCGATCCAGATCTCGCTGCGTTCGTTCGCGCTGCCCGCATCGTGCCGGTACGCGGGCAGGAACTTGCCGGGGATGTAGGTGACGCGCGTGACGCGGCCTGACACCGGCACGCGGTTCACGTGCACGTCCATCGGCGAGAGAAAGATGCTGATCTGCTGCCACTCGCCCGGCGGTGTCGACTCGGACAGCGCCCGGCCGGCGACGAGGATGCGTCCGTCGGCCGGCGATACGACGATGTCGGCGTCGGCCGGCGGAACGCGATGCGGATCGCGGAAGAAAAAGGCGAAGAAGGCGCCGAGGGCGACAAACGGGATCGCGAGGACCCACGCCACTGCGGCGCCAGAAAGTATCGCGAGCGCCAGCGCGCCAAGAATGAACGGCGCCCCAGCCGGATCGAGTTTCAATCCGCTAGCGCACCTGATCGCGATGGCGACGCAGAATGTCTTCCATCTGATCTTTGAGTTGGAGCTTGCGTTTCTTGAGGTTGACTTCTTCGAGTTGCTCGGGTTCTGAGAGGTAGTGCTTGGCGGTCAGTTCATGCAGGCGATCGTCGAGTTCGTGGTGCTTTGCGGCGAGTTGGCTGAACTCCTCATTCGTGGTCAGCAACGCGCTCTTGAGGTCCTGCTGCGTCTGGGCATTCATACGCCGCCTCCTTGGTCATGTCGAGGCGAAAGTACCACAGTGGGTATGGCGATTCAAGTCAGCGATTCACGCCACAAGACCAGAGCATCTTCGGTCGGTTTGGTGTAATACCCGCGCCGAACCCCAGCCACGGTGAAGCCGAAGCGTTCGTACAACCGGCGCGCCGACTCGTTCGACCGCCGCACTTCGAGAGTCGCCCGGCGCGCGCCCAACTTCGCACCCTCGCCCAGTATGTGCGCGAGCAGCGCCGAGGCGGCCCCTGTTCTCCGGCGATCCGGCAAGACTGCCAGGTTGTTGATGTGGAGTTCGTCGAGCACGCGCCAGAACGAGCAGAAACCGACCGTCGCTCCCTCCTCGTCGCGCGCGAGAAAGCAATAGGACACGCCGCGGTTCTCGAGCTCGGCGAGATACATGTCGCGCGTCCACGGATTCGTAAACGACGCCTCCTCGATCGCGACGACTTCGTCGATTTGGGATGCCGACTCCAGCGGCACGATGGTCCACCCCTTCACGGCCTCGTCCCTTGGGCGCGGCGATCGCGATCGACTTCCGCGTCCGGCCGACGAATATAGAGCGGTTGGATCGCGGCGGGATCGATCGTGTCGCCGCGGCGTGCGCGCGCGGCGGCCATCAAACCCAGGACGCCGGCCAACGCCGGCACAGGCGGGAGCTCAACCCCCTCGAGCGGCAGCGTGGCACGGAACTTCACGACGCCGTCGCCGACGAGGATCTGCGGACGCTGCGAACGCCAGCGATCGAGGACCTCTGCCGGCGGACCGACGCTCGGGGCTTCGAGCACGCGCAGCCGCTCGGGTTCGAACGGCGGCGCGTCAGTGACCTCGTAGAGCGACGCAAACACATCCTGCCGATAGCCATCCATCCACGCTCCGACGATCGTGCCGGGCTTTGCGTGCGGCGACGCCGCGACCGCCAGCGCATCGAGCGCCGACAGCGCGACGACGCGCTTGCGATGCACGAACGCCGCACCTTGAATCGTGGCGATGCCGATCCGCAGGCCGGTAAACGATCCCGGTCCTGCCGCAACCGCAAAGAGATCGATGTCGGAAAATGCGATCTTACGCGCAGAAAGGATCGCGATCAGCTCACCGGGCAAGCGCTCGGCATGCGTGCGCGCCGCATCGCCGCGACGCTCGTCGATCACACGATCGTCGACGACGAGCGCGGCGCTTCCATCACGAGTGGTCGTGTCGAGAGCAAGAATCCGCATGCGATAGACTTAAGCGTATGTCAGCGAGCGCGACGCCCGCCATGCGTCAGTATTTGGACGCCAAGCAGCAGCATCGCGACGCCATCCTCTTTTTTCGCATGGGCGACTTCTATGAAATGTTCTACGAAGACGCCCTCGTTGCAGCCCGCGCACTTGAATTGACACTCACATCGCGATCCAAAGATTCGAATGGCGGCGGGATTCCGATGTGCGGCGTCCCGCATCACGCGGTCGACGGGTACATCGCGAGGCTGGTCAAGAAAGGTTTCCGCGTCGCGATCTGCGATCAAGTCGAAGATCCTCGAAAAGCCAAAGGCATCGTCAAGCGCGAGGTCGTCCGCGTCGTCTCCCCGGGGACGCTCACCGACGCCAATTATTTGGATGCCCGTGAACCGGCATTCATCATGTCGATCACGAGCACGAAAGATGTGATCGGTGTCGCCCTCGTCGATCTCTCGACCGGCGAGTTTACCGCGGCCGAGTACGTCGGCGTCGATGGGCAGCACGCGCTTCGCGACGAGCTTGCGATCATCAGGCCGCGCGAGATCGTCGTGTCATCAGATGTACCGGACGTCGTCGCGGCGGCCGGACTCCCCACGACGGCGGTCGACGGCTGGATGTTCGACGCCGAGTCGGCGCGGCGCGCGCTGCTCGATCAACTGCGCGCGGGCGGTCTCGAAGGCTTTGGTCTCGATCGCCATCCGCTTGCGACATCGGCGGCCGGCGCGCTCGTCCACTACCTGCGGCACACGCAGAAGGTCGATCTCGCCCACGTCCGGTCGATCGCCTATCGGCAGCGGAGTGACACGCTGCTCATCGATCCGACGACGTTGAAGCATCTCGAGATCCTCGAAGGGTCCGAGGGCGGACGCGACGGATCGCTGCTCGACGAGATCGATCGGACCGTGACCTCGATCGGCAGCCGCACGTTGCGATCGTGGCTGCTGCGGCCGCTCGTCGCCATCGAACCGATTCGCGATCGGCTCGATGCCGTCGAAGAGCTCGCCTTCCGCACGACCGATCGCGGTAAATTTCGCGACGCGATCAAATCCGTTCAGGACGTCGAACGTCTCGTCGCGCGCGTGGCACTCGGGACCGCCGGGCCGCGCGATCTCGTCGGTCTCAAGATCTCACTCGGCATCGTGCCGCGGATTCGCACGCTGCTCGCCGAGCTGCAGGCGCCGCTGATTCGATCGCTCGTCGCGGAGCTGGATGACGTTGCCGATGTCCGGCAGACCATCGAGGCGACGCTCATCGACGAACCGCCGGCACTGGCGCGCGACGGCGGCTTTACGCGCGACGGCGTCGATCGCGAGCTCGACGAGTTGAGGACGATCAGCCGCTCCGGCAAGCAAATCATCGCGGAGATGGAAGCGGGCGAACGCGCGCGGACCGGCATCTCGTCGCTCAAGGTGCGCTACAACCGCGTGTTCGGCTACTACATCGAGGTCTCGAAATCGAACCTGCACGCAGTGCCGGCGGACTATCACCGCAAGCAGACGATCGCCGGCGGCGAGCGCTTCATCACGCCGGCGCTGAAGGAATACGAAGAAAAAGTGCTCGGCGCGGACGAGCGGATCCTCGAGCGCGAGCTGGAGATCTTCGAACGGCTGCGTGGCAGCGTGGCGGCCGAATCGCCGCGCATCCAGGTGACGGCGCACGCGCTTGCCGCGCTCGACGTCCTCGCGACGCTCGCCGACGTCGCCGCGAACAACAACTACATCAAGCCGCACATTCACGACGGCGACGAGATGCTCGTCGTCGACGCGCGTCACGCCGTCGTCGAGCATCGCACCGCGTCCGGGGACGCGTTCGTGCCGAACGACATCTCGCTGAACGGCACGACGTCACAACTCGTGATCCTCACGGGTCCGAACATGGGCGGCAAATCGACCTACCTGCGTCAGACGGCGCTGCTCTGCGTGATGGCGCAGGCAGGATCGTTCGTCCCGGCGAAAGAGGCGAAGCTCCCGATCGTCGATCGCATCTTCGCCCGGGTCGGCGCATCGGACAACATCGCGCGCGGCCATTCGACGTTCATGGTCGAAATGCAGGAAACGGCGAACATCCTGCACAACGCCTCGTCGCGAAGCCTCGTCGTGTTGGACGAGATCGGTCGGGGCACCGCGACGTTCGACGGCCTGAGCATCGCGTGGGCGGTTGCCGAGTTCCTGGCGACGAACCCGAAGATCCGACCGAAGACGCTGTTCGCGACGCACTATCACGAACTGACCGACCTCGCGGACGCCACACCCGGCGTCGTCAACTATCACGTCGCCGCGCGCGAGTGGAAGGACGACATCATCTTCCTGCGAAAGATCGTCCCGGGGCGATCCGATCGCAGCTACGGGATCCAGGTGGCCCGGCTCGCGGGGCTGCCGCGTCCGGTCATCGAGCGCGCACGCGAAATTCTGTCGGCGCTCGAACGCGACGAACTGACCCGCGGCGGACGCCCCTCGGTCAGCGGCACCCGATCCGATCCGCAGCGGCAGCTTGGGCTGTTTCAGTCTGCGGCGGTGCCGCAACACGATGCGATCCGCGAAAAGCTGACGGCGGCCGATGTCAACAGCATGACGCCAATCGAAGCGCTGACGTTCCTCGCCGAGCTCAAGACCGAACTATGACGACGGCTGTAGCGCAGGCCTTGAGGCCTGCCGTGCGGGCAGCCCTCAAGGGCTGCGCTACCGTGCTGGTGTTGGCCACGTCGCTCCACGCCGCGACGCTCTTCGATCCCGCGCTCCACTTTCGCACGATCACGACCGAGCACTTCGTCATCTACTTTCACCAGCACGAGGATCGCCTCGGCGCGCGGCTGGCGGCGATCGCCGAGGACACGTGGCAGCAACTGCGCGAACCGCTCGGCGTCGATCCGCCGCGGCGGACCCACGTCGTGCTCGCCGATCAGACCGAGTTGGCGAACGGCTACGCGACGCCGGTGCCGTACAACACGATTGTCATTTACGCGACGTGGCCCCGCGGATCGGAGTTCATCGGCAACGTGGACGACTGGCTGCGCGTCGCCTTCACCCACGAGTTCACACACATCGTCCACCTCGATCGGTCCGAAGGCTGGGCACGTGTCGTGCGCGCGATCTTCGGTCGAACCGAAATCGCGTTTCCAAATCTGTTCTTGCCGACGTGGCAGATCGAAGGCCTGGCGACGTACGAAGAGAGCGCCGTGACGGGGGAAGGCCGCGCGCATGCGGGCGATTTTTCCGCCGTGATCGGCGAAGCGGCGCGCGCGAGCCGACTCGAGCCGCTCGACCGCGTCAACGGCGGCATCACGGATTGGCCCGGCGGCAACGCGCCCTATGCGTACGGCGTCGCGTTCCACGAGTACCTCGCGAGCCGGTTCGGCGCCGAAAAGCTCGCCGAACTCGCAACCCGCACCGCCCGGCACGTCCCCTACACCGGCTCGCTCGCGTTCAAGAAAGTATTCGGCGAGTCGCTGGGCGATCTCTGGCGCGACTACGAAACCTCCGTCTCCTCCCTACCTGCCCCACCCGCCCTACCTGCCCTACCTGCCCCTACTCAATTGACCCACCAAGGCTTCACCATCACCGGACCCAGATTTGATCCGATGGAGCCGGCAGCGATCATCTACGCGTCGCGGAACGCTGACGAGTTTCCGTCGCTGTATCGCGTCACGCTCAGGGATCCGCGGCCGCACCGGATCGCCACCCGCTATCTCGGTTCGACCGTCGCGATCGGACGCGACACGGTGTACTTCGATCAGCAGGAAGTGCGTCGCAACGTCGGAAGCTACAGCGACCTGTATGCGCTGACGCGTTCATCGGGACATGTGCAGCAGCTCACACACGACGCACGACTGCTCGATCCGGATCTTTCGCCGGATGGACGAACGATCGTCGCGGTCCAGGCGCGTCCCGGCGCGAGAGATCTGGTCCTCGTGTCGATCGGTTCACTCCAGCCGCCAACGATCACCGCCATCGCCAACGAACCGGAAACACAGTTCAACGCACCGCGGTGGGCGCCGGACGGACGCCGAGTCGCGGTCGAACGGCATCGGCCGGGATCGTTTTCAGACGTGATCGTCGTGGACGTCGAGGCGCATGCCGAAACCGTCGTCGCCTCCTTCGACGACGCGCGCGTCGTCACGCCGGCGTGGCGCCCCGATGGGCGCGCCGTGGTTGCGGCCGTCGCACGGCAGAACGCGCCGTTCAACTTGTTCGAGTTTCCGCTCGATGGTGGCGCACCGCATCAACTGACCGCGACGACCGGCGGCGCGACCTGGCCCGACGTCTCCCCGGACGGCACAACGATCGCGTACGTCGGTTACACGCCGCATGGCTTCGATCTGTTCACGGTCCCGTATGCCGCGGTACCTCGCGCCGAGCTGCAGCCAGAGCGCCGCACAGTCCGGTCAAAGCCGGACATTACAGACGATACAACGTCGGAGGCCTACTCTCCGTTCGGTACGCTGAGACCTACTGCCTGGTCGCCGATCGTCGACACGTCGAACTCACAAGTGCGTGCGGGGGCGGGCGTGGCGGGCGTCGACGTGCTTGGATATCACTGGTATTCCGCATCGGCGACGTGGCTCGTCTCCAGTCCCGCTGACGCGCTGACGCCGTCGACGCTCACACCCGACTGGCAGCTGGCGTACTTTTACGATCGCTGGCGGCCCACTTTCTTCGCCGTCGCCTCGACGCAGACATCCTTCTTCGCAGGGCCACCGACGAACAACGGCACGCCTGCCGACACCACGCTCCGCGAGCATCAGATCGAGGCCGGCGTCCTGTTTCCAATCCGACACACTCGCATGTCGCATTCCGCGCTCGCGTCGGTGCTGCGGTCGGTGGACAATGTTCTGCCGACGAGCGACACGGTGTCTCGCAACCGGACCGCGGTTCGTGCGGCATGGGCGACGACGACGGCACACGCGTACGGCTACTCGATCAGTCCCGAAGACGGCATGACGGTCGGCACGACGCTCGAAGCCGTCCGGCGCGGGCTCGGTTCGACCGTCGACGCGACCACGGTCACCGCCGACGGACGCGCGTACGTCCGCGGCGCCGGCGCCCATCAGACGATCGCCGTCCGCGTCGCCGCTGGCACGTCGACCGGCGATCCGGCCGTCGCGCGCACGTTTCTCCTCGGCGGGGCGACGTCGGATCTCGGCGTCACCAGCTTCAGCAGCAGCGCGATCAGCCTGCTCCGGGGATTTCCCAGCAACTCGTTCGCCGGCAGCCATGCCGCCGTCATCAACATCGACTATCGATTTCCGCTCGCGCGTCCACAACGCGGCTACGGCACGTGGCCGTTGCTGTTGCACACGTTGCACGCGGCCGTGTTTGGCGACGCCGGCAGGGTGTGGACGGACAGATTCGACGCGACGTCGACGAAGACGTCGCTCGGCGCCGAACTGTCTGCGAACATCGTCGCCGGCTATGTGTTTCCGTTCACGCTGACCGGCGGCGTCGCGTGGGGCCACGATCCGCGCGGCCTCACCGTCGATCGCACGACGGCGTTCGTGCGCATCGGAAAAGCGTTTTGACGGATATAATTGTCCGCGCATGAAAAAGAAATCACGTTTCTTGCAGACGCCGATCGAGCCGTTCGCCGTCGAGGAAGGTCAGACCGCCGACCAGATCCTCACGCGGATGGAACGCATCTCGTTTCAGGGACGGAATCTCGCCACCGCGCATCGCATCTGGCAGAAGATGCTGCAGGACGACGTGACGATTTTTCTGGGAATGGCCGGGGCGTTGTCCGCGGGCGGCCTCCGCATGGTCGTCGCGCATCTCATCCTTCATCGCTACGTCGACTGCCTCGTCTCGACCGGCGCGAACCTGTATCACGACCTCCACGAGACGCGCGGCCAGCATCACTATGTCGGGTCGGCGCACGCCGACGATGCGGCGCTGGCGGAAGAGCGGATCGACCGCGTGTACGACACCTACGCCAACGAGGAAGAGTTCATCGGCAACGACAACTGGATTGCGAAGTTCGCGGCGACGCTCGAGAAGCGCCCGTACACGAGCCGAGAGTTTCTCTTCAAGCTCGGTGAGCATCTGTGGACGACGACGAAGCGTGAAGGGATCTTGACCGCGGCCTATCGGGCGAACGTCCCGATCTTCTGTCCGGCGATCGCTGATTCGTCGATCGGAATGGGCCTGTCGCAGGCGCGCCAGCACGTGCCAGGCGCCGGCCACATCGACATCATCGGCGACATCGTCGAATCGGCGAATGTGATCATCCGCCGGCCGCGGACAGCCTCGATCGTGCTGGGCGGCGGCACGCCGAAGAATTTCATCAACCAGGCCAGCGTGCAGGCGGAGTTCTACAGCGACCAGGTCGGCGGTCACCGCTACGCGCTGCAAATCGTCACCGACGTGCCGCATTTCGGCGGTGCGTCCGGATCCAGCCTCGAAGAGGCGCAGAGCTGGGGCAAGCTGTCCACCGAATCCGACAAGGTGTCGGTCCAGGCGGACGCGACGATTGCGTTGCCGTTGCTCGTCAGCGCGCTCGCGAACTCGGCCAAGCCGATCCTCGCTGAACGGCGCATGCCGAAGTTCACGCTCGAGCACGTCATGACGGTCGATGGCCTGCCCGTGCCCAGCGATCGCTTTGAGGAAGTGAATGAACCTGCCGTTTGATTTCGATCACGTCGCCGTCGGAGAGTTCGGCGGCCTTCCGCATCCCGTCACGCCGTTCGACGAAGCCAAAGTCGTCATCCTGCCCATTCCACTGGATCGGACGACCTCGTACGTGCCGGGGACGCGCAACGGTCCGCACGAAATCCTGGTCGCCTCGTCGCACATGGAATTGTGGGACGAGGAAACGCAAACCGACATTCACGACATCGGCGTCTGCACGCTGCCGGAAATGGACTTTCCGTACGCGTCGATGGACGAAGTCGTCGCCTCGATTCGGCGCGTGGCGTCCGAGATCGTCGCGCGCGACAAATTTCTCGTCTCGCTCGGCGGCGAGCACTCGATTACCGGTCCGCTGGTCGCGGCGGTCGCCGCGAAATATTCAGGGTTGTCGGTGCTGCAGATCGACGCCCACGCCGACCTGCGCGACGTCTACATGGGGACGCCGCACAACCACGCGTGCGCGATGCGGCGCGTCCTCGAGCATGCGCGCGCGACGCAAGTCGGCATCCGCAGCCTGTCGACGGAGGAAGCGGCCGCCGCGCCGACGCTGCCAACCGAAATCTTCTACGACTTCAACATGCGGCAGCACGACGACTGGATCGATCGGATCGTCGATTCGCTGAGCGATACGGTCTACATCACGATCGACGTGGACGGGTTCGACCCGGCGATCATGCCGTCCACCGGCACGCCGGAACCGGGCGGGCTGGGCTGGTACGAAGGATTGGCGCTGCTCCGCCGCGTCATCGAACGCCGGAACGTCGTCGGCTGCGACATCGTGGAACTGGCGCCGATGGGCGGCAACGTCGCGCCCAACTTCATGTGCGCGAAGCTGCTCTACAAGATCTTGTCGTACAAATATCAGGGTGCCTAAGGTGGCTAGGGTGCCTAAGGTACCTAAGGTGCCAAAGGTGCCAAAGGTGCCTAGGGGGCTTAAGGTGCCTGGGGGTGCCTTAAGTGCTCTTCTTGAGTGAGTCGAGTTCGCGGCGAGCGTCGCTCGTGAACGGCGACTCCGGGAATTCCTGGACCAGACGATCGAACGTCTGCTGCGCGTCGGCGCGTTTGCCGGCGTCGCGGTACGCGCGCCCCAGTTGCATCAGGATGCCGTCCACCGGGAGCGGGCCGTCTTTCCGCTGCGCGAGCTCTTTGAACGCATTGATTGCCTGGTCGTACTGCCCTGCCTTCGCTTGCGCTTCGGCAAGACCGAGACGCGCCATCTGCCCGTAGATGCTCGATCCGGCGTTGTCGATCACCTGCTGGTACGCGACCGCGGCCTGCTGCGGCTGATCGAGTTCCACGAGCGTCGCCGCCTGCTGATAGCGCGCGTAGAGACCGGCGTCCGTCGACGGATAGGCATCCGCCGCGGCCTTGAGCTTCGTCAGCGCCGCCTGCGCGCGCTCTTTCTCGGTCGGAAAATAGAGACCGGTGTTCGGCTGCCCTGGCGCGGGCGGCGGACCGACGCGCGCGTCCTGCACGGCGACGGCCTGCGCGAGCAGGTCGTGGGCACGCGACTGCACGCGTGCGTGCCACGCCCAGTAGCCGAGTCCGACCACGGCGACGATGCCGACAATCAGGGCGATCGCCGTCGTCTCGCGGCGGCGCTCCTGCATCGTCATCTGCGCTTGGCGCACAAACGTTTCGAGCTCGTTCTCTCTCAGGTGCTGACGTTCGGTTCGTTTCATGGATGCCAACTATCCATTATATGGCGTCACGCCTTGAACGTAGTATATGTCCGCCGACAGGAGGTCGATCGTGAAGCTGTTGTTCGTGCTCGTAGCTGCGCTGCTCCAGTTCGATACGTCGACCGATTTCCTCAAGATCTCGCCGGACCAGAACTTCGGCGAAGTGCTCGGCGTCGCCGTCAACTCCAAGGGACACGTGGTTGTTCTCAACCATCCGGGGAGCGCGAACGCGGGTCCGGTCTACGGCAACTCGTCGACGCAGATCCTCGAGTTCGATCAGAACGGCAGGTTCGTGCGCGAGATCGGCAAGGGCGTGTATGGCCTCGCCTACTCGCACAGCGTACGGTTCGACAAGTACGACAACCTGTGGGTCGTCGACAAAGGGACGAACGCCGTCGTCAAATTCAACCCCGCCGGTTACGTGACGATGAATCTCGGACGCCGCCCGGAAGGACCCGACGATCCAGCCGAGTCGTACTATCGGCCCGGCCGTCGAGAGCCACCCGTGCACATCGACGGCCAGTTTCGCCAGCCGACCGATGTGGCGTGGGATTCCGACGACAACATCTACATCAGCGACGGTTACACGAACGCGCGCGTGGCAAAGTTCGACAAGCGCGGGACGTGGATCAAATCGTGGGGCTCGCGCGGAACCGAGGCGGGACAGTTCAACACACCGCACAACATCGCGATCGACCGTCAGAACAACGTCTACGTCGCCGACCGCGGCAACCGTCGCATCCAGGTCTTCGACACGGACGGCAAGTTCCTCCGGATGATTCATCTGAACGCGCCGTACGACAAGAAGCGGCATCCGGTCCTCGGCAACATGCCGGCGAATCCGCCGGATGACACGGCGCCGTGGACGTTGTGCATGACGAACGGACCGACGCAGTATCTGTACACGTCGGATCAGGAACCAGGACGAATCTACAAACTGGCACTCGACGGCACGATCGTCGCCATGTTCGGCGAGTCGGGACGCGACACGAAACAGTTCAACTGGATCCACGGTCTCGCGTGTCCGTCCGACGACACGCTCATCGTCGCCGACATGAACAACTGGCGCGTGCAGAAGATCACGATCCGAAAGTAGCGTAGGCCTTCAGCCTTGCTTCGAAGCAAACCACGCCGCCGGGATGCCGACGCCGAAGACGTGAATCAGGATGCCGTTGGCGAAAACCGTCCACACGAACGGACCGCGTGACGTCGCCGAGAGCGGGATCACGAGATAGTTCATGAAGGCGTACACGCCGACGCCATACACTGCGCCGCAGGCGACGACGTGTCGACGGAGGACGGGCATCGCGTGCGCGAGCCACGCG
>Ga0070741_10017512_pt1 | contig 11761 bp, 12 predicted proteins | sample Coa_R1_4_FD_66440 | JGI IMG/M metagenome (GOLD analysis project Ga0070741, IMG submission 66440) | Surface soil microbial communities from Centralia Pennsylvania, which are recovering from an underground coalmine fire - Coalmine... | ecosystem: Environmental > Terrestrial > Soil > Unclassified ...
AGAGGACGAAACGTCTTCCATTCCGCAATCCCTGCACACGCCATTTTCTGTTTCCGGTTCTGTTTCCAGTTCTGCCTCCGAAGACACGGCCGAGCCGAGCGGGATCACTGACCCGTGGGCAAACCCGGCATCGGAAACCGGGCCCGTCGGCTCGCCGCAGAAGCTCGACGCGTCGCGCGAATTGGGCAGCGGAGACGCGGCTGACCAAGGCCCGTCCTCTTCTAACAGTTCGCCATTTTCCGCATGGCCGTGGGGAACATCTCATGCAGACCCGCACGCGGCTTCTCACGAAGACAAAGCGTCCAAGTCCGCGCATGAAGATGACGCCATCGGCAAGCGGGACTTCAGTGTTGAGGCAGAGTTGCCGTCACCCATCTCGATGATGGAGTCCGCGGCTGAAAAAGTTCGTAAGGCCACCGACGACGCGGTGCAAGCCTCGGAGAACGAACTGCGCGGGGCATCAATCAAAGACAGCGACCTCCCGCCCGCGGTCGGCACCGGCGCCATCGAAGACATGGTCAATCGGGTCTTCGAGCAGTTGAAGCCGAAACTGGTTGCCGAAATTACCCGCGGCCTCTCCGCCGACCACAAGAACAAGAAATAATCCAGCCGCCGAATTCAAAACTCAAAATCTATCGAGAATTGTAATTCTCGCGGAATGCCTGCCTTGTTGGGTGTGTTGAAAGTTGCCAGCGGCGAGCCATTGGGGCCAAAGAACGGGTTGATTGCGGTGACGTTTGTGTGGTTCAGCAGGTTGAATGACTCCGCAACCAGGTCCAGCTTGCCACGTTCACCTACTTTAAAGAATTTTAGAATGCGCATGTCGAATTGCACCTGAGTCGAACTAGCCAGAGAGTTCCTGCCGAAACCGAGAGGCCGCGAAGATAATGGGAACGCCTCGCCGCGATTGGCATCGAAGCCGGTCAGCGGGTTTATGGGCCTGCCACTGCCTAGGGAAAAGATGGGAGCGGCTTCAATGTTGCCGAAGATTTTCCCGATTAAGCCGGATGATTTTTTGCCGTCCTCTTCATCTCCGATAGGAAGGTCAAAGGTGCCACTGAATACAAAGCGATGTCTTTGGTCATTTGCGGAGAGCGCGCGCTCGGTGCGGATTGAGTATGGATTCTGCGGCTGCTCATCAAAGTCTGAAGCGTCATCAGTGGCTTTAGACAAGGTATAGCTGGCAGAAAATTCGAGCTCGTTGGCAAGGCGCCGGTTCAGAGACAGAGACAAGCCGCGGTAAGACGAAGTTGCGCGGTTCTCCCACTGATAAATGCTGTCGAATGCAGGCGATAGCCGTGTGAGAGGGAATACAGGCGTTCCAAGCTGTTGGGGAAAAGGGGTTGTGATTCCCAGGGAAGAGGCATTGCTGGCGGTGAGCAAGACAGGCGGCAGAAGATTAACGTTGCGGGTGCGGGAGAGTTTTACGCCATGCGCAAAGAGAAACGTTGTGCTCAGTGTGAGATTCTTGGTCAACAAACGCTCCGCTCCCAAAGTGGCGATTTCGCTATAGGAAGTCCGCAAATTCGGGTCTGCGGTAAAGATGGATGGAAGAATAGAGGCGAGTGGCGCACTCGCGCTGCCTCCAAGTTGCGACTGAAAAATCTGGACTGCTGCCGGCCCATCCGCCACCTGCTCGAACCCCTGGGCGCCACTCTTTTCAAGCACGTGGCCCACAGCAACTAAAAGATAACGGTCATAGAAAATTCCGAATCCTGAGCGAAGCACCCAATTGGGCGATGGGCTATATGCCAGGCCAATGCGGGGTGCAAAGTTATTCCTATCGCGATTAAATGGTCTCGGCAGGGGCTCGTAGTCGTAGCGCAAGCCTGCGTCAACGGTGAAATGGTCTCCTGATGTCCAATGATCTTCAAAAAATCCTGCGAACTTGGGCGTGGTGAAGTGAGTAGTCGGATTTCCAAAAGCTTGACGGTACTCATTGGGCTGGCCGCTCATGAATGAATCTAGCGTGGGGAAGATGTAGAGCGCCCCGTCGTAAGCGGAAACATGTTCATGGATCCAATCTGCGTCTGCCCCGAAAGTGATCAGGTGGCGATGTTTCTGCACCGACGCAACATCAAGCAGCTCGTAGTGGTTTTCGCGCCGCCAGTTGTTTCCGTTGTATGCGCGGCCAAAATCGATGAGACCCGCAATGCTGATTTCAGGCCCGATTTGGTCGGCAGTTCTCAGCACGGCTCTTCGGGTGCCCACCTGAAATCGGACACTGTTCAGCGCCGTATTAGTGAGCACGGAACTGAGAGAGCCAGTCGCTCCATGGTCCTCAATGAAGGTGCTGCCCCTGCCGCTGGGATCAACCAGCCCCCCCGTATTGAATGCGTCTCCCACTTGACGGTTGTTGGTGAGTGCATATTTCAGAAATAGTGAGTGCTTGGTCCCGATCTGGTGGTCCAACCGACCGGAGGCTTCTGTTTCTGCGCGTTCCACACCAAAAGTCGCGGGATTGATTGCGCGGGTCGCAATCCTGCGAAATGACGCAGCCGCGAGTGCTTGGTTGATAGTGTTTGCGACCGCGGGCGAGATGAACGAGCTGTCGTCACCGCGAGAACCTTCCTGCTCGCCCGCGACATAATAAAACGTGCGGCTTGGGACGATGGGGCCACCGGCGGAGAGCCCTGCGCGGAATCGCTTCAGATCGGGAGCTTGCGGTTCATTGGTCAATGGCTCTCCAGCATTGAGCGCACCATTTTGAATAAAAAGAAACGCATCTCCATGAAGGGTGTTCACGCCGCTTTTGGTGACCACGTTTATTGAGCCGCCCGCGCCGCCTCCTGATTCGGCGGAAATACCGTTATGTACCACCTGAAATTCGCGGACTGTCTCAGGCGACAATTCGGTGCGAGCGGAACCTGCAAACTCATCGTTGTTTTCAACACCATCAATGTAAAGGCTGTTGCTGCGCGAGCGAAGACCTGCGAAGGTAAAGCCGCTGTCGGCAAGCGAAGTCTTCCCTCCTAACCCGGCCTGAGTGTTTGATGGACTTAGTTGAGGAGCCAACAAAACGAAATCAAGATAATTCCGAGTCATTACAGGCGATTCCTCGATCCTCGCAGAACCAATGCTTGTCGTGACCGCGGTCTCGGTCGGATCAATGGGCGAGGGTGCTTCCGAAACCGTCACCTGCTGCTGTACGGTCGCCGGGGCAAGCTGCACTGTTACTGGAACTATGTTGCCGACGGAGACCACAATCCCGCTATTCACGTAAGGAGAAAAACCGGTAAATTCCACGCGAAGCTCATACGTACCGACCGGAAGTTCGAAAGCGCGAAATGAGCCTTCGGCCCCGGAGTAGAGTCCGCGAGTCTGCCCGGTTTCTTGGTTGCGAAGGTTGATCTTCGCATCTGGAATCGCACCTCCGCTCTGATCAACCACAACTCCTTGGATAGCACCCGATACGCGGGAGGTCTGAGCGAGGGCACAGCATGAACCCACTACCAGACAAATCACCACGCACGAGCCTGTTGCAAAAAGCCACCTACTTCTGGAACAAGGCAAGGGACACCCCTGGAAGACAGAGTTGATCAATACCGTGAAGCTCTGGCGTGAAGGGGTGCGATCAGATGCGGAGAATTGGGGGAGGGGGCTGCTCCACTGCGAAGATGAGAATCGGCGCCCTACGGATAGCACCTGATGGCGAGAATGATAAGTACGTTTTGACGGACAAAGCGCAGATTATCAACCGCACAACATGAGGCAATGTAAGAACGGCGCCTGCGAGTACTGCCACCATAACTGCGCCATAATCCACATCTCCACCAGTCTGGACCGTATTGTCCCAATGGTCGAAAATCTCTGAAACGTGACCGGCGAGAGAAATTGCCAGAACCAGCGCAGCGCCGTATTGGATGATGTACTTTCGCACTTAGTAAAACGCTCCAGCAATTCGGCTATGGATACTAGCATAGGAGGAAGAAGGCGAGTGCTCCCCCGACGCTAGCGCGCGTTATCGATTGAGTTCAAGCTACTTTCCGCCTGAGAATGATGTGAACGGGATCGTCCCCCGGTCGCGACTCTAAATTGAGCCGATCACCCATTGGCTGCGTTGCAGATAACTCATTTCTATGCCGCCATGGTCTCGCCGCCGGTGAGTGCCAGCACTTCTCCAGTTATGTAGCTGGAATCGGCCTCCGAAGCAAAGAAAACAAAGGCCGGCGCAATCTCCTCGGGCTGTGCTGGCCTCTCCATGGGTGTTTTCTTCCCGTGCTCCGCTACCTGTTCCGCTGGCTTGTCGGCAACGTTTAACGGTGTCCAAACCGGGCCCGGAGCCACACAGTTGACGCGGATTCCGCGGTCCACCAAATTCTGCGCCAATGATTTGGTAAAGGCGTGTATCGCACCCTTGGTAGACGCGTAGTCAAGTAATTGCTTGTTACCTTGCAAACCCGCAATGGATCCGCAGTTCACAATTACGCTGCCGGATTTTAAATGCTTAAGGGCAGCCTTCGCCATGTAGAAATAGCCATAAATGTTAGTGCGGAACGTTTTGTCCCATTGCTCTTCGGTAATCTCCTCGAGGTCCTCCTGGTGTGTCTGAAACGCAGCGTTGTTCACCAGAATGTCGAGCTTCCCGAATTCCTCGACTACGTTTTCGACGGCTTGGCGACAGAACTCCGGATCGGTGACATCACCCGGTATCAATAGTGCGCGCCTACCCTCACCTTCAACGGCGCGCTGCGTCTCCTCCGCGTCTGGCTGTTCTTGAGGCAGATAAACAATGCCGACATCCGCTCCCTCCCGGGCGTAGAGCACAGCCACGCCGCGTCCAATTCCAGAATCACCGCCGGTGATAAGTGCAACTTTGTCCTTGAGCTTATCGGCGGCTTTATACAAAGGTGCTTTGTACTCGGGGCGAGGTTTCATTTTCGACTCAATCCCCGGCCGTTGCTGGTGCTGCTTCGGAAATGGTGGGTGTGGTTCTTCCTTGTGGCGCGCACGAGACTCTGCTGCGGGAAATTGGTGTACCTTTGCCTTCGCGCCCTGACTCTTCTCAGTCGATTGTCGCTTTACCCGGGAAGAAGATGACTTGCTTGCCATGTCGTGCTCCTGATAGAAAATCAAATTCGGTGTCTTCGCTACCTTGATTACGCCAACGCCGCCGCGGCGCCTGGATCTCCTGCTCCGCCACTTGGCGACTGCTGGTTGAACTCTTGAGCCGCATCCTGCCCTAGCTTTGTCAAAAAGGACCTGGTCAGCGCGGTTTCGCTATTCTTTCCCAAGTGACGGGTCGAAGCATCGCCCGGTTCCGGCAACACGCGATTGACTAATCCCAGGAGATCTGCGGTTAAACCTGGAGCTACACCATGGGCTAATGCGAGCGCCTTGGCCTGCGGCGTAAGAATCACTTCGGCTTGCCCCCGCCGTACCGCGGCCACGATCCTGCGCGCAGCTCGGCGCGCATCCATCGAAACCAGAGGCAACGTCGCTCCCATACTGAACCAGGTGTACTCCTGTTGGTTGTTCCCTTTGAAATAGGCGTTTATGTGCGAACCGGTGCGCATCAGGCCAGGCACAACTGTAGTCACTTTCACTGCTGATTTCGCCAGCTCGGCGCGCAATCCCTCTGAAAAGCCGACGGCAGCAAATTTCGCACTGCAATAAGGCAGCAAGTGCGGAATGCTTACCTTTCCGCCAATCGAGGTGATATTCGCAATGCGCCCTTGTCCTCGTCGTTTCATCTGCGGCAGCACCGCCAAGGTCGGGTACACCGTTCCCCAGAACATCACATCCATAGCTTCCTGAAAATCGGTGATGGTCTGGGATTCCAGCGGGCCCACCGTAATCACACCCGCATTGTTTACGAGAATGTCTATGGACCCGAAACGAGCGGTCGCCTGAGCCACCATTGATTGGACTTCTTCCTGAACGGTGACGTCACAGGTTATCGCGAAGACCTGCGCTCCCTGAGAAACGAGACTTGACTCGGCACGCTGCAGCTCAGCCCGGTCACGCGCGCAGATCACCAGCCGGACACCCTGCCGCGCGAACTCGTGTGCGAGTACCAGGCCCAAGCCCCGGGAACCGCCGGTGATGAGGACGGTCTTGTCGTGCAAGGACTCACCCATGCGCAAGCGCCGGTAGAGTCCGTAGCCCGCGAAGCCAAGGCCCGCACCGGCAAGGATGGTTGATCCCGCCACCCCCAGAGCGCCGAGACCCAAGACCGCTTTCCAACCCACGGGTACCTCCCGAGCAACTCGATACTGCTTTTTGATGAACGAGATTCTCGCAGAGTGGCCTTCGCAGAAGGGTCTGGTGGGATGTGGGGCTACTCGGGGCAGAACAGGCCAAGCACTGGGGCTAATTTATTCGACTCGGGAACACGGCTTGAGCGGCTCGGGCAAAACTCGGGATCAGGCCTTCTCGCGCAGGCTCCGAACCATGACAATGTTTGCGTCAATCGCGCGTTCTCGCAGGGGGATGATTTCACGGTACTCTGGCGAGTCATACCACTGCTGCGCCTGTTCGATAGAGGGAAATTGCACGATCACCGTGCGCACATACGGCCATGTGCCCGCCTTGGTGGCATGCTCCGGTTCAATTGCCACCCAGTATCCGCCGTGCTTTTGCAGCATCGGACGTACCTTCTCCGCATATTCATCAAAACTTTTATGATCGAGGATTTTCTTGATTGTGACTACCACGTACGCCATAGGCTCCCGTCTGTGATGCGTCCTCGTGATCCTCTTTAACGGGGTTGTCACTGAGCGAGTGGCGACCAAACCAAAGAGCCACCAGCGTGAGAATCTTGGGTGTGTCAAGTATACAATCGCGACTGCTTAACAGCCTTGTCCAATATTCCTGACGTGCTTGGCAACAGGCACCGCTCCGTGTACTTTAACCAGACAGGAGGGAAGATGGCTTGGATCAAAACCATTCCCATCAGCGAAGCCAGCCAGGATTTGCTGGATGCTATGAAGAAGGCCCACGAGCTTTATCCGGCCGAGTACCTCGTTCCGGTCCATCCCAGTGTGGAAGGAGGCCCTGCCGAAATCGTAGCTTCCCACACCTTATTGCCGCAGGCCCTGTACCACGCCTTTGCCACCTTCGGGGTGCTGATGTCGCCCGATCTTCCTCTGACTCGACGGCAGCACGAGATGATCACTACCGTGGTGTCAGTTACGAACCGGTGCGTTTATTGAATTGAGTCTCACGCAGAGTTTCTGCGTCGGGTCACGTTGGATGAATCGCTGGTGCGGGCGCTTGAGTCGGACTACACCACCGCCCCCATTACAACTCAAGAATTGGCCATGCTGGATTACGTGGTCAAGCTCACGAAGGATGCGACGCGGGTTAGCCCCGATGACCATGCGAAACTGAGAAAAGCTGGGTTTGATGACAAGGCTATCCTGCAGATTACATTGATCGCGTCCTGGTTCAATTACATCAACCGCGTTGCAGATGCGTTAGGAGTCGGCCGGGAACCCGCGCTTCAGGGGGCTGGAGCTCAGGCGCCTGCCAGGCAAGCGAGCGGACCGAAAAAATAAATCAAACAGTAAGAAGGGTGGAGGGGAAATGAAGCCAAGAGTCATGGTAGTGGGGTTAGCTATTCTGGTGAGCAGTGCGGGTTGGGCCCGCGCCGCGAGTTATCAAACAACTGCTACTGACCAGGAGAAAGCCGCGAGTTCCAATAACAGCGCGGAAGCGCAGGCAAAAAATTCAAGCACGGCTGCCAATTCCAGCGACGTGAAAACCGTTGACGGTATTATGGCGGCGGTTTATGACGTAATCTCCGGGCCGCCCGGCCCGCGCAACTGGGACCGATTCCACACTCTTTTCCTACCCCAGGCAACGCTCGCCACGGTCGAAGCCAAGCCCGGGGCAGCGCCGGAATTAATGGTAGTCAGCCCCGATGGTTACATCAAGCTTGCTCAGCCCTACTTCGACAAGGAAGGTTTTTTCGAGAACGAGATCGGGCGTCGCAGCGAAGCCTATGGCGCGGTGACGCACGTGTGGAGCACTTACGCCTCGCGGCACACCAAAGATGGAAAGCCTTTCGAGCGCGGCATCAACAGTTTTCAGTTGGTCAACGATGGCACTCGCTGGTGGGTGTTGAGCATTCTGTGGGACTCCGAGCGTAAAGGAAATATGATTCCCGGTAAATATTTGAAAACGGTTCGGGACAAGTAGAGGTTAAGAGGCTGACTGTGATCTACAGAGGATTTCCGGACTGTGCCTGAACCAGCTCTTGCAAGCGGGCTTTGTTTTCGGGGCCCAGGTCGATAAATTCAATCCCCATTCCCATGGTCGGGTGGACAACTCGCACCAATCCGGGGAAGCGCATGGGCTGCCCATTAACCTGGAATCGCAACTCCAGGCGCGTGCCGGCGGGTTCGGGGGTGATAGTCTCGACATAGCATCCACTTACACTTATGTCGCTGATCACCCCTCGCAAAGGAGCGCCGCTACCATTTTGGGACAACTCGACTTCGCACCGAAAGACAAAGCGAGGTAGAGGCCGACGATCCATTCTGATGAATTGAACCATGACGTGCGATCTAACTCAAACGTTACCAAAGTGACTGCCGTTCCGGGTTATATCGTCTTTTGTATATTTTTGGCGCTCACCGCTGCCATGGATAGCGAAAGCATCTTGACGAAGTCCCCGCCCCCTGCGGATGCCAAGCTGGCATACGGAACTGACCCATATCAGTTCGGAGAGATGCGGCTGCCTGGCGGCAAGGGGCGACATCCTGTACTCACCTTTATTCATGGTGGCTTCTGGCGCGCCAAGTATGACCTGAAGCACGCTGGCCATCTTTGCGCAGCACTTGCCAAATCCGGCATTGCCACCTGGAACCTGGAATACCGTCGAGTGGGCAATTTTGGGGGTGGCTGGCCGGGAACCTTTGAGGACATCCTCCAGGGCTACCGTTTCTTGTCCCAATTGGCTGCGCGATACTCGTTGGATATGAACCGCTCGTTAATTGCGGGACACTCCGCAGGCGGGCAACTGGCGCTCTGTTTGGCGGCGCACCAGCGCTTGGCGGTCGCTGTCATCTCATTGGCCGGTGTCGTCGATCTCCAGCAGGCGTGGGATTTGCATTTGAGCCACGATGCCGTCGCCGAATTTTTGGGCGGTTCCCCGCAGCGGGTCCCAAAACGCTACGAAGAGGCATCTCCGATCCAGCTCCCACTGGGCCAGACGCCTCAATGGTTGATTCATGGCGCAGATGATGACACCGTTCCGCCCGTCATGAGCCGGCATTACGTGGAAGTGAAGCGCAAGCGCGGCGAGCAGGCGAACCTGCTGCAAATTGAGCACGCAGGGCACTTTGACCTTATTGACCCGGAATCCAATGCATGGAAGCAGGTGCAGGAAACCACCCTCCAGCTAATCCAAAGGTCGGGTCGGAGGCACCCCCTTTCCGGGATGCCCGCCAAACCGTGACCTCGGTAACCTCGAAGGGTCCTTCTTCTGCAGCCACTGGCGCGGGTTAGCAACTCAGCCGTGTTGTTCGGTGTCTAACGTTTGTAGATGGTTTCGGCGGTCCCCGGGACCCATATGTCAGCAACGGATGTTTCGGCCACGGAGTTCAGGCCCACGGAAGTTCGCAAGCTGAGCGCCAACGAAGTGACGGCTCACGCCCTCGCGTACGGATCAATCAAAAAACGTAACAACGCTATGTCGGCGATGCTCTCTGGCATTTTGCCGGCGATCGTTCTCGCCCACTACTTTCCCACCAGCTGGCAAAGATGTGTTATCGGGGTGATTGTCGGATTGCTTTGGTCGAACGCCTTTGAGTACGTCTATCACCGCTGGCTGCTTCACTGTCCCACGACCTTGTTTGGCAAAGGACATCTCTTACATCACAGCAGCGTTGGAACTCCGGAAGAAGCTGAACATGCGACCTTTGGTGAGTCGCCGGTGTACGTAATGGCGCTCTTCGTGGTGAACGGTGTGCCGGCGGTCCTCGGTGAATACTTTCTGCATACCGGACTTGTGCCGGGACTCTTCCTCGGCTGGGCTATTTACATGATCGCAGTAGAGGAAATTCACTGGCGTTTTCATCTGGGCGGGTGGCTTCCTTTGGGCCTGCGCGAAGCGCGCATTTATCATCTGGCGCACCACGATATTCCTGACGGACGTTACAACGTATTTTTCCCGCTGTTCGATTTCCTGACGGGAAATATGACGCCGCCGATGGACCAAATCCAGTTACCTGCCTACGCCCTGAATTCCACCGAGGGCCGTAGGCAAGACCTAGGCTTGGCGACGTGGGTGCGCGAGACAGCCTGCATCACATGGGCGCTGATCCTGCTATTGGATTACCGTTTTCTCACCGGCAGCAAATAAGACTAAAGACCGCTCCTGGCGAAAATTCAAAACTCATTCCGTATAATGGCTGGACAATTACGGCGGTACGAACAGCTGCCGCAATTTCAACATTCATCTGGTCGTCGGCATTCCGTACTGGCGAAGCACAAAGCACAACAGCAACCGCAGTTTATGAAATCACCTGTATGAGAAAGCAAAACTGCCGCTGTACTGGTCTCTCCGCGGTTGTTCTCGCACTGAATGCGCTCTTTGTTGTCGCGACCGCCGGCGTGCTGCTCGGACAAACTACGACCAGTTCCACGGCTGACTTGCGATCGGGAGAGAAGATTTTCAAGTCCGGGTGCGTTGCATGTCATGGTCCGGACGGCACAGGGATGGCCAAGGCCATTGCCGGATTTGAACCGCCGCGCACCTTCCCCGATTTCACCCAATGCGACCAGACCACTCCGGAACCGGACACCGCCTGGAAGGCGGTGATAACTCACGGTGGGCCTACCCGCGGGTTTTCACAGATCATGCCATCTTTCGGCGAAGCTCTGACCTCTGAGCAGATGGACGATGTAATTAAGTACCTGCGCGCTTTCTGCCGCAATCCTCATTGGCCGCGAGGCGAATTGAATCTCCCGCGAGCCTTGGTGACAGAGAAGGCCTTTCCAGAGAAAGAAGAGGTGATCTCAACCGCGGTCAATGCGCATGGCGCTCCCGGCGTGATGACCCACATCGTCCATGAGCAGCGCTTTGGGATCAAGAATCAGCTTGAGGTTGATGTTCCGATCACTTTTGAAGACCAGAACCACACCTGGTACGGCGGGGTCGGCGATACCACTATCGGTCTGAAGCGGGTCATGTTTTCGACCACGGGATCGATTTTAAGTTTATTTGGCGGGGTGCTGGTGCCGACCGGCAGCAGAGCACGAGGCTTCGGAACGGGAACCACGACTTTCGAGACCTTCGCCGCTTTCGACCACCTTTTTAGCACGAATACTTTCATACAAACGCAATTCGGCGCTGAGTTGCCGCGTCACACTCAAATCGCACCTCAATCCGTATTTTTCAACAGCGCATTGGGCCAGAGCTTCGCAGCCGATCACGGGTTGGGTCGATTATGGTCGCCCATGGTGGAGTTCGTCGCCGCCCGAGATCTTGTGGACAAGGCAAAGACGGATTGGGATACGGTTCCTCAACTGCAAGTCACCATCAGTAAGAGACAGCATATTAAGGCCGATCTTGGCCTTCGAGTGCCCGTGAACAACACCGCCGGACGATCGACCCAAGTCATGTTCTACATTTTGTGGGATTGGCAGGACGGAAGGCTGAACGAAGGATGGTAATGCGACCACACGCCTGGCGTTTGATTCTCGCTCTGGGACTGCTCAGCTCGCCTTTGGTCTCGACGAGCTGGGGACAACAGAAAGAGTTGAAGCCAGAGTTTCACACCTCGGATCGCTGCCTGGCCTGTCATAACGGCCT
>Ga0070741_10017513_pt1 | contig 11761 bp, 11 predicted proteins | sample Coa_R1_4_FD_66440 | JGI IMG/M metagenome (GOLD analysis project Ga0070741, IMG submission 66440) | Surface soil microbial communities from Centralia Pennsylvania, which are recovering from an underground coalmine fire - Coalmine... | ecosystem: Environmental > Terrestrial > Soil > Unclassified ...
ATCAGCGACCGCTACATTCCGTCATCAATCGCTTACGGCAAAGCGGACGGAGTCGAGGAAGCCGATCTTTGGGAGATGAACGGAAATTTCCCGCTTCCCGATCTCGTTTTCTTCCTGCAGGTCGGTGATGAAGAAGCTCGCCGGCGTGCCGCGGAGCGGGGGCAGACGACCCGTCTTTCCAGGTTTGATGCTGACCCGGAGTTTCAGAAACGGGTGCGAATCAACTACTGGGAGATGTGGAGTCATGGGGCCCAGCGGATCTGTCGGGATGTCCGTAACCTCGTCATGCTGAATGGCGAGGAGTCCAGAGATGAGATCGCCCGCAAGGCTGGCGAACATCTCTTCAATATGAGCGCATTGGCTCGCTAGAGACGAGGGGAGAAAGTCATGGGGGATCCAACGGTGGAGGACGATGTCTACCACGTGAGAATCCTGGCGGACTCACTCAGTCCGGCTAATGTCCGGCTGGTGACTTTCGAGGCGACCTATCCGCGCATCATCCACGCTGAGTTCATGACGCACCGCGTCTTTTCGCGTAACGCCGCTAGCTCGCGAGCCATTCCAGTCGACAAGCTGATTAAGCGGGTTCAGGAGCATCCGGTCCGACCGGTCTACTGGGGCAAAAACCAGAAGGGGATGCAGGCGGAGGAGGAGCTTTCTGACGAGCAGCGTCAGCAGGCCGAGGCGGTCTGGATCGAAGCTCGCGATGCGGCGATCAGCTTCGCCAACCGACTGCGGGAGATTGGCGTTCACAAGCAGATTGCCAACCGGCTGATCGAGCCGTGGATGCCGATCACGATCATCTGGACGGCGACGGAGTTTGGTAATTTCTTCAACCTCCGTTGCCACAAAGCGGCACAGCCGGAGATCCGTAAGCTGGCCGATATGGCGGCGGACCTCTATTACAGCCACGATCCTAGGCCCGTTGACTACGATGAGTGGCACCTGCCTCTCATCCAGGAAGACGAGTGGGGGCTGGACGTAGAGCTGCTGAAAAAGCTCTCCACGGCTCGCTGTGCCCGCGTTTCTTACCTGACCCATTCGGGAACGAGAGATCACGGGGAAGACCTACGCTTGCATGATCAGCTTCAGGAGGCGGGCCACATGTCGCCGTTCGAGCACGTGGCGACCCCTCTCAAGGAGCCGTGGGCCTACCTCGATAGCGCCTTCTGCGGCAACTTCAGAGGCTGGAAACAGTATCGGAAGTTCCTACCGAATGAGAACCGGCCCGAGTTCGACCACCCGGCAAACAAAGCGGAACGAGTCCAACTTTAAGAAGGGTGTGAGACAAGCCCCTGTGAGACGCGAAAGCGACTTGCAGGGGCCTCTTGCTTTTTAGCGAACTTATCAGGTAATATCCTACCACTACACACGCCAGCGCTTGCTTCCTCCCGAAAGGGATGTTGGCGGAGGACAAAAAGGAAGTTTATTTATGAGTTCAGTCAGCTTAAAAGAATTACTAGAGGCGGGTGTTCATTTCGGACACCAGGCTAGGAGATGGAATCCCAAGATGAAGCAATTCATCTACACTGAACGTGACGGCGTACACGTCATCGACCTGACCCAAACCTCTGCCAGACTCGATACTGCTCAGGACTACGTCGAGGATTTAGTCAGTCGGGGCGGTGAGATTATCTTCCTCGGGACCAAACGGCAAGCCCAGGAGATTGTCAAAGCGGAAGCCGAGCGGGTCGGGGCGATGTATCTAACTGAGCGTTGGATCGGCGGACTTTTTACCAATTTCGAAGCGATTCTTAAAAATATTAAACGCCTCAATGAACTCCGTCGTCAGCGCGACGCAAAAGAACTGTCGCAGTTTACCAAGAAAGAACAGCTGATGATTGACCGCGAAATTGCCAAAATGGAAAGACAATTCGGCGGGGTCGATCGAATCGAAAAACTTCCCGAAGCGATCTTTATTATTGACGCCAAAAAAGAGGATAATGCCGTTAAAGAGGCTCGCCGCACCGGAGTCAAAATAGTGGCGATCGCCGACACTAACTGCGACCCAACCTTGATCGATTATCCGATTCCGGGTAACGACGACGCCATTAAAGCGATCATGCTTCTCACTAAAGCGGTCGCCGATGCTTACGCCGAAGGCAAAGCTCTTTGGGGTAAGCAACAGGAAAAATTAGCTGCCGAGGTTAAAGATGACGGAAATAAATAAGCAAGACATCGTCTCGCTTCGCGAGAAAACTAAAGCCGGGGTAATGGACGTGCGCAAGGCCTTGGAAGAATCAGGCGGTGACATAGTCAAAGCCGAGGAAATTCTCCAAAAGGTGGGCGCCGCTAAAGCTCAGTCCAAGGCAGAACGACCGACCGGTTCAGGAATGATCGAGACTTACACCCACGCTGACGGAAAAATCGGGGTGATGGTTGAGGTTGCTTGCGAGACCGATTTCGTGGCCAAAACAGACGAGTTCAAAACGCTCGCTCACGATCTAGCTCTCCAGATTGCCGCAATGGACCCGACCTCAGTCGACGAGCTGTTGGATCAGGAATTTATTAAAGACCCGACTAAGAAAATTGCCGTTCTTCTCCAGGAGACCATTGCTAAAACCGGCGAAAATATCAAAGTAGTTAGATTCCAAAGATTTCTTTTAGGAGCTTAAATGTTGACTCAAGTTTTGTCTAAGCTCTCGACCCGTCTCGGGCAAATCCAGTCGTCACTTCAAAGTGAGTTCCAGGGCATTCGCAGCAACCGGGCCAATCCAGCGATGGTGGATTCGGTCGAGGTGGAAGTTTATGGTTCCAAGATGAAACTGCGGGATCTGGCTCATATCTCCGCCCCCGATCCCCGGATGATCGTCGTTCAGCCATGGGACGGTTCGCAAGTCGAAACAATCGCTAAAAGTTTAAGCGCCGCTGGCCTGGGGATTAATCCGGCCGTTGACGGTGGCGTAATTCGCTTACCGCTGCCGCCGCTAACAGAGGAAAGGCGGGGAGAGCTCGTCAAAATAATTCGCGCCAAGCTTGAAGACGCCCGAGTTCGGGCCAGGCAGGCCCGCCAAGACGCCCTGCAGGAGCTGGAAGTGGCCGAGGTGAGCGAAGACGAGATGGAGCGGGGCAAGAGCCAAATTCAGCGCGAGCTTGACTCGGTCACCGCCTCTTTGGAAGAGAAGGCCCGGGCCAAAGAAGCCGAGGTTATGACTGTTTAATGACCATCGTACTGTCCCTCCTCATTTTTCTCCTGATCCTTAGTTTCCTAGTTATCATTCACGAATTTGGACATTTTATTACTGCCAAGTGGTTCGGATTAGAGGTGAACGAATTTGCGATTGGTTTTCCGCCCCGGATTTGGTCAAAGCAGTGGCGAGGAACTCACTACTCAATTGGCGCCATCCCCATCGGCGGTTTCGTCAGCATCAAAGGTGAGTCGGACGTCTCTGAAGTTACTCCTGGCAGTTTCGCCTCCCTGAACCGTTTCAAGCGCTCGGTTATTCTTTTGGCTGGTGTAGTCATGAATTTCCTGCTAGCTGTGGCGATCTTTAGCGTTATTTTTGCGCAGGGGGTCGAGGTACCGACCGACAAGGTCAAAGTTTCCCAGGTCGCTGCTGGGAGCCCGGCCCAAGAAGTCGGGCTTAACAGCGGTGATATTATCCTGTCAGCCGCCGGCCGGTCAGTAAATTCTTCGTCTGATCTTAAGATTGCCGTCCAAACCTCGCTCGACCAACCGGTAGAGCTTAAGTTCGAACGAAGCGGGGAGACCCACACGGTTGTCATTACCCCGCGGTCCCATCCGCCCGCCGGTCAGGGGGCGATGGGCGTGACTTTAGATCAGGCCACCGAAACCAGATCGTATCCTTGGTACGAGGCGCCGGTTAAAGGGGTGGAGTTCACCCTCAAGTTCATCTCACTCAATCTGCAGCTTTTAGGTACGGCCGTCGCTAACATATTTGTCGGTCAAACTCAATTGGCCGAGCAGGTGAGCGGGCCGGTGGGCATTGCCTATCTCACTTACCAGCAAGTCAAAACGGACCCGACGACCTTGCTGCAGCTAACCGCGATCATTAGTTTAAGTTTGGCAATGATGAATGTCCTGCCGATCCCGGCTCTTGACGGCGGCCGATTACTTTTTGTACTCATCTCGGCTCTTTTCCGACGCAATTTCTACCCAAAGCTGGAGCGCTACATCCATACCGCCGGGTTTGTGATCCTGATGGCTCTCATCGTCGTGATTACCTATAATGACCTGGTGAAAATCATAACGACCACTTCTCTCGGAGGTAAGCTGAATGAAATACTCAAATCTCTTCCCTAAAACCCTGCGGACCGCTCCGGCCGGGACGGAGCTAGTGAGTCATCAATTTTTGTACCGCGGTGGGTTTATCGACCAGCTCTTGGCCGGCGTTTACACCCTGCTTCCGCTCGGTTTCCGGACGGCTCAAAAGATCACCCAGATTATTCGTGAGGAAATGAACGCCGTTGGCGGTCAGGAGCTCGCCATGCCGGTTCTCCAGCCCAAGGAGCTTTGGCAGGAGTCGGGGCGTTGGGAGAGCCTCAAGGGCGCGATGTATCAGCTCAAGGATAAGTCAGATAAGGATTTGGGGTTGGCTTTTACCCACGAAGAAACGGCCTTAGATCTGATTCGCAAACACGCCAGAAGCTACAAAGATTTTCCAATTTCAATTTACCATTTTGCCACTAAACTGCGAGATGAACCTCGTCCGCGCGGCGGAATGATCAGGGTGAAAGAGTTCATTATGAAGGACCTTTACTCAGCCCACACCTCTCAGGCAGATCTGGATACGTATTATGAGCGGGTCTCAGACGCTTACCTCAACGTTTTTAAAAGAATGGGCCTGGATGCCAAAAAGGTTGAGGCTTCAGGTGGCGTTTTCACCAAAGAGAAAAGCCGCGAATTTCAGGTTCTAACCGAAACAGGCGAAGACACCATCTACTTTTGCCAAAAGTGCGATTTTGCTCAAAATAAAGAGGTCGCCGCAGTTCAAGAGGGAGACAAATGCCCCCAATGTGGGGGACTTGTTGCCATTAGCCGGGGTGTGGAGGTCGGCAATATCTTTAAGTTCGGTACTCATTACTCAGAGAAACTTGGCGTTAAATTTACCAACGAAGACGGCAAAGAGGGACTTGTTTATTTGGCAAGTTATGGCATTGGGGTTGGGAGGGCGCTAGGAACCTTAGCCGAGGTTTATCACGATGAGAGGGGTCTAATGTGGCCCGAAGCCGTCGCGCCTTTCTTAGTCCATCTCACAAGCTTACAAGCGGATAACTTAAAGGTCCGTGAGACAACCGAGGAGTTGGAAAAGAAGTTGGAAGAAAAGGGCGTTGAAGTTCTTTACGATGATCGCGACGAGTCGCCGGGCGTTAAACTGGCCGATGCCGATATGATTGGAATTCCCTGGCGAGTCGTGGTTAGTCCTAAATCTCTGGAAGCCGGTGGGGTGGAGATTAAAAAGCGCGACTCCGACCAGTTCGAGATCGTTTCTCCTGCTGAATTTATAAAAAAGGTCTCATAAAAAAGGGAAACCACCCTTCCGCCCAAGGGTGGTTTTAATACTTGATTCTGATCTCCTCCGTAGAAATAGGGTAGCTGTGTCGCAAGTCCTCAAGAGGGACTTTGGCAGCGGACGGGTCCCAGAAGCTGCAGAGGTTATGGGAGCGGACCGGGCACTTTTCGCAAAGCGTCGACCTTGTCGGCGGAAAGAAGCGGACCACCCGCTCTGTCTCCAAGACGTCCTTGACCCGCTCTCTTTTTTCCTTTTCCAAGGTAACGACGAACTCGTTCAGCTCGTCGAGTAGGGCGTGGGGGTCTCCTGACTGCCACGCTACCGGTACGATCTCGTGCCAGTCGGGGGTATTAAAAACCAAGTCCATCTTGGTCCATTGCTTCAGCCGTTTTGGGCTGATCCCGTGGCGCATGGCGTCAACCAGAACGTACCACCGCAGCTGGGGCGAACTGGCGAGGGCCTGTCTTTCCTCGTCGGTCGGCTGGTACCCTTTCCAGTCAACGTAAACCAAGAACTTCCGGTGGTTACCGGCGAAGTAAAGGTTGAAGTCGACCGATCCTCTGAACCGAACGTCAATTGAACGTTGCTGCTTCGGCTTGTATTTGTAGTACCGCTCGACCTGGGAAAGCGTAGCTTCGACGGTGTACTCACTGGAGACAGCATCGATCCTAAGCTCGTCATAGCGAACTCCGGACCACTCCGAGCGGAGCCTCACGATCCCAAACCGGATCAGCCTCTTTAGCGACAGCAGGCTGTGGTCGAGAATTTCCCAGAGCCGCTTGTCCGAACTATTTTCCCTGATTTTGGTGAAGCGGTTGTCAGAGATGATCTGGGCCACCAGCCCCATTGGCCCCTGCTGGTGGAAGAGCGGCGACTTGGAAATTCCCGGCTTATAGGCGAGAACGGCTCGCTTAAAGGTCTCGTTACCCTTGGTGGTGTACCAGTTGATAACAGCGTGGTCGGCGCTACCTTGCTCCATCGCGTCGGAGGTAGGCAGGAACGGCTCTTTCCAAAACTTCTCACGACAACGACGGAATGTTTCAAACCTGGTGATGCCGAAAGTTGGGACCCTGACGAGCTTTTTGTATCCGCCCGCCGCCAGGCACTCTTGACACATCCGGACTCGAACGGGGACTCTTTTGGGTTGCTGGGCGACCGGCACGCGAACTTCCTGGCTTTCGCGGATCCTGATTTCGTAGGTAGTCCGACGTACGTTCTTGTAGATCGGATTGCCGGCGGAGTCTCTCTTCGGGCCAGTTTGTGATTCATAGTCCCAGGCTCCACACAACTGGCATTGTCCGTACTGTTTGCGGCCCAATTTGAGGGCCGGATCGGGCGGAACGACGGTTAGCTTAAGAGCCATCGACCCTCTCCTTGTGCGAATTCCACTTTGGTTTTGTGGTAAGGGCGATAATACTTTTTGCCTGAGCAAAAAGCAAGGCGCCCTCAAAGTCCATACAGTTACGCTTCGTAGAAGAAGAGGTCACGAGTTGCAGTTGCGCTCGTTTCTCTCCTTAGATATACTGCAAGTGGAGGAGAAAAAGAGGGGTAATAAAGTTACTCTTTATATCCCAACTAATTCTGCCAATGACCGAACAAGGTTGTATTTTTTGCCAAATTGTTAGTGGGACTTTAGCCGCTCCCAAAGTTTGGGAGAATGACCAAGTCTTGGCTTTCAAGGACCTTAATCCGTCGGCTGATACGCATATATTAATAGTCCCAAAGACCCATATCCAAGATTTTCTCTCAGTAAGTGATTTGGCAGTCCTGGATGGCTTTCGCCAAGCCGCCCAGGAGCTGATCAGGGAGAATAATCTAACTGGGGCTTACAAACTTATTTTTAATGGGGGCAGCTACCAGCACGTTCCTCATTTGCACTGGCACCTACTTGGTGGTAAATTAACCGGGCATCTTTGAAGGGAGGTGTCTTAAACTTTGATTAAAGTTACCGCCGATCCGAAGGATTCGATCGACGTATTAATCAGAAAATTTAATAAAAAGGTCCAAGCCGATGGTCTTCTCACCGAGCTGAAAAAGCGCGAGTTTTATGTTAAGCCTTCCATTGCCAGGAAGCAGGATCAAGCCGCGAGGCGGCGCAAGATGGCCAAACGAGGCGACGACTGAAAATGGTAAAGATTGATATCTTTACCTCACCGCATTATCCAGTTAATCGGAAAATTGTCCGCCGCGCCATCGAAGAAACCCTGACTAAAGTTGGCATTAAGTCATTTGTCCAGATCGAATTGTCGGTAGTCGGGGACCGGAAAGTCCGCGATCTTAACCGTAAGTATCGGGGTCAGGACAAAACGACCAATGTTTTAGCTTTTCCCCAATTCGGGCCTAACACCGACTTCTCTCAGGAAACCACCACTGGAAAAACGGTCCACCTCGGAGATATCGTCATTTCGTACCCGGTCGCCCGGTTGAATGCCGCCGAACAGAACGTCTTGGTTGACCAGATGATTGGCCGATTAGCTACCCATGGGGTGCTCCATCTGGTAGGATTTGATCACGAAGATGAGTTTGAAGCCCGTCAAATGGAGAAGCTTGAAGATGAAATCTTCGCCAAAGCGTCCCTTTAGACTAATAGTATTGCGATAAATTTAGGATCTTATCAGGTGACTAGTTATCAGATGACTAGTTTAACTGATAACATTATGCGGAAGCTTTTAGCCCAAGTTGTCGAAAGGTATGAATGAGGTTAGTTGTCGGTTTAGGAAATCCCGGTCCACAGTACACCAACACCCGCCACAATATCGGTAGTCGACTAGTCGATTGTCTGTCCGACTTGGGCGCGGCGACTCACTTTTTTAAGCCCGAGTCTTTTATGAATGAGTGCGGTCCGGAAATTGCCGAGAAGTTGAGATTTTACAAATTGTCTTCCGACGACTTGCTGGTTATTCATGACGAGCTCGACCTACCGTTTGGCGAAATGCGTTTACAGTATGGTCGGTCCAGCGCCGGACACCACGGAGTTGACTCAATTATTGGTGCGCTGGGAACCGAAGCTTTTTGGCGATTGCGCGTGGGTATTGGTCCGCGTGGAGAAGTCCCAGGCGACCAGTTTGTTCTAGAAAGATTTAGTAACGTCGAAGAAAATAAGATGGCTGAGATTGCTAACAAGGCAAAGGAGATGGTCAGTGATTGGTTAGAAAAAGGCCAGTAAGACCAGATAATCCTTCCAACCTCCCCCCATTTACCGAGGCGGAGGCTTTTTCCGTGCGTCTAAAAGACCAGATTACTCCTGAGGAAATTCGAAAAAGGCTCTTGGCTCTCTCTTACGAGAGCATGAACCTCTCGCCGGTAGAGCGACCCGGCCAGTTCAGCACTCGGGGAGGTATCGTTGATATTTGGCTTGAGCGTTACAGTAGTCCGGTTCGTTTGGATTTCTTTGGCGACAAAGTCGCCGCAATTTACCTATTTAGTCCTCTGGATCACACCCCAATTCGTAACCTGAGACATATTGATATATTTAGATACCAATTTACCCACTCTCAGAAGATCAAGTGGCCACGAGACCTCGGTAAATTTGAGCAGTTGCTGCTCTCTAACATCAAGGCTGGCGACCTCGTCGTTCATATCGATCACGGTATCGGCAGATTCCTGAGGATAGAGGAGAAAAACCTGGAGGGAAGAGCTCGCTACTATCTCATCACTGAGTATGCCAAAGGCGAGAAGCTCTATGTTCCGGTTCAGCAAATCGACCGGTTAAGTAAGTATGTCGGGGTAAAGGGCATGCGCCCCCAGCTAAGTTACCTTGGTACGGCTACCTGGGAGAGAACAAAGGAGAAGGTTAGCGATGATATTATAGCGACTGCTAAGGAGCTGCTTAAGCTATACGCGCAACGGGAGGCGAAAAGACGGACTCCTTATCCCCCCGATAGTGCTTGGCAGAAGGAGCTTGAGATCGATTTTCCCTACCTGTTGACTCCGTCGCAGGAGAAAGCGCTGGCGGAGATTAAATCCGATCTCGAGACGGATCGTCCCATGGATCGCCTGTTGGTGGGCGATGTAGGTTTTGGTAAGACTGAGGTCGCTCTTCGGGCGGCTTTTAAGGTAGTTCAGGCCGGTTTGCAGGTGGCAGTGCTTGTACCCACGACGATTCTGGCCGAGCAGCACTACTATACTTTCAAAAAAAGATTGAGTAAGTTTCCCATTACTGTCGCGCAGCTATCCAGGCTGCAAAATAAATCCGAAAACTCCAGAGTAGTTAAGGGGTTAGCTGACGGGACTGTCGACATAGTCATTAGCACTCACAGATTGCTATCTGCCGACATTTTCCTGAGAAGACTTGGTTTTTTGGTTATAGATGAAGAGCATCGGTTCGGCGTCATGCATAAGGAAAAGCTTAAGAAAATACGCTCAGATCTGGACGTTTTGTCCCTTTCCGCGACCCCCATCCCTAGGAGTCTTCATCTGGCGCTGACAAAACTGCGTGATATTTCCCTGGTTACCGATCCGCCTTCTGGGAGATTACCGGTCCAAAATTTCATCGGGCCATACGATCTTTCCAAAGTGGCGGAGGCAATTAAAGTTGAGGTTAGCCGCGGTGGTCAGGTCTTTTACCTTCATAACCGGATTCAGTCCATCGCTGGGGAGGCTGATCGCCTGAGGAAAATACTGCCAGGGGTAAAGGTGGAGTATGCCCACGGGCAAATGGATGAGTCTGATTTGGAGAAAGCCATGCTGGGATTCCTTAAAAAGGATTTCGATGTACTAGTTTGTACCACTATTATCGGGTCTGGACTTGATATTCCGAGCGTGAATACGATCATCATCAGGGATAGCCAGAGATTAGGGCTAGCTGACCTATATCAGCTGCGGGGCCGGGTCGGTAGGAGCGCTACAGCGGCTTACGCCTACTTTTTCTACCCGAAGGGGCTCGTCTTAAAAGGCGACGCCCGGGCCAGGTTAGAGGCCATTGCTGAAGCTGAAGCGCTTGGGTCGGGGTTTAATCTGGCTGAGAAGGACCTCGAGATTAGGGGAGCAGGGAATATTCTGGGAGTGGAGCAGCACGGTAATGTGTCATTGGTCGGATTTGAGTTATATCTACAACTTTTGTCTCAAGCAGTCGAAAAACTACGTTAAAAAACTCACCACCGACACACTTTGATAGGCCTATGATATAGATAGCCAGCGATTACCTGGCTAGATCACGGCTACAACTAGCAGTCCTCCTCCAAGTCTAGTAATTTTCTAGAACATATCCAAATGTATCAAATCATAGTACTAAAACCGAAAATAGACCGACCTAGCAAGCAGTTCCTTGACAGTATATTAATATAGTCATACACTTTTTTCAGATAGATTCCCGTCACGGAAAAGAATTTCCGCGACCAAACAGAGGGCAACCTGCTTGGAGTCACTGCTCGGATCTAATAACTTAATTCCTACACAGGAGCTGATACGCCTGGCCTTGTCAGAAGGTTTGTTTGTCGGTTCCGGTGATCCCCAGAACTACATTCGTTACTTAACCAAGGTTGGTCTGCTTCCGCCCGCCCAAAGGCTTGGCTTCGGCGGAAGTTACACGGTTGGTCACTATCCCAAGTCTTCGCTTCAGACGCTTCGAGAGATAGACAACCTTATTAAAGGCGGTTGGACCATCCAGCAAATCGCCTCACAAGGGTTACCGACCGATATCCCGACCACCGAGCTGATTAGCCGCGCCAAACTACAGGGAATATACCTGGGCAGTGGTGACCCCGTTAACTACATTCGCTATCTTACCAAGCTGGGAATATTGCCCAGCGCCCGTCGCCAGGCGACTGATGATGGCTCGGGTGGGACAGTTGGGCATTATCCCGTTGCCGCGCTAGAGACTCTGAAAGAAGTTGAGCAGAAACTAAGGGCGGGCCAGACGGTCCAGCAAATTGCGCAGGAGGAGGCGAGTGGGTCCTGGTTTGTAACAGATCTCGCAAAACCAGCTCCCCTCAAGACGGCGCTGATCGAGCATTCTCCTAGCACTCAGCTAATACCATCTGCTAACCAATTACCAGATAGAGAAATCGAGAAAACCGGCCGGCACCTGACATCGCGACGGGTTTTGGCGACGGCAGGAGCAGTATTAGGCTTGGGTATAGTGGTGATGAGTGTTCCCATCTATCTTTCCGGTCGGGGTGCCGGGGAGCTGGGGCAGCAGGTTCTGACGACCCTTAACCTCATTCCATCCAAGGGCAGTACCGAATTATCTTCCCAGACAACATTCAAACAGGAGTCGGATCAGAACCATCGTCTGACAACCCTTGAAGACGCGACGAATCAGTATGCCCTTGCCACGCAGGATCTGG
>Ga0070741_10017514_pt1 | contig 11759 bp, 12 predicted proteins | sample Coa_R1_4_FD_66440 | JGI IMG/M metagenome (GOLD analysis project Ga0070741, IMG submission 66440) | Surface soil microbial communities from Centralia Pennsylvania, which are recovering from an underground coalmine fire - Coalmine... | ecosystem: Environmental > Terrestrial > Soil > Unclassified ...
CGTTCAGATATAGCTTTGGGTGACGCACGACACAAGGTTTGGTGACGACGCGGCAGAGTCCTGAACCGGGCTCACCGGTTTCGAGCGAAGCGAAGCGGTCGCGTTTGAATGTGGCCAGAGCCGCACCACCGCCTTCGCCTAACTTCCGGGTTCCCGAATCGTGGCGCACGTTCAGGGCGGCGTAATAGAGGAACACAGTGTTATCCACCACCACCGGGACAGACTGATCGCAGGCCATGGCCATGTAATCGTAATAGCCGAGCGGCCCGGACGGAATGAAGGGCTCTCCGCGGCAGACCCGGGTGAACTGGATGCCGTCCCGGCTGGTAGCGAGTTGGATATCGATCGACTGATCGCGGAGATGGAAGATGCTCATGTAACCGACATATATATGACCAAGCTTATGGCAGGAGAACTGATAAAGTTCGGTATCGGGCGGATCATCGGGATCCATGACGAGAATCAAGCGGTGGTTCGTCCATCTGCGGAGGTCGGGGCTTTCGGCAAAAGCGTAGGACCGGTTGTAGCGGTCGACCGGTTTCCGGTCGCGGTCGCTCGCGTTGGCGATCATGCGCTCACTGAACTCGGGGATGATACGGCGATAGACGATCCACTTCTGCCGGACATCGTCATAAAGGAGCTGCATGAGGCAGTCGTCACCGAAGCCGGCGACGTCGTGAGGGGTCTGCCAGAAAGGCGCTTCCGCGCACGACCAATGAATGCCGTCGGGCGAGTTGACGATATGAGCACCCGGCCGGTGGTCCTCAACGACAGCCAACGCAATGAACTTGTGGTCAGGAGTTGGGGGATTGGGATGCTTGACAACCGACCAGAAAAAAGCTTTCTTACCCTGCGGCGCCATGGGGCGGCTGCGCTGCAGAAATTTCGCGGCTCCGGGACCCGTCGTGCGGGACACCATGTCGCTGGTGAAGACGATGTTGTGATCGCGCCGGCCGCCGATCTCGACAAGGCCCAGCTTGGGCCTCTCCCAATGAAGGCCATCGGTCGAGGTCAGGTAGGTCATGTAGGCCGCGTTTCCGCTCAGGTAATTTTCGGGATGATCGCTGCCCGTCCGCGCCCACATCTTGAAGATCTTTTCCTCTTCGTCGTACATCGTGGTGTAGGGCTGGAGGACATCGCCCTCGAACCAGTGTTCCTTGCGGACGACGGGATTGAGGAGGTGTTTTTTCGGGCTATGCAGTCTGCGCGAGGCGCCGGGCGAGGCCTCGATTACGGTGTTGTCCAGCAGCAGCTCGGTGTGCGCGGATGACTTAGCGGAACCGGGGGAAACAATCCTCGGCGCATTCTGGCCGGAGGCGGTTTGCGCGGTCATGAATCCCGTCCCGGCAGCGCCCGAGAACTTCAGGAAACTCCTGCGGTTGGTCTTCATCGGTCCCTCGCTTCAAATCTGGCCGCCAGGGAATGCTGCTGCCGGCAGGGTTATCATATAATGCATACCATTCAAAATACAAGTAGATTTTCCAGCCTGGCCGGGGATGTCAGACGCGGGCGAGCCTTCGCCCGCCACGTGAGCGGAACCAGCCCTTAGAAGAGAGTCTCCCCCGGAGCGAGATATCGCTCGCACACTTCGCGGTTCAACTCCACGCCTAACCCGGGCGCATCCGTCAGACGCACATGCCCGTTCTCAAAGAGCGGCGCTCCTTCGCGGGTCACGTACTCTCCCACCCAGTCCGCTTCGATGAAGTGGTACTCCAATCCGAGAAAATTCCGTGTAGCCGCCGCCGCGTGTGCCGCGGCAATCGTAGCCAGGCTTCCGCCATTGCCATGTAACGCCAGCGGGAGGTAGTGCAGCTCCGCATACTCGCCGATCTTCCGCGCCTCATGCAAGCCGCCACAGAACATCACGTCCGGATGCACAACATCGCAGGCCTTGCGGTCAATGAACATGCGGAACTGCTCAGCAATGAACATTTCGCCGACGGCGATCGGGATTGGGCTTTCAGCGCGCACTTCGGCACAAGCGTCGGGATTGGTAATCGGCGTCGGATCCTCAAACCACATCAGCTTTAAGGGCGCCAGCTCGTTTGCGAGCCGCACCGCATCCGGGACGTTGTAATGCATGTGCCCGTCGAGGCAAATCTCCGCATCCCATCCCGCTGCTTCGCGCACCGCCGCCAGCCGCTCCGCAATCCGCCGCAACTGCGCGCCGGAAATCGACCGGTTCCACACATCGGCGGTCACCTTGGGGGCGACATACTCGGCATCGAACTTCATGTGCGTGAAGCCGCTCTCCATCACCTCCGCCGCCATGCGCCGCCAGGCGTCCAGATCTTCGGAATCCGGTGGCGAACTGCGGTCCAGGTACACCAGGACGCGATCCCGAAACTTGCCGCCGAGCAGGTTGTAGACCGGCGTGCCCAGCACCTTCCCCGCAAGGTCGCACAGCGCCATCTCCACGCCGCTCAGGCCCCATACCAGCGGACCCGCCGGTGTGCAGGTGGGCGAGCATAAAGCGTAAATCTGGGGGCGCAGATCGAGCGGCCGATTGTCGTATCGGGCGTTTTCGGGGTGGGGAGGCAGAGTGCCGTACGTAATCTCGGAGAACATGGGCCGGATCGCCATCGGGTCGCGTCCGATCAGGACGGCGCGGACGTATGCGATGGCATCGCACACCCCCATGAAGTCGTCGCACTCGCCGAGCCCATAGATGCCCGCGTCGGTATCGACCCGCACAAGGCGCTTGTCCAGGACCCCGGCCTTTCCTCCTACCGAATGAGGCCGCGGCCCTCGCAGCCGCAGCGTTCGTATGTCCGTGATCTTCATTTCTGTCCGTCTTGCCGGTCCGTTCAGTAGCCCAGGCGAAAATCCACACGATTCAGCAGCGGTTTCCCCTCCAGATCCCGCGAGACGTTGGCGATCAGTACCTCGGCTGCCATCTCGGCCTGGTCTTCCGTGTACGAGCCCAGATGCGGAACAATCAGGACATTCGGCAGCGACCACAGCGGACTAGTCGAGGGCAAGGGTTCCTCCGTGAAAACATCCAGCGCCGCTCCCGCGATCCGGCCCGCGCGCAGGTGTTCCACCAGCGCCGGCTCGTCGATAACTCCCCCGCGGCCCACGTCAACCAGATACGCATGCGCCGGCATCGACCCCAGTTCCCGCCGCCCGATGCTTCCCCGCGTCTGGGGCGTTAGCGGCAGCGTCACGGCCACGAAGTCGGCTTGCGCGAACATTTCGCACATCTCTTGCGGCCCGAAAATCCGTTCCGGAATCGTGCCGGCGGGATCGCCCGTTTCCGGTAAGCTGAACATGCCTTCGACAGCGCGGCGATCCGGGTTGCGTTTCGAAGCCAGGACCCGCATGCCCATCGCCTGTGCGATCCGCGCCAGGTGCCGCCCGGTGCTGCCATACCCGGCCACGGCTATGGTCTTGCCGTAACAATTCCTAGTTGCGAGCGGCGGGTACTCCGCAGGCCACTGGCGCTCCCGCTGCATTGCCTGACACTCCGGGAGCCGCCGCGTCAGAGCCAGCAGCATCGCGAGTGCGCATTCCGCAACGGAAGGGCAATAGGCGCCGCGCACGTTGGCCACAGGCAGCGAACTTCTGGCGATGGGCTGGTCCATCAGGTGCGCGATGGTCACGCTGTTGGTCTGCACCCACTGCAGTCTCGGGCACCGCTCGGGCTCGAACCGAGCCGCAGCGGTGTAGATGATCTCAGCTCGCGCAAGCACCTCCGGGGACACACCTTGCACTAGCTCGATCCGGGAGGACAACCTGCGCAGCCGCTCCGCCTGCCTCCCCGGCAGAGGAGCATCGATTGCAACCACCAGTTCATTGGCCATGGATCAACGGAAGGATAAGATGCTGCCGTGCGGCAGAGTCGGAAGCCCGCCAAGAGGGATCAACGCGGGATGCTCGCCGTGTGCTCGATCCCTCTGGCTTCGCGCTGCGCTTTCAGCGAAGACTGATAGCGGTCGTAAGCTTCCTGGTCGAGTTCCGCCGCGGCCGAGTAGTAGACAAAGCCCAGTGTCCGCCGGTGTCTGACGCTGGGATTGCCGCCGGCCATATGAATGGTTAGCGAATGATGCACCAGCACGTCGCCTGGCTTTGCCGGGCACAGAACACGCTCGCCGAAGTTGTCCGGGTCGCCGGCAAGCCCTTGTGAAAAGCCGAGCACCGAGCTGGCGTTGTGCGGCAGCACGCCCAGGCGGTGCGATCCGCGGATATAGGAAAGCGCCCCATTGTCTTCGCCGGCTGCGTCGAGGGGAACCCAGACCGTGCACGCGACGTTGGGCCGTATGCAGAAGTAGAATCCATCCTGATGGGGCGGGGTTGGCTTATTCTTATGTGGCGGCTTGTCGAAGAACTCTGCCTGCTGCGGGCTTACGGGCCCGATGAGGAACTCGGCGAGTTCCCGCACCTTCCCGCGTAGGCGAATCTCGTTCAGCCCGCGTTCCAGGTGCATGCAATCGGCCTGTTTGAGCGATGCCGGGTCGCCGGGATTTTCGTACATCACATGGCCGCGGCCCATTGTCGGCGCGACACCGCGCAGAAAGCGGGCCATTCCCTCCTCCATTTCCCGAAGGTCCTCCCCGTTCAGGAAGTCGCGAATGACCACGAAGCCGTCGCGGTCGAACTGTTGTTTCCAATCAGGATGCATGCATCAATCACCTCGTTCGATGCCCGCCGGGATTCGCGAGCCGTTGGCTGCGGGCGGTTCCACCGGCCATCCAGAATTCCCACACTGCATTCTCCCGGCGCGGCGAACCAAAGGATATCATGCATACATTTGAGGAGCAATGCGTTGCTGTAGTAGATTCGTACTTGTGCCGCTAGCTCTCAAGAAGTTGGTCCGCCGAGGTTCTTCCAAATGAATCCCGTTGTCAATCACCGCGAGAGGTTGACTCTTAGCGAGCAGACATACAAGGCGATCAAATCAATGATCTTTCGGCGCGAGTTCTTGCCGGGTGCGCCCCTGGTCCTCGACTCCCTGGGCAAGCGCCTCGGTGTCAGCCGGATGCCGGTCCTCGAGGCGATCCGGCGTTTGGAACGCGACGGACTGGTGGAATCCGTGCCTCAATGGGGGGCGCACGTCAAGCAGTGGACCCGAGATGAGATGCTCGAGGCCTATTGCATCCGCAGGGCGCTAGAGGGAGAGGCGGCCCGGTATTTCGTGCTGCGCGCCAACGCGGGAGATAAGCAGCGGTTGATCGAGCTCAACGAGCAGTTCGACGCCGCGGTCATGGGCGGCCATGAAGATCACAGCGAACTCGACGCCATCGATAGCGAGTTCCATCTGCACATCGCCCGTTCGTCCGGATTTCGCAGATTGTATGAACTCATCGAGACCTCCAAGATCACCACGACGGTGATCAGCGGCTTGATGCTCACCATCCTACCGGACGTGGAGGAGGCCAAGGCATACCATCGCACGTTGCGTGGCTGTCACAAACCCATTGTGGAGGCCCTGTTGAGCAGAGATACGGAGAAAGCAGTTTGCGCCGTTTGGCAGCACGTGGATACGGCTCTGGCATGGATTATGAAGGTGGCCCACTCTGAGGGCGAGAGCCTCGTGTCGCCACGTTAAGTCGGGCCCGCCATATGGTTTCGAGCGCGGCATCAACCAACTTCGCTTACTCGTTCAACGTCAGACGGATCGACCGATCGATGGCGTTTGCGGCAACCGAGCCGGCGCGATGCCGATTCACGGCGAGGGGTGAAGCTATGTTTGGCGAATACACTGCTTGCATCCCTTTCAGGAAGAAAAGGCAACCAACGCTCGCGCGGCCGCCACGTTGTACGAATCCTTGAGCGCGGCTATCGGATGTACGACGGGAGTGTGAGCTCTATCTGGCACGGTGTCTACGATTCGAACCTTGGCGGATTCGTGAGCGTCGGTGGCGTTGCCTGTCTCGTCTCGAACTACAGCTCGAGTGCTCCCGTTACCACTCCAGAAGAAATAGCGGGATTCTCCTTCGGCATCACGAGGTTCTGGCTGGAGATCTAAAAGATAACGTGAGAGTGACGGTTTTACCCACTGTTAGGTCATATCGCAGCTTCCCTTGTCCTACCCCGAGTCAAGCTGGCTCTCGAAACTCGTCTTGGGCAAGGACGTCCGTCAAGTCCTCACCTGCGTCGTCACCAGGACCATGGGAGCCGTGTTTCGAAAATCGGGAGTTCCTGGTGCCCATGCACACCGCTTTCGGCACACTCTTGCCACTGAGATCCTGGAAGCCGGAGGCACGTTTGAGGACGCGGCGGAGATTCTGGGGAACAGCTCCGCCATCATCTGAAAGCATGCGCCAAGTGGAGTCCGCACCGGCAAGAGCGGATTTCGATGTTTTCGGCTGTAAGGGATTCACGTGGAAGGGTTATTTGGTGGACGGCATGGGATTCGAACCCACGACCCCGGCGTTGCGAACGCCGTGCTCTCCCAACTGAGCTAGCCGCCCACGTCGCGGCGAGTATTTACAATATAGCATGATGGCCGCTTCGAAGATCGACAAGCAGATCGAAAAGATGCAGCGCGATTGGGACGCCCGCGCCCGCGAAAATGCCCGCTATTACGTCAATACCGCTACCCGCGAATGGACCGACGATGCCTTCTTCGAGTCCGGCGAGCGCACGGTCCAGGAAGAGATCCTCACCGACATGATCAATATCTGCCAGGGAAAGGATCCGGCGGAGATGACAGTGCTCGAAATCGGCTGCGGCGTCGGACGCGTGACACGCGCTCTCGCCAAAGTTTTCGGCAAAGTCTATGGGGTCGACATCAGCGGCGAGATGATCGAACTGGCAAGGCGAACGCTCGCAGCGTTCCCTAATGCGCACGTCTACCAGAACAACGGCAAAGATTTGTCCGTTCTGGGCGACATCCAGGTAGATTTTGCCTTCTCCTCCATCGTTTTCCAGCATATCCCCAGCCGGGAGGTGATCGAGAATTACGTCCGCGATGTGCACCGCCTGCTGCGTCCAGGCGGGTTATTCAAATTTCAGGTGCAGGGCGATGCAAGTCTGAAGACATCGCCGGAGGATACTTGGCTGGGGGTCCCGTTTTCAGACAAGCAGGCCGTCGACATGGCCCACCGCTGCGGGTTTGAGCCGCGCTACCGCCACGGCGCCGGAGGACAATATTTCTGGCTCTGGTACTTCAAACGTTAAACAAGCGATCGGGCCGGGATGACGCGCTCCAGATCCCCGGCGTCACCCATTTGACTCAGCACTCCACTGTTTCACCATGCTGTTGCGGCGCTTCGCCCAGTATTTCTTCATTCTCTCTGAGACGATGCGCCGCTCTTCCATGCTCATCGATTTGCGCCCTCTTCTCTTGACGACGGCCAATTCCTTGAGAGGAGACGCGGTTCGCTGCAATTCCTCCAACGAAGCGATGACGTGATCCAGCTTTTCCTTTTCTTGATGGAGCTCTCGAATCGCTCTGTAGATATCCATAATTTCGGCACTACTCCCCTCGCCCGGACCGATGCCGCATATAAAGGGATGGTAACTTACTCTTCGATTTCTAACACGAATTCAGCGTGTCAAAAATGGCCAGTGTGGTACTAAATGATACCCATATTTCGTAACAGCAAAATATAGTGTGCCGGCTAGCGCGAGCGTTACAACTGCAACGATATACCAGAACTTTCGCCATGGAAATCTGCGGTTCTCACGGTGCAGAACAAGAAGGTAGCTGGCGAAAACGCCCACATAAAACAGCAGGCACATGGGCGTGGCAAACAGCAGAAGATTGAAGACATCCGGGGTAGGAGTGACCACCGCCGCCAGAATGAAGATCACCAGGATGGCGTAGCGGCTATTACGAACAAGAAATGAGGGACTGAGAACGCGCAGGAGCGTCAGGAAAAAGATTAAAACGGGCAGCTCGAAAACCAGGCCCACTCCCAAAATCACGTTCACAAACAGATCGAAATACTCCGAGATCGAGACCATTGGGGTGACATAGTTTCCCCGGCCTATACTCAACAGGAATGTCAATCCGAAACGGAATGCCACAAAATAAGCGAACAGTCCACCCGTAATAAACAGCCCGGCTGAAAATATGACGAATGGTGCCGCCCAGCGGCGCTCGCGGCGGTACAACCCAGGAGCAATGAAGGCCCACACCTGGTACAGAACCCAAGGGGAGGCGATAAAAATCGAACATAAAACGGGCAATTTCAGCCAGATCACGTTGAACGCCTCCATAGGGGTGATCTGGGTCAGATTCGGAGGATTAATCCCAAGCGTTCTCAGCGCATCGACCGCCGGCGCGCTGACAAAGGTCCACAACTCCTTCGTGAAGGTCAGACTGAGGGCAAAAGCGACCCCGATGCCCAGCAGGGCCTTGATGATTCGGGAGCGCAGTTCTTCCAGGTGCTCGAGGAAGGACATGCGCAGCATGCCCTCCTCTTCGTCATCCTCCCCGGAATCCGGCGGGGGAGGTGGAGAAACCAGGCCGCCTCCGCCCCGGCTCGGAGCAGGCGCGGGCACGGCGGGCGGCTCAGGCGCTGTCAGCGCATGACTGGGAGCGTTGTCCTCATATGGATACCCGTCATGGTAGGAGCCGTAGGAGTCGTCCGTGGTTTGCGTATACGAAACCGACTCATCTTCGGCCGCCGTCCGGGGCGGTTCTCCGTTTCGGGCGGAATCCTGAGGCGAAGCGGACTGCTCCCCGCCCGCGGGGACTCCCGTCCCCTTTTCATCTTCCGGTAACAGCATTCAAGAAAGAATGTCTTACGCTTTATGCTCAGCCGCTGGGGATTCGGCCGGATTTCCGGTGGAAGTGCCTACCGGATGCTCTGTCGTTTTCGGAGCTGCGGCCGCCGCCTCTGTCCCGTGGGGCACGGTGCCCTCCGGTGTTACGGCTGGTTCAGACTCAGCGCCCTGAGTTGCGGATGCGCTGATTGTGGATACGTCCGTTGCGGTGGAATCGTTAACTCCGGATGCGTGAGCCACGTCGCCGTTGCTCTCTCCATAGTATCCGGAATCGTAGGAAGTGTAATCGTAATTGTAAGTATCGTGCTGATACTGATTGGTAACTTCTTTCAGCGATTCGTTTTCCCGCTCCAGGCTTTTCATTTCTCGATCGAACGTGGCCTTCAGCTCGCTCGACGCGCGGCGGAACTCGGTCATTGCTTTACCGATCGTCTTGCCCAATTCCGGCAGCTTCTTAGGACCGAAAATGAGAAGGGCGAGGATAAAGATGAAGACCGTCTCCTGCCAACCCAGCGGACCCATCTTGCTCGTTCCTCCAAACAGGAATTCCACCACATAATAGCACGGAAGCTACATTCCAAGCCGCACGCTGATGGAGCCTTGCGATTCAGGAAGCAGCTTCGTCCAGAATGCAGATATCTCGAAGGTTCCGGTAACGCTCGGCGTAGTCGAGGCCGTAACCCACCACGAACTGATCGGGGATGCGGAATCCCACATAGGAGACGTGCACGGGACGAAGCCGTCTCTCCGGCTTATCGAGCAGCGCGGCAATACGGATTGAGCGCGGCCGCCTCTGCTCCAATACATGGATCAAGTAATTCAGCGTTACACCGCTATCAACGATGTCTTCGACAATTAGTACGTCCCGGCCTTCGATCGAGATATCGAGGTCCTTGGTCAGGCGCACTTCACCCGATGTGCTCTTCTGCGCTCCGTAGCTGGAGATACCCATGAAATCGACGAAGACCTCGCGCTCGAGGACACGCGCCAGATCGGCCAGAAAAAAACAGGCGCCTTTGAGGATGCAGACCAGGTGGAGCGCGCCTTCCGGATAATCGGCGTCGATCTGCGCTCCTAACTCGCGGATCCGGGCGCTAATCTGATCCGCAGAGAGCAGAACCTGCAGCTTGGACTGGCCCATCAGCTCCCGCTCGCCAGTCTCGTACTCATCGGACCTATGTGGATGTGGGCGGCGGTCGCTTTGCCCGGCACGGCCTGGCGAAAGGCGCAGTAGGGAATATGATTCTCCGTCAAAAAGTGGCGCAGCCACACGCCTTCGGGCGTATCGGGGTGGATAGCCACATCCACGCGGTCGCGATGGTCGAATCCGAGCGAGCGGTGGACAGCGGTTTCTCCATAAGCGCTCACCGGCAACGGCCGCGAAAAGCGAATCTGAAAAGCCGCCTCGATCCGCCGGAAGTGGGAGGACAAGAATAGGCCATCGCCGTCATAGCGTTCGGCTGCATCTGGCGGAACCATTGGAGAGCGCTCCAGTTCCTCCTCCACCTGCTGCTCCCGGCGGACCATTTCCGCCAGCGCGCGGACCAGTTTCGCGCGGGACAGAGCCAGCTCATATTCCTGCCGCGCACGGGCTACATCCTCCGTGGCAGTCTCGATGGCAGTCTCTGCGGAAACACCCTCGCTCACCAGCGTGCGGGCCCGCTCCAGCTCTTGCTTGCGGCGTTCCAGGCGCCTGCCGGCGGCCGCGATCATCGGTTCGATCTGGTCCTCCGTCAGATCCTCGCCATAGAGCGTGCGGCGCAATAGCGCGGCATCTTCGGCATCGGCTAGGGCCTTTTCCGCAACTTCAAGCTGGGCTCTGGCTGCCGCTCCGGCATCGACCAAGACGCGGATCCGCTCGACCTCAGCGCGCGCACGCAACAACGCAGGGTCCGCCGGCGCTTCGGCTCCAAAAGCGCACACGCACACCAGCGCCCCCAGCAGCAAGAAAAAGCGCATGAATTTTCATTGTAGTACGATACGCTCAGGGAGCGTGTTCTGAAGAAGAAGTCTGAGCTCAACCCTTCCTGGCTGGTTGCGGTGCGCGCGGCCGAAGCCAAGAAAGCCACCGATATCCGCGTGCTGGATTTAACCGGCATCACCTCGTTTGCCGACTATTTCGTAATCTGTACGGGATCGAACGCCCGTCAGGTCCAGGCGATCGCCGACCAGGTCGGGCTGGATCTTAAAGAACATGGCGAGATGCCTCTCAGCGTGGAGGGCTACGCGCAGGCCGAGTGGGTCCTGGCCGATTACGGCGACCTGCTGGTCCATATCTTCTCGCCGCGAGCGCGGGAGTATTACGACCTCGAGCGGCTTTGGCGCAATGCCAAGAACATCGAAATTCCAGCTGCTTGAAGATTTACGTTTACTACATCGGGAAACCACGGGATCCGCATGCCAACGCTCTGGCCGAAGACTACCTCGCCCGGCTGTCGCGCTTTTGTCCAGTCGAGATGCGGCAACTGCGGCCGGATCGCGATGAGCCTTGGACTCGGCATGCATCCGCACGTAAGATTTTTCTGGATCCCGGGGGGCGGCAGACGGACTCTCCTGGTTTCGCCTCGCTCGTAGCGCGTGCTCAGCAGGAAGGGCGCGACCTGATGTTCGTCGTAGGAGGCGCCGACGGCCTGCCGCGCGGCTGGACCGCTCATGCCGATCTGCTGCTGTCCCTCTCGGCGATGACATGGCCGCACGAATTGGCGCGGGCCATGCTCACCGAACAACTCTATCGCGCCTTCGCCACGTTGCGGGGCCATCCCTACCCGCGATAACGTATCACTTGACCGATGTCCTGGTTCAAAAGGGAGACAGCACCGCATCAGCCATCCGCCAATTCCGACGAGACAGGCCGCCGCGTGCGCACTGAGGGGCTATGGCTGAAATGTGAAGGCTGCCGCCAGATCATTTGGAAGAAGGACCTGGAGACCAACTGGGGCGTCTGCCCGCGTTGCGGCATCCATTCCCGGATCGACGCGCCTACGCGCCTGAAACTGCTGCTCGACGGAGAATATGTCCAGCACGATAGCCAGCTGAGCTCGTCGGATCCGCTGGAGTTCGTCGATTCCAAGCCCTATCGCGAG
>Ga0070741_10017515_pt1 | contig 11758 bp, 6 predicted proteins | sample Coa_R1_4_FD_66440 | JGI IMG/M metagenome (GOLD analysis project Ga0070741, IMG submission 66440) | Surface soil microbial communities from Centralia Pennsylvania, which are recovering from an underground coalmine fire - Coalmine... | ecosystem: Environmental > Terrestrial > Soil > Unclassified ...
CTCGCTGATGGGTGGAAACGGGCTGGCGGCCCCATCCAGGTCAACGCCGATGCCGACGGTGCCGTTGAGGATGATCTTGCCGGACATCACCGTGTTGCCGCCGAGATTTAGCAGTGCCCCCGTCTGATTCAGCCAGCTGAAGCGATGATTGATGCCAGTGCCGCTAAGCGTGAAGTTTTCGAACAGATTGAGATCGGAAAGTGAGCCGACTGTGGTGGTAAACACGGGCAAGGGCGACGTGCCGGAACCGGCGCTGATGATGCCGGTGGTCTGGACCAGATCAAGGCCGGCCAGGCTGCCGCGGAAGGTGATTGTAAACGTGGTGGGACCGCCGGTCACGGTGACATAGCCGCCCACGCCGCCGATGGTGGACAACGCATTCAATGCTGACTCGATACTGGCAGCGTCCGTCACGGCGTTTGCCGTGTAAGCAATGGGCGACGTGGTGATGCCGTTGAAGGTGAGGCGGAACTGCGTCACATTGGGCGTGCCGCCGACGATGCTGATCGTCTGCACTTCGCGCGTTTGCTTCTGCTTGATCACCACGGAGGCGCCGCTGGCCACCGTCGTCAACGGCTGCGCCGTCTCACCCAGGCCGGTGAGGTACGTGCCCAGCGCTTGGCTATCGCGGATCGTGATCCAGCCGGCGTCAACAAACGTCTGGCCTGTATAGGTGTTGGCGTTGGTGAGCACCATTTCGCCCCGGCCGGCCTTGTGCAAGGCCGACGCACCGCCGATGTTGCCGTTGACGATGAGCTGGCTAAAGTTGTTCCAGGTATTCCCTTGCTTGTTGAACGGATCGGGATCGTAGGCGACGCTGATGGTGGTCGTGTTGATGTAGTTGATGTTGGCATCGATGATGTTGGTGCCGCTTACATTGCGTAAGGCGCCGATGCCGGTCGCGGGACCGGGGCCATCCGGGTCCCAGCCGGGCCCCACCAGGCCTATGCTGGTGCCAGAATGGAAACGCAGATTGAAGTTGGGGCCACTGATGGACGTGGCAGAATCGGCAATGCCATCGGCTTGGAGTTCAAGGGTGGTCCCCCACCATACCGGGCTCACGGCGGGATTGACTCCCAAAGCGCCCGAATCGCGAATGTTCAAGACCCCTTGCACGATGTCGACCGTGCCGCCGAAGGTATTGGCTTGTGTGAGAATCACACGGCCAAAACCGATCTTGGCCAGCGAATAGGCGCCTGCGATACCGTTATCCTGTATCACACCGTTGACCGTGAGGCTTGCTCCGGTTGCCGCACCGAGGGTAATCGCAAATCCCCAGGACGGCGATTGATTGAGCTGCGGCACCATGCTCGTAGGCGAACTCCACAGCGTAATATTCTGCTGCCAGGAGTTTTCACCCTTCTGGCTCTGCAAGGTGCCGATGCCGTCCGCCGCGGGTACAGGGCCGGTGTTGCGGGTGGCGGTATTGCGTCCCGCGGGGTCGCTGTAAATGCCAATGACGCCCCAGCCGTTCAGGGTGAGGAGTTCATTGGGAACTTTGAAGCCGACGGGCACCGTGCCGAAGGAGGAGGCGACGCTGGCGTTGCCGGTGCCCGCCGTGATCGAGGCGTCCAGCACGGGTAAGCCCAGGCCCGCCAGGCCGCCGCCGAACAGCACGTTGAACACGCCCGGGCTGACCTGCGTCACGGTCGCGGTGCCGCCGACGCCGCCAATGGTCGACAAGCTTGTCAGGGCGGCGGCAATGTTGGCCTGGTCGGTGGCGGCCACGCCGGTGTAGGTGATGGGGGCCGCGAAGGCATTGCCCGCCGACAGTGTGATCTGCGTGCTGCCGATGGTGGCCCCGGTGAGCGTCAGCGTTTGTAGCACGCCGTAGTTGTAGTATTGCGGATCGATCAGTACCTGCGGGTTGTTGCTGAAGGCCAGTTCCAGCGTGCCGCTTTCGGTGAGACTGTGATTGACCGTGGTCGCATTGGCGGTGGTGCCGCCCGTCCCCAGGGCAAAAGGATGGCCAATGGCCAGAATGCCGCCGTTCACGGTCGTTGTGCCGCGATAGGTGTTGCCGAGCAGGTTTCCGAAAGGTTCGAGCGTGAGCGTCCCTGGCCCTTCCTTGGTCAAGCTGCGCACGCCAAGATCGCTAATCACGCCATTGATCGTCAATGGGCCGGCCGTGAACCCCACCTGGGCGACGCCGATGGTGACGTCGGAATCCATGCGCAGGTTGCCTGCCCAGGTCACGGTGGAGGTGGTACTGGAGATATTGAGCAGAGCGCCATCGTTCGTGATGCCGGGTCCATTCAGGATGAGGTTTTCCGAGAAAGTCGTATTCGCCGGCATGCCGATCTGCAACTGCGCATTGGTCTGTACCGTGGTATCGCTGCTGGTGGTGCCCAGGCCCGTGCCGAGCGAACTTAACGCAATCGTGCCGGGAGCGGTGGTTATGGTCGCGGATAGCGTGGGAATCCCCTGGCCGATCAGGGTGCCGCCGAACACCATGGAAAAGACGCCCGGGCTCACCCACGTCACCGTGGCCGTGCCGCCGACGCCGCCGATCGTGCCGAGCGCGTTCAGCGCGGCTTGAATGTTCGTCGCCCCGGTTGCGCTGTCGAGGAACGTGATCGGCGCCGTCGTGGCGGCACCGGCCGTGATCGTGAAGGCCGTCGTGCCCGAGGTCGCGCCGGTCAGATTCAGCATCACCTGATAACTGGTGACGCGCAGCGTGCCTTGCGAGACGTTGATCGCACCCTGCAGGTTCGTATTGTCACCGCCCAGAACCAGGGTTCCCGGGCCCAGCTTCGTCATGACCACGCCGCTCGGCCCACTGAGTTGGCCGGTGATCGTCATGAGCGAGCCGAACTGGTTGAGAAAAAACTGCTCGTTGCCAGTAGTGCCTCCGAAGTTGATATTGAAGCCGATGACGCCGCCCGTACCCGTGGTCCCGGCGCCGTTGCTGTTGACGATGAGCGTGCCCGGACTGCTCGCGCTGCCGAGGGTCACGGCGTTGGCGGCGGCGCTGGTCGCGAAGCCGAAGGCGTAGTCAACATCATCAATGGTGATGGATGTGAAATTGGCGCCGACAAAGTCGTTGACGGTGTTCCGTAGTGCGATTGGTACCCCCGTGGGGAAGTCCAGGGAGTCGCCGGGACTGGGCGCAACATCGCCGACCCAGTTCTTGCCTGTAGTCCACTTGTTATCGGGCGAGGAACCGCCGGTGTCTGGCGCGCCGTCCCAGATGAACGTCGCCGGCGCCAGCCGGTCCTCGAGTTGCTCCATCCACAGCCGAAAACGCGAAGGCTTGCGGGCGATGGACTTTCCTGTTTTTCTAGGGGAGATCCACTTGAGCCACTGACGCCACTTCCACCCCATGTCCTGTTCCTTAAAATGAAAGTCCTTTAACCATCGAGCATTACGGCAAAATCGGAAACAACCATCGATTCTAATAGTCCCAAAAAAAAGCCGCAAGGCTTCGCGCCGCTAATTCCCTGTAATCTTTCGAGACGAGCCAATCGTTAATTCTTAACCGCTGTAATCGCGCCACCTTGTACCACCTGAACATGCGCTCTCATTGCATTATTCCGTTTTCTCCCCAAAAACGACACCGCCTCCTCGAAGGCGCCGCCGGTGGGACGGAATATGCTCCATCAACTTCAGAGGAGGAGATTGCTTCTCAGGCCAAATGTGGTCAGCGTAACTGTTCCGTTTGATGTAGGCGAAATTCGGCCTTTGCCCCTTGCATGCATCGTTCGCGTTCCTCGGGGCGTCCGCGACACCCCTGCGAGGGGCGCCAGCAAAAACCCACGCCCCGCTACCTCTGCTCTGCCGATGATGCTAACCGGCAGATTCAACCTCGTTGCGTGCACTGCAGGCACCATGAAACATACTTGCCTTGTCCTGCTCTTGGTGGCTCTGAGCCAACCAGCCCTGGCGCAGCAAGGGTATCCTTATCCCCGCCCTCCCTACGGCCAGGCGTACGCACCCTATACCCCTGCAACGCCGTTCATTCCCAATTCCGGGCATAGCCTGCAAACGCGCTCCTACTACGGGGCCTATCAGGGCTATCCTCCGCCCACCATGCCCCAGTATTATCAGCCGGGCTACTTTTACCCCTCTCCGCAGTATTCGGCCCCGCAAACGTCCTTTCCGCCTCGGCCCGCTGTCGTCGCGGTGATTCCACATGCGCCGGTGGAGACGGAACTTGTCGCGGCGCCCGCTCAGCCGAGCTATTTTGATTGCCGTCGAAAAGAATCGGCCTGGTTCAGCGCCGATTACGTCATGGCTTTTGCCCGGCCCGGCAACCTGGGAATCCCTCTCCTGACCACGGGCAATGTCACCGACTTCATCCCAGGGGCCATTGGCCAGCCCGGAACCGTGGTACTCTTCGGAAACAACAATCTCGATTTTGGCATGCGAAACGGCTTTAAACTGGAGGCAGGCGTCTGGGTAGACGAAGAAAACCGCTATTCGTTGGACGTGGGGGGCTTTTATTTGGTTCCCAGCGTGATCAACTTCCAGGCCTCCTCCGATGCGAATGGCACCCCCGCTCTGTTCCGGCCCCTCTTCAACGTCGTCACCAACCGCGAAGAGGCCGAAGTGGTCGCCTTTCCCACGGACGGCGTCAATCCTGCTCGGGCCGCCGGTTCTACCTTCATCGAGGCCTCCTCGTTTCTGGTAGGCGGCGAAATCAACGGCCGCTATAACCTGCCCACACACAAGAGCGTCAGCGCTCAAACCTTGTGCGGCTTTCGCTTCCTGCACATGGATGAAAGCTTGATCATTCGCGACTCGGTGCAACCGCTGCAGAACAGTTTCCTCACCTTTCAGGGCGCCTTCGTCAACCCACCCAACTCGTTGACCGACGAGGACCGCTTTGAGACCGCCAACACTTTCTTCGGTTTGCAGCTGGGCGGCAGACTCCGCTGGCGCAAGGACTTCTTCTTCGTCGATGTCCTCGGCAAGGTCGCCCTCGGGGCCACGCAGCAGCGCGTCAACATCAACGGTTTCTCGACACTCATCACGCCCACGGGTAACACCGTGGCGCAGGGCGGGATTCTGGCTCTTCCTTCCAACCAGGGGGAACACACCCGCTTCGTGCTCGGGGTCGTGCCCGAAGTCGGCGTCAACTTCGGTGTCGATGTCCTCAAGCATGTCCGCATCCGCACCGGTTATTCCCTGCTGATGTGGAATAAAGTCGTCCGGCCCGGCGATCAGATCGACCGCAATGTCAACCCGGCCCAGATCCCCACCGACCAGTCCTTCGGCACGCTCGGAGGTCCCACCAGGCCGACGTTCGATTTTCACAACCAGTTCTTCTGGGTTCACGCGCTCAACATCGGCTTCGAAATTCACTACTAGTAGAAGACGCCCGCGACCAAATATGTGACAGCGCACACGACAAGGCCCGATTGTGCATTTTATCCATACGGGCAAGGTCCCACAACGGAGCGTGAACTGCACAAGCAGAGGTAGTTCCATCGGTTGCCGCGAATTTTCAAGGGTTTTCAGGGAACAAAAAAGCTGGCATCGCCCGCGCTATGGTGCGTGCGCCAGACGGCCGACACTCTGGAAATAGAGTGCGTCGGGCCGAGGTCACGATTAGTGTACACGCGTAAACCGATGATCAGTTGCCGAACTCACTGCGAAGGCTGGCCCCATCGGCATCGAGGCTGGGGGCGGGGCGACGCGTGGGGAGATCGGAGAAGGGACTCATCTTGATCGGATTACCGGCCATGCGCAGGTTGCCCGCCGCGACGATCATGTTGCGTGCCTTCACTTGCGGGTGAGACACGGCTTCCGCCACGTCGTGAATCGGCGCGGACGGCACTCCCGCGCGGTCGAGCACTTCCAGCCAGTGGTCGCGCGGTCTTTGCTTCATGACGGCTTCCAACTCATGTTTCAAGATATCGATGTTCTGCAACCGGATGGAGTTGCTGACGAAGCGCGGATCGGCTGGCCATTCCGGCTTGCCCAGGGCGAGAGCTAGCTTACGAAACAGGCTGTCATTGCCGGCGGCGACAATGATGGGCTTGTCCGCGGTCTGGATCGGCTCGAACGGCGCGATCGACGGATGGCGGTTACCGATCGGCCCCGGCGTTTGCCCCGTGGTCATGTAGCGCATCACCGCGCTTTCGAGAATAGCGATCTGGCCGTCCAGCATGCTGACATCGACCTTCATCCCTTGCCCCGTCTGCGCCCGGTGATAAAGCGCGCTGGTGATGCCCGCCAGCGCGAACAGTCCACCCGTGATATCGCCCACCGACGTGCCCGCCTTGGTCGGCGGCGAATCCGGCTGCCCCGTCACGCTCATCAGGCCGCCCATCGCCTGCACGATCATGTCGTATGCCGGCTTCCCGCTAAACGGACCGGTATGCCCAAAGCCGGAGATGGCGGCATAGATGAGCCGCGGGTTGACCTTACGCAGATCCTCGTAGCCGAGGCCGAGTTTCTCGAGCGTTCCCGGCCGATAATTCTCAACAACGATGTCGCCGCGCTTGATCATTTGCAGAAAGACGGCGACGTCGGCAGGCTCCTTGAGATTGAGGGCAATGCTCTCTTTGCCGCGGTTGAGCGAAGCGAAGTAGGCCGAGCGGCCCTCGAAGAACGGCTCGTAGGTGCGCGAATCGTCGCCGCCATGCGGGTTCTCGATCTTGATGACGCGTGCTCCCAGTTCCGCCAGCATCATGGTGCAGTACGGCCCCGCGAGCACGCGCGTCAGATCCACCACCAGCACCCCGGCAAGCGGCCCGGTCATGTGTTACCCCGTGAGAGTCATGTGTCAGCGAACCGTCACGTTTGCTTCATCCGTTCGCCTTTTTTCGCCTTCTTTTCAGCTCCCGGAAGCTTGTCCTTCTTCAGGTCATCCAGAAACTGTGCAAAAGCCTTTGACAGGCGAGCCACGACTTCGGGATGCTGCTCGGCGACATTCTTGGTTTCGGAAATGTCCTTCGACAGATCATAGAGCTGTACCTTGGGGCCCTTGATCGGTTCGGTCTTCTTGTCTTTCTTGCCCTGTCCTTCGGGCCAGGGATAGAACTTCCACGGTCCGCTGCGGACGGCGCCGGCGCCATGGGCGAGGAAGTAATACTCGTGCGGGCTTTTGGCGCCGGCCTCACCCAGGAGCAGCGGGCGAATGTCCTTGCCGTCGATGGGGCGGTCGCTGGGTTTCTTGCCGCCTGCGAGATGGGCGAACGTGGGCAGAAAATCGACCGTGGCCGCGACCTCGTCGCTGACGCTGCCGGCCTTGATCTTGCCTGGCCAGCGGGCGATGCACGGGACGCGGAAGCCGCCTTCATACAGCGTCGCCTTCTTGCCGCGCAGGGGCTGGGCCGATCCCTGGTGCGCGCCATTGTCGCTAGTAAAGACGATCAGCGTCTTGTCGTCGATGCCATTGGCCTTCACCGCCTTGGCGATCTCGCCCACCGACCAATCCAGTTCTTCCATGACATCGCCAAACAAACTCTTGGTCTTGCCCTTGAACGCCGGCGATGCTGCCAGCGGCACGTGTGGCATGGTGTGCGGCAGATAAATAAAGAACGACTTGTCCTTGTTGGCGCCGATGAGCTTCACCGCTTCCTCGGTGTAGCGCTTGGTCAAGGTCGATTGATCCACTGGGTACTCCACCACCTCCTCGCCGCGCATGAGCGGCACCTTGTTGTTGATCGCTTTGCTGGTGCGAACTTTTTCTTCGGTCATGCCCTCGCGGAACACCACGTCCTTGGCGAACCTGGCGTTGACCGGATCGATGGCCATGTCGTTGGAATACGGGATGCCGAAGTAATGGTCGAAGCCGTGCCGCGTCGGCAGATAAGCAGGCAGGTGCCCCAGGTGCCATTTGCCGAGGATGATCGTCACGTAGCCCAGCTTCTTGAGGATCTCGGCGATGGTGATCTCGGCCGGATTGATGCCGTTCTTGTTGCCGGGAAACATGACGGCCGGCACGCCGACGCGCTGGTAATGCCGGCCTGTCAGCAGCGCCGCCCGCGAACCGGAGCATACCGGACAGCCCGTGTAGAAACTGGTCAGGCGCAGCCCCTCGGCTGCGAGCTTGTCGATGTTGGGGGTCTGAAAGCCCTTGGCCCCATAGCAGCCGACGTCGGCATAACCCAAGTCGTCGGCAAAGATGACGATAATGTTGGGCCGCTCCTGCGCCGCGGCGCGGCCGGGGAAGGACCACACGATGCCCAAAACGATTGCGAAAAACAACTTCTTCATGATGCACCTCCTCGATCCATCTAGCCGCGGAGCTTGCTCCGCGCGGACAGGACTCCCCCAACAGGCGTCGTGGCCTCGCCAAATTTGGTTTTTGGTGTACCCATCGAGATGTTATTATCCAGGAACCTGCCCGCAGGCGAAGCGAAATCCACAAAAAAAGGTGACGTGATGAATCGACGCGACTTTTTCGGTGCCTCCCTCGGCATGGCCGGCGCTGCTTTGCTCGATGGGCCCTCGCTGCTAAGCGCCCAGCGCGAGCGCTTGCCCGTGGCGGCGGTGGTCACCGAGTATCGCCCGAATTCGCATGCCGACGTCGTCATCGGCAAAATCCTCGAGGGCTACGATCAGGCGGGCGGCGCGGGGCCGGACCTGCGTCTCGTGTCCATGTACACCGATCAGCTGCCGAAAAACGACATGAGCCGCGATCTGGCGAGGAAGCACGGCTTCCGCCTGGCCAAGACGATCGAGGAAGCGCTGACTCTGGGCGGCGACAAGATCGCCGTCGCCGGCGTCCTCAGCATCGGCGAGCACGGCAACTACCCGTATACCAAGGACACCAACCAGCACATGTATCCGCGCCGTCGCTTCTTCGACGGCATCGTCGAAGCATTTCGCAAGTACAAGCGCGTGGTGCCGCTCTTCAATGACAAGCACTTGGCTTACGCCTGGGCCGACGCCAAGCATATGTACGACACCGCCCGCGACATGAAGATCCCGTTCCTTGCCGGGTCGTCCGCGCCGGTGGCGTGGCGCTCGCCGCAGCTTGCTTTGCCCCTGGGGTGTGCCCTCACCGAGGCGCTGGCACTGGGCTACAGTGGGCTGGAATCCTACGGCTTCCATGCGCTAGAGACGTTGCAGTGCATGGTCGAGCGCCGCAAGGGGGGCGAAACGGGCGTGGTGTCGGTGCAGGCGGTTCGCGGCGAAGACATCCTCAAGGCGGAGAAGGAGCGGCGCTGGTCGCGCGAGCTGCTTGATGCCGCGGTGGCGACGACGCCGGTTCCCCCCAAAGGCAGGCTCAAGGAGATCGCCAAGAATGCCGTGTTCTACCTGATTGAATATCGCGACGGCCTGCGTGCCGCCGTCGCCATGAATACGGGCCTGGCTCACGACTTTGCCTTTGCCGGCAGAATCCGCGGCGAAGCTCGCCCGCAGGCAACCTGCATCCGGCTGCAAAACGGCCGCCCCTACGGACACTTTGCCCACCTGGTGCGGGCCATCGATCATACCATCCACACCGGCCGCCCGGCCTATCCCGTCGAGCGCACCCTGCTCACCACCGGCACCCTCGACAACATCATGCACAGCATGGCCGAGAAGGACCGCCTGCGCAAGACGCCGGAGCTGAACGTCACCTACCAAGCGGCCGACTGGCCCTTCGCCAAGGGCGAGCCGCCGGCATGAACGCGTCAGGTAACGGTTAGGCGCTCGCCTTGGGCGAGCGCGCAAGCGGCCACGGTTACTTCGCGGTCAACGGCGTCACCTTGGCGGCGTTGTTGACTTCGTGGCCGGTGACGAGGGCTTTGCCGTCGGGCGTGAAGGTCACGCAGTAGGTGACCATCTTCTTGAGATGCTGCTTGAAGATTTCCTTCCCTGACGCCAGGTCATAGACGCGGAGGTTGCCGCCGTAGCCTGCAGTGGCCACGTGCTTGCCGTCGCGCGAGATGGCCAGGCCGAATATGTCGTCCGGTGAGGGACCGATCTTCTTCAGTTCCGTGCCGCTGCCGACATCATAGAAACGCAGATACTTGTCAAAACCCACGGCCATGATTTGCTTGCTGTCGGGTGTAAAGAGCACGGCGGTGACGGCCTCGCGAATCTCCGGCGGAGCTTCCACCTTCTTGGTGTCCTTGACTTCATCCTTCTTCTTCTCGTCCTTCTTCTCGTCCTTCTTTTTTTCGTCCTTCTTCTTGGGCTCGGCTTTCTTGGGATCGACGACGACCGGCGGCGTGCCGATCTGGCGGACTTCCTTCTGGCCCTTGAGGTCGAAGATTTTGATGGTGGTGTCGTTGCTGCCGCTGGCGGCGAGCAGGCCGTTGGGGGCGACAGCGACGCCGTAGACCGATTCCTTGTGGGTGCCGAGGTTCTTCACTTCCTTGCCGTCGGCGGGATTCCACAGGCGGACGGTCTTGTCGGCGCTGCCGGAAACGAGCAGCTTGCTGTCGGGGGTGAAGGCCAGGGAGTCGACGATCTCGGTATGCCCCTTGAGCTCGCGCAGGAACTTGCCGTCCTTGGGGTTCCACAGGCGGATGGTCTTGTCCTTGCTGCCTGAGGCGAGCATGGTGCCGTCGGGGCTAAAGGCGACGCTGTAGACCTGGTCGGTGTGGCCCTTGAGGACGTGGAGTTCCTTGCCGGCGGCGAAGTCCCAGAGCTTGACGGTGCCATCGAAGCTACCGGTCGCCAGCACTTTGCCGTCGGGGCTGAAGGCGACGCTGAAGACGAGGCCGCCGTGCCCCTTGAACTCGCCCGGCTGCGCCAGCAGCGATCCAGCATAGAACAACAATGCCGCCACCCACGCCAAACGAAACGGTCTCATCGCAACCCCCCAATCAGATCAAGGTGCCATCTGCGGGCGCACATGGATTCGGCTGTTTTTATATGAAATGCGACTCGATCAACAATCGCCGCGCGCAAACCTGGCGAGGATGGGAAAGCTTCGTGATTCTGCAGGATGGACTGGTTGTAGCGGCGCTGAAACCTGGGCAGGCCATTTGCTACAATCCAGATCTGCCAAACATACTCGAACGGCCGTCGGCGGCACACTGGCGCCGGGCGCGGGCCGGTTTTTTGATCTCGACAGTCCTGCGCTCTGGCTCTCATAATGAAGCGACATTTAGCCGCCGGCCCTGGCCGGCGCGGTTTTCACGTCTTGAGGGACTCACGCTCATGCCCAACGATGCCAAGCTCGGTCTGGTGCTCGGCGTGGGCCTGGTCCTGTTGATCGCCATGGTCTTCTTCCGCAAAGAGGCCCCGCATCCAGGCAACTTGCCCCAGGATCAGGCCCTTGTCCAGGCAAATGAGCAAACTCCTACCCTCTACCAGTCTCCGATACCGTGAGTCGTAAACCCAAAGGGAACTGCCCGAGATCTAACTCAGCACCGATGTGGAAAGCGATGGCCCATTCCCGGTTCGGCAGACTATACTTACGGGTGCAATAGACGCCTGTGTTGCCGTAAGTGCAGCTAGACAGAAACGCTAGCCGAGACCACGACTCCGGGAGGGAGGGCCATGCTCGTCCGCGGACTTTCTCTTACTACCCTGGTCTTGCCGTTCATCGCACTTGCCCAGGACGCGCCGCGCCCTGCCCCCGTCGTCACCTCCAAGGTCGATTTCCGCCGCGATGTTTTTCCGCTCCTGGCAAAGCACTGCTTCCAGTGCCACAAGGGTGCGACGGCGTCGTCGGGCTATCGGCTCGACCTGCGCGCGGAGATCCTGGGCGCGACGAACGGCAAGCCGCTGGTCGAAATCGGCAAGAGCGACAAGAGCCGACTCATCCACCTGGTGACGGGCGCCGTGCAGGGGAAGCTCATGCCGCGGAAGGGCCCGCGCCTGAGCGACGCCCAGGTTGCCATTCTCAAGGCGTGGATCGATCAGG
>Ga0070741_10017516_pt1 | contig 11756 bp, 11 predicted proteins | sample Coa_R1_4_FD_66440 | JGI IMG/M metagenome (GOLD analysis project Ga0070741, IMG submission 66440) | Surface soil microbial communities from Centralia Pennsylvania, which are recovering from an underground coalmine fire - Coalmine... | ecosystem: Environmental > Terrestrial > Soil > Unclassified ...
CCCGCCGCGATTCGCCCCACCATCGGCAACACCACCCCGGTGTTCACCGCCATCGACTGCTTCAGCTTGCCCTTGGGAGGCAGCAGGTCAATCGACCGGCTGCGGTTGTAGTCCCGCGTCAGCAGTCCCTTCTTCTCCAGGTTCGAGATGTGCTTGTGGACCGTCGCCAGCGAGCTCAGGCCCATCCCCTCGCCGATCTCTTCGAATGACGGCGAGTAGCCCTTCTCGTTGACGAACCGCGATATGTAGTCGTACACCTGCCGCTGCCGCCTTGTGATCGCCATGCCGGAATTGTGGGCGAAGACACGGCGAAAGTCAAACGCAAAAAGTTGGGCACCGTTGCCGGTGCGTAAGTCTGCAGGTCTAACCTTTACCGCATGGCCGTCTGCTTTGCGTTCTGCACCGCATTGACGAACGCCCGCGCCTGCTCGTTGGGGATCTTTACCGTCCCGCTCAGGATCTCCTTGAATGGAATGTCATCCCCGTACCAGGCCTTGGTGGCCTTGTGGTCCTGGCGGAGTTCAGCTCCGTTCAACGACGCGCCAATGAACGCGCCCTTGCTGCTGGAGTACGTCAGGATGCCGGCCTTGTAGCCTGCGTCGGCCGATGCCGACCGTCCCACCGGGCCCGCCGCAGCCGACACGTCCGCTCCGACCTTCACGTGCCCGGCCATCAGATCTTGCATGCCCTTCTCGTTCATGATGAACATCAGCAGGTCCGTGGTCTTGCCGCCGATCTGCGCTCCCCAGCTCAGGCCGGAAAGCTCAAACGGAGCGGGTGCGCTCCACGTCCCATTGGCGCGGCAGGTGGCCACGCCCGTGCCATGCTCGCCGCCCACGATGAACGCGCCCTTCGTGAGTTTAGGGATTACGGCGACGCACTTGGCGCCCTCGAGAACCTCGTTGGGAATGCCCTTGTCCCCCGCCGAGGCGCTCATGTGTTGCACCGTCTGGGTTGCCTCCTGCAGTTCGGACATGTTGCCGTTGTTCTTGTCATCTGTATCCTGAGCCCACACCAACGTGCCCAGGCACAACAGGATCGCTAAAATCGCTGCTTTCATGCCTTTACCTCCCGCTCTGGATTCACCTGTCTGAGGTTTGCTTGGATGTCAGGATTGATGACTGGTATACAGCTGGATTTGGGGTCTCACCGGGTGCCAGGGAAGTACGGGTGCCCCACTCAAGCCCGCTTTTGGCTTGGGTGGGAGTGGCGGACGGGTGCCCCAGGTCTCGCCGTTCTTGCGAGACTTGGGACGTATTCGAGACACACGAAATACGTGGAGTGCGGGTTTGAAGGGGCACGCCTTCAGGCGTGCCGTAAATCAAAAAAGGACAGACGGGTGGCCCAGGTCTCGCCGCCTTTGCGAGACCTGGGAAATATTCGAGACACACGACATACATAGGAGTGAAGGTTTTGATAGGGCACGCCTTCAGGCGTGCCGACCCGGACACCATTTCATGAGGCTTTAGCCGCTGAGGTACCTCGGGGGATAAAGCCCCTCGCTATTGCGGCACCGCTAAAGCGGTGCCCTACCGATGTGTCTCGTAACATCCGAGACACGAAATCCGTGGAGTGCGGGGCTTTGATAGGGCACGCCTTCCAGGCGTGCCGACCCGGGACACTGCTTCATGAGGCTTTGGCCCACCTTTGAGCCAACACGGACTTGGTTGCCCCACCCCTTCGACTGCGCTCAGGGCAGGCTCTTCGCGGTGTTCGAAGACGATGGGAGCGGTGCGCCTCTCGTGGCAGGGGGTGTACGATGACCATCGTCGGGGGTGTTATGAGTTCCCTTGAGATCAAATCGCTAGACGCTAATTTTGAACTCTGGCGCAAAGACCGGGCACCATCAATTGAGGTGTCCAAAGCGTTTGAGCGTTATTCCATTGAGCAAATCCTGAAGGATGCTGACTTATCCGATGAGCAGATTGAGGCTGGCAATTTCGGGGATGGCGACGATGGTGCTGTCGATGGAATGTACTTCTTTGTAAACCGCACTCTTATTCAAGACGAAATTGAGACGCCCGACCCTGCAATAGAGGCAGAAGTAGTAATCATCCAAGCTAGTACAGAGCAGACATTCAAGGAAAAACGAGTCGATGGACTAGCGCGCTTTACCCGTGATTTGCTGGACTACTCCAAAGAAGTAGATGAGTTTACGTATTTGAACTCTCTTGCACGCGATGCAATCTCTCTTTTCCGCTCTCGTTACGAGCAAATATTGGCATCGCACCACACCCTAAAATTTACCTTCTACTACGCAACCAAGTCGGATACCGATCCTCACCCCAAGCTCGAAACCAAGATGAAAAGCCTTGCTTCGGACATCGAGAACGTCATTTCTCACGCGCAAATGACATGGGAATTGTGGGGAGCTAAAAAGTTATTAAATACGGCACGGCGGGTTCCCTCTGAAATTTACACTGTGCAAATCACCAAAGACTTGCAGTCTGATGACGGGTTGGGGGCAGTCTGTCTGGTAAAGATCAAAAGCCTAGCTGCATTCCTGACGGATGAAAGGGGGTTGATTCGCACAAAAGTATTGGAACCAAACGTTAGGGCTTATCAAGGCAAGCATAACCCTGTGAATCGTGAGATTCGGCTGACGTTGGAGAGCGGTGGTCCTACGGAATTCTGGTGGCAGAACAATGGGATTACCCTGCTTTGCAAAGATTTCAAGGTTGTTGGAAACATCCTCACATTGACTGCTCCCGAAATCGTAAATGGATTACAGACTTCTCAGGAGATATATGACTATTTCCATAGCAACAAAGAAAAAGTGGATGATCGGAATGTGATGGTTAGGGTCATAAATCCCAAAGAAGAGAAGGTTAGGAATAAGATCACGCGCTCCACCAACTTTCAGACCAAAGTTGATGATTTGTCTCTGCACGCTACGGATCAATTGCACTTTGACATTGAAGACAAGCTGAAGCTGTACCACCTTTTTTACGATCGGAGGAAATCTGCACGTACTTTACGCAAAAGAATATCGGAAACCGTGAGCATGCTGGATCTGGCTCGATGCCTGATAGCGATTGCTCTCGGGGAACCAGATAACGCTCGTGGAAGTCCGCTACGGGTAATAAGACAGCAATATTCACGCGTGTTCGACGACAATGCTAGTCGGGATTTGTATTTGGCCTGCGTGCAGTTGGATCACCAGGTTCGGGAGCATCTCGGAACGACTCATCTTAGATTCGACGAGCGAAGGGATATTAGATATTTCGTGGATCGTTGGTTGGCATGTCATCTCACTGCAACCGCAACGCCGTCTTCAGATCAAATAGCGGGGCTGGTGCCGACGCTTACCAAACCAATCCCAGACGCAATATTGCAGTCGTCCGTTAATGCTGTGTTTGATCTTTACACAAAAGGCGGAGGTATTGATCGTTTGGTGAAAAGTCAAGAGTTCAGAACCACGCTGGCCGAAGCAATAGCAAATCAATTCAACGCACAGCCGATGTTGGGGGGATTAGTTGGAAAAAACGACAACTGAATACGATAACTTTGATCTCACCATGCGCAAACTTATCACAGTTCCACACGAAAAGATCAAGGCTCAATTGAACGCAGAGAAGGCCGGAAAGAAAAAGCGGAAAGCTAAGAAGCCTTCCGCTTCGGGCCACGTTTCAAACGATAAGGACTAGAACGGCGGGTGCCCGTCCAAGCTTTGCTTGGGCGGGGGGACCTCAAATATCGTCAGCGCCGACCCAATCTCAAATTCCGCGTAAACCGCTATGTTTCCGTACCGAAATAGTCCAATCAAGATGTCTCATTTACCCCACCCAACTTGATATCCTAGAAGTAGAGAGTAGTTAACAAAGTTTTCCGTGCCTCTGCCCCAGTGGTGAATGTTTCCACCTCTGCCTGCCGAGGCATAACTCTTTGCGCGGCCGGATTTTACGTATAACTCTTTTGGATCACGTATTTTGTCTGATCCCGCCCGGCCCGCCCGTTTTACGCCAATAACTTACAAAGAAAAACTTTCAAACTCCAGATCAGCCGACCGACGTCCCTCGATCCGGATTTTCTGAAAGCTGCCGATAGCCGACAGCTTCTTGCTAGCAGCTGGAACCTAGCAGCTCAAAGCTTCACGTCGAAAGGATAATCATGTCCCCAATTAAATGCGCGCAGTGCACCCACATCAAGGTCACCGGACACCGCTGCGGTTCGCCGGCGCTGCGAGGCGAGCACTTCTGTTATTTTCACCACCGCATGATCAAGGGCGGCCGCTTCCGCGTGGACATGAAAGTCAACGCTTCTGCCCTGCTGGAGGACACCGAGTCCATCCAGGTCGCGATCATGGACGTCACCACGCAACTCATCGAGAACTCGATTGACTGGCGGCGCGCCTCGCTCATCATCCGCGCCCTGCAGATCGCCGCACGCAATGCGCGCACCGTCAACTTCGGATCGAATGCAAGCCGCATGGTGCGCGAAGTGCCCAACTGGGAGTTGCAGTGGATGAAGGAGCACGGCGAGAAGCCGATCAGTAAAAAAGAGTTGGAGCAGGCGCTAGCCCCCAGTCCTCAGTTGCCGGCAAACGCTGCGGTTGCTGCCAAGCCTGCGCCCCTCTCTAACCCACCCGCCACCGCGCCCCTGACCACTGCCGACGCACCACCTGCCACCGACCAAGGGCCAAAAACCAGCAACTCTCCCTCGCCTGCTCCTGCCAACGACCCACGACCAAAGACCAACGACTCTCCCTTCCCGGGGCGCCAATTGCGGGAACTCCAGCGCGTGCACGCGTCGCTCAATGGGGCCCGCAAGGGCGGACTGTCTGACTTGAAAGCGGTTCTCAAGTTGGCCGGTCTTGCTCCTCCGATAAAATCAGGAACGTGAGTTTCTCTCCTGCATGGCCGGCCGCTGGTCAACTTCATCCCTCGGGTTTAGCATCCCAACAGGACAAATCTGCTGACAGGAAAGTGGGGTTGCGGCCATGGTAGTCAACGAGATGACCGAGAAGGAGTGTCGTGAGGTCCTGGAGCGCGCCCCGATCGGAAGGCTGGGCTGTGCGCTCGGTGATCAACCCTACATCGTCCCGGTGCATTTCGCCTATGAACCGGACTATATCTATGTGTTCTCGACGCACGGGCAGAAAGTCGAATGGATGCGCCAGAATCCCAAAGTCTGCATGCAGGTAGACGAGATCGCCGACCCGTCCAACTGGGTCAGCGTAATTGCCAACGGCCTCTACCAGGAGTTGCCGGAAGTGCAATGCAGGGACGAGCGCGAGCATGCACGGCAACTGCTGCAGGCCCGCCACAACTGGTGGGCAAATGCCTTGGCCGAGCGCCGCATCACTCTCGGCGACAGCTCAATTGAGCCGCTATTTTTCCGCATCAAGATTCAGTCGATGACCGGCCTGCGGTCCCTCAGCGGGGATGAGCAAGCCCGCACCGGCACCGGGCGCTCACCCGATCACACCTACGTTTCCTCCAGCGAGCGCTGAGGGCGGATCGGCTGCAGTTATTCCTGCTTAGTGGGCAAAGTCGGCGCGCCGATGAGGATTTTCATGACGTCGCTGGCCAGGCTGCCGGCGTCAGCATCATCCATATTGATGAGCACCACCACCCCGGCCCGCTTGTCAGGGACAAGCATGATGAAGGTGCTGGTCCCCTGCTGACCGCCCCCATGACCCACATCTCTGAATCCCGCCGTGTCGCCAGTACCCCAACCTAAAGCGTAGCCATTCTGCGAGCCGTCACTGGCCTTCTGAGGAGTCCACATGAGATCACGAGTGGACCGGCGCACCAGGGCGTCGCCAAGCATGGCAACCTCGAAGCGCGCCATGTCGTCAGCTGACGACAGCCATCCACCACCCGGTATCTTGTAGCTGGAATCCAGGAACTCAGCATTGACCACCGCGCCCGACTTGTCCTTGTGGTAGAACCGGGTGCGATACGGGATGATCGCATAACGGTCATCCGCAACCGTGTGCGCCAGGGCTGCGGGAGCGAAGACGTTCTGACGCATGTAGTCGACGTACTTCGCGCCGGACGCGCCCTCGAGCGCACAACCGGCGACGGTGTATCCCTGGGTCGAGTAGCTGAACTTGGCGCCCGGCTTGGCGACCAGCGGATCATTGGCGAAGAAGCTGAGGCCTCCGCGAATGGGATCGTCGAAGTGCCTGATGTTGCCGACCTCGGGATCGTCGTTGGAATCGGAGCGGTAGTGACGAACACCGCCGAGATGCGACAGCAGCTGCCGTGTGGTGATCGGACTCTCCTTCTGGGGAAACGCGGGACAGTATCTCTGCACGGGAGCATCGAGGTCCAGCTTGCCGCGTTCCCAGAGCTGCATGACCCCCACCGCCGTCAGTGGTTTGGACACAGACGCCAGCCGGTACAAGGTTTGGGATGTGGCCGGCACGGAGCCTTCGAGGTCGGCCATGCCGAAGCCGCCGGACCACTCGGACTGACCGTCTTCGACGACCGCAACCGACACGCCCGGCGCATGCGTCGCCGCCATGAACTTCGCGACCGCCTGCTCGATCTGCTTGTGCTTGTCGGGAGCGAGCTTGGCTTCCTGCGCGGCCAGCGGTGCGGCGGTCGCCATCAGCAGGATGAGTGTGTATACGGAAAGCCACTGCGCGCGTCTGAAGCGCATGCCAGACACCTCCAGAGAAATGGTCATTATAGGATGAGGAACGATCCGTGCCATGCGGGGTGGCCGTGCGTGCCGGATTGCTATAGGCTGTTGTGTTTCACGAACAGAGTCGGAGAAGCGATGATCACTCGACGCGAGTTTCTGGCACAGTCAGCAGCCGCAGCGGCGGCCGCAATGGCCTATCCTGCGATCCCGGCGATGGCAAGCCATTCGGCGCCTCACCTGCAGTTCCCCACCCAGCCGCGGGAGCGCATCGCGGTGGCGTCGTATCCGTTCCGTGAGTTCATCGTGAAACCGGGCGAGGCAGCATCCGGCAAGATCGAGTTGAAGGACTTCGCGGCGCACGTGGTGGCCAAGTTCAACGTCAACAAGATCGAGCCCTGGACAGGACACTTCCCCGCCAGCGATCCCGCATACCTTGAGCAGTTCCGCACTTCGGTGGAGAAGGCGAAGGCTTCCATCGCCAACATGGCTGTGGACGGCGAGCACAGCCCTTATGCAGCCGACGCTGGCGAGCGCGACCAGGCAATTGCCTTCAGTAAGCGCTGGGTGGATGCGGCGGCAATGCTCGGAGCGCACAGCATTCGCACCAACATCCCGGAGGCGAAGGACTCGAAGCCTGACGTAGAGCGGGCGGCGGCGAGCCTCGCGCGGGTGGCCGAGTACGCCTCGACCAAAGGCGTCGTGGTTAATCTGGAGAATGACAACCCTGCGAGCGAGGATCCCTTCTTCCTGGTAGCGGTCATCGAGAAGGTGAACAGCCCGTGGCTGCACGCGCTGCCCGACTTCGCCAACACGCTGGCCAACTTCGACGCCGATCATGCCTACCGCGGGATCGACGCCATGTTCGGCAGGGCATACAGCATCTGCCATGTGAAGCAGATGGAAGAGGGGCGGGATGGCAAGCTCGTCCACGTGGATATGGCCAAGACGTTCGGGTTCCTCAAGCAGCAGGGGTACAAAGGGTACTTATCTATGGAATTCGACAGTCCAGGCGACCCATACGCCGGGACGAAGGACCTGATCGAGAAGACTCTGCAATACCTTTCCTGAACAGCTGCACAACTCGGGCGGCTAGACCGACATCTCAGCCATGACCCGGGTCACCCTCGTTGACACGTATGAGGAATCACTAAATCAGAGGATTCTTCTCGCGTGCGTGCAGCGCGCACAACTTGCATCTAAAGGCAGTGGCATCCCCAGCATGAGACGAACCAGCAAAATGAGGTGGGTGGTAGCGTGCGTGGTCCTGGTCGCCTGCGTGACGCACCTGGGAGCGGCCTATTCGGTGCTAAGCCACGAGGAAGTGATCGACCTGTTGTGGAAGGATCATATCGTGCCGATGTTGCTGCGGAGATATCCGGCAACTACTCCCGATGATTTGCGCAAGGCGCATGCATACGCGTACGGCGGATCGATGATCCAGGACATGGGCTACTACCCATTCGGCAACAAGTACTTCAGCGATCTGCTGCACTACGTCCGCAGCGGGGATTTTGTCGAAAACCTGATCAGCGAATCCCATGATGTGAACGAGTACGCTTTCGCGCTGGGCGCGCTGGCGCATTATGCGTCGGATACTACCGGGCACCCGTCGGTAAACCGAATCGTGGGAATGGAATTCCCCCACCTGCGCAAGAAATACGGAGAGTTCATTACGTACGCGCAAGATCCGAAGGCGCATATAAGGGCGGAGTTCGGACTCGACGTCGAGCAGGTGGCGAAGAACAGGTTCACCTCGGATGCGTACCACGACTTCATCGGGTTTGAGGTTGCCAAGCCGCTGCTGGAGCGCGCGTTCCAAAAGACATACGGAATCGAGATCAAGGACGTATTCGCGGACATCGATCTTTCCATTGGGAGCTACAGGCGCGCAATCAGCGCGGTAATTCCCACGATGACCAAGGCGGCTCTGCTGAGTCATCGCGACGAACTGACGCGCACTATTCCGAATTTCAATGCGAAGAAGTTTCGCTATTACCTCTCGCGGGCGCAGTACGAGAAAGAGTGGGGGAAGAAATACCAGAAGCCCAGTGTCGGCATACGAATTCTGGGATTTTTTCTGAAGTTCGTCCCCAAGATAGGACCTTTTCGAGCGCTGCAGTTCAAAATGCCCAATGCGGCGGAAGAAAACATTTACATGAAGAGCATGACGGAGACGGTGGAAGAGTACCGCAAGGTGCTCGTTCAGGCGGAAGACGGGCAACTGGATCTTCCCAACAAGGACTTCGACACCGGCCGCGAAACCCACGCCGGCGAATACGTTCTCACCGACAAGACCTATGCCCGCTTGCTCGACGATCTTGCCAAACATCATTTCGCGCAGCTCACTCCGGAACTGCGCCGCGACATTCTGGCGTTCTACGTCGACCTGAATGCGCCCATCGCGACCAAGCACGACAAGAAGAAATGGCAGCGAACATTGGCCGAATTGAACGAACTGAAGTCGGCCCCTATTAATCCCGAGCCGGCAGCCGAACCATCCGCGGGCACAGGCGGGAACAACTAACCAGGTAAGTTGTCAAAGCCTCGGGCTCATCGTCAAAAAGTTAGTACAGGTATTCAGACCGACCGGGGTCCTGCCTATCAGAAAAAGTGCATGGTCGAACGACTTTTTCCAATCTATCTCATAGATCTGTCCTGATAGTCTAAAGTTGGTAGCCCATGTGCTCGGGATAAACGCTACCATGATGAAGGTTATCCATGGCGACTGCTGACGATAAGTTCTACCGGGCGAAGATCACCAAGCGGGTGGACGTAGCTCCGGATTTGTGGAGCATACGCATCGACCCGGGTGGCGAGTTCCACTACCAGCCCGGCCAGTACGCTACATTGGGAATCGAGGGTTCGGGCAAGCGACTGGAGCGGCCATATTCGATCGTCTCCTCGCCGTACGAGAACGAGATCGAATTCTTCTTCGAACTGGTTCCACACGGCGTGCTGACGCCCGAGTTGCACAAGCTGGATACAGGCAGTGAGTTGCTCATGCGCAAAGTGGCCAAGGGCAGGTTCACGATGGACCTGGGTGGCGCGCGCAAAAATCATTTGCTGGTTTCAACGGTTACGGGACTGGCGCCGTTTGTCAGCTATGTTCGCACCCTATCTGCGGATCAACAGCAGGGCAAATTTCCGGAAGGTCACCGCTTATTTCTTATCAATGGCGCGAGCCGTTCCTGGGAGTTCGGGTACCACCAGGAAGTAGAGAAGATTGCGAGCGAGTCGCCGTGGCTCACCTACGTTCCAACCGTCAGCCGGCCCTGGGAAGATCCGGACTGGAAAGGTGAAGTCGGGCGAGTCGATGACCTGGTACGAAAGTATGCTGACCAGTGGGGCCTGTCGCCTGACAACACTGTCGCCTATCTCTGCGGCCATCCGGAGATGATTGAGCACGGCAAAGGCATCCTGAAGCGCCGTGGGTTTCCTAAAGAGGCCATGAAGGAAGAAGTTTACTGGGTTCCGCCAAAGGAGCCGGCAAGACAGCTCGCGCACAGCGTGTAGCTGCGGGTTTTATTCCCGTTAACTTCGGTCTATAATCAAGCAGGAATATTCCTCATGCGGACGCGGCAAAATCCGAATTCGCACCTGCCAGTATGCTGGCTGCACATGCTCGTGTGCCCGCGGCGGTATCTGGCGGTGTTGCCCGCGCAAGCGCGTCCCAACCTCTTCGGCAGCGACTAGTCGGTCACTCCATCCAGCGTAATTTTGCGTCGAGCCACCGGTACGCGCGTCTGCAGCACATGGGGCGTCGACGACTAACGACTCACGACACAAGACCGATTTCGGAGGTTACCATGTCCACCAAGACTATGACTGCTGTCGCTCCTCAGATTAGGACGGCATTGCCCGGCCCGAACGCGAAGAGGATTCTCGAGGCCGACAACCGGCTGATTTCACCTTCTTACACCCGCTCTTACCCGCTCGTCGCGAAACGCGGGCGCGGGGTTGTCATTGAAGATGTCGACGGTAACGAGTTCTTTGATTTCTCCGCCGGCATTGCCGTGGTGTCAACGGGCCATTGCCATCCCGAGGTCACGGCGGCGATCCAGAAACAGGCGGCCGAACTGATCCACATGTCAGGCACTGACTTCTACTACGAGAAGATGCTGGAACTGGCGGAGCGCCTGACCAAGATCGCGCCCATGACGGGCCCGCACCGGTTCTATTACGGCAACTCCGGAACCGAAGCGGTGGAATGTGCGTTGAAGCTGGCGCGCTATCACACCAAGCGGCAGAACGTGATCGCGTTCTACGGCGCATTTCATGGACGCACCATGGGCGCTCTGTCTCTGACCGCGTCGAAGCCGCAGCAGCGGCGGCGGTTCATGCCGCTCGTGCCAGGGGTGACGCATGTTCCCTACCCGAACCTCTATCGTCGTCCCAAGGGGACCGACGCAAAACAGTACGCGATCGACTGCGCCCGATTCATAGAGGAGAAGGTCTTCACCTCGACAGTGCCGCCGGAAGAAACGGCGGCAATCTTCCTCGAACCCGTGCAGGGCGAAGGCGGATATGTCGTAGCGCCCACTGAATTCGTGCAGGAACTGCGGCGCATTTGTGACAAGCACGGCATCCTGCTGGTCGACGACGAAGTTCAGGCCGGCATGGGCCGCACCGGGAAGTGGTGGGCAATCGAGCACACCGGGGTTCAACCGGACATCGTCTGCAGCGCAAAGGGCATAGCTTCCGGCATGCCGCTCAGCGTGGTGATCACCAAAGCCGAGGTCATGGACTGGGTACCCGGGTCGCATGCCTCAACCTTTGGCGGAAATCCGGTGTGCATCGCGGCGGCGCTGGCCACACTCGACGTGCTGGAGCGCGAAGGCGTCAGGAACGCGGGCGAGGTCGGCGAACACATCATTCGCCGCCTGAGCAGTTGGCCGCAGAAGCACGCCATTGTGGGCGACGTGCGCGGGCGCGGACTCATGATCGGCGTCGAGATCGTTAAGGACAAGGAAAGCAAAACACCCGATCCGGAGACGCGCGACCGGATCGTCGAGATGGCCTTCGAGCGCGGAATCCTGTTCCTTGGAGCGGGGCCAAACTCGATCCGCATATCACCTCCGCTGACAGTCACCCGTGAGGAAGCTGATGTTGCGGTTGACGTCCTCGAGGAGTGCATTTCAAGCGCGCGGAAATAGCACTCGACT
>Ga0070741_10017517_pt1 | contig 11755 bp, 10 predicted proteins | sample Coa_R1_4_FD_66440 | JGI IMG/M metagenome (GOLD analysis project Ga0070741, IMG submission 66440) | Surface soil microbial communities from Centralia Pennsylvania, which are recovering from an underground coalmine fire - Coalmine... | ecosystem: Environmental > Terrestrial > Soil > Unclassified ...
GTGACGGAGTACTAGTAGTGCAACAAAATGAAACTGCGGGGTTGCGCCTTTTTTCTTGCCTGTATAATTCGGCGCGCTTTCGCATCCGTATCTCGCAGTCTCATCATGTTGTTGCACTAGGACAAAAATTCAGCGTCAATGCGTGTACAGGCGTTGACCATTTCTTGGGCGGCTTTGACATTTTTCATGACCATGACCATATTGCCCTTGAGCTTGAGCTGCCCGGTCATGAGCCCTTGAATCGGGTCGAGCTGTTTGGTCACGACGCGCTTCCACTTGGAATACGGCGCAGACATGATAAACGCGGGCTTTTTTTCATCTTTGTTGAGCACACGATACGCTTCGCGGCATTTGCCGTGCCACAAGTCCATGTAGAGGTACGTAGGTTCCTGGTCCGGACTGTCCGGGTCCGGGGTGATGACAAAATAGAAATCGCCTTCCCAATTCTTGGCGGCATCCGCATACGCGGGGCTGGTGTTGAGTTCGTTCTCCAGCTGTTTGACCCACTCGTCCGACGGGAACAAAACTTTGGACATCGCTGCCCTCCCTAGAATCCAGATTCGCCTACCGCATGGCAGACAAATAAATTATATCATATTTTTGACGCACTGCGTCATAAACCAAAATAGACCAGCACGACTGCCATGAGACTGCCAAAAACGGACGCCAAGAAATTCACCATATCATTGTCCAACCATTCCCAACCGCGCACGCGCCGCGTTGTCCGCCCACAACCGTGCACTTTTTTTTCGGTTTGGGTTTCATCGTATTCACAAAAATAAATCGCTTGCACGGTCGCGCCAAGCAATGAATCGAACAACGCGCCGCCCAGTCCGCTCAAGGCAATAATCGCGATAAAGAAAAAACCGCCTGCAACAAGAACCGACGAAATATCATTCCCCGTCACGCCGAGCCACACGTCTTCCAACGCGATCCACCGCGCGCCGAGCACGCTCACAATGCCAATGAACGCCGCGCCACAAAACGCGACGAACGTTCCTAATCGCGTAATGCCCCCGGAAGTTCCGGCAGGGACCACGCGTCCATTTGTAATCATGCGCGGCAAGCTCTTGCTCAATACGCCAATTTCGGTCGCCCACGTATCTGCGGTCACAGTTGCGATGGCGCCGACGAACGCGGCAGCGGCGAGCATTTGAACCCGCGCGCCCCATTGATTCCATTGCGCCGCGCCGATGAAAAGCGCGACGAGCGCCGCCCAACCGCCATTCGCCAGCGCCTGTCCCAAATCGCGGCGCGAGCCCTTTTGAAATTTTTCGGAAAATTGTTCCTTGACACGCGCTTTGTAGTGGGAAAACAGCGAGGACGACACAAAAAACATCACGAGGAGTAAACTGGGGACGAAACCGCCAAATCCAAAAATCGCCGTGCCGGTAATGACCGCGCCCAGCACGCCGCTTGGCGTCAGCGAACCGCGCCGATAGGCAAACATACCAATGACCAGACTGAGGCACAGACCGAGGGCGAGCGAAATGAGAAGCGACATCTCTGTCGAGAACGATTTCCAGTCAGTGCTAAACGGTCACAACCCGCACAATCAGAATTGCCGCAATCCAAAGCAACAACTGCACGCCAATCGCAACACCGGCGAGCAAATACGACACCAGCGTTTCGCGACGATACGACACCGCGCCCAACCCAAAATTCAACACAATCATGATGAGACCGATTTGCGGCAGTGAGAAAATCGCGGTCTTGGACTCGATCCGGTCCGGCGTTCCTGCGCCGTCGAAATGCAGCGGCACCAGCGGCGGCAGCTGCGGCGACACCAGCATCAGAAAAGCAAACAGCCCGAGATTCACAAACAATGCCACAATGAGCATCGCCCAAAAATAGCGGTCATGCAGTGCCGCGCGCAGCCATGTCGGAAAACGGTCGTCGAGAGCTGTAGGAAGTGGAAGTTGACGCATAGAATCGAGACCTGACACAGTGGCATTGCGCCGCCGCTGGCGTCAGGTCTTGCGGTTTAGCGAGCGTACACGGGCGTCAGCCAGTGCATATAGCGCGGGTTGTTGCCGCGCACGGTGCGAAAATACAAATCTTGAATCTGTTTGGTTACCGGACCGATTTTACCGTCGCCCAACGTGCGGTGGTCAATTTCCACAATCGCGGCAACTTGGGCGCCCGTGCCGGTAAAGAACGCTTCATCCGCTACGTATAATTCGCTGCGGTCAATCGAGCGTTCGATGACTTCCAAGCCCAATTCCTCGCGCGCCAATTCCATCACCGTTGCGCGCGTGATGCCTTCGAGAATATTGTCCATGATGGACGGCGTAATCAATTTGCCGTGCCGCACCATAAAGAAATTTTCCGCGCTGCCTTCCGACACGTGCCCATCTTGATTCAACACAATCGCTTCATCGTAGCCGTTCCAATGTGCTTCGGAACGCGCAAACGACGAGTTGATGTACGCGCCCGTAATCTTGCCGCGCGCCGGAATCGAGGTATCGTCCACGCGCCGCCACGACGAGGTCCCCGCGCGCACTTCCAGTTTGATATAGTTGCCCTGTGGACGCGTAAACATCGCAAACTCATCTTCCAAGTCGTACAAGCGCGGGGTAATATCTTCGGTGGCTTTGTACGCCAGCGGGCGCATATACGCGTCTTGACGGTAATGGTCGCGCCGCAAAAGTTCGAGCGTAATTTCAATCAAATCATCTTGGCTGTACGGCAGTTGGATATTCAGCAAGCGGCACGATTCCAAAAAACGTTGAAAATGTTTTTTGGCGCGGAATACGTACAACTGCTGCGCCGTTTCATTCCAATACGCGCGGATGCCGCCAAAGCAGCCCGTGCCGTAATTGAACGCGTGCGATGCAATGCTGATTTTGGCTTGGGCGAGCGGAACAAATTCGCCTTCAAAAAATGCCCACTCGCCCATCGGCGCCGCGCGATGAATTTTCTCGCGTCGCTGCGAGACCATCGCGTCGGGTTGAACGAACGTTTGGACCATCGAGTCCTCCCTTGTGAAGCAGAGTTTTCCGATACACGCGTTAACGCGTGATCGGGCGCGCACGCGTCCTTGCGCGGCGCACTCGGCAGAAAAAATGTTACGCCGCGATGATACTACCAAAGAGACATTGCACAAAATGATTTGCGCGTTAGCGCCGCGCCAAATCGCCCAACGTTTGTTCCAATTCGTTGATTAATGCGTAATTGGTCATGTCCATATGCACGGGCGTGATGGAAACGAGATGGTGCGCGAGCGCCCAAATATCCGTGCCTTCCAATTCGTGGTCGCCGCCCGGTCGCTCTCCCCCAATCCAATAATACGGATGCCCATACGGGTCCTGCCGCGTAATCAATTGGTCGTAATAAATGCGTTTGCCGCCGCGCGTAATGGCGACGCCGCGAATTTCCTCCAACGCGACATCGGGCACATTCACATTCAGCAGCGTATCGGAAGGCAAACGGAGCTGGAGCAATCTTTGCGCCAGACGCGCGGCATATTCGCCCGCCGTCGCATAATGCTGTGCTTGTTCCTGCGCATCCAAGGAAACCGCAATCGCGGGCACGCCATCCAGCGCGGCTTCCATCGCCGCCGCGACCGTGCCGGAATAGGTAATATCGCTGCCCACATTCGCGTTGGAATTGATGCCGCTGATAACCATGCGCGGGCGTTCGTCGAAAAAACCGAGCAGCGCCAATGCCACACAATCGCTCGGCGCGCCATCGCATTTGTACGCGGCGCTGCCATCCGCCAATCGAGTTGGACGCACGCGCAGGGGACGATGCAGTGTTTTGGCGTGTCCCGCCACACTCCAATTGCGGTCGGGCGCCATCACGCGCACGGGCATAATTTTTTCCAACGCCTGCTTGAGCGCGAGCAGCCCTGGCGCGTCAATGCCATCGTCGTTCGTAAGGAGAAGAAAAGGCATGGCGTTATTATCCGCGAAATAAATGAATTGTGGAATTCGTGTGCGCTCGCGCGCGATGTTTTGATATAATGTTGGCGCGTTGCTTGGAATTGGCTTGGTCGGAGGTTGGTTACATTGCGTCCAATATCTATTCGGCGGTTTGTCCTTGGTACTTGAACATAAAAACGTCTGCTGCCTCACGCGCGCGCGTGAGGCAGCAGATGTTTTTTGTTTGGTGTACGAACCCGCTTACAAACAATGGCAACACTGAACATTGAATCCTCGAACGACGACAGGGTTTGGGTATCGCTGACGCGCTTTGGGGAACAAGCAATAACGCCTGTGTTGCGTTTTTGCTGTGTTTTCGATGCGTTTGCTGCATCGCTGACGCGCTTGGGTGAACAAGCAATAACGCCTCATTGCATCGGCGGCGTACCGCGTTGTGTGTAAAACCCGCAGGTTGTTGACATCGCTTTCGACTGTCTGTACAATCGCACATCATGTCCAAACTTTACCGCTTTTCTCGCCTCACAGTAATTGCTTTCGGTTTGCTGCTCATTTTTCTTTTCAGCGCGTGTTCCGTCCCCAGCGGCGGACGCGTCATCGGCGGACAGCCGGTTCAAATCGGCGAAATCCCAACCTACCCCGGCTCGGAAGAGCTCGCGGCAAACGCAAGCCATATCATCGGTCCGCTCTTTAATGCCGCACAACAAGAACCACCGCCCTTTATCGGCTTGGGCATCGAAGTCGAAAAAGCACAGCGCACCTTTGCTGTACCCAAAGAAACGACCTTTGCCGCTGTCAAATCGTTTTACGCGGATAAATTACAATCGGCGGGATGGCGCGAAGACGGCGCGATGCGTGTCTTTACCACTCAAGCCAACGCGTTGAATCCAAACTTGCAAGGCGGCATTTGGGTGCGCGTGGACCAAACCCTGCTGATTGTGCTCGCTACCGACGCGCAGGCGGGCAGCAAAGAATTGATGCTTTCGCTCGCAACGCATTGAGGGGTGACCGCACCTTGCGACAACCACGCTCATACTTGCAAGATTTCTTCGCCGAGTTGATGCAAGCTCATGAACAAGCGCTGGGGTGAGACCTGCTCGAACTGCGGCAGCAAGTAATGCACTTCCAGATTCGGCGCAGAGCGATGCACAATCAATCGCGTCAGCGTCATCCCTTCGAGCGTCGTCTGCACAATCAAGCGGTTGACCGCGTACGGCGAGATACTCCCGCGAATGTCTGCGTTCATTGCATTCGCCAAACCGCCTTGGATCGCGTTCCACTGTCCGGCGCCCGAACGTTTTAATTGTTCGTCGGCGGGCACGTGCGGACTGTGCGACACAAGGTCGAAACGCGGCGCGGCGCGCAGATGGGCGCGGACGATGAGCGCATCCTGCTTTGTCTGCCCGCGCTGCGCAAGCCACCAAAAAGGCAGTTGGCGCGACTGCATTTGAATCAACACTTCGGCGGAGCGGAACGGTTCTTTGGCTTTGGGGATTTGGATTTGGACTTGGGTGACGCCGGTCCAGTTGAGCGCGGCTTTTTCGCCGATGACCGGCAAACCCTGTTCGAGCCATTTCAGCGCGCGGCGTCCCCGTCGAATGTTGTACTGCATGCCGACGAGATACCAGCACAACAGAAAAAGAAAGAGCAGGAGCGCAAGGGTGAACAGCGGCGACTCTAACATGGCGGGAAAAAATTATAGCATTGATTGTAAGCAAATGAACAGCGCCGCTACTAAAAAGTGTGTCCGGCAGCCGCGCGTGCCTGCGTGCGCGTTTTCTAAACCCAATCCGCATTCTATCGGAACGGACTTTTGACTTGAACATTCTACAATCTCTGCGAGCGTCGCGTTTTGCGCCAAGGCGCTCGCTCAATTTTTATGCGACGCCACAGCGGCGTTTGTTGACAAAGGAGTGAGCATGATACCGCAACCTACGACCAAACAAGGGACGGACGGCAATGTTCCGCGCGAGACCTTGACAATTACGGACAATCGCACTGGCAAAACGTACGAAGTGCCCATTACCGATGGCACCGTTCGCGCAATGGATTTGCGCCAAATCAAAACCAGCCCCGACGACTTTGGCTTGATGACCTACGACCCCGCGTTCATGAACACCGCCTCGACGCGCAGTAGCATCACTTTCATTGACGGTGACAAGGGCATCCTGCGTTATCGCGGATACCCCATCGAGCAGCTCGCGGAAAAGAGCAATTATCTCGAAACCGCCTACCTCATCCTCTTTGGCGAACTGCCCACCGAAGCCCAATACAAAGATTGGGAATACAAAATTCTGCACCGCACTTTTTTGCATGAAAACATCAAAGTGATGATGCAGGCATTTCGCTATGACGCGCATCCGATGGGCATGTTCATCAGCACCGTCGCCGCACTCTCGACGTACTATCCCGAAGCGAGCCAGGTCAATGACCCCGAAGTGCGCCTCAAACAAATCATCCGCTTGATTGCCAAAGTGCCGACCATCGCCGCGTTTTCGTATCGGCACCATCGCGGCTTGCCGTACGTCTATCCCGACAACGACTTGTCGTACACCGGCAATTTCTTTCGCATGTTGGACATGATGACGCAGGTCAAATACCAACCCGACCCCATCAAAACGCGCGCGCTCGATATTCTGTTTATCCTGCACGCGGACCACGAACAAAACTGCGGCACCAATGCCATGCGTTCGATTGGTTCCTCGCGCGTCGATCCGTATTCGGCAATGGCGGGCGCGGCGGCGGCATTGTACGGACCGCTGCACGGCGGCGCGAACGAAGAAGTCTTGAAAATGCTCACGCAAATCGGCAACGTGAAAAACGTGCCCGCCTTCATCGAAAAGGTGAAAAAGGGCGAAGGACGTTTGATGGGCTTTGGACACCGCGTCTACAAAAATTACGACCCGCGCGCCAAAATCATCAAGCGCACCGCCGACCAAGTCTTCCAAGTCACGGGTGTCAATCCATTGCTCGAAATCGCGCTCGAACTCGAACGCATTGCGTTACAGGACGAATACTTTATCTCGCGCAAGCTCTACCCGAACGTAGATTTTTACTCCGGCTTGATTTATCAAGCGATGGGTTTCCCGGTTACCTTCTTCCCCGTACTGTTCGCCATTCCGCGCACCGTCGGTTGGCTGGCACAATGGGTGGAAATGCTCGAAGACCCAGAACAAAAAATCGCGCGCCCGCGTCAAATCTATACCGGCGCCGCGCAACGCGATTATGTGCCGATGTATGCGCGCGGCAACGGACAAAATCTAAAATAATTTTTTTTTGCAACAATGCGGGATGTCCTATCCCGCATTTGTTTTTTCTGTTTCGTCAGAATGACCTTACACCGCCGTTCGGCGCGCGGCATTCGCTTGACAGCTCTGAGGAAACAGATTGAAACACACTATGGTTACCATCACAAAACAAGATGCATTAGAGTATCACCGTCTGCATAACAAACCCGGAAAAATTTCCGTCACTCCCACCAAGCCGTTGACGACCCAACGCGATTTGTCGCTGGCATACACGCCGGGCGTCGCGGTGCCGGTCTTGGAAATCGAACGCGACCCCGCGTTGGCGTACGAATACACATCGAAAGGCAATCTCGTCGCCGTCGTGTCCAACGGCACCGCCATTTTGGGTTTGGGCGATCGCGGCGCGCTGGCAGCCAAGCCGGTGATGGAGGGTAAGGGCGTTCTGTTCAAAAAGTTTGCCGATGTGGACGTGTTCGACATCGAAGTAAATTCACATGACCCCGAAGTCATCGTCCAAGTCGTCGCCGCGCTCGCGCCAACCTTCGGCGGCATCAACCTCGAAGACATCAAAGCGCCGGAATGTTTTTACATCGAAGAAACGCTCAAAGGCATGTTGGACATTCCGGTCTTTCACGACGACCAACATGGCACTGCCATCATCGCGGGCGCGGCATTGATGAATGGCTTGGAACTCATCGGCAAAGATATTTCGCAGATACGCATCGTCGTTTCGGGCGCGGGCGCCGCTGCCATCTCGTGCGGCGAACTTATGGTCAAACTGGGCGTGCGCCGCGAAAATATTATGCTGGTGGATACCAAAGGTGTGGTTTACAAAGGACGTACCGAAGGCATGAATCCGTACAAGGCGCGTTTTGCGGTCGAGACGGATGCGCGCACGCTCGCCGATGCCGTGCGCGGCGCGGATGTCTTTTACGGTTTGTCCGTTGCCGACATCCTCAAACCCGAAATGGTCAAGACGATGGCGGAGCGCCCATTAATTTTTGCGATGGCAAACCCCGACCCCGAAATCACTTACGAAGCCGCCAAAGCAGCCCGCCCCGATTGCATCATGGCGACCGGACGTTCGGACTATCCGAATCAAATTAACAACGTGTTGGGATTTCCATTTATCTTTCGCGGCGCGCTCGACGTACACGCCAAAGCCATCAACGACGAAATGAAAATCGCCGCCGCGCGCGCGCTCGCCGCGCTCGCTAAACAAGATGTGCCGGACAGCGTTTTGCACGCGTATGGGGTGGATACGCTCAAGTTTGGCGACGATTACATCATCCCCAAACCATTTGACCCGCGCGTGTTGTTGTGGGAAGCGCCGGCTGTCGCGCAAGCCGCAATGGAAACCGGCGTCGCGCGCAAGCTCATCAACATTGACGAATATCGCGACCAGCTCGCGTTCCGTCAAGGCAAGGGCGAACGCATCCACAATCTTATCTTGAATCGCGCCAAGCGCAGCGCGCCCAAAAAGCGCATCGTGTTTTCCGAAGGCGAAGAGTCTAAAATCATTCGCGCGGCGGCGCAAATCGAAACCGAAGCGATTGCGCATCCCATTCTCATCGGACGCCAGGCGGTCATTCAAGATAAACTCAAGACGCTCGGCTTGGAATCCCACGCGACGGTGGTGGACCCCGAAACGTTCCCGCGCGCCGAAGAATATGCCAACGCCTTTTACACCATGCGGCAGCGCAAGGGCATCTCGCGCATCAACGCCGCGCAAGCGGTGCGCGATCCGATGGTATTGGGTCCGCTGATGGTCAAGATGGGCGACGCCGATTGTTTTGTCGCGGGTTTGGTGCACGCGTATCCCGAAGTCATTCGCCCCGCGCTGCAAATTCATCACACGCGCGCCGGAGTGCGCAAAGCGGCAGGGGTGTACATCATGATTGTGGACGACCGCGTGTACCTGTTCACGGATGCGACGGTCAACATCGAACCGAGCGCGGACGATTTGGCGGAAATCGCGGCGCTGGCAGCCGATTTCGGCAAAGAAATAGGTGTGGAGCCGCGCATCGCGTTCCTGTCATTCTCGAATTTTGGAAGCACCAAACATCCGCTGAGTGAAAAAGTAAGCCGCGCGGTGGCGCTTTTGCATGAGCGACGCCCCGATCTAGTCGCCGACGGCGAAATGCAGGCGGACACGGCGGTGGTGAACGAATTTATCGAACAGCGTTTCCCGTTCAGTCAGGTCAAGGACGCCAACGTGTTGGTCTTTCCGTCGCTGGAATCCGCGAACATTGCGTACAAACTTTTGGCGCGGCTCGGCAACGCGCAAGCCATCGGTCCGATTCTCTTGGGCATGGGCGCGCCGGTGCATGTTTTGCAGCAAGGCGATGACGTGGACGATATTGTACACATTGCGGCGGTGGCGGTAATGGACGCGCTCGGACGCAAATAAAATTTTGAGGCAGGCATTCAAAAATGCGCGGCGCGTAAATTCGCGCCGCGCATTTTTTTGGGTTCGGGGGGATGTTATGGCAGAGCTTTGTCGTGGTGCGTCAAAATTTCTGCGCCATCCGCTGTGACCAACACCGCATCTTCCAAACGCACGCTCGTTTTGCCGGGAAAATAAATGCCCGGTTCGAGCATGACGACCATATTTTCTTGGAGCATCAGCGTGCCCGAAGGCGTGAGGCGCGGTTCTTCATGCGAAGTGACGCCGAGCGAATGTCCCGTGTGATGTGGATAAACGGGATAGCCCTCACGGCGCATAAACTCGCGCACCTTGGCGTCAATCTCGCGCGCCAGCGCACCGGGCTTGACCAGTGAAATTGCATAGTCCAATGCGCGCTGCGCGGTCTGATGCATCGCGCGTTGTTTTGCCGACGGTTCACCTGCATAATACGTCGCGCACGAATCGCTCCAATAGCCGTGCAGTATGGTTGACAGATCAACAATACACGAATCACCCGCGCGAATTTCGTACGCGAGCGGCAAGCCGCCGATATTGTCTTGACGGTAACCGACGACGCAGTCATTGCCGAGCGGCACGCGCTGCCCCGCCGCTTTTTCAATCGCGTAATGCGCCGCGTTCCAAACATCAATTTCGCGATTGCCTGCTTTCACCGCTGCGCGCGCCGCCGCGTGTCCGATGTCGGTGAGACGAAAATTGTCGCGCATTTTCTGCAATTCTTCCGGCGTCTTGATGCGCCGAAACGCGTCGAGCCATGTGTCAATCGGCGCGATGTCAACGGCGTTGTTTTCGCGTAGTGACAGCACTATGTCCGCCGGCGCGTCGCGCAATTCAATGCCAATTTTTCCCGCAAGCGCGCTGCCCATCACGCGCCGCAGTTCCGCGCGCAAATGCACCGCGCCTGCCAAGGGGTGTTCAATCGTGTATCCCTCATACGCGATGATGCGGCAGTTGGGCTGCGCGCCAAACTCTCCCGCGTTCGGGATGTGCCAATCGAAAAGGACGAGTGTCCACGCGCCGTTCTCGTACCACACCATCGGCGGACCGCCGAGAAAAACGCTCGGTCCGGTTTGAATCGGCGGATTGAAACCGGTGAGCCATTTGACGCTCGCCATATTTGCGAACAGCGCGCGTTCGATTCCGTTCTGTTGCAACAGCTCGTGTGTTTGTTGGCGTTGTGTTTCGTGTGGCATGTTTATCACTCTCGCGAAAAAAATAAAACCCGCGTTGATTCATGCAATCAACGCGGGCGCACCGGTTCGGTCCTCATGCTGCCATTATATCAAAATCAGCGCGGGAGTTTCAATACAATGTTTGATGTGTTGTAAAAATTTCCCAGCGGGCGCGCCGTCCACAATGCGGTGGTCGAACGAAAGCGACAGCGCGACCATCCACCGCAGCGCGAGTTGTCCCTGATACGCGGCAGGTTTTTGCGCGATGCGTCCGACGCCGAGAATCGCGATTTCGGGTTGATTCACAATCGGCGTGAACGCGTCAATTTCTTGCGGTCCCAAATTCGTAAGTGTGAAGGTGCCGCCGCGCAAATCGGCGGGCGAAATTTTTCCCGTGCGCGCGGCTTCGCTCAAACGCCGCACCTCCGTGTAGATTTCACCCAATCCCTTGCGATGCGCGTCGCGTATTACGGGCACAAGCAAACCGCGTTCCGTGTCCGCCGCCACGCCCATGTTGACAAAAGCATGTTGATGCACGCCATCGTCGCGCAGCGTCGCATTCATGTACGGATATTTCAACAGCGCGCGCGAAACAAGCAGCACCAACAAATCGGTGAAACTGAAACGCATCTCGTTTTGCTTGGCGTTCAATTGTTCGCGCAGCGCGACGAATTCGGTGGCGTCGGCGTCGGTGGTCAAGGTGACGCGCGCGATTTCGCGCGCGCTGGAAGCCATGCGCTCAAAAATGACTTGGCGCACTCCCGCGATGGGCACAATAACTTCTGCATCGGAAGGCGCGGACGGCGGTGTGGGACGCGGCGCGGCAGCGATGAGCGTTGGCGCAGGGGCAGCCGCGCGTTGGGCGAGAAATTTTCGCACATCCGCTTCCATGATGCGTCCCGTTTTGGATGAGGCGGTGAGCTGTGTCACATCCACGCCAAATTCTTTTGCCACACGTCGCGCGCGCGGCGAAATAAACTGGCGCTTGCGCTCCTCACCCCCAGCCCCTCTCCCAACGGGAGAGGGGAG
>Ga0070741_10017518_pt1 | contig 11755 bp, 9 predicted proteins | sample Coa_R1_4_FD_66440 | JGI IMG/M metagenome (GOLD analysis project Ga0070741, IMG submission 66440) | Surface soil microbial communities from Centralia Pennsylvania, which are recovering from an underground coalmine fire - Coalmine... | ecosystem: Environmental > Terrestrial > Soil > Unclassified ...
GATGGCGAAGCTGATGCCGCAGGAGTGACGTGAGGTTCAGATTCGCCGATCTGATTCGCGGTCGTGCGCAGGACGCGCAGGGAACTCCGCGCATGCTGCAGGCGGCTCGACTGCGCGCGGCGTACGAACGCAGCTACTTCGCGCCTGCACTGTTCAACCTCGTTCCCGTCAAGACCGACCTGATCGCGACCATGGCCGTGGACGCGCACTGGCGCCTCTACTACAACGACGCGTGGCTGGCGACGCACACCGTCGAGGAGAACGCGACGCTGCTGATCCACGAAGTGGGGCATCTCTTGCGCGACCACGCGGCGCGCAAGAGAGCCGCGGGCATCACGGATGAACGTCGCTGGAACACCGCGGGCGACTGCGAGATCAACGACGACCTCGACGCGGAGGGGATGCCGTTGCCGGGCGATCCGCCGCTGCCGCGGAAGTACGGATTGCCGAGTGGAGACACGGCCGAACACTACTTCAAGCAGTTGCCCACAGCGCACGCGCAGGACTGTGGATCCGGCGCGCATGGCGAGCGGCGCCCGTGGGAGCTGCCGGACGATGACGACACCGAGCGACGCATACCGGGTGTCGATCATCTGAAGGCGGATCTCATACGGCGCGAGGTGGCCAGGAAGATCGACGAGATTTCGTCGTACGCCGGCGACGTCTCTCCGGCATGGCGACGCTGGGCTCGCGGCATCCTCGTACCGCGGGTGGACTACATGGCGACGATCCGTCACGTCGTGCGCCGGGCGTTGCGTGACAGCACGCTGGGCAGATTCGATCGCACGTACCGGCGGCCGCATCGGCGGCAGGCGTGTTACGGCGAGCTCCTGATGCCGTCGTTTTATCAGCCGCGGCCCAAGCCGGGATTTCTGATCGACACATCCAGCTCGATGGAAGACTCGCAGTTGGCCAGAGCGATCGCCGAACTCGGAGGCTTGACCCGCCAACTCGGCTCCGACGTCGTCGTCGCCTGCTGCGATGCGGCCGTGCGGGACGTCAGGAACGTCTTCCGTGCCGAGCAGGTCGAGTTGTACGGCGGCGGCGGCACGGACCTGGGCGTCGGGCTGCGCGCGTTCGTCGACAGAAAAGGCGATCCGATCGATCTGCTGGTGATCGTCAGCGACTGTCATACCCAGTGGCCGAAAGACGTTCCGCCGTTTCCGGTGATCACGATCCGCGTCGGCGACGGAACGCCGCCGCCCTGGGGAAACCGTGGTCCGAACCGGGTGATTACGATCGAGGAGCCGAGATAGATCGTGGCGCGAAGGAAATCGCAGGCGTGGAGGCCCTGGTGGCGGTCGCACGAGCTGACGATTCCGCCGGACTCGTTGCGCGCATGGGTCAGGCTCGGTGCGTGGGAATCGCGGATGGGCATGTTTGTGTACGTTGCGGTGGCGTTCGGCACCCAACTGATCGTCACGGCTCCGGCCAGCGTGGTCCCCGTGTTCGACTTCACGAACTGCTATGCCGCGCCGCCGATCGCTCAGCCCTGCGAGCGCGTCGCGTATCGCGTGGGGACGCTGAACGCGGCGGTCAATGTCTGGTGCGGTCTGCTGCTGCTGGCGATCGCCGCATGGCTCGTGTGGGAGTTGTGGAATGCGGTGCCGCCGAAGCCGATCACCGATGATTTCCTGAAGCTGCTCGACGACTCCTTCGCGCGCGACTGGCGCAAGCCGACCACCTGGTCATGGATGCGAGCGGTGTGGGCGTACGGGTTCACGCTCGTCGGTGCGACTGCGGCTGCCTGCATCGGGCTGATGATTTCGGCGGCGATCGCCTCGTACAGTCCGGCGAAGACGCCGACCGCGCATGTCGAGACGTCTCAACGCTTCAGGGTGACGCAGTCGCGCTAGGATCTCGTGCGCTCGAAATGAGTCAACGCGTTGGCGCGACGCCGACGCGCTGCACGAGCGTCGCGAACCGCGGATCCGCGCGCAGGCCGTCGAGATCGGGATCGACGTTCAGCCACGTCAGCAGCCACGACCGCGTGTCGACCGCTTCGTTCAGCCACGTGAACGCGGCGTCGCGATCGCCCAACGCGGTGTAGACGGTGGCGATGTTGTAGGCGGAGACGTACGTCGGCCAGTGCTGCAGACGATCGGCGATCGCACGCGCGTCAGCCGTCTTCCCCTCCAGCGCGTAGGTAATTCCCAGGCCCGATACCGGCTCGCCGACGGTCGCGTCGATCGCGATCGCCTTCTTGAACGCCGCTTCGGCATCCGCGTACCGCTTGGTGCGCGCGTAGAGGTGACCGAGGTACGAGTAGCCGGGCCAGTAGTTCGGCTCGAGCTCGATCGACTTCTTAATCGGTTCTGCGGCGGTGTCGAACTGCCGATCGAGATAGCGGAACATGCCGAGCAGCGACACGTACTCCTCGGACAACGCATCTTTCCGCACCGCCTCCTCGAGCGCCTGGATGGCCTGTTTCATCTGGCCCATCGGCACGCGGCACCACGCCTCGGATTCTTTCGAGTAGACGTTCGCGGGATCGATCTGCAGCGCGCGCGTGATTTCCTGCTCGCCCGCGGCCCAGTTCCATTCGTAGGTGCAGTAGTTGAACGCGAGGTCGGCGTGCGCATCGGCCAGCGTGTCGTCGATGCGGATCGCTTTCTGCGCCGCATCTTTCGCCATCGGCATCACTTCGCGCGCGTCGACGATCCAGTCTTCGGCGAGCGCTGCGTGATACGCGAGGCCGTGATACGCGAGCGCGTAGCCAGGATCGAGCTCGATCGCTTGCTTGAAGTACGCCATGCCGGCGTCCATCTCCGCCTTGCTGAACTTCGCCGTGTGATACATGCCTTTCAGATACAACTGATAGGCCTCGGCGTTGTTCGTATTGCGCTTCATCATCCGCCGCTCGTCGTCTCCGCTCAGCTGCGTGCCGAGCGAATCGGCGATCCGCTTCGCAATTTCGTCCTGGATCGAGAGGACATCCGACAGCTTCTGGTTGTAGTGCTCGCCCCAGACCTGGTGACCGTCGGTCGCATCGACGAGCTCCGCGTTGATCGACACGCTGTCGCCGCGCAACACGACACGGCCCGTGACGATGGCGCGGACGTTGAGGTCGTGGCGGATGGCGGTGAGATCGGATTCGCGGCCTTTGAAGCGGAAGGCCGCGCCGCGCGACGTCACTTTCAGCGTCCGCAGCCGCGACAGTTGATCGATCAAGCTCTCGGCGAGGCCTTCGCTCAGGTAATCGGCGTCCGCGTTGCCGCTCGCGTTCGAAAACGGCAGCACGGCGAGCGAGTCGATCGTCTTGCTCGCCGAAAACGGACGCCAGACGAACGACAGTCCAGCCGCGATCGCGACGATCGCCAGCAGCGCCGCCGCCAACCAGCGCTTCAACGTCTTCGCTGCAGGCGGCTCGGCGCGAACGGTCGCGGACGGAGTCAACCCGCGCGCGAGGCGTTCGAGATCCGCTTTCAGATCGGCAATCGACTGATAACGCAGCTGCCGATCTTTCTCGATCGCCTTCGCGATCACCGCTTCGATGCCGCTCGGAACCGCCGCATTCACTTCGTTCACCGCGCGCGGCGTCCGGTTCAGGATCGCTTCGCTGATGACGCCGGAGGTCGCTCCCGAAAACGGCGGCAGGCCGGTGGCCGCTTCGTAGAGCACGAGGCCGAACGAGAACACGTCGGTGCGCGCGTCGAGCGTCTCGCCGCGCACTTGCTCCGGCGACATGTACGCCACCGTCCCCACCGTGCTCCCGTACTCCGTCAGATGGTGCATCGTCGGCGCCAGCGTCGCGGCTGCCGGTTCGACGACGGTCTTCGCGAGGCCGAAGTCGAGGATCTTCGGTCCGCGTGACGTCAGGAAGATGTTCGCCGGCTTGAGATCGCGGTGGATGAGTCCCGCGCGATGCGCGACGTCGAGCGCGTCCGCGAGCGCGGTTGCCGTCTGCAGCAGCGTGTCGCCGTCGAGCGGACCGCGTGTGAGCCGCTGCTGCAGCGTCTCGCCCTGCAGCAGTTCCATGACGAGATAGCTGACGTGCGGCGATTCCGATTCGCCGACGTCGAAGATGGTGCAGATGTTCGGGTGCTGCAGCGACGCGACCGCGCGCGCCTCGCGTTGCAGCCGCTCGCGTGCGGCCGCCGACGTCGTCAGGGATGAGGGCAGGACCTTGAGCGCGACGTCCCGTTCGAGCCGGCTGTCGCGGGCGCGATAGACCTCGCCCATGCCGCCCGCCCCTATCTGGCCGAGGACTTCGTATGGACCGAGGCGAACACCAGCCGCAAGCGTCAAGGAGCTAGATTATAGTTGTCCGCCTACGACGTGAGCCGACGACCGACCTCGCCGCCCGAATTCACGGCGGCGTTCCACTCGCACATCGGAGCGATCAATCGCCGACGCATCGTGCCGCTGTCGCTCGCGACCGCCGCGCTGCTTGGCCTCGCGCTGATCCTCAATCTCGCCACCGGCTCGCGCATCACCGATCCCAGCCCGCTGCAGAACGCGTCCGGCGTCGCCCTGAGCCTGCTCGTCGTCGCGCTCGCGCGCTGGTCGCCGAATCCCGGACTCAGCGCCATCGTCTACGGCTACTCGGTGCTGCTGTGGGGCAACAATCAGATCGGCCAATACCTGAACGAACTACTGCTGCGCCACGCGGACCACGCCTCGCAGCAGTACGTGGTGTATTACGTCACGCGCTACCTCGCCGCCGTCAGCGTGGTGTGGCGGCCGCGCGATCTCTTTATCGCGCTGCTGGCAAATCATCTGGTGTCTCTCTGGCCGCTGATTCCCGTGGCCGGCGTGTCGGGCGCGCTCTTGTACCCGGCGATCTGGACGGCGACGGCGTTCATCGCCGCCGTCCTCATCTATCGCGCCGAGCGCGACACGTTCGCGGCCGGCGTCGATTTGCAGCGGCAGCGTGACGAGCTCGCCGAAGCGAATCAGCGGCTCGAGCTGCTCAATCAGGAAAAGAACGATCTGATGGCAATTGCCGCGCACGACCTGCGAAGCCCGTTGATTGCGATGACGACGCTGCTGCGGCTCGCGATCGATCACGCGGAGCACGCGTGGGCGGCGGGCGTCACGATGCTGCGGACGCTCGAGCGAAGCGGTCACGACATGGCCGACCTCGTCACCCGCGTGCTCGACGCGCACCAGGCCGAAGATCGCCTCGGACAACTCGCGCTGCAGCCGTCCGACATCCGTCCGGTGATCAATCGCAGCGTCGACGTACACGGCGCGCGCGCGGCCGCGAAGCAGATCGGCCTGACGGTGAACCTGCCCGACGGTCCGTGCGTCGCCGTCCACGACGAAGCCGCACTGCTGCGGATCGTCGACAACCTCGTGTCGAATGCGATCAAGTTTTCGCCGCGCGGTGGGACGGTCAGCGTCGCCGTGACGCCGACGATCGATGGTGCAACCATCTCCGTCAGCGACTCGGGACCGGGGATTGCCGCGGACGAGCGGCCTCGATTGTTCAGGAAGTTCGCGCGTTTGCGTCCGCGGCCGACGGACGGCGAAAGTTCATCCGGTCTCGGTTTATATATCACCCGGAAGCTGGCGGACGCGATGGGCGGATCGATTGCGATCGCCGACGGCAGCGCCGGCGCTACGTTTGTCGTGACGCTTCGACGAAGCGCGTGACGATCGCCTGATTCATCTTCGCGCTCACCCAATACCCGCCGGCCGCGACCGCTTCGACGGCGGCCTTCAACTCGCCGAGCATTTCGGCCTTCATCACGTACGCGTGCGCCCCAGCCGCGAGCGCTCGGCGTGCGTACTCGTCTTCCGCATGCATCGATAACACGACGATGCGGAGGTTCGGCGCGAGGGCGAGCCAGTCGCGGATCGCGTCGAGGCTGGGTTCGGAGCCAATCATCAGGTCGAGGACGATCATGTCGGGCCGTTCGCGCTCGACGAGCGCCGTTGCTTCGGCAAGCGTGCCGGCCTCGCCGACGCACGTGAACCCCGGCAGGCTCTCGAGGATCACGCGCACGCCGAGCCGGACCACCTCGTGATCGTCGACGATGGCGACGCGGACGGTGCGGGCTGGCGCAGCGAGAGGCAGGGCAGTGGAGGCCGACAGCGGCGCGATAAATCGGTAGCCGCGACCGGGAACCGTCTCGATGATGGCCGCGGCATCTTCGCCGAGCGCCTGCCGCAGGATCGACATGGCGGCGTTGAGGCTCGATTGCTCCACGGCGACGCCCTTCCACACCTCGCTCAGCAGCTCTTCACGCGTGACGAGACGGCCGGGACGCGTCGCCAGCGCGACGAGCAGATCGAACGGCTTCGGGGGGAGGGACACGGGCTGGCCGTCTCGCGTCAGGCGGTACTCGCGCGGATCGAGGGCAAAACGGCCGAATAAGAGTGGGACTTTCACCGGGCGTGGCTAAGGATAAGCCATTCATGAGACGACCATGAGCCGATCGTGAGCGCCGGGCTCCCACGGCGTTGCTACTGTTCGCGCGCAGGAGAATTCAGATGCACATGCGCAGATTCGTCGATGCGGCGCTCGTAGTGGCTCTTCTCGTTCCCGCGTTCCGCGCGCAGGCGCAGGCGCTGCCGGCAGTCACGGTCCACGACCTCGGAACGCTCGGGGGATCCGTCGGTGCCGCCCTCGGCATCAATCACGCCGGCCACGTCGTCGGGTATTCGATGACGGCGGCCGGTGCGCTCCACGCCACGCTGTGGAAGGACGGCCAGATTATCGATCTCTGTCCCGCATGCGGAAACACGGTGACCCTGGCGATTGCAGTCAACGATTCGGACGTCATCGTGGGCGTGTCGGCGGCGGCGTCGACGCGAGCGTTCGCCTCCGCGAACGGCGTCCTGACGCTGCTCGCGCCGCTGACCGCGACCGATCGCTTCTCCGTCGCGACCGGCGTCAACAACAGCGGACAAATCGTCGGCTACGTGCTGCGCAGCGACAACACGTACGTGGGCGTCGTGTGGCCGTCGATCTCCGCGGCGCCGTACTCCACCGGTTTGTACACCGCGCAAGGCATCAACGATCTTGGCGTCGTCGCCGGCGGTCTTCGGACGGCGTGCAACGGCATCCACGCCGCGAGTTCGGTCAACGGCGTCCCGATCGACGCCGAGCCTGCCGCCGATCCATGCACGGTCGACAACGCATCGAGCATCAACGCCGCGGGTGTGCTGGCCGGCGTCGTGACGACACCGGCCGGCTTTCGGTCGGCGACGTGGTTCCAGGGCGCGCGCACGCTGTACGACCCGCTCCCCGGTTATGCGCACAGCTCGGCGTCGGACTACGGCGGCATCAACACGTTCGGCGAGGTGAGCGGCAGCAGCCAGAACCTCACCACGGGCGGCTGCATGGCGCGCGGCACGGTGTGGGCCGAGGGCAGCACGATTCCGCTGCCGTCGCCGACGCCGCTGAATGGCTGCGACGAGAATTACGCGTTCGGCATCAACGATCGCGGGCAGGTGGTCGGTTACTCGCTCGGCGCGACCGCCACGCGCCCGGTGCTCTGGGAAATCGATCTGGATCACGAACCGCCGGCGATCGACGTCGGCGTGCGCGGCTCCGCGTCGCTGCAGCCGCCGAACGGCAAGATGGTGCCGGTCGTGTTCGAGGGCAGCATCGTGGACGACCGCAGCGGCGTCGCGTCTGCGAGTTTCACCGTCGTCGACGAGTATGGCGCGATCCAGCCGTCAGGCGCGATCACCCTGGACGGCAGCGGTCACTTCTCGGTCACCGTGATGCTCGAAGCGCGGCGCAACGGCAACGACCTCGACGGACGCACGTACACGTTCGTCGTCACAGCGTCCGATCGCAAGCACAACACGGCGTCCGCCTCGGCGAGCGTTGTCGTGGCGCACGATCAGCGCAAGTAGTCGACGCTACGACACGTCACGCCGAGCCGTCACGAACGATCGATAGAGCGCGAGATCGTACGCAATCTTCAGCGTCCCGGCGATGAAGAACGGCAGGTTGATGAGCCGAGGATGCGCGAACAGGACGCCGACGAACATCGGACTGATCGCGGCGCCGATGGTCCGCGCGACGCCTGTGACGCCGGCGGCGGCAGATCGTTCGTCGGGCGGGACGACCGCCATGACGTACGACTGCCGCGTCGGCACGTCCATTTGACTGATGCTGAAGCGCACCAGCAGCACCGCCACGGCGAGCGGCAGCGTCGGCATCAATGGAATCAGGAGCAGCAGGACGTTCGACGGCAGGTGCGTGACGACCATCGTCTCGACGAGGCCGATGCGAGAGGCGAGGCGTGATGCGGTCAGCGCCGAGATCCCCGCGAGGATGTTGGCCGCGAAGAAGATCGTCCCCAGCGTGGCCGGCTCGACGCCGAACCGCAGATAGAACCAATAGGCCGCGAACGTCTGCATCACGAAGCCGCCGCCGAACGCGTCGAGCGCGAACAGCGCCGAGAGCCTCGCCACGACGCGGCGTGATTCGTGAAGCCCCGTGATGCCGCCGAGGCGATCCGCGGCGGCCTTTCGTTCCCCGACCGACACCGCTTCGGTTGCCGGCGACAGTGCGCGAAACAGGATTGCCAGGACGAGGCCGAGCGCGGCGTACGACGCCACAACGGCGCGATAGCTGTTGGTCGTTCCCATTCCCGCCTGCTGCAGCACACGCGTGCCCGCGCCGGCGGCAAGCGCGCCAAGCGCCGTCGCGATCGACCCGGCGAGCGTGTACCACGCAAACACTTCGGTCCGCGTCTCGTCGGTCACGACGTGCGACAGCGCCGCTTGCTCGATCGACAGGAACGGTCCGACCTCGCTGCCGCTCGGGCTGATGACGCCGATGGTGCCAGCGATCACGAGCAGCCAGAAGAGATGCACCGACGCGAACGCGATGGCGGCTGCGATCATCAGCAGCGCACCGATGACGAGTGTGCGGCGCCGTCCGAACCGATCGGCGCGCGTCGTCAGGACGACGGAGACTGCGACATCGCCGCCGAGCGTCAGCGTGAGCAGCAAGCCGGTTTGCGTTTCGCTGAGCCCGATGTCGACGAGGTAGAACACGAGGACGACCGACAGCGCACCGTACGCGAAGAGGCGGATGAAGCGGGTGCTGAAGAGCAGCCACCCGTCGCGCGAGACCTGGCCGAGGACGGCTGACATAAAAGTCAGGAACGCCCGGACGCCGGCCCGGTAACATCGGGTCGAATGAAGCTCGTTCTTGCTCTTGTGATGGTCACGGCGCTGGGGGCGATGATGCCACGACCCGCGGACGCTCCGCTCGCGCTGGTGCAATCGATCGCGCTGCCGCACGTCGAGGGCCGCATCGATCATCTGGCGTTCGATGCTCGAACCCAACGACTGTATGTCGCGGCGTTGGGCAACAACACCGTCGAGGTCATTGACGCGAAGGCGGGCACGCATCTGCGCAGCATGCCCGGGTTCCGCGAGCCACAGGGCATTGCCGTCGCGTCCGATGCGAACGTCGTGGCGATCGCGAACGGTCAAGGTGAGGGCGTTCAGTTCGTCAGCGCGGACGACAACCACGCCGGACCGATCGTCAAACTTGGCGACGATGCGGACAACGTGCGGTACGACGCGTCGGCGAAACGGCTGTACGTTGGATTCGGCGGCGGTGCGCTGGCGGCGATCGATCCGAGCGGTGCGAAAGTGCTGTGGCAGGCGAAGTTGCCGGGGCATCCGGAGTCGTTCCAGCTCGAACGATCGGGTTCGCTGGTGTTCGTCAACGTGCCGTCGGCCGGCCAGATCGCCGTTGTCGATCGCGCCGCGATGAAAGTGACGGCCACGTGGCCCGTCACGACCGCCGCGTCCAACTTCCCGATGGCGCTCGACGAAGCGAACCATCGTCTCTTCATCGGCTGCCGGCGGCCCGCGAAAGCGCTGGTGTTCGACACGTCAACCGGCAAGGAGACCGGCTCGTTCGACATCGTCGGGGACACCGACGATCTGTTCTACGACGCGGCGCGGAAGCGGATCTACGTCAGCGGCGGCGACGGCTTCGTCGACGTCATCGAAGAGCGCGCGCCGAACACGTTCACGAGAATCGAGCACGCCGCGGCGCCGGCGGGCGCGCGGACGTCACTCTTCGTTCCGGATCAGAATCGTTTCTATCTGGCCGTCCCGCATCGCGGCGGTCAGCGTGCGGAGATTCGCGTCTATGATGCGATGTGACGATGGCTCGCGCTAGCTGCCGTGCGGCGCCCACGCCTGTTGGAAGGCTTCGATCGAATCGACAGCAGGTGGCCCATCGCGAGAAACGTCGGCGGTGATCCGGCCTGTCCACCACCGAGGCCGTGCTCCACGGACGCTCCCTTGAGCGCCGCGCCAAGCTTCTGCTGCACCATCGGGATGTGCGTCTTCAGGTAGTACGACATGTCGAACTTGCTGCCGTTGGTGTTCGGATAGAACATGCTCACCTTAATCATGTGACCTTCTCCTGCGAAACAGTAACCGGCAACTGTTGGTGCGAAAGGAGACTCTGGGATGGGATCTCGCCCGGTAGGACTCGGAACCGCTCGCGATGAGCGAAGCGAGTCGCGGCGCTTCACGGAGGCGTGCCGCGCCGCGGCTTCCGCGCAGCGGAAGCGCGCCCGGCAGGACTCGAACCTGCGACCCCCGGCTTAGAAGAGAGATTCTGGCATAGTCGCGTAGCAACGTGATGCACCGCGACGGAACCGCCGTTCACAATTACATCAATGAATCCGGGCCTCGATCGCGTGGTCGAGTATCGAGGTTCTCTCGCCGTATCCCGTCGGCACCTCGCATCGCCGCACCCCTAATGCACCCCCGGCAAGAGTGCTGGGGGTGCGCGGAATTTGCAGGGTCCTCGGTTCAAGAGTGCTTCACCGGAGGAAAGACATGCCGGAACTCACCATCTCGACCGAACTCGTTCGTCAGCTTCGCCACCAAGCGCCGAAGGAAGTAACCGACTACCGCGATCCGAAGCTGCCCGGTTTCGTACTGCGCGCGCGGCCGACGGGCATTCACTCGTGGCGCGTGCAGTTGCCAAATCGGCGCTGGCTCACGCTCGGCCGCGTTGACGAAGTTGCTCTGAGCGACGCGCGCGAAACGGCGCAAACGCGGCGAGCCCAGGCCGCGCTCGGGCACGACATCCCGACGCGAAAGCCGACGTCGGACGTGACGCTGCGAACGTTTCTGGACGACACGTACGAGCCCTGGATGAAGGCGACTTATGGCAAGCGGACCACGCAGGTGGCGCTGATCCGCTCGGCGTTTCGCGACCTGCTCGATCTCAAGCTGTCCGAGTTCACGACTGCGCGTATCGAGCGCTGGCGCGTGAACCGCAAGTTCCATCACGCCACGTCCGAAGCACCGACGAAGCGCCGAGCGCGCGAAGTCAAACGGTCGACGATCAATCGCAACATTAAGGCCCTTCGCGCGGCGTTGAACAGGGCCACCGAATGGAGCGTCGTGTCGACCATGCCGATGGGAAAGATCAAGTTCCGAGCCGAGGACGAGAACGCCGTCGTTCGTTATCTGTCCGACGACGAGGAGGCGCGGCTCCGCGCCGCACTCGTAGCGCGCGACAACGCACGTCGCGCCGCCCGCGCGTCGGCGAATGAGTGGCGCCGAGCCCGCCGCTACAAGGAGTGGCAGGCATTCGACACGTACACGGACTACGTGACGCCGCTAGTCCTGCTCGCGCTCAGTACAGGCCTTCGTCGAGGCGAGTTGCTCCAGCTGCGATGGCGTGATCTCGACTTGCAGCGCCGAATGCTGACCGTCCGCGGTGAAGGCGCGAAGACGAGGCAGACGCGCCACGTACCGCTGAACAGCGAAGCGACGCAGGTAATGAAAGCATGGCGACCGGCGA
>Ga0070741_10017519_pt1 | contig 11754 bp, 9 predicted proteins | sample Coa_R1_4_FD_66440 | JGI IMG/M metagenome (GOLD analysis project Ga0070741, IMG submission 66440) | Surface soil microbial communities from Centralia Pennsylvania, which are recovering from an underground coalmine fire - Coalmine... | ecosystem: Environmental > Terrestrial > Soil > Unclassified ...
GTGACGGAGACGGCCCAGAAGCCGCGGTTGAGGTTCTGTTCGAGTCCGGGCAGCTTGTCGTTGTCGTAGCTCGCGGCGTAGCTGAGCTCGAAGAAGTAGTCGTGCCAGTCTCCGTTGATGTCGGCGCCCATCACGCGCTTGGTCGCCTCGCGCCGATTGGCGAGGTTGAGGTTGAGCCCCGGCTGCGTCTCGCCGAGGGTGAGAAAGTACATGATATTTAGATTGGAAAGGTTTCCGAGCTGGATATTGTTCTTTGACAGCTGGAAGCCGTCCATGAAGTTGTTGAACCACAGCCCGTTGTGCAAAAACAGCGGAATACGCCCGATCGCGAGCGTGAAGTCGAGCGGCAGGCGATCGTTGGGGCTCAGCCAGTTGAACGGCTGCCCTTCGTAAAACAGCGCCTGCGGAGTTTCGCTGAACCGCCCGGTCCATCCATGATCGTTCCCGAACTGGAAAAACGTCGGCTCGCGCGCGCCCCATTCGATCGGACGCCATAGCGCATAAACCCGCTGCGTGGCCGTGAGCTGCAGATTGGTCTGGAGATCGAGCTGGGGGGTGATGAAGTTGTTGGTCTGATTGTGGAGCTGCTGGTCGAGGAACTGGATGCGCATGAGGCCGTCGAGGTCGAGCCGGGGAGACAGTTCCTCACCGAACAAGGAAAAGCCCGGGTCCCATTGCTGGCCGGGAGAAAGAAAGTTGCTGCCGAAAATGGTTATCGCTTCCGCGCGCCCGCAGACGATCACCAGGAGCGCGGCGGCGAAAGCCGCTATCCTCATCGGCGATGTCGCCGGTCGGCGGCGGATGCAATTTCTCCGGCGCATCATCGTTTCCGCTACCTGGAGACGGCCACCTCGGCGCTGTAGCTGGTCAGATCCACGGTTCTGAGCTTCTCCACGAGATCGGCAACGCCGATGTCGCGCAAAAAGTGCGGCGGGAAATTCCGATAGCGCAGCTTCACCGAAACAAGCAGCGGGCCGGCGGCGTCCGCGGGAACCTTCACGTCGTAGTTTGCCGTCCGGGTCTGAAGCGGCGGGATGCCCTGCTTGAAGATTCGGCCCGCGAACGGAAAACCCTGGATAAAGGCAGGCTCGGTTGCGGGAGTGATGAACGGGATCGGATTGATCAGGCGGTTCGTCGTGCTGACGCCGTTGGACTGAGTGCCGCGAAAGTTGGTCAGCACGAACGCCGCCTCGAAATTCGTAAGGTCCCAATCGACCGGAAGCGAGCCGTCCTGAACCATATCGCTCTCCCAATCGCGGAGGTCGGCGTTGCGGTCGAGATCGCCCGACGAGTAAATCGGGCGGCGCGCGGAGTCGGTGACTATCACCTCCAGCCACACCTGGCGTTCGGAGGCGAATCCAGTGGGGAAATTGTGTCCGGCGCCGGAGTTCGTGACCGAGACCCCGATTCTCATCGTGGAGCCCGGAGCGACGCTTGACGGCGCGCGGACATCGACGGTCGCGGCGTTTCGCAGCAGCGTTTCGCGCTCCTGTCCCAGATGCTGCTCGAGGCGTTCGAACGATTTCTTGTCCAGCCCAAGCGCGTTCTTTCCGAACTCCGGCAGCATCGAATAGTCAGGCCCGGTGAAACGATGATTGGTGCGGTAGCGCTTGGGGGCCTGGGGAAAGATGTTGTGATCGACTATGTAGTCGCGCGTCATCTCAGTGCGGACGTAGTGTTTGCCGGGCTCGGGACCCATGTGGCAGTCCTGGCAGATGATCCCCTTGCGCGCGTACGGCCCGTTTTTCCATTCGCTGTAGGCTTCCTCGATCCGGAAGCCATCCGGAGTCAGAACGTCATGACATGCTCCGCACAGATTCGCGGACTCGAAGTACTTCGAATACGCGGATTTGTGCGGAGTCTTGATCAGTTGGTTTACCGGATCGCCGGTCGGATTCGCTTCGTCCGACCCGTAGTAAGGCCCGTAAACGACCGGCTCCTTGTCGCCGGGAATCGGCACGGGAATCAGCCCGATGCTTCGACCTGGTTGGTGTGCTGCGAATGACACGTCATGCATCCGATCCCGTCGAGGGCGACCTCGGAGCGCTTGCTGTCGGGAAGAACGGGGCTCTCGCCGGAGGAAATGCCGATCGGTGAATGACATCGATCGCAAAAGGTGCCGATGGTGCCGCCGCTCGCCTTGAGCACGTATGCATTGAAGGCCTGGAACACCGGGCTGTGCTGTGCGTACGCATGCATCGAGGTCCGCCATTCCTCGTATTGCTTGGGATGGCAGGTCTGGCAGGCGCTGGAGGCGAGAAAGACGGTCTGATGATAGGGCTTGGGTTTTTCCGTGATCGGCTTGAGGCGAGTCCACCCCGGGGTGGTTCCGCAACCACCGAAAATAAGCACGACAGGCAACAGCAATACGGCGATCGCCGCCGCGGCCACGCAAATGGGCCGGCCCCGACCTACGACCTTCATGTCGAAACTGCGTTGGTTGTCACGAACTTTCTATTCACATAGCGGAAAGTGAGCAAGAGTGTCGGTGAACCTTTTTGAACGCTTAGAACAGGTGACGTCCTTGATGCTCAAACAGAACAGAGCATCAGGTCAACGCACAGTGAAAAAAGTTCGAAAGAACGATGGCGTACGGCTTCGGGCTCTTGAAGCCCGGCGTACCCACCCATAAGCAGCAAGTGTGCCCGGCCCGTTCAACTCGCTTTGCCGGCTCTGCGGAGGGGAAACTCCACTGGTCGTGCTCGCCGATCGGTACGGAGTAGTCAGTAGAGGTAGAAACCGTCTTGGGGAGACGCCGCCGATTTGGAGATCAGCCTGCACATTTGGCTGAATCATGGTTTGTAAAGCTCGGGATAATCGCGTTGGAGCAGCTTCAGCTTGGGCAGATCGTTTATGACGACATACGGATTGTTCGGATGGAGCGCGCAGAAATTCTGGTGGGACTCCTCGGCCGGATAAAAATGTGAAAGTGGAACAACCTGGGTGACGATGGGCGAGGCGAAGCGCCCTGACTTGTTCAGCTCGGCGATGTACGCTTCGGCCTCGCGCTTCTGTTCGTCGTTCGCGTAAAAGATTGCGGAACGGTACTGCGAACCCTCATCGGGACCCTGGCGGTCCAATTGGGTCGGATCGTGGGCCACGGTGAAAAAGACCCCAAGCAGTTGACGATAGGAGACCTTCGCCGGGTCGAAAAAAATTTCGACTGACTCAGCGTGCCCCGTCATCCCGGTGCTCACGATCTCGTAATGGGCGGTTGCGGCGCTTCCTCCGGCGTATCCCGCCGTCACCTTGATCACGCCCCGGACGTGCTTGAAGACAGCATCGACACCCCAGAAGCATCCGCCGGAGAACACCGCCGTCTGCGGGCTGGAGGGAACGGGCGCGGCGGCGAACGCCGGGCCCGGCGAAACGAAAAGGCCGGAGATGACGATGAGAAGAAGCGTGATTTTCCGAATCTTTGCCATCGAATTGTCTCTCTACCGATACAACCGCGCCGGGATAGGATCGAGTTCCCGAACGACGATTGATCCTTCCACGGACGACGTTCGCGGGTTAGTTTGGTCGCTCTAAATCATCGCTGGGGGTCACCCATGAACAGCCTGCGCGTGGTGGACAAGCTTGCGGTCGATGTGCTGGCGGACAATCTGACCGACAGCTATTCGAGCAAACCTCACAACTGCTCGCCGGAATTCAACAACGTGATCGCGGCGGGCGCAAAGGAGCTGTCGGGCGCCACGCTGTGCTGCGCGCAGCTCGGGCTGGGATTGCTGCTGACGGCGGAGGCCGGCGGCACGCGGCACAAGCTGCTGTTCGATGCCGGCCCGGACGGGGCCGTGCTGCTCGGCAACGCGCGCAACGTGGGCGCCACGCTGCGCGATGTCGAAGCGATCGCGGTCTCACACGGCCATTGGGATCATATGGGAGGACTGTTGCCCGCGCTGGACGAGATAACCCGCGGGGCAAAGGAAAGGAAAATCCCCTGCCACGTGAATCCCGGGATGTTTCTCGAGCGGGGCGCTCGGCTGAGCAGCGGCGCCGTCGCGCCGTTCCAGAAGGTCCCGTCGCCCGCGGAGCTTGAAGCGCACGGCGCCCAAGTGATCAACAACGGCGAAGCGCGGCTGTTGCTGGACGATTTCTTCTATCTCAGCGGCGAGATACCGCGAATCTCAAGCTTCGAGAAGGGACGGCCCGACCACCTGTGCCGAACCGGCGCAGCCGAGGAATGGAGACCGGACCCGCTTATCATGGATGAGCGCTACCTTGCGGTGCACGTGAAGGACAAGGGGATGATCGTATTCAGCGCGTGCTCGCACGCGGGAATCGTCAACGTCCTGCTCAATGTGCGAAAGGAGTTTCAGGACGCGCCAATCCATACCGCGCTCGGCGGCTTGCACCTCGGAGGCGAAGCGATGGAGCGGCTGATTCCGGACACGGTTGCGAGTCTTCGGCAATTCGGATGCCGCCAGATAATTCCGGCGCATTGCAGCGGATGGCGGGCGGTGCGGGCGCTCGCGAACGAATTCGGCGAGGGAGTGGTGAGCCAGTCGGCGGTGGGCAACCGCTATCATTTCTGATCGCGGCGCGGTTTTGAGCAAATAGTCAATTGTGCAGCGGGCCCATCGACTCCAGCCGCTTGCGCAGCGCCTCCATCGTGTCCCGCATCAGGCGCACGTCGCCTTTGAGTTCCGCAAGCTCCCTTTCGAGCTCATCGGAGCGCCGCGCGGATGGGAGGCTTTTGCGGGTCAGCCGTTTCATCGAGTCGCCGATCCTCTGGCGAAAGCTGAGGACGCGGCCGCGTCCCTGTTCGATAAGGGCCCGCGCACGTTCGGCTTCGCGCCTGACGATCGGAGCCGCGAGGGTGGCGATCTTCTGCGGCACCGGCTCGCGCACGGGAGCGAGGCGCTTTTCGATCGAATCGAGCGCATGGATCAATTGGTGCAGGGTTTCGAGGACACCCTGGTTGAAGCCGTCCTGCGCGGTCCCCGAAGCGGATTGCGATTGCTTGAGGCGCTCGAACTCAAGATGGGCCTTGTCGATATAGCTTCTTGTCTTGTCTTCCGACACGAGCGTGCCTCCCGGACGCCTTAGCGGCGGCACAGCGGCATTTGACGATGAATCGTTGGAAACCTGACCAGATCATGTGTTAACAGAATGCCTTGGTTGGCACCAACCCCGGGGCGCACGGTGTCGGATGGCCGCTCGGACTTCAGTAATCGCGAACGGTTCAACGCCGCAGGCCGACTCAGAGCTGCCCGGCTTCTGGAAAACACGGGAGAACAGAGATGGCGAGGATCCTGAGCCGCAGAAGTCTGCTTACACTTGCAGCCACGGGAGTGGCTGGTGTGGTTCTGGGCCGAAAGTTCTTTGGCGGCCCGAGCGAGCATCTGCTCAGCGAGAACGCGACCACCGTGGACATGGGGCAGTTGGCCGCGGGAGGAGGCGGCGGTGGAGGCCCGCAGATCGTCAACGCCGGAAACCTCGCCCAATCGCTGAGGTCGCTCGGCAACTACATCTACCTCACCCCGGAAAAGCTCGGCGGCGGCACGCACGCGGTTGATCTTGCCACTGGCCGCACGCTCGCCTGGATCTCGTACTGGAACTTCGGCGACACCTGCCCGATCTCGCATCATCTGGCCGCCTATCCCTCCCCCGACCCCTACAAGGGCTTCGAGTTCGTCAACTCCACCCAGGGCGGCGACAACGTGATGATCTACGGGCTGCCCACGCAGATCAAAGCGCGTGGAATCCTCGACCGCTACGGCCAGGGCAATCATATCTACCGCGTCCAGTTCGATGGACAATCGATGAACCTGATCGAGGACGTCTCCGAGAGCACCGGCATCGGGCTCGGAGTGCATACGGTGATCTATCCGGATGCGACCGGGTTCGCGTGCGCCGACGGTCAGAAGGACGTCGCCGCGTTTTTCAATCGCCCCGATGCCGGCCAGAAGACGGAAGTACAGATGGCGTATCGGGCGGACTGGATCGGCAAAAACAGCACCGGCTCGCTCGAGGAGAACTGGTCTCGCGGCGGCAAGCTCAGGATCGTGCGACTGACCAAGGCCAAGGAGACCGGCAAGTACAACTACGAAGGGACCAAGGGTAACAAGATCGACTGGGAGATGGTCCCGATGGCCGAGTACCTCGTGTACACGGGACAGCTCCCCGGCGATTCGCCCCGCACGCTCACGGGCCTCGATGCGGTGGTGCATCATCCGGACAACCGCTACTCCGCGATGGTCATCAGGATGTGCTCGGCGGCGGTGATTCTCGATCGCCAGAACTGGGAGCCGGTGTGCTGCCTGCACAATCCCGAGGGGTCGCCCGGGAACCTGCCGGTCAAGAAGGTGTCGTCGGATCCGGACACCTGGGAGATCGAGTTCGAGGACATCAAGTGCGTCGGCCACGAGGCGGGCTTCTCGCCGGACGGCAAGCACTTCACGATGATGAACAACATCAAGCAGAACAACATGGCGGTCTTCGACACGTCGGCGAGCGACCCGCGCGACTGGAAGAAGATCACCTTCGTGAAGGATCCGACCTGGGTGGGTGACTATCCGAGCCCGTTCCATTTGTGCTTCTCGATGGACGGGAGCAAGATGTTCGTCTCCGTGCTTTATCCGAAGCCGGCGAACAGCGGCTCGTGCGTGGTGGACACGAAGAACTGGATGATCATCAAGAAGTTCCAGAACATCGGGCCGGATTGCCAGACGATGGCGGTGACGTACGACGGCAAGTACGTGCTCCAGATTTTCAGCGGCTTCCAGCGGCTCTCCAGCGGATTGTTCATCTACACCCAGGACACGCTGGAGCCGGTCGGATATCTGCCGAACTTCGGCGGGCATCATGATTGCGTGGTCGTGCCGACCAAGGCAGAGCAACTCCGCAACAGCCGCTGCACGACGCTCTAGGATGAAGCAGCGGGGCGGGCGGGCCTGGCCTGCCGCCCTGGCTTTTGTTTGCAACCATGAACGCCCCTGCCGGCGGGCATCGGCCGCGCGCCACCTTCTGGCTGTTCACGCGGCTTGCTATCCAGAACCTCGGACGCAAGCCGGCGCGGACGATCCTGCTGATGCTCGCGGTGGCGCTTGGGAGCGGGGCGGTGTTCGCCTCGCTCACGGTGGCCGAAGGCATTCGCGCGAGCATCGAGGTTGGATTCTCCCGGATGGGCGCGGACCTGGTCGTGGTTCCGCAGGACACCCTCGTCAATATCACCAGCGCGCTTCTGACGGTTCAGCCGACCGACGCCACCTTCGACGAAAGCGTTCTTGAGCAGGTGTCGCGTCTCGATGGTGTGGCGCGCGCGGCGCCGCAGCGCGTGTACTCGGTGCCGGTGATGGCCGGGATGCCGAACCATCGCGTCAACCTCGTTGCCTTCGATCCCGCGCGCGATTTCTCCGTAGTCCCGTGGATCGTGCGGCACGCGGAACGGCCGACGCGCACCGGCGACCTGCTGGCAGGCGCGCGTCGCGCTGAGAAGATCGGCGACGAACTGGAATTGTGCGGCACCACCGCGCAGGTGTACGGACAGTTGGGCCGCACGGGAGTCGGCCCGTTCGATGAATCTCTCTTCACGAGCTTCGACACCGTCGCCAAGATGGTTCGGCGCTCCGGCGCGCAGGCATCGCGATGCCTGCCCGGGTACGCGCCCCGCAGGCTTTCGGCGATCCTCGTGAGACTCGACGTCGGAGCGACCGCCGAACAGGTGCGTTTCGCGATCGGGCGGATTGCGGGAGTGAAGGTTGTCTCCGCGACCTCGATCATGACGGCGAACCGGCAATCGGTGAGCGCCCTGCTTGCCGGCGTCGCCGCGTTCACGGGCGTGATGCTGGGAGCGATGATGATCCTCGTGGGTCTGCTGTTCTCAGCGATCATCGCCGAACGCGCCCGCGAGGTCGGCGTGCTCAAGGCGATCGGAGCGCGCGGCTCGCAGGTGATGCGGATGCTTCTGGCGGAGGCGGGGCTGACCACGGGCCTCGGCGGCATCGGCGGAATCATCCTGGGGGGCGGATGCCTGTTCGCGTTCCAGCGCTCGCTCGTGTACCACCTGGAATCGCTCCAAATCCTCTTCGTATGGCCTAACGCCGCGACGATTGCGGCGTTCGCGGCGGGATGCGTGATCGCGGCGGTCGCTCTCGGCGTTGCCGGCGCAACCATGCCGGCGTGGAGGGCGAACCGCAACGACCCCTACGCTCTCGTGATGGGAGAGGGAGCCTGATGCTGCGCGCGTCGGGCCTTGCCAAGCGCTTCGGGCGCGAAATCGAAGCTGTAACGGACGCGAGCCTCGACATCGAGCGCGGACGCTTCATCGCGATCGTCGGCCGATCCGGTTCCGGAAAATCGACGCTGCTCGCGATGATCGGCGGGTTAATGCGGCCGAGCGCGGGAGAGGTCACGATCGACGGACGGAGCCTGTGGGCGATGACCGCGGATGAGCGCGCGGAATTTCTCAACCGCCGGCTCGGTTTCGTCTTCCAGTTCGCCAATCTGCTGCCGACCCTGCGCGCGATCGACAACGTCGCGCTCCCGGCGCTGATCGGAAAAACCCTCGATCCGCAAAGCGCCTACGCACGCGCGCACGCGATCCTGGATCGCGTCGGACTGCGCGATCGAATCGAATCCTATCCAGGGCAGCTTTCCGGCGGCGAGCAGCGCCGCGTCGCGATCGCGAGAGCCTTGATCAATTCGCCCGATCTGATCCTGGCCGACGAGCCGACGGCCGATCTCGACGAGGAGACCGAAGGCGAGATCCTCGATCTGCTGGTCGATATTCATCGGGTGGATGGAATCACGATGGCGATCGTCACGCACAATCGCGCGATCGCACGCGTCGCCGACGTCGTGATCCGCATGGAAAGGGGCCGGGCGGCGCCCGTCGAATCGAGCGAGATCGCTCCCATAGCGCAAGAACCGAGAGCGCCCGCGCCGCCGAAGCGCGCGGCCCCGCAGCGATTCGCACCGGTTGACCCCGCCCCCGAGCCGGTCAGGCTGGGACAGGGCTTCGAGCGCATCGCGGGCCGTTTCCTGATGTGGGCCGTGCCGATCGTGCTCCTCGCCTGCGGAATCAACTGGGGAGTCGCGCGCTACCAGCAATTCCGCATCGTGCAAAGAGCGCAGGCGCGCGCGCAACTGGAGGAGTTCGCGATGGCGGGGCTCAGGGTCGACGTCAAGGAGGTAAGCTTCGGTCCCCGCGACAGCTATGTCCTGACCCTGCTTCTCAGCAACGCGATCGGGGGGCGGCCGATCTATGTGATGGCGCCGACGGTGCGCGCTTACGTACAAATCGGAACTTCATGGAACGAAGTGCCGTTGCATCCGCTTGAGGAAAACCCCGAACGCGTGCTGCGCATCACCGGCCCGCACTCATATCGATATGTGTTCGAGCCGGAAGTGAAGAACTTCGAGCAGGTTTTGCCCTACTACATGCACGTGCGATTCAGCCTCGATATGCTCATCAGCCCGCGCAGCCAGCCGAGGGATGATCTCGTCGATCGCACGGACAACTTTTACGTGTATCTGAAGCCGCACGAGGCGGACGATTCGGCGATTCTCAAGGCGCTGAAGTTTCCCGGAAAACCGCCGGTGTGGATCCCGATGCCGCCCCATTGAGCGGGGCGAAAGGAACAATTTCAGGAATCGCGCAGGTACAGGCGCGGAGCGTCCTCGGCGATCCGAGGCATCTCCGGCCGCGACCGGTCGCCGAGCAGCGCGATCGCCGCAAGGATTCCGACCGGGATCGCGACGATGCCGCCCGCGACACCCCATCCCGCAAAGCCGGCGATCGCCGCGCCGGATACGATCGCGAGGGCCGCCGCAAAAACGCGATCGGCGACACGGGGTTCGAGCCACTGAGCTTCGATCTGCGGATAAAGGGCAAAGAAAGAGAGCAGCGCCGCGACCTTGAAGATCGATTCGGTGCCGGCAACCACTGCGCACACGAGCAGAGCGCTGAGCGGCCCCACGATCGGGATCAATCCCGCCGCGCCGACCATCGCGGCGAGCGCGTACGGATGCTCGATCTCGAGGAGCGCCAGGACCATCAGGGCCGCGGCGGCATTCGCGAGCATCAGTGCCGCCCTTCCAGGCCATTGGCTTCCCAGCAAATCTTCAAAGGCGTCGTTGCCAACCGGTTCCGCCGCGACGGCCGGCAGCGACGAGGCGCGGGCGACGCCCAGTTCGCGAAGCTCGCACGCGGCGCAGGGATCGAGGGGAAGCGCGGTTCGGGGGCTTCGGATTACGTATCCACCGACCACAATTGACGCGGCCGCCGCGGTCGGCAGCGCGATCATCGCGCCCGCCAATCCGGCCACGGTCATGCCGAGCATCAGGGCGACTATCAGGGCGAGCAGCGGGAGCGCGACGCGGCCGTCCGCCAGGCGGGGCCGCAGGAAGCCGCTCTCCAGCTCGGAATAGGCGGCAAAGAAGGCAAGCGCGCCCACCAGCTTGAACATCGATTCCGCACCCGCGGCAAGTCCGCAGACCACCATCGCCGCCGTCAATCCGATCGGGGGAAACAGGCTTGCCGCGCCGGTAAGCGCCGCAAGGACGTGGAAGTACTTGATGCCCAGCAGCCCCAGCACCATGAAGCTCGACACCCCCGCCGTCAGCATCAAGGTGATCTCGCGCATCAGCCATTCATCGTGGTTGTCGATGATTCGCTCGAATGCCGAGAATATCCGGGGACGCAGGCGCGACGGCGCTATCGCGGCCGCGCGAAGAATCATCCTGCGCCCGTACTGGCGCATCACGATCGCGAGCATCAGCCAGACCACCACGACCGCGGTTGCCCGCATCACGCTGTCGCGCACGGTCCGGGCGGGCGCGGCCGGGATGGCGCCGATCCAGGCCACAAGCGCACTTCCGTAGGTGCTCTGCCAGGTCGCGGCCGTCCGATGAAGCCATCCCGCGGACGCGGGCGCGAGCGCCGAGACGACAAGCGCAAGCTCGACGATGCCGAGAAGCGCCATCGTCGCCAATCCGGGAACGGAAGGACGCCGGCTTGCGAATTCGACGTTGCGAAGTCGATCGATAATCGGCTGCGAGGCCAGCGCGCAGAGCGCGGCGCCGCAGGCAAGCAGGATCAGATCGCGCATCGTGTACGCGAAGTAGCCGACGATCGCCACCAGGACGGCGATGAGAACGTTGGAGATCGTTTCGGAGCGGCGCATTGTCCGGATCGACCCGCGATCGTTACGCCGCCAATGTTGCACACGGGAAGCGCCGCGGACAATGTTCGCCCGGCGGCTCCCTGGAAACGTCGGTGCGGGTTACGGTTTCGGGAGCTTGATGCGGGGGCGGTCGGCGCCGTGCATCAGGAAATTGCGCGGGCGCAGGCAATCGGGGGTGACTTCGATGTGATGGGGATGGTGGATCTTGCTCAGACGTACTTTGACAGCCGCCTCGGAGACATCCACCACCGTTCCCGAATACCATCTGCCCACGTCGGTCCACACCCAGACCAGACCGCCAGCAGTGAACTGTTGCTGCTCGTCGGGCATCACGGAAGTCTCCATCGCTCTCGCAGTCACCGAAGCCCGAAGGATGGGTCAGTGATTCGCACGATAGATCGATAGCAAAGTATTGCTACGGAAATGTTAAACGCGGGGCGTCCGCGTGAGACCGCCCCGCGTCATGGACTGGTGCCTGGGGAAGGGATTTATTGTTTCACCAGCCCCTTGTACCGGGCCGCCGTCCGGTCCGCCGCCTGCGCGAGCAGGATCGTGTCCGCGGCGACCGCGATAAAGGTGCATCCGAGTTCCAGGTATCGTTTGACCAGCGTCTCGTCGCCCATCA
>Ga0070741_10017520_pt1 | contig 11754 bp, 14 predicted proteins | sample Coa_R1_4_FD_66440 | JGI IMG/M metagenome (GOLD analysis project Ga0070741, IMG submission 66440) | Surface soil microbial communities from Centralia Pennsylvania, which are recovering from an underground coalmine fire - Coalmine... | ecosystem: Environmental > Terrestrial > Soil > Unclassified ...
GAGTTTGAGCTGATTTACAAATCGCCGCTCGATGGCAGCGCAATCAAGCGTTCCGAGTACACCGCCCATTTTGTATTTGCTTTCCGCGACACCGTGGGCAATGACCTCATTCAGATTAATCCGCTTGGTCTCGCCATCTCCTACTTCCGCGAAGACGAGGCACTGGATTGAGCAGACGGAAGGAACGCCTCAAACATGGCGAACCATGAGCTTTCATTGCCGCAACAGTTTGGACGCTTTCTCCTTACCGGCACTTTCGTATTTAGTGTGGTCTTTTGGGTTCTGTCGCAAATTTTTGTTTCCAGCCACGACGCACGGCTCAATTTCACTGCCGCCCGCCTGATTCTCAAAGCCGCTACCCACGAGCCATTTGCTGTATGGTTCAAAGACTTCCAGGCTGCTTATCTGCCTTTCTTTTTGCGCCAACGACCACTCTTGGCTTGCTACATGATCGCCGCGTCCTGCGCCTGGCTAGCGGCATTCTTTCATGACACAAAGGTCTTGCGTAAGGAGAACACGCTGTGACCTTTCCCAACTTCAAAGACCGCGCATTATCCAACAAGATCATCGCTCTAATCGTCCTTTTGCATTTCGTTACCCTCATGATGGCTGCCCGTATCGGCGAGTTCTGGCTTATCCAACTCGCGTTCTATGGCACGCTGATCCTTTATCTAGTGCTCATGCCCCTGTTATGGATTTGGCATCGTGTGACCAAGCGCAAGCCAGCAGTTGACAGCCTTTCGGACATCCGCAAGAGCTTCAATGAAACTGAACGCCCGGCCTATGAACCACAGAGCTATTTCGCTCTTGAGAAAGGGATCTTTGCCGGTCTCGATGACCGTCGCAAGCCCGTTTACATCCCTTGGGAGGAGTACAACACAACCCACATGCAGGTTGTGGGTACAACCGGCGCAGGCAAAGGGGTTATGTGTACCATGTTGCTCATCCAATGCGCCTTGCACGGCCAGCGCGTCATCATCTTTGACCCAAAGAATGATAAGCACGCGCCCAGCATGATTGCCCTTGCCGCCAAAGAAGCAGGCTTGCCTTTCCATCTAATTGATTTGCGACCGGAGACGCCGCCTCAAGTCAATCCTTTCCGCTTTGCTACTTATTCCGAGATGAAAGAGCTTTTGATTACGACCTTCGACCTTACCGATAAGGGCGGCGCGGCTGACTTCTACCGCCTGCTCGACCGCAGGGCTGCCCGCGATGTAATACGCCGCGCCGGATCGAATCCCACGATCAAACGGATGCTCGAAGTTGCAGACGAGAGTCCATACATCACCGATGAAGACGCAGTCGCATTCCTCGAAAAGCTGACGGAGATGACGGAACTGGACGCCATCGACACCGACGAAGGCCCTAATCTTCCCGATCTGATCTCGACTCCCGGATTTCTTTACATCATCGGCAACATCCGCAGCGTGGAATCCCTGCAATGCCAAAAACTGCTGCTCTTGCGCATCCTGCAAATCATCGAAAAACGGCCTGAAGCATTGGCCGACCGGCTGCCTATCGCCTTGATGCTCGATGAATTCAAATACATTCTGTCCCCGCCTGCATTGCAGGCGCTCGGGACCGTGCGGGACAAGAACTGCCATGTGACCTTGGCGCACCAGAGCATCGGGGATCTCGAGGAATGCCTGGGGCTTGACCCGGCTGCTGTCCGCGGGGCAGTCCTTGAGAATACCGGGATCAAATTCATCTACCGGGCAAAGACCTCTGAGACCGCCGAGTGGGCTTCAGAGCTTTCTGGCACCATCATTGCAAAGACCCGCCGCACGGACATCCAGCAATCTGCCTTCGATGCTGCTACTGCCCAGTACAGCGAAGTAGAAAGAGCACTGCTTACCATCAATGACATTTACGCCATGCCTAAGCTGGTAGGAATGTTGTTTGGAGTCGGCCTCGCACGGCGCTGCCAGGCAGCCCGAATGCCAAAAGGTGAAAGGCCGCAGCTTCAAACGGCGCCAAGGGCGCCAGAGATCAAACACAAAAGTAACACCAAAGAAAAAGCCACATCACAGAACGAGTCTTCTGCCGCCGAGGCCGCGCAGTCGCGGCCAGATCTTCGGGATTACGACAACCTGACCTAATGCCATGTCACTGCTTCCACGCACTCTCGCTTACGAGCAAAACCGGCGCAAAGCCACGGAGGTGCTCTCCTTTCTTCGCACATCCATTTATTCCACCGAGCCGCTGCTGGGCCAGCTTATGCGCATCCGGGACCGTGCCACGATCCATCACTCGTTAGTCCGTCTGGAGCAATCAGGTGTCATACGCCGCGCTCCCATTCGCACCACAATGGCAACAGTCACTTTGTGGGGAATTACTGCTGAGGGCCAGCAACTCGCGACGCCACCGGGCGAAGAGGCTAACTCCGTAACCTTCAACATCTCTAAAGTCAGCATCGCCCGGCTGGAACACTATTTATCGCTACAGCAAATCCGCATCACCGGCGAGATCTTTGGCTGGACGAGCTTTGTCTACTGTGATCGTGAACGAAAGGCAAACGTCATCAAAGCTGAATCCAAATACAATGTCCGTCCCGATCTAACCGCCTGCGATCCTCAGGGCAAAAAAGTCGCAATCGAATGTGAACTCTCCCTCAAAAATCCGCTTCGCTACAAAGACAACATCGTTCCCGGACATATCCGCCGTCTTAATGCCGATGAGTATGACTATGTGCTCTGGATTGCCCGGACTCCCGATGACCAGCAAACGCTCCATCAATCGCTAACCGCGAGAATTCAGGAACTCAAACAGGAACAGCGTTTGCACCTGTCCCGCACCTTTACGGACTACAAGATGTTTCAATTTGCCAACCTCGAAACCTGGCTCAAACCACAGTTGGCGTTAGTGACAAACGGAGATCAGCATTGATGCACTATTGTCCCCGGCTACCGATCTTCTGGGCATCTTACCCACTATCATTTCTGACCACTGGCTGCAGGCTGGAAGACGGCCATGCTTCGTCATTTCATCGCATGGCTCACGGCCCACAGCATGGCCTTCGGTCTGTAGGCCATCTCGTAGGCGATGGCATGGGCGATGCTGTGGGCCGTAATTCTTTGCCGGTATGCTCACTACGGGCTGCGGGCGCTCGCCTTGTTCGCACTCCGGCCATGGCTCAAGCCCTGGTGCTTTATAAAGACGCGAACGGTCTCCGCGCTCTCGACCTAAAACCCGCGTCTTTACTGCGCACTGCCCAGCCCAGCCTCCCTGTTCCGCGCTCTCACAGGGCACCCGCTGGCCGGGGCCAAAAACAAAATCCAGGAGGCGGGGATCTTCGGACTGGCCTCCGCACTCTCGGCCTAACACCGTCTCCGAAGACGCCCGCCTGCGCTCCCGCGCCCGACTGGCGTCCTATTCCTTCGCTTCGCTCAGTCATACCCAGGCCGCCAGTCGTGCGCGCTGCGGGCTTGACCAAGCACCGCATCCCTCGCGTCTGGGGACGCTCCCTCTGCTGTCGCTCGTTGGGACTCGCTCCTGCTTCTGCCGTGACCGGCTCAGTCAGCGCTGGGGCGCTTCCTTCTCCTTGCTCCGCCTGGGGGCTTCGCATCACGGCTCTCCCGCCCTTGGGGGCTTGCGCAAACTTTCGCTTATGGGAAGCGAAGAGTTTTTGCCATTGCCTTCAGTCGATAAGCAATCTGCATTCTCGTTTATTTCGGCAGCGTACAACAATCTTCGAGGTAAAAGGATGGCTGCGGGGTGCTCGCCCAATCAACCCTCAAAAATATCGAGCAACTTTCGATCAATCGCACTCGCAACACCATTCAATCGAGAACCAAACCATAAATAAGGAGTGAATCAAAACTTATGCCGCTCATTGAAATTCCGCCGCAAGGCAAAGACATTTCGCTCACCGTACATCTGCCCGAGGAAACTGCAAATGACGTCAAACTCTATGCTCGTTTCCTCAAGGCCACGCACCAATTGGCGCAGTCGGCCATCATCAATGAATGTGTCCGCCGGACTTTGAAAGAGGATGCCGAGTTTCAAACCTGGAAAGCTGACCCGGCCAATACCAAAACTAATCGCGGAGGAGCTCGTCCGCGAAAAACTGTTCCACCCTCGTCGTCCCAACCCAACAAAACGGAAGCCGGAGCAAAAGATAAATGAGTGCAGTCAACATACATCCTGGATTCCGGCTGATCCTGCCCTATTTGAAACCAATCGCAAATCTGATTCTCGATCCAGAGATCAGCGAGATCATGCTCAATTCGCCGACCGACATCTTCATTGAAAAGCAGGGCGTCATCGAACAGGTAGTGGGGGTCACCATTCCCACCGATCAATTGCGAGTGGCCGTGCAGAACATCGCCCGCTCGCTTGGCGATGACATCTCGGAAGAAAAACCGATCCTTGATTCCCGCCTGCCGGATGGCAGCCGTATCGCCGCAGTATTGCCACCCTTGAGCATTCATGGCATTACCCTCACCATCCGCAAGTTCAATACTCGCAGCTTCACCATCGATGACCTCATTCGCATCGGAACGATCACCGAAGCCACCGCCACTTATCTCAAAAATGCCATCATCGACAGGAAGAACATTCTGATCAGCGGCGGTACAGGGACGGGCAAAACTACGTTGCTCAATATACTTGCTGATTTTATCCCTGACGAGGACCGCCTTGTGGTGATCGAAGACACGGCAGAGATCCACATCCGTAAGCCTAACCTGGTGCGCTTTGAGGCACGCCGGCAGCAAGGGTCGAGGATTCCCGCCGTCACCATCCGCGATCTACTGAAGGCCAGCCTGCGCCACCGGCCCGAGCGCACCATCCTGGGAGAGATACGCGGCGAAGAGGCTTTTGATCTACTTCAGGCGCTCAACACCGGGCACAGTGGAAGTCTTTCCACCATTCACGCCAATTCCGCTACGCAAGCTCTCTCGCGTCTGGCCAATTGCGTCTTGCAAAGTGGCATCGAACTGCCTTACAAGGCCATTAAGGCCAGCATTGCCGACTCAATTCATCTGCTCATTCACATCGAACGCCGCCACGCCCGGCGCTATATCAGCGAGATACTTGCCATTCAGAGCTACTCCCTGGCTGATGACGCCTATCAACTTGGAACCGTATTCAATTGCAATCAACAGAATTCACCCCAGGAGTCACTCAAATGATCGTCGTACTTGCCGAAAAACCAAGTGTTGCCCGCGATATCGCTGCCGTTCTCGGGGCCAATCAAAAAAAGGATGGCTACTTTGAAGGGAACGGCTATCAGGTGACCTACGCCTTCGGCCATCTCGTCACCATTGCCGAGCCGGAAGAAATGAATTCCGCTTGGGGGCAGCCGTGGAAAATGGAACAGCTTCCGATGATTCCTGCCGAGTGGCGCTATCGCGTAACCGAGAATACGCAAGGCAAAGCCCAATTCAACTGCATCAAAAAGCTCTTTTTACACCCCGGCACAACCGAAATCATCTGTGCCACCGATGCCGGACGCGAAGGACAGCACATCTTTGATCTCATCTATCAATTGATCGGCGCAACCAAACCCGTTCATCGTCTCTGGATCAGCTCGTTAACACCAGAGGCAATCCGTAAAGGGTTTCGTAATCTCAAATCCGCTAACGCTTTTCGCAATCTCTCAGCGGCTGCGGCTTGGCGGGCCCGCGCGGATTGGATGGTAGGGTTGAGCGCCACTCGCGCCTACACCTTAATGAATGGCCAGACATGCACTGTGGGCCGAGTACAGACGCCAACCCTAGCCCTTATCGTCAATCGCCAAATCGCAATCGAGAACTTCAAACCCACAGCCTTCTATGAAATTCACGTAACCTTCGAACCCGGCTTTACCACCAAATACATCATTCCTGGCAATGATTCCCAAACACGTCTTCCGGATCGCGCCACGGCTCAAGCGATCCTGAATCAGATCTCGCCTGTATCGAGCGGCACCGTCATTTCAGTTGGGACCATGGAAAGGATCACCCAAGCCCCGGCTCTTTTCGATCTGCTTACCCTGCAAAGGGACGCCAACAAGCGATTTGGATACACCGCCCAGGAAACCCTCGACTTGGCGCAAAGTCTCTATGAAGAATACAAACTGCTCTCTTATCCACGAACCGAGTCCCGGCACCTATCGCATGACATGCTTCCCGAACTTCCTAACATCGTTCGCGCTCTATCGAAGGAATGGCCAATCCAGCCTGCACTAACGGCTCTCGGCAGTAGCTTAAAACTGTCAAAAACATATATAGATGATGCCAAGCTGACCGACCATCACGCTATCATTCCGACGCATAAATCCGCCCCTGTCGATCTGCCTCTCAAACAGCGCAATATCTATGAGTTAGTTGCAAAGCGCTTTTTGAGCATCTTTCTTCCTGCTGAAGTACGCAACGAGACCACCGCCATCATCCAAATCGGCCAGCATTCCTTCCGCGCCGCCGGCTCCGTTATTAAGGAACAGGGATGGACAGTCTTGAGTGCCCAATCCAGCCAGGAAGAAGACGCTGATGAAGCCCAGCAGTTACCGCTTCTGTCGCAGGGCCAAAATGTTCCCAAGCGAAACGAACAACTTAAAGAAGGGAAGACCACGCCACCCAGATCCTATGACGATGCCACCCTGTTAACCGCGATGAAGAGCGCCGGCCAGGAGATCGAAGACGAAGATCTCGCGGCCTATATGAAACAAAACGGCTTAGGAACACCGGCCACCCGCGCCGCCATCATCGAAAAGCTTATTTCAGTCGGATACGTCGAACGCAGGAAGAAAGCTCTTCTGCCGACAGTGAAAGGGAAGGCCCTTATTAGCCAGGTCCATCCCGTCCTTAAAGATGTTGCTCTTACCGCCTCTTGGGAGCAGCAATTGGCGAATATTCAGGATGGCAGTATGCCGGCTGACTCCTTCGTCACCGCCCTCATTCAATTCATTCAAGGCATCTTCCCCGAAATCGCCGCCACACCGCCGGCGTTGGCCGCTTCCAATCCGAATGTTTACGGCCCCTGTCCCCAATGCAAAACTGGAACCGTGCGCAAGACCATCAAGGGCGCCGGGTGCTCCCAATACAAGGAAGGCTGCAAGTTTTCAATTTGGGGCCAGATGAACGGCAAAAAGCTCACCGACGGCCACATTCGCCAGCTTGTTACCAGAGGCAGAACGGATCTCATTAAAGGATTCAAGAAAAAAGATGGAAGCGGGACCTATGATGCCTGCCTTGTGCTAACGGATGATTTCAAAATACGTCTGGAATTTAGTAACCAGACGAAGGCAGCAAAAACGGCATGATTGCAGAATATCCGGTATTGCTGCTTCAGATAAGGTTTAGCGAGGCATTCCTATGCATCATACGCAATTACAAAATCTTCCCCTGAGCCAGATGATCATCCTGGTCATTGCACTATTTCTTGTACTAGCATTTTATTTTCTTCCCACTATCATGGCCATAAAGAGAAAAAGCCCGCGCACTGCCGCTGTCGTCATCATCAATTTCTTGTTTGGATTTACGCTTGTGGGCTGGATTGTCGCCCTCGTTCTCGCCAGCAAGCAACCGCAGCAGGTAGTAGTCATCTATAACGGTCCGCCGCCGCGCTAAATCCCAGATATCCTTAGCCGTTAAACGTTGTCAACGGCGAAGACTGTTGACTACTGCTTCGTTCCCTCCCCGCCAACTGTAACAGGACACGGATGGCCTGCCTGCGTTGCAGGAGCGGGAGCCGAATCCATCAGCCCGTTCAGCACCCAACGGTCTTTATCGTCGATGGGTAGGCTTAGAGAATGTGCGACGTCTTCGCTGGCCAGGCCGCACTTGCCGGTAGCTGGATCACAGCATACTTCCGGTTCTTTCAGCTTCTTGCAGCCGCTCAACTGGTTCTCAGCCACCCAGGTTTTAAAAAACGGCAGCTCGCGATACACGCTCTCAACCAGCAACGCAGGGTAAAGCGGTGCATTGAGTTCAACCGGCATCCTTACTGCGGGATCAAAAATTGCAACGGTCTCCCCATGATGGGCAAAGAGAAACATCGCGCGATAAGAAATGGCTTGCCCCGCCAATGTGGCGTGGACTGTGAACGCTGCATAGCGCGCCCACTCGCCCGAATGCGTCACCCGCGCATAGTCTTTCACGGTGGTGATGCCGGCCAATCGCACATACCTTGAGGTCTGGTCTCTACTTTCCTGTTGCTCTTCGGGGTGTAGCTGCGCCTGGCTCAACATGGCCTGGTAATACTTAAGTGATAAAACCTGCTTATCGATATTAAAGCTGGCGTCCACGGGGCTGGCCTGGATCACGCCTTGCGGAGCATTCGGGTTAACCAGCAGAGTCCATGGCTGGTCCTCAATCTCGGCAAAATCTCCTGTCTGAAATTCGCTCAAATCAAAGCGGACGCCGTCCTTCAGCAGCTTGCGCACTCCGGCATCCGTCAGCTTGGTGGGGGCGTGCATAATGATCTGTGACAGTACCGAGATCTGGGAAAGGAAACTCAGCTTGGCGTAATACTTGCGCACAATCTGCTCTTCCTGCGCCATGTGCAGAGCAGGATCAGGGACGGCGAAGGCGCGGGCATACTCCATCTCTTTCGTCCGCTGCTCTTTGGCCAGCCTTTCCTCTTCTTTCACTTGGGCGGCAATGGCGTCGTTCCGGGGCTCTACGCTCCCGTCGGCATAAACAACCGCATCCAGGTTAACCTCTGTAATACGAGGTTTACTGCTCATCGTTTGCGTGATGCTCTCGCCCGGTTTCACATTTCCGGAGCCGGATATATATGTGCCAACTGCGCCGCCTTCGTGAAAGTAAGAGACGCGGACAGTTGCGATAACCTTGTTTGAGATGTTCACTACGTGGACCGTCGCCGTTGTCTGGTCTGCGTTGTACTCAACATCCAGGCGAGCGCCAACAATGCGGTTAACTTCAGCTGAAGGAGAGGATTGGGCTAAAACATGCGGCGCAGGCAGGGCAGATCCAAGAACAATCACAAGAGCAATCAATAGACCGTTTTTCATCTTTCTCTCAATCTTTCTTTTAAGGGCCGATCATCAAATGTCGGTCATCTTAAGCGCTTCCACACAGGCAAAAAAGACTTGCTGCCGGTTTTCATAGACCGTGTCAGCCAGTTCGTCAATCAGTTCAACCGTGCGTGGGACCAGCTTGTAAGTCATCTGCGTGATGACGGAATTTGATTCCGGCGGCAGCAAAGGCCGCTTTCGCATGCGGATCAGGATTTCCGTGGCTACCTGCAGCGCCCGGCCCTGGGAACCATACATTTTTGAAGCCTTGCGGATTTCTTTTACTACAGAAGCAGGGATGGAAGTATAGCGCTTGGCCACCGTCAGCTCCTCTGCAGACTTGCGCCGGCGTGGAGGGCCTACGGCGCTTCCGCCGCGTTTTCCGGCTTGGTGGCTGTCGCTCATCAACCCGGATTTTACCATTGAACGCGAATGCGCCGTAGCGGGAATGTGGTCCTCCCCAGAGGCCACGGAGCGCTGACGCCTCTAGCAGTACAAATATACATCTATAGGTGTACTAAAACAATAGTTAATATCCTTATGTCCGTGCCCCCCATCATTCACCCTCCCAGGCCTAGAAATGGCTAGAGCAGCAGTTGAAAACAGCCTGAGAGATAGAGTCAAGTGATTGATTTCATTGCGCTTTGTTCCAAAAACCCAAGCCAGTTGTTCTCTTTTAGGACAGCGGGCAGGAAAGCCACTATCCTTTCCTGCATAGTTTCCCAAAAAGGAACAATCACTGAAGGAGCAAAAGGAAAATTTATGAAAAGAAAACTCTTTAGGCTGTTAATTGCAGGGTTTGGGTTGGTATTGTCTCTCTGGGGTACTTTGCCTGTGCAGGGTGAAAGCAATCAAATGCCGACACCTCAATATCGGTCAAGTGCGCAGCGCCCAGAATTGACCGCGCTCTTAGATGGTGGAGGATCAGTGGCGATCTGTTTTCCTGGTGATCAAAAATGCCGCCATCGGTCCGATAGCCCCACTTTTCAACCGATCTATTTTCCAGGCAGATCATACGCAGCGAAGCTTTTTGATGGCCCCACTCCTGTGCCGATCTGTTATCCAGGCGATCAAAAATGTAAATAAGCTAATGCCGTTGCTCTATTGAGGGGCCTGGTTAGTTATTCTGTAACAGAGTTTTGTAACAGTCTGTTACTCTGGCCCCTCACCTCAATGAGTACACTTAGCTTTGTTACGTCAACAACGGGCTTGTTGTTGCAAATCTGCTTGGTATTGCTTCTTATACGTCGCAAGATTCCGTATTTGTTCCCCATGTTTTTTGCCTATGTCGTGTTTTCAGCCTGCGCAACTGTAGCCAAACTTTGGGTCTATTCTGACTATCGAACTTATTATTTCGTGTACTGGGGCACAGAAGCAGTTGCTGTGCTGCTTTCAATTTTCGCCTTGTTTGAGGTCTTCCGCTGGATATTCGCGCTCTTCTGGTTGAGTTGGTGGTATCGTGGCTTCCTTTATGGATCAATTATCTTCATGCTCGGGCTTGCCATTGCCAATGCCGTCGTGAACCCGCCGGCGCACATGGGTCCGTTGAGCGCATTTATTTATTCCAGCGGTATCGCCGTCAACTTTATGCAGGCCACCATCTTCATGGTTTTCTGGCTCTTATCCAGGCACCTTCAGGTCGGCTTTCGCCGTTACGCTTTCGGCATCATGCTTGGGTTTGGTGGATCCTCCCTCGGCACCCTCTCGGCAGGCTTGCTGCGTTCCATTTTCGGAACAAAACTCACAATAGTGTCTGCTTACATCCCTCCTGTGGCATATATTTTGGCTTTGGTTTTTTGGCTGCACGTCTTCTGGCGGGAAGAGCCGCCTGAGCCTGAATGGGCATTGCCCATCACGCCGGAGGAGCTGGCAGAACAAGTCAGGCAGTACACCAGGATATTGAAAAAGTTCAACCGCTCATGAACGTGCAAATACTCTTTACGTTTCTGTTCCTCTCATCAGCCGTTGTGCTTGCCTTCTTTAAGGCCTTATATAACTGGATATATTACTTCCCTAGCCGCACGGAAAACGAGGTGGTTCCTTACCTGCGCAGCGTGGACTTGGAAAATATGAAGGACCTGCTCAGCGTACCTCAGGAAGCCTGCTTGCAGATGAATCTTTCCCCGGAGTTGTTTCGCCTGGAACAACGCCGCCGCATTGCCTTGACGCTGGAATATTACGGCCGCATGGCCCACAATACCGGGCTTCTGGGCGAGTGGGCCAACACCGAATTCAGAAAAAGCTGGAAGACCGGTAACCGCGAGGCCAACGCTACCAGCAGAGATCTGCTGAATGCCTGCGTCGGATTCCGGATGCACGCATTTGTAATGCGCGTAAAGCTTCATGCCTGGCTCTTCCAGATCAAGGCTTTTCCTTTCATTGCCATTCCTCTCCTGGCTGAAGCGCGACGCATTGGCAGCTTTGACCTGGTCTATTCTTACGAGCAGATCAAGCAGTCCGCGGAAAAGTTGAGCCGCGCTTGTGGCAGCGCCTGCCAACAAGAGCTGGCCCGAGGCATGTAGCCGGGGCGGGCTTCAATCAGAAAATTCAATGCATATAATCTCAGGAAATCCCAGCATTATCTCTTCCATCAAAGCAGCGAGAATTTCAGGCACAGGGAGAAGACCGTTGGCTATAAGAAACTCGCTGGGGCATAAATAGCAGCCTCCCATGCCGTCTACATAAAGCCCGGCATCAATCCGTTGCAGTTCCAATTTCTCTGCGCCGCCGCAATCACCGTGAAGGCCCATGCCGATGTAATATACACCTAAAGGTATATACATTTTATTTTTTCA
>Ga0070741_10017521_pt1 | contig 11754 bp, 12 predicted proteins | sample Coa_R1_4_FD_66440 | JGI IMG/M metagenome (GOLD analysis project Ga0070741, IMG submission 66440) | Surface soil microbial communities from Centralia Pennsylvania, which are recovering from an underground coalmine fire - Coalmine... | ecosystem: Environmental > Terrestrial > Soil > Unclassified ...
GGCGTAAACGTTACGTACGTCGCTATTCCCACCATGGCCGGACGCGGGGGAAAAGGTGCCCGATTTCCTGTTCGGGGATTTACCGTCAGAGTCCGGGCGGGATACCGGTTTCAACGGTGAACCCAGGTTTGACGGTGTTGTTTTTACCCTGTTAGACTCGAATTTCTCTCCGGATTTAACTCTACGAAAAAAGGGAAGTTGTGCGCGCACAGACACGTCATCAGCTGAAACAGGACCGCTTTGTAGACGCCGCCGGCGAAACCGCCCAGTGGGCTGTCCAGCACCGAAACAAACTCATCACCACCGCCGCGATTGTTGCTATCGTAGCTGCCGCCGCCCTGGGTAGCTGGTACTACGAGCAGAATCAGGACGCCTCGGCCAGCGCAGAACTGGGCAAAGCCATGAGCACCTACACGGCGCCGTTGCGGCCGGCTGGGACCCCCGCCGATCCTCAGTACGTCAGCTTTACTTCCAGCCAGGAGCGCGCCAAGGCGGCCCAGCAGCAGTTCCAGGGGGTCGCGGACAAGTACCGCCGCACCCACTCCGGAGAGATTGCCCGATACTTCGTAGGTCTAACCGCCATTGACCTGGGGGACAATACCGCCGCCGAGAAAAACCTGAAGCAAGTCGCCGACTCGCGCAATCACGACATCGCATCTCTTGCCAAGCTGGGCCTGGCAACCGTTTACCACGAAACCAATCGCGACCCCCAGGCCATTGAGATCTACAAGGAACTCATTGCCAAGCCGACCACCGCGGTCAGCAAAGCTCGGGCGCAACTTGAACTGGCGTCGCTCTACCAGGCCAAAGATCCGCCGGAGGCCCGCAAGCTGTTGGAGCAGGTTAGCAAAGACAATCCCAACACACCTGCATCGCAGATTGCGAACATGCGTATGCAGCAGATCAAGTAGCGATACCCAAATCTTCACGAACTGATCAGGCGCGCTGCTGGGCGGCACTTGTCTCCGCAGCTCGCGTTTTCCCTGCCCCTGGGCAAACTCGCGCGGAATTTACGGACATCGTACCGAGTATCCTGATGAGGAAACAGTATGGCTACGAACCCAAATATTCCGCAGCGTCCCGGGCCGCATGAAGTACCCCGACTGAAGGTCCCCAAGAAAAAACAATTTCCGTGGCCCTTGATCGCCCTCATCATCGCCGCCGCGACACTGGTGGCCCTGGTTCTGTGGCTGCCCCGCACGCCGCACCTGATGAGGGCGCCGAGCGCCGCTCAGGTACCCGCCCAGCCCACTGGCAACCAGGTTGAGTTCACCAACCTGAAGATGACTCCGTCCACTGTGGGCCATGCGTTCTACCTCGAAGGCACGCTGGTGAATCACGGCGCAACCGACATCACCGGGGTACAGGTACAAGCCACATTCAGCAACGCTGCAGGGCAGGTGCTTGAAACGCAGACAAGACCTGTAGAGGGAGTCGCGGGGTCATCAGGAGCGCAAACCGAGGATCTAACCAAAGCACCCGTCAAGCCCAATGAGACACGGCCGATTCGGATTGCGTTCGACCGGTTCCCCGACGGATGGAACAAGCAGCTGCCGGAACTAAAAGTCAGTGAAGTGACAGCGCACGCGCCGTAGTGGCGATCAGGGATTTTTGATCGGTCTCCCTATTTGACCTGCCAATCTGGTCCAGAACGGCGCGTGTACAATCTGGCACATGAGTGGCCTGACGGGGCAGTCGACCGTGCCGACGGAGACGGAGTCGCGCTGGCGCGCGGCGATAATCGGCGTCGTGCTCGTCGTGGTCGTGGTCGGGATGATTGTGCTGCTGTCGCGCAACGAGAAGCCCAGGCCGACAGGTCCCCCTCCCTATGCCGCACAACTTAAGGTTAGCGATCTGAAGCTAAGTGCCGCACAAAACTTTGTGGGATCCACCGTCACTTATCTGGACGGCAAGATAAGCAACGCCGGGGACAAGACTGTCACCGGAATCATGATTGATGTGGTCTTCAAGAACGCCATGGACCAGGTGGCGCAAAAAGAGGAACTGCCGCTCCACGTGCTCAAGACCAGCGGTCCTTATCCTGACGTATTGGACCTGAGTGTGTCGCCACTGGTCCCCGGCCAGACGCGGGAATTCAGGCTGACCGTGGAAGGGACGATCACCACCGACTGGAACCAGCAATACCCCGAGCTGCGGATTACCCGCGTTCTTACAAAATGAACGGCGGCGCAATTTGTAATTTAGTAATTTGTAATTTAATAGCTCGCTCGAGTCGGATTTGGCTCGCCGAGTATCAAATTACCCGACTACTAAATTACAAATTTCGTAGACTGTGAATATGGCTGAACTGAAGACGGTGAGGCTGACCGAAGCGGTGAAAGCCGCGGGTTGAGCATCCAAGCTGAGTCCGGCGGCGCTGGACGCGGTGCTTGGGAAATTAGCCCGGCAACAAGACGCGAATGTGCTGGTTGGCTTCGATAAGGCCGACGATGCCGGCGTGTATCAAATTTCGCCGGAGATGGCCCTCGTGCAGACGGTCGATTTCTTCACGCCCGTCGTGGACGATCCCTACACCTTCGGCCAGATCGCGGCGGTGAATTCCCTGAGCGATGTTTATGCCATGGGAGGAAAACCGCTCACCTCTCTCGCTCTGGTGTGCTTCCCGGAAAAAGGCGATTTCGACCTTCTGGAGCAAATTCTCGCGGGCGGGCTGTCGAAAATGATGGAGGCGGGTTGCACCGTGATTGGCGGGCACAGCATTCGCGATGACGAGATCAAATTCGGGTACTCGGTGACAGGAACGGTGCATCCCAAGCGGGTGCTCGCCAATAGTGGCGCTCGCCCCGGAGACAAGCTGATCCTGACCAAGGCTCTTGGTACGGGTGTGATCTCAACCGCGATCAAGAAGGGGAAAGCGCGGGAGCAGTGGATTGAGGCGGCGGTTGCGTCCATGACCCAGTTGAACAAGACCGCGGCCGAAGTGGTGGCGAAATTCGAAGTCCACGGCATGACCGATATCACAGGGTTTGGACTGATCGGGCACGCAAGAGAAATGGCGATAGCGAGCCAGGTAAGCCTGCGAATTCAGGCAGGAAAGGTGCCGTTGCTGGATGGGGCTCTGGAATGCGTGAGCGCGGGCTACATTCCCGGAGGACTAAAGGCGAACCGGGACTTTGCTGAGTGCGTAGTGAAGTATGAGCCGGCGATTTCCGAGGAGTCGAAGACGATTTTGTTCGACCCGCAAACCGCCGGGGGATTGCTGATCGCGGTAGTGGCAGCAGAAAGTTCGCGCCTGCTGGGAGATTTGCTGAAGAGCGGCATCGGAGCGGCAGAGATTGGGGAAGTTCTGGAGAACGCGAAGCCTATGATCACGGTCTGCTGAGCAGGTGCTCACGATTTCAGTGGCGCGCAGCGTGGCCTTCGTCCAAGATTAGCTAAGCCTTCAGGCAATCTTCCTCGGCAAGAAACTATGCATCCTGGCGCGGACACTTTTCTCCTCGAGCTGTTCGCGATCTTTGTTTGGGCAAAGATTTTCGGGGAACTGTTCGAGCGGCTCTCGCTGCCGGCAGTCCTGGGGGAGATTCTAGCCGGTGTGGTGCTGGGGCCCAACGCCACTGCCCTTATCAGTCCCAGCGACACGACTTCCTCGATCGCGCAGATCGGCGCCATATTCCTCCTTTTCACCGTCGGCTTAGAGACAAAACCGCAGGACTTGATCAGGGTAGGGCGGCAATCGCTGCGGGTGGCGGTGGCGGGCATCATTGTGCCCTTCGTTCTGGGTTTCGGGTACATGATGCTGCGCGGCGACGCGCCGCATGAAGCCACGTTCGTGGCTGCAGCCATGGTGGCAACCAGTGTCGGCATCACGGCACGCGTCCTGGGCGACATGCACGTGCTGGGCACTCCCGAGGCACGCGTCATCCTGGGCGCGGCTGTGTTCGACGACATCCTGGGAATGATCCTGCTGACGGTTGTGGTGGGAGTCGCGGCGGGCACCGGGATTCGCTGGCTGCACCTCGGACTGGCATTTGCCGAAGCGGCTGGTTTCGCGCTGTTCATGATCTTCTTCGGCCCGCGGATCATCGGACGGATGCGGCCGGGCGTGCAACGCATGTCGAGTCAGAACGCGCCCCTCATCTTATCGTTAGCCATTTGTCTGCTTTTTTCCTGGGCCGCGGCAAAGATCGGTATGGCGGCGATTATCGGCGCGTTTTTCGCCGGCCTGATTTTTGCCGACTACTCGCCGGAGTGGAACCTACAGCCGCGGGTGCACGCGATCACGGAATTTCTGGCGCCCTTCTTTTTCTTCACTATTGGAGTGCGCTTGAATGTCCGATTATTTACTGGGGACGTGCTGGTGTCGGCGATTGTGATCTCGGTGCTGGCGGTGATTTCAAAAGTAGTGGGCTGTGGCTTGCCTGTGTTGCGTGACGGGTGGCCGGTAGCGCTGCGGGTGGGAATCGGAATGATGCCGCGTGGAGAAGTGGCGCTGATCGTGGCGCTGATTGGACTGGAAATGAATATGGTGTCGCAATCCGCGTATGCCATTGTGATTTTCATGACCGCCGCCACAACCATCCTGGCCCCGGTGTTATTGCAATATGTTTTCCGCAAAGAGGCGCCAGTCAAGACGGAGGCAGCCGCGGAGCCGACGGAAAAAGTGGGGTTCTGAAGGCGCCGGGTTTCAAACCGTCTCTTGTCGCTAGTCCTTAGCTTGGATCCTTGGCCGATCCTCGACACACGGCGGAATTGCGAACACCACGTGTTCACAAGTTGAAAACCCTATCCGCAGTTTATAATTCCGGACTCTGCTACGAGACAAGACATGACAATGATAGGGCGTGTAGCGCTGGTGACGGGAGCATCGCAAGGGATCGGACGAGCGTGCGCCCTGAAACTGGCCGCGAGCGGAACAATCATCGCGCTGGCGGCGCGCAATCAGCAGAAATTGGACGATGTCGCGAAAGAGATCATCGCGGCGAGTGGGCAGGCGGGATGCTTCGTCATGGATATCGCGAATGAAGACTCTGTCAAAGCAGCATGCAAAGCGGCGATCGCCCAATTCGGAAAAATCGACATTCTGATCAACAACGCGGGTGTTACGCATGACCAACTGGTGATGCGCATGAAACGCCCCGACTGGGACGCCGTTCTCAACACCAATCTTACCGGCGCGTACCTGTGCATCCAGCAGGTGATCGGCTCCATGCTCAAACAGCGCTGGGGCCGGATCATCAACATGACCAGCATCTTTGGGCAGATCGGGCAGGCGGGACAGGCGAACTATGCGGCGTCGAAAGCGGGGCTGATCGGACTGACGATGGCGATGGCGCGGGAAGTTGCGTCGCGGAATATCACGGTGAATGCAGTCGCGCCGGGATTCATCGAAACGGCCATGACGGCGGAACTGCCGGCAGAACTGAAAGAGAAAGCGTTGGGGTTGATTCCGCTGGGCCGGGTGGGGACGGATGCGGAGGTGGCGAACGCGGTGCATTTTCTCGCTTCGGAAGAGGCGAGTTACATCACTGGGCACGTTCTCAACGTAAATGGGGGAATGCTGATGGGGTAGCACGCGCCTCAGTACCGAATTTTCGTATCGCCCAGGCTGAATCTTCTTCCGACATCGCCGAAGTGCGGGTTCTGTTCAACGAATATTCCGAGTCGCTCGGTTTCAGCTTGTGCTTCCAAAGTTTCAACGAGGAATTGGCGGGACTCCCGTGGGAATATGCGCCCCCGTCAGGGCGTTTGCTGCTAGCTACTCTCGACGGCACCCCAGCTGGATGCGTGGCACTTCACAAAATTGAAGACGGGGTTTGCGAAATGAAGCGGCTTTATGTCCGGCCGCAATTTCGCAGAACCGGGCTGGGCCGAAGACTGGCTGAGGAAGTCATCTCGCAAGCCCGAGAGATTGGCTATTCGCGCATGAGGCTGGATACGGTGGTCTCGGTGATGGGCCGGGCCGTGGAACTTTATCGAGCACTGGGGTTTCGTGAAATCGCACCCTACCGGGAAAATCCGATTCCCAGCGCGTTGTACATGGAGAAGACTCTTTAACCAGCCAGGACACGAAGAAACACGAGGATACCTCATGAAAAAGATAACGATTGTATGCGCAATTCTGCTGTGCTGTACGGTGGCTGCATTTGCCACGGAGGGGAAGTCGGTTTCCTATCAGAGCGGCAATGAAACGGTATCGGGCATGATGTATACGCCGATGGGCAAGGCCCCGTTTCCCGCTCTGATGGTGATTCACGAGTGGTGGGGATTGAATGACTGGGTAAAGGAGCAGGCGTCGAAACTTTCCGACCACGGCTACCTTGTGTTGGCGGTGGATTTGTACCGGGGAAAGGTGGCCACCACTCCCGAGGAGGCGCACGAGATCATGCGCGGGGTGCCTGAGGACCGCGCGAATCGAGACTTGCAGGCGGCATTCGCGTTTCTCCAGAAGCAAAAGAATGTGAAGGCGGACAAGATCGGGGCTATCGGATGGTGCATGGGTGGCGGGTACGCGCTGGATGTGGCGCTGCTGGAGCCGACACTCGCAGCCGATGTGATCAATTATGGGCACTTGGCTACCGATCAGGAAAATCTGAAGAAAATCAATGCGCCAATCCTGGGGCTATTCGGCGCCCAGGATCACGGGATACCGCCCGAGGACGTGAAAAAGTTTGAACAGTCGCTCAAACAACTTGGCAAGAATGTCGAAATTACCATCTATCCTGACGCCGGGCATGGTTTCGAAAATCCCAACAATAAAGAGGGTTATCGCCCTGAGGATGCGAAGGACGCCTGGAAAAAAACTATTAGATTCCTGAGAGCCAACCTGAAAGACAAATAGCCTTGACACAGCCTAACTGGGGAGTTTTTCTCAGGGGAAAACTTTATATCGGGTGTTGTGCACAGGTGAAATTCTGCTTGCCAGACGGTACTACTCTGGTTACTATGCAACCACCCCCGAACAAGGTCCGAAGACATAAATCCCAACATGAATATCGGCGAAACCATCCGAACGTTCCGGCTGCAAAAAGGCATGTCGCAGGGAGATATTGAAAAACGCACCGGTCTGTTGAGGTGCTATCTCTCGCGAGTAGAAAACGGTCATACGATTCCGTCGCTGGATACGCTTTCGAAGATCGCCGGGGCCATGGAAGTGCCGTTGTCACAATTTTTCTCGGACAATTCGCACGAGAACAGCAACAACAACAACGGATCGCGCAGCCTGCCGCAATTGACCGAGGACGAAGTGCGCTTCCTGAGCCAGATACGGCGCTATTCGCCCAATCTGAACGACAGCGACCGCAAGTTGGTTCTGGCCATGGTCAAGAAAATGGCCGCTGGGGCAAGCCGGTAGTCTTGTGGTCGAGCGCCGACGGCGCATCTTGATTTCAACCAACCAGCCTTCAACAGAATTGGCGGTTTTGGGCGGAGCAGAATAGAATCTTGCTCGCCAGCCTGAAATAATTCCGAGGACGATTGAAGCGCGTCATAGCCATCTATCCCGGATCATTCGATCCCCTGACCAACGGCCACCTGGATCTGGTGGAGCGTGGTGCAAAAATTTTTGATGAGCTGATCGTGTCCATCCTGCGCAATCCGGAAAAACAGGCGCTGTTCAGCCTGGAAGAACGGCGCGAGATGATCGAAACCATGACCAAGCGCTACCGCAATGTGCGCGTGGACACGTTCGATGGGCTGATGGTGGACTATGCGACGAAGGTGGGCGCAACCGCCGTCCTGCGCGGGATTCGGGCGATCAGCGACTACGAGTACGAACTGCAGATGGCACTGATGAATCGAAAGCTGGAGCCGCGCTTGGAAACCGTGTTCATGATGCCGGCCGAGGCTTATTCTTATCTCAGCTCACGGTTGGTGCGGGAAATTGCCAGCTTGGGGGGATCGGTTCGCGGACTGGTGCCGGAGATCGTCGAAGACAAGTTGCGTCACAAAGTAACGGAACCGGCGATGAAACGGCGGGAGCAGCGCCGGAAAATTGCAGGAGGGTAGGGCCATGGCAAGCACGACGGAATTGAAGCCGATGACGAAATTCAGCAATCGCGTGCAGCGCATTGAAGTATCGGCCACGCTGGCAGTAGTGAACGAGGCCGAGAAACTGCGCGCCGCGGGCATTGACCTGGTGGATTTTGGCGCGGGAGAGCCGCATTTCGCAACCCCGGAGCACATCAAGGAAGCGGCCATTGCCGCACTACACGCGAATTTCACCAAGTACACCGCAGTGGGCGGTACGGCGGAATTGCGGGACGCGATCGTGCACCGGCACTCCGTGGATTTCGATTCCGACTACCGGCGGGAAGATTGCATGGCATCAGTCGGCGGAAAACATGCCCTGTTCAATGCCATCCAGGTGCTCGTCGATCACGGCGACGAAGTCATCATTCCTGTGCCCTACTGGGTCTCCTTCAAGGACATCGTGCGCTACGCGGGCGGGACCCCGGTTTACGTGGAGACGGATGAGGCGGAGAACTTCGCGCTGACCGCGGACATGATCGAACGGGCGCTGACGCCGCGGACCAAGGTCATCATTTTGAATTCACCGTCGAACCCCTCGGGAGCGGTGATGAATTCGGATGACATGGAGTCTATTGTGCGGCTGGCGCACAGCCGTGGAATCCACGTTGTATCGGACGAGTGCTACGTGTATCTGAATTACACGGCACGGCGCTTTTCGGTGAGCTCGCTGCGGCAATATCGCGAACACATGGTGATCATCGGATCGCTATCCAAGACGTATGCGATGACGGGATGGCGGTTGGGATATGCCCTGGCTCCGGCGCCGATCATTTCCGCCATGCAAAAGCTGCAAAGCCAATCCACCTCGAACCCCACATCTTTCGTGCAGAAGGCAGCCGTGGCGGCTCTCAAGGGTCCGCAAGACTGTGTGGAGAAAATGCGACTGGAGTACATCACGCTGCGCGACCAGGCGGTAAAAGGTTTGGGCGCGATTCCGGGGATCCGGTGTACCACGCCCCAGGGCGCTTTTTATGTCTATCCAAATGTTTCCGCATTCTTTGGGCGTGGCGGGGTGAAGGTAGCGGCGGACATCGCTAAACGGCTGTTGCACGAAGCACATGTGGTGACAGTGCCTGGGGAAGGCTTCGGAACCGGCGATCACATCCGGGTCTCTTATCCGACCTCAAGTGCTGAGTTGGCGCGCGGTCTGGAGCGGATGCGCAACTTCTTCGGCGCGCTCTAAGGCGGCAACCGGCAGAGCGGCTGCTGGCTTCTAATGCAGCAGCTTCCGTCTGTTGCGGCAGATATCCCCTGCGCTCCCTTCGTCACTGGAGTCCCGACAGCCCGGACGCGTACCATACGACAGCTACCCATGGTGGAACTCTACCCACTGCTTTTAGAGCCGTACTTCAGCCCGCGTCCGTGGGGCGCTCTCGATCTTTCGCCCATCTACCCGGATCGCCGGTTTGAAGAAAAGATCGGGGAGGCGTGGCTGACAGGAGACGAGTGCCGCATCTCCAACGGGCCCCTGGCGGGGCGAACGCTGGCACAGGTGGCCACGGAATACGGGCGCGATCTGGTGGGCGAGGCGGCTCGCGAGGAACGGCGGTTCCCCCTGCTTCTAAAATTTCTTTTCCCCCATGACAAGCTTTCAGTGCAAGTTCATCCCGACGACGAATGCGCCCAGCGCGTAGGACAGCCCTGGGGAAAAACGGAGTGCTGGTACGTGGCGGCGGCGAAACCGGGAGCACAGGTGGCTCTGGGATTGAAGCCGGGCGTCACCCGCGCGCAACTGGAAAAAGCAATCGCACGTGGCGAAGCCGAGGCTCTGCTCAACTGGATCGACATCCAGAGTGGCGAGATGATCTATGTCGCGGCGGGAACCGTGCATGCCATCGCTGCCGGTTCCATCCTCGTGGAAACGCAGCAAAGCTCGGATACAACTTACCGCCTGTACGATTACGGTCGTCCGCGCGAATTGCACCTGGAGCAGGGATTGGGTGCCGTAAAGGAACGAACTGCGGCGGGCAAAGTAGTGATGAAGCCCCATCCGAATGGGACCGGAAAAACCGCGAACCAGCACGCCGAACTGATTGCCGCGCCATTTTTCCAGGTAGAGAAATTCGCCTTGCGCGAAGCGGAGACCATTGGCGCTGCAGCGGGGATGTCGGCACAGATCCTGGTGGCCATTGAAGGTTGCGGCGTGGTCGAATCCTCTGCAGGCAGTCCGCTCACGTTCACGTGTGGCCAGGCCATCGTCGTGCCGGCAACTGTTTCCGAGTTTCGCGTTCAACCGCAGTGGCAGGTTGAGTTCCTGCGGGCAATGGTTCCCGCCACTCCCTTCCCCGACCCGGTGGTGCAATAATCTTCAGGCAGTGCGTGAATCCGTGATCAAGAACCCACATTTTTATCCGGTGATCGTGGCGGGTGGCCGAGGCACGCGGTTCTGGCCGCTCAGCCGCAAGCGCCGCGCCAAGCAATTGCTCAGTCTGGACGGAAAGAAGTCCATGATCCAGCGGACGGTGGCGCGATTGAAGCCGCTCGCGTCAGAAAAATCTTTCTGGGTGGTCACCAACGAAGACCTGCGGCCGGAGATTCTGCGCCACCTCCCACGCTTGCCGAAATCACAAGTCCTCGCCGAACCTCTGGGCCGCAACACCGCGCCCGCGATCGGGCTGGCGGCGTTCATTCTGTTCAACCACGATCCCCGTGCAGTCATTGGAATGTTTCCCGCGGATCACGTCATCGCAGACGAAAAGCGCTTTCGCCAGATGTTGCAGCAGGGCGTTCGGATCGCCGCCGCGGGAGAGAACATCGTGGTGCTGGGCATCAAGCCGACGCGTCCAGAAACCGGATACGGTTATATCGAAGGGGGCAAGAAGTCGAGTGTGGGGGCGCAGCATGTCCGCCGTTTTACGGAAAAACCTAACCTGCAAAAGGCCGAGGAATTTGTGAGCGCGGGAAATTATTTTTGGAACAGCGGCATGTTCCTGTGGAGCGCACGGACTCTGACCGATGCGTTACGCGAGCACCTGCCGGAAACCGCGCCCTTCCTGGAACAGATTGCAGATAGCTACGGCTCACGCGCTTTCGAGGCGACATTCCGAAAACTCTATCCCCGGTGCGAAAACATCAGCATTGACTATGCCCTGCTGGAGCCGCGTTCCGCAAAGGGGGAGCAGACGTCGAACCTGTTTTGCTTGCCGGCGGATTTCGGCTGGAACGACCTTGGCTCGTGGGCGGCGCTGTACGAGTTCCAGGCAGCTTCAAAAAATAAAGATGACGCCGCCAACGTTCTGAACGGTAATGCCAGTTTTATCCTGGACGCGGCGCGAAACTACATCCATGCGCCGGGAAAATTCGTCGCCGCGGTAGGGGTGAACGATCTGGTGGTGGTGGAGACCGAGGATGCCCTTCTGGTCACCACCCGGGAGCACTCCCAGGAGGTCGGAAAAGTGGTAAAGCATCTCGACGAGAAGAAGCTTTCCAAGCTGGTTTAGCATCCAGTCATCTGTAAATCAGGAAGGTTTCTGTGTCCAATAACGGAAGTTCGAAAGCAATTAAGTTTGGCACCGACGGATGGCGAGGCATCATCGCCGACGACTTTACCTTTGAGAACGTGCGTCGTGTTGCCGGAGCCGCGGCCTCCTACGTTTTAAAACACGAAGACGCGGACAAGGGCCTGGTGATCGGGTACGACACGCGGTTCGCCTCGCGGCGGGCAGCGGAAATAGCCGCAGAAGTGATCGCGGGCGCGGGCATTCCCGTCATCTTCGCGAACGACTACAGTCCCACGCCGGCAATCTCGTATGCGGTGAGGAACCG
>Ga0070741_10017522_pt1 | contig 11751 bp, 10 predicted proteins | sample Coa_R1_4_FD_66440 | JGI IMG/M metagenome (GOLD analysis project Ga0070741, IMG submission 66440) | Surface soil microbial communities from Centralia Pennsylvania, which are recovering from an underground coalmine fire - Coalmine... | ecosystem: Environmental > Terrestrial > Soil > Unclassified ...
TGAGCCAGGATCAAACTCTCCACAGAAACCTGACCAAACAAACAACACAAACTGGCACAAACAAACCATGTCAAAACAAGTTCAGCACACTGTTGAGTTCTCAAAAGACACCTGCGCACCTGCGCCGTCAGCCTATCAAGCTTTCGGTGCCGGGGCAACTCCCCTACCTTACACAGTGCGGCTCACGATCGCAACCGTCTGCCCTGAGTATTTTCGAGGAGGTTGTCCGCTGGGTGCGGGCCCTACCGCCGTCTCCGGCTTGTTCGTTCCCGCTGTGTTGCGAACGAGGAGAAACTTAGCCAGCGGCGTGCGCACAAGTCAAATCGCTGGGCCATGCTCTCGCCGGACGGCATATCCGCTGGTCAGAGCTGCGCCGAACGGTTGCCGGGTACTCCAGGGTCAAGGTCCACCCCGGCGGAGTGACGTTTACCTCGTCGCAGGACGAGCCACCGCCCGTGCAGCAGATCGGCCGTCGTGGGCGTCCACGCGGGATCGGCGATCTTGGTGTTGTTCACGTACGCGCCCCCTTCCGCGACAGCGCGCCGCGCGGCGCCCTTGCTCTCGGTCAACCCGGAGTCCACCAGCAGGTCGACCACCGTCGGTGCGTCCGCCATCACCGCGCGCGCCGAGGGGATCTCGGCCATCGCCGCCGCCAAGGTGGCCTCGTCCAGCTCGCGCAGCTCCGCCCGCCCGAACAGCGCCTCGCTGGCCTGGATCACCCTCCGCGTCTCCTCCTCGCCGTGCACGAGGGTCGTCAGCTCCCCGGCCAGCCGCCGTTGCGCCGCCCTGGCCTGTGGTCTGGTGGCGGTCTGCTCGGCCAGCTCGGCCAGCTCCTCCTGATCGAGGAAGGTGAACATCCGCAGGTAGCCGCCGACGTCCGCGTCGGCCACGTTGACAAAGTACTGGTACCAGGCATAGGGCGAGGTCATCTTCGGGTCGAGCCAGAGATTGCCGCCGCCCGTCGACTTGCCGAACTTACGGCCCTCTGCGTCGGTGACCAGGGGCGTCGTCAGCGCGTGCACCGCGGCCGACTCGACCCGGCGCACCAGGTCCACCCCTCCGATGATGTTGCCCCACTGGTCGGAACCGCCGATCTGCAGGCGGCACTCGTGCGATCGGAACAGTCGCAGGTAGTCGTTCGACTGCAGCAGCAGGTAACTGAACTCCGTGTAGGACATGCCGTCGCCGTCGAGGCGGCGCTTGACGGTCTCCCGCGCCAGCATCGTGTTGACCGAGAAGTGCTTGCCCACATCGCGCAGAAAGTCCAGTACCGAGAGCGGGCCGGTCCAGTCCAGGTTGTTGACCACCACCGCCCCGGTGGGCGAGTCCTCGAAGTGGACGAACCGCTCGAGCTGGCTCCGGATGCGCCCGGCCCACTCGTTGACGGTGTCCAGCGGGTTGAGCGACCGCTCAGCGCTGTCCCGGGGATCCCCGATCATCCCGGTGGCTCCCCCGGCCAGCACGATCGGCCGGTGGCCGGCCTCCTGGAACCGCCGCAGCGTCAGCAGAGGCACGAGATTCCCGGCGTGCAGGCTCGGCGCGGTCGGGTCGAACCCGCAGTACAACGTCAGTGGACCGTCGTCGAGGTCGCGGCGCAGGGCCTCCAGGTCGGTGCTCTGCGCGATCAGCCCACGCCAGGCCAGCTCGTCGAGGATGTGCTCACGTCGTTCACTCACGGCCCCGATCATTCCGCACCGGGCTGACCGCGCTTCCGCCGCGGCCGCGCGACGGCCGCGCGGTAGGGGCTCACCGCGGGCGAGCCGTCCACCCAGAAGCGCCACGGGCGGGTCGTCGCCGTGGACACCCCGACGCGCGGCCCCGTACGGACTGACCGCTCCGGCACGGGTTCTCCCGCCAGCAGCCTGACCGGCGATCTCGCGTCCGTCAGGTCGAGGCCGTTGCTCTCCCGGTTGAGTCCGAGCAGCCCGGCGAGCCGCGCCGGGCCGCTGGCCAGGTCCTGGGGGCGACGGGCGGTGGGACGGCGCACGTGGGCCACTCCCAGGTCGCTCACCACCTCACCGGCCCGGACCAGCACCGCCCCGGCCTCCCCCTCGGTGAGGCATACGACGTTGGCGCAGAAGTGCATCCCGTAGACGAAGTACGTGTAGAGGTGGCCGGCCGGGCCCCACATCACCGCGTTGCGCGGGGTCCGGCCGCGATAGCAGTGCGATGCCGGGTCATCGGCTCCCCGGTAGGCCTCCACCTCCACCAACCGCACGGACACGGTGCCGTCGGGGGTGTCGGCCTCCAGGACGCACCCGAGCAGCCGGCGAGCGGCGATCAACACGTCCACCGCCAGCTCGGACCGCGCCAGGGGCACGCGCTCCACCGTCGTCACCGCGAGACGCCGCCGATGATGCTCGTCGCCGCCCAGGCGCGCGCCTCGTCCACCTTCGACCTGGCCTCAGCGAGTTGCTCGCCGACCCGGCCCGGAGCCGTACCGCCCCGCCCGTCCCGGGAGCCGATCGAGCCGGCGACCGTGAGCACCTCCCGCACCTTCGGGGTCAGCGCGGTGTGCGCGGCGGCCAGCTCGGCGTCGGTCAGGTCCTCGAGACCCACGCCTCGGGCCTCCGCTGCCCGTACGCAGGCGCCGGCCGCCTCGTGCGCCTGGCGGAACGGCACCCCCGCCCGGACCAGCCACTCTGCGATATCGGTGGCCAGCGTGAACCCCGCCGGCGCCAGCTCGGCCAGCCGCTCGGTGTGGAACACCAGCGTGTCGACCATGCCGGCCATCGCCGGGAGAACCAGTTCCAGCTGGTCGGCCGAGTCGAACAGGGGTTCCTTGTCCTCCTGCAGGTCCCGGTTGTACGCCAGCGGCTGCGCCTTGAGCGTCGCCATCAGCCCGGCGAGATTCCCGATCAGCCGGCCGGCCTTGCCCCGGGCCAGCTCGGCGATGTCGGGATTCTTCTTCTGCGGCATGATCGAGCTACCCGTCGAGTAGCCGTCGTGGAGGGTGACGTACCCGAACTCCACGGTCGCCCAGATGATCACCTCTTCGGCGATCCGTGAGAGATCGACCCCGATCAACGCCAGCACGAACGTCGCCTCCGCGGCGATGTCGCGCGAGGCCGTGCCATCGATCGAGTTGGCGACCGAACCGGAGAAACCCAGGTCGGCCGCCACCCGCTCCGGATCCAGTCCGAGCGAGCTGCCGGCCAGCGCGCCCGAACCGTAAGGGGACAGCGACGCCCGCCGGTCGCAGTCACGCAGGCGGTCGACGTCACGCAGCAGGGTCTGGACGTGCGCCCCCAGGTGGTGAGCCAGCAGCACGGGTTGCGCGTGCTGCAGGTGGGTGCGCCCGGGCATCGCGGCGTCGGGGTGCCGCCCGGCCTGGGCCAGCAGGGCATCGGCCACGTCGAGGACACCGCCCGCGATCCGCCGCGCGGCGTCACGCCACCACAACCGCAACAGGGTGGCGATCTGGTCGTTGCGCGAACGGCCGGCGCGCAGTTTGCCGCCCAGCTCCGGGCCCACGCGGTCGATCAGCCCGCGTTCCAGCGCCGAGTGGACGTCCTCGTCGTCGTCCGCGGCGACGAACGCGCCCGAGACCGTGTCGTCCTCGAGCGTGTCCAGTCCGGTGATCATGCCGCTGAGCTCGTCGTCGGTCAGCAGGCCGGCCCCGTGGAGTACCCGGGCGTGGGCCCGCGATCCGGCGATGTCGTAGCGAGCCAGGCGCCAGTCGAAGTGCGTGGACTTGGACAGCGCGGCCAGCGCGTCCGACGGGCCGCCGCTGAACCGGCCGCCCCACAGCGCGGAACCGGCCATCAGTCGGTGCCCGATTCGAGGGCGGCCTCGTCGAGGAACCTCTGGTCGTCGGCGCGGATGTCACCGCCGTCCCGCGCCGCGGCGATCCGGTCGAAACCGCCCGCGGGCAGCTCGCCGAAGAGCGACCCGTGCTCCAGGAGCAGCATGCCCTGATCCTGTGGTTGCCCGGCGTAGGACTCCAGCTTGGCCCGCGAGTCGGCGATGTCGAGGTTTCGCATGGTGAGCTGGCCGATCCGGTCGCCCGGCCCGAAGGCGGGGTTCTCGACCCGCTCCATCGAGAGCCGGTCCGGGTGGTACGAGAAGCCGGGTCCCTGCGTGTCCAGGATCGTGTAGTCGTCACCTCGGCGCAGGCGCAACGTCACGGTGCCGGTCACCAGCGAGGCGATCCACCGCTGGATCGACTCGCGCACCATCAACGCCTGCGGGTCGAGCCACCGGCCCTCGTAGAGCAGCCGGCCGAGCTTGCGCCCCTCGTTGTGGTAGTTGGCGACGGTGTCCTCGTTGTGGATGGCGTTGAGCAGCCGCTCGTAGGCCACGAAGAGCAGCGCCATCCCGGGCGCCTCGTAGATGCCGCGCGACTTGGCCTCGATGATCCGGTTCTCGATCTGGTCGGACATGCCCAGGCCGTGCCGCCCGCCGATGGCGTTGGCCTCCAGCACGAGATCCACGGAGTCGGCGAACGCCTTGCCGTTGATCGCCACCGGGTAGCCGGCCTCGAAGGTGATCGAGACGTCCTCGGTCGCGATCTCGACCTGGGGGTCCCAGAACTTGACCCCCATGATCGGCTCGACGGTCTCCAGGGACACGTCCAGATGCTCGAGGGTCTTGGCCTCGTGCGTCGCACCCCAGATGTTGGCGTCGGTCGAGTACGCCTTCTCCGCCGAGTCCCGGTACGGCAACCCGTGCGCGGTGAGCCACCGGCTCATCTCGTCGCGCCCACCGAGCTCGGTGACGAACTCGGCGTCGAGCCAGGGCTTGTAGATGCGCAGGTCGGGGTTGGCCAGCAGGCCGTAGCGGTAGAAACGCTCGATGTCGTTGCCCTTGAACGTCGACCCGTCGCCCCAGATGTTGACGTCGTCGGCCTGCATCGCCCGCACCAGCACCGTCCCGGTGACGGCGCGGCCCAGGGGCGTGGTGTTGAAGTACGCCCGGCCTCCGGACCGGATGTGGAAGGCACCGCAGGCCAGCGCGGCCAGGCCCTCCTCGACCAGCTGCGGCTTGATGTCGACGGCGCGCGCGAGCTCGGCGCCGTACTCCATCGCCCGGGCGGGCACGCCCGAGATGTCCAGCTCGTCGTACTGGCCCAGGTCGGCGGTGTAGGTGCAGGGGAGCCCGCCCTTGTCACGCATCCAGGCGACCGCCACCGAGGTGTCGAGGCCACCGGAAAAGGCGATGCCGATGCGCTCGCCCCGGGGCAGGGAGCTCAGGACCTTGCTCACGAGAGGGGTGCTCCTTCGTCTTCAGTTCGCGCAGGAGCGCGTCGGGTCGCTGTTGTTGTCGTTCGAGCCCATCGCGGCGATCCGCCGCGCCAGTTCTGTGCCGGTGAGGGGCTCCCTGGCCACCACCAGGATGGTGTCGTCGCCGGCGATGGTGCCGACCACGTCGTGCAGTGCCGCCCGGTCCATGGCGCTGGCCAGGTACTGCGCCGCCCCGGGCGGGGTCCGCAGCACGGCGAGGTTCCCGCTGGCGTCCACCGACACCAGCAGCTCCCCCAACAACCGGGCCAGTCTCGACGTCCCCGATCCGCTGGCCCGCATCGGGTGCCCGTCCTCGGGCAGCGCGTAGACCGGAGCCCCGCCCTCGGGACCTCGCAGCTTCACCGCGCCCAGCTCCTCGAGATCCCGTGACAGCGTGGCCTGCGTGACCTCGATGCCGTCCGCCGACAGCATGCTCGCGAGCTCGGACTGGCTCCGGATCGCCGTCCGGGTGATCAGATCGACGATCCGGGCCTGCCGTGCCACCCGGGTCGCCGAGCCGACGGCTCGACCCCCCGTTCGGTGAGCCTCGCTGGTCACGGCTGGTCCAGCAACCACGTCAACAGCGCCTTCTGCGCGTGCAGCCGGTTCTCGGCCTCGTCCCACACCGCGCTGGAGGGACCGTCCATCACCTCGTCGGTGATCTCGTCGCCCCGGTGCGCGGGCAGGCAGTGCAGCACGACCGCACCGGGAGCGGCCCGTTCCACCAGCGCGGCGTTGACCTGGAACGGCCGGAACGGCGCCGCCCGGTCCAACCCGTCGGCCTCCTGCCCCATGGACACCCAGGTATCGGTGACCAGCACATCGGCACCGGTAACCGCGGCGACCGCGTCGTCGAGGATCTCCACCGTCGCGCCGGTCTCGGCGGCGCGGGACTTCACGTCGGCGAGCACGAGCGGATCCGGGGTGAAGCCGCTCGGCGCGCCCAGCCGCACGTTCAACCCGGCCGTCACCCCGCCGAGGAGCAGGGAGTGGGCCATGTTGTTGGCCCCGTCACCCAGGAAGGCCATCGTCAGGCCCCGCAGCCGGCCGTGCCACTCCCGGATCGTCTGCAGATCGGCCAGGACCTGGCACGGGTGGAACTCGTCGGTGAGCGCGTTGACCACCGGAACCGAGGCGGCCTCGGCCATCTCGGCGACCCTGGTCTGCGCCCCGGTGCGCCAGACGATCGCGTCGACGAACCGGGAAAGCACCCGGGCGGTGTCCGCGATGGTCTCGCCCCGGCCGAGCTGGCTCGAGTTGCCGTCGATGATCACGGGCTGCCCACCGAGCTGGGAGATCCCGACCTCGAACGACACCCTCGTGCGGGTGGATGACTTGTCGAAGATCACCGCCACCGGCCGGCCGTTCAGCGGGCGGTGAGCGTACCGGTCGCGCTTGAGTTCGTCGGCCAGGTCGAGCACCGCGAGCTGCTCGGCCGGGGTGAGGTCGTCGTCGCGCAACAGGTGTCTAGGCATCGCCGGACCCGCTTCCCGCGTCGAGGATGCCGGGGAGCGCCGCGAGGAACTCACCGATCTGCTCCCCGCTCACGATGAGCGGTGGCGCCAACCGCAGCCGCCCGGGGACGGCGTTGTTGATCAGGAATCCGGCGTCCCTGGCGGCCCCCGCCACGACCGCGGAGACCGGCTCGGTCAGCCCCACACCGACCAGCAGGCCCGCACCGCTCACGTCCTCGACCAGCGGGTGACCGAGCCGTTCGATACCGGCCGCCAGCTCCTTGCCGACCCGGCCGGAATGTTCCAGGAGCCCGGCCGACGTGATGGTGTCCAGCACCGCCAGAGCGGCCGCGCAGCACACCGGGTTCCCGCCGAACGTGGTCCCGTGGTGGCCGGGCTGGAAGAGCTCGGCGGCCTCCCCGATGCCGATGCACGCACCGATCGGCATTCCTCCGCCGAGTCCCTTGGCCAGCGTGATCACGTCCGGGACGACTCCCGCAGCCTGGTGGGCGAACCAGTGCCCGGTGCGCCCGATACCGGTCTGCACCTCGTCGAGGATGAGGAGCGCACCGTGGCGGCGGGTGATCTCGCGGGCCGCCTGCAGGTAGCCCTCGGGCGGGACGATGACGCCGGCCTCGCCCAGGATCGGCTCCAGCACGACGGCGGCGGTCTCACCGTCCACCGCCGCCTCCAGCGCGGCCACCTCGCCGTAGGGCACGTGCGTGACCTCGGCCGGCAGCGGCTCGAACGGCGTGCGCTTCGGCGGTTGGCCGGTCAGGGCCAGTGCGCCCATGGTCCGGCCGTGGAAGGCGTTGTCGGCGGCCACCAGCCTGGTGCGGCCGGTGCGCCGGGAGAGCTTGAAAGCCGCCTCGACGGCCTCCGTGCCGGAGTTGCAGAACAGCGCCCGCGCGGTGCCCGGCCGGCAACCCAGAAGGTCGATCAACCGCTCGGCGAGCTCGATGGAAGGCTCGGTGAGGTAGAGGTTCGAGGTATGTCCGAGCGTGGACAGCTGCGCGGTGACCGCCTCGACGATCGCCGGGTGGGCGTGGCCGAGGGAGTTCACCGCGATCCCCGCCAGCAGGTCGAGGTAGCGGTTGCCGTCGGCGTCCCAGACCTCGGCGCCGGCTCCCCGGACCAGGGCCAGCGGTGGCGTGCCGTAGTTGTTCATCATCGCGGCCTGCCACCGCGAACTCAGATCGCCGCGGCGCCGGTTCGACTGTTCGTTCGCGGGCTCACTCAGTGCCCATTGTTCGTTCGCGGGCTCACTCAGTGCCCATTGTTCGTTCGCGGGCTCACTCAGTGCCCATTGTTCGTTCGCGGGCTCACTCACGGGATCACCATGGTTCCTACTCCGTCGCTGGTGAAGACCTCCAGCAGCACCGAATGCTCGACGCGGCCGTCGATCACGTGGGCCTGCGGTACGCCGCCCTGGACGGCCCGCAGGCAGGCCTCCATCTTCGGCGCCATTCCGGCGTCGAGTGTCGCCAGCATCGGCGCCAGCTCGGCGGCCGTCAGATCGCTGACCAGTGAGTCCGGATCGGGAAAGTCGCGGTACAGACCCTCGACGTCGGTCAGCACGACGAGCTTCTCCGCGCCGAGCGCCACGGCCAGCGCGGCGGCCGCCGAGTCCGCGTTGATGTTGTAGACGAGGCCGTCGCTGTCCGGGGCGACGCCGGCCACCACGGGGATCCGGCCCGCCGCCACGATGTCGAGCACCGCATCGGGACTGACCTCCACGACCTCGCCGACCAGCCCGATGTCCACCGGCTCGCCGTCCACCGACGCGATCCTCCTCTCCGCGCGGAACAGGCCCGCGTCCTCCCCGGACAGGCCCACCGCGTACGGGCCGTGTGCGTTGATCAGACCCACCAGCTCCCGACCCACCTGTCCCACCAGCACCATCCGCACCACATCGATCGTTTCCGGGGTGGTGACCCGCAGCCCGCCGCGGAACTCCGCCGGCAGTCCCAGACGATTGAGCATCGCGGTGATCTGCGGGCCGCCCCCGTGTACGACGACCGGCCGGATGCCGGCCAGCCGCAGGAACACCATGTCCTGGGCGAACGCCGTCTTCAGCTTGTCGTCGATCATGGCGTTGCCGCCGTACTTGATCACGACGATCTTGTCGTTGAAGCGCTGCAGCCACGGGAGGGCCTCGGCCAGGACCGCCGCCTTCTCCCCCGCGCGTCCGAGACGCTCGCGTGAGGCGCTCACGAGCTGTACGCGCTGTTCTCTTCGACGTAGGCGTGCGACAGGTCGGTGGTGCGGATCGCCCCGGACGCGTCGCCGGCGCCCAGCCCGATCTCGACCAGGATGTCGCGCCCGGACAGGTCCGCCGCCATGCGGTCCCCGTGCGCCTGACCGTCCCGGCAGACCGCGACCCCGTTGAGCACGATCTCCAACCGGTCGGGGTCCATCCGGGCGTCGGCGTTGCCGACCGCCATCGCGATCCGACCCCAGTTCGGGTCGGAGGCGAAGAAGGCGGTCTTGCACAGGTTGTCCCTGGCCACGGCCCGTCCCACCGCGAGCGCCTCGGTCTCGGTGGCCGCTCCGCGAACCGCGATCGTGACGTGCTTGGTGACACCCTCGGCGTCGGCCTGCAGCAGGTCGACCAGGTCCGTGCACACCCTGGTGAGCGCGGCCGACAACTCCTCACCGCCGACCCGCACACCGGAGGCACCCGATGCCAGTACCAGCACGGTGTCGTTCGTCGAGGTACCGCCGTCGATGTCCAGGCGGTCGAACGTCTGCCCGGTCGCCCGGCGGAGCGCGGCGTCCAGGTCGGACCGCTCGACGACGGCGTCGGTCGTGAGCACCACGAGCATGGTCGCCATCGCCGGCGCGATCATCCCCGAGCCCTTGGCGAAGCCCCCGATGCTCCAGCCGGCCTCCGCGCGCAACAGCGCCTGCTTCGGGTGGTTGTCGGTGGTCAGGACGGCCGTGGCCGCGTCGGTCCCGGCCTGCTCGGTGGCGGCCAGCGACTCGAATGCCGCTCCCAGACCGGCGAGCAGGAATTCGCGGGGAAGCTGGGCGCCGATGAGGCCGGTGGAACACACCGCGACCTCGATCGCCCCGCACCCGAGCAGCTCGGCGGCCCGCTCGGCGGTGGCGTGCGTGGTCTGGAAGCCCTGCGGCCCGGTGCACGCGTTCGCACCACCGGAGTTCAGCACGACGGCGCGCAACCGGCCCCCGGACAGGACCTGCCGCGACCACAGCACCGGCGCCGCCTGCACCTTGTTGCGAGTGAACACTCCGGCGGCGTGCTGGTCGGGACCGTCGTTGACCACCAGAGCGAGGTCGGGCTGGCCGGCGGCCTTGATTCCGGCGTCCACCCCGGCGGCCCGGAACCCGGCCGGCGTCGTGACGCTCACGGTGCGACGCCCGTCAGCGGGAGGCCGGTCGTCTCGGGCAGCCCGGTGGCCAGGTTCATGCACTGGACGGCGCCGCCGGCGGTGCCCTTGGTGAGGTTGTCGATGGCGGCGACCACGACCATCCGGCCGGCGTCGACGTCGACCCCGACCTGCAGCGCGACGGTGTTGGCGCCCAGTGTGATCGCGGTGGAGGGCCAGTTGCCCTCGGCGAGGAGGTGGACGAAAGGCTCGTCGGCGTAGGCCTTCGCGTACACCTCGCGCAGTTCGTCGACTCCGGCACTGGTACGCGCGGTGCAGCTGGCGAGGATCCCCCTGGGCATCGGGGCCAGCAGCGGGGTGAAGCTGACGCTCACCGGCGAGCCGGCGGCGACGGACAGGTTCTGGATGAGCTCCGGGGTGTGGCGATGCACTCCGGCCACCCCGTACGCGCTGACCGAGCCCATCACCTCGGAGCCGATCAGGTGCGGCTTGGCGGCCTTGCCCGCGCCGCTGGTACCGCTGACCGCGGTGATCACCACGTCGGTGTCGACCAGGCCCGCGACCAGCGCCGGAGCCAGTGCCAGGCTGGAGACCGTCGGGTAACACCCCGGCACCGCCACCCGCTTGGCACCGACGAGCTTCTCGCGCTGGCCGGGCAGCTCCGGCAGGCCGTAGGGCCAGTGACCGGCATACTCGCCGCCGTACCACCGATCCCACGCCGCCTGGTCGGAGAGCCGGTGGTCCGCCCCGCAGTCGATCACCACGGTGTCCTCGCCGAGCTGGGCGGCGAGGGCGGCGGAGTGGCCGTGCGGCAGGGCCAGGAACACCACGTCGTGCCGGGCGAGCACGTCCGGGTCGGTCTCGACCAGCATCCGGTCGGCCAGCGGCAGCAGGTGCGGCTGATGCTCGCCCAGCCGGCTCCCGGCGTTGCCGCCCGCGGTCAACGCACCGATCTCGACATCCGGGTGGCCCAGGAGGAGCCGGAGAAGCTCCCCTCCGGCGTACCCGCTGGCTCCCGCGACAGCTATCCGTAGCACCCGCATGACTATTCACGATAGCGCGAACTTATGCAAGGCGATCCGGATCACCGGCCTCGTCACGCCCGGACGGAGGCCCCGAATCTCTCAGCCGCCAGTGCCACCGCGGAGTCACGGGCGGCGGTGGCCTCCTCGAGGGTCAGCGTCCGGTCGGGCGCGCGGAGCCGCATGCTGAACGCCAGCGACCGCTTGCCCTCGCCGACCTGCTGGCCGGTGTAGACGTCGAACAGCCGCAGCTCCTCCAGCAGCTCGCCCGCCCCCTCCCGCAGGGCGGCGGTCACCTCGGCCGCCGGGTGCGCGTCGTCGACGACCAGCGCCACGTCCAGCAGCACCGGCGGGAAGGGTGAGACGACCGGAGCCGGTCGCCGCTCGGTCAGCGGGATGAGGTCCAGATCCAGCTCCATCACGCACGTGCGTGCCGGGAGGCCGAGCGCCTCGACGACCTTCGGATGCAGCTCGCCGGCGTGCCCGATCGGGAACCCGCCGACCCGCAGCTCCGCGCAGCGCCCGGGATGCCAGGGAGCCAGCTCGGAGGCACGGACCTCGAGCTCCACCCCCGCCGCCGCGGCGACCACCCGCGCTGCCTGTACGGCATCGGCCCAGCTCGCCTCGCGACCCGGACCCCACCATCCGGGACGCTCCCAAGCCCCGGCCAGCGCCGCCCCGACGTGCACCGGCTGGGCCGGGA
>Ga0070741_10017523_pt1 | contig 11750 bp, 12 predicted proteins | sample Coa_R1_4_FD_66440 | JGI IMG/M metagenome (GOLD analysis project Ga0070741, IMG submission 66440) | Surface soil microbial communities from Centralia Pennsylvania, which are recovering from an underground coalmine fire - Coalmine... | ecosystem: Environmental > Terrestrial > Soil > Unclassified ...
ACTCTCCCGGATCGCTTGCGCGAGACTGTTGCGCTTCTCGCGGTCGCTGCCGACCACGTCCACGCCGCTCCAGATGGCCGGAGCGACGGCCACGAACGCGTCAGGATCGGTCGTACCCGGGGGCGGAGGCGTGACGAGCCCTTCGTCGGCCATGCGAGGCAGGACGGAGTTCAGCAAGAACCCGCGCACCTCATCGAGGCTCAAACGTCCGGCCTCCTGCTCGGCATCGCGTCCTTCCTGCCGCAGCAGGGCCAGATACTGGTCACGCACCCGCACCGCGAGCTCGTTGAGCCGCACACGGCCCTGAGAGTCCGCGGCCTCAATGAGCGAGGCCAGGACACCGGCCGTCGTGCGATCGGCCTTGGCGAGGGCGAAGAGACGGTCAGGAAGCGTCACGGGCGTCCGCCCCCGAGTCCTGGCCGTCCCCGTCCACGGCGCGAGGCGTTGGTCGAGTCGCGCTTCGCCTTCGCGGAGTCCTCCACGATCGGTTCGAGCATGACACCGGAGACGCTGTCGCTCACCGTCACGTCCTTCACCTCTCGGGTCGCCAGCTGGATCGTGATGTCGCGGCCGCGCACGTAGTTGAGCGCCGGCACCTTGGCGCGCTTGTCCTTGGGTGGCAGCTGATACAGTGACTGGGCGTGACCCAACGAGACCACGGTCTTCACGTCGGGTTGTTTATTCGTGTCGGCTGGATCGCGTTTCGTGGTGCTGTCGAAATAGGCGATGATGGTGTCGCCCTTCATCCAGTCTTTGTCCTTGCTCTTGATTTTGATCGTGTCGGGGATGCTTTGAGCAAAAGCTTTGCCGACCGAGCGCACTTGGCGCAGAACTTGACCTGGGAGCATCGCGTCGATGGAATCGGCGAGGATGTCACGCTCCGTGGTCGTCGCCCGCGCGCGCGACGGACCCCACGCGTAGGCGCGTTCGAGCTGCTTGTTGTTCACGCGCAGGTCGATCGTGTCGGACCAGAGATGCAGATCCTGGCTCACGACATCGCCCCTCGCGTACGCCTTGACCCGCTGCAGCTGCCGCAGGTGCGAGTAGAGGTCGATGACGTTCCCGTGAAGGACGAACTTCCGCCCTTCCTTGCCGTTGATCACGGGCTGCTTCGTGAAGCCCATGAGCCGCATGAACTCGGTCCCTTGATCCAGGTACGCCGAGTCGCCATGGGCATCGAGGTCGTGACGGTCGATGTCGACGCGGCCCGAGGCGAAGATCAAGCTGTCGTTCTGCGACACGATCGTGTTGGCATCGACGCCGACCGGTGGCTCGGCGCGACCGAGCGAGTCGCGCTGCACGAGATCGAGGTGCGGCCGGCCGGTGGCGGTCATCTGGGCCTGGGCCCGTACGCCGGGCATCGCGCGCAGATAATCCGCGTGCGGACCGTGCATCACGGATCCGCTCGGCGTTCTCGCGACCACGTTCCCGTCCGCGATGAGACGCGCGTCGGCCTGATAATACCAGGCCCGGTCAGCGTCCATCTTCGCGCGCGGCTCCGTGTAATGCACATGGCCGATGGCGTACATCACGCCCTGCTCCTCGTACGACTCGGCGCTGTCGGAGATGAGCGTGAGGTTCTGCGACGGACAGTGCGCGATGACGCCGTTCCCGAGGAACGTGTTGTACTTGCCGCTCGGCAGCTTGACGGCCGTGCCGCGCGTCGAGTCCGTGTTCTGGAATACGAGACGGCACGGGCCGGACGGCTGTGCGCCGACGGCACCGGCAAACATACAAAACGCCAGGAGCCACCTCATGCTGGGGGTGCCGGCTTCTTTTGGGCGCTGTCCACATGCCGCGTCGTATCGGCCGGCGCCGGCGGCGGTGGCGGCGGCGGTGGCGGTGCCGTCGGGAGCGATTGGCCCTGTGACGGCGTGACGACCTGAGTCCCGGCCGCGGGCTTATCGACTGGCTGATTGGTGGGCTGGTTCGACGGCAGCACCACCTGGCCGCCAAGACCGCTGCAAGCCTTCAGGCAGTGGATGTTGTTCATGTTGGGATCAGACGTAAACCCGATCCCAGTGAGGCGCCGCGACGAGTCCGTCGTGACGAACGAGGAGTCGCTCGAGATCTCGTTGCGCGTCTGATTGAACCGCAGCACGGGCGTCGTGAGATGGCGCCCGTCGACGGTGTTCACGACGACGTTGCCCCGCGCCTCCATGTTGCCCGTGCGGTTGTTGTACGTGCCCTCTTTCGAGGTCAACACCGCGTTCTTCGCCCCGACGTCGGTGAAGAACGTGACCTGAACGTGCCCGCGCATCTCGATGCGCGTGTTATCGTCGAAGAAGTACGCCGTATCAGCGTAGAGATCGGACTTGCTCACCCCGCCGTCCGTCATCTTCGACCGGGCGCCAAAGACAACCTGGTCGGCCGAGTCGGCCAACGGGTTGTGCGGGGCGCTCGGGCTATGCGGTCCGCGGCCGCAGGCAACGAGCGCGAGGACGAGCGTGAGTCGACGGACAGCGTTCACGGCGCTCACCCGCACCCCGCTCGCATCAGATCATGCAGATGCACGACGCCGACGACGCGTTCGGTGTCGTCGAGCACCGGCATCGCCACGATGCTGTGCTGTTGCATGCGGTGAACGACGGCGCTTCCGAGCTCGGTCGCATGGGCCAGGCGCGGCGACGGAGTCATCACGTCACGGACCGGCGTCGCCAGCGGGTTGGCCGAGCGCTCCATGAGGCGCGTGAAGTCGCCGGTGGTGACGACGCCGAGGACGTGGCAGGTTTCGTCGGTCACGACTACGATACCCCGGCGCTCGGCGAGAAGTACCATCGCTTCGCGTATCAATGCGCCCGGGGCGAGTAGCGGGAGCGCGTCCCGTTCCATCACGTCGTTCACCCGGGTGAGGAGACGGCGGCCGAGAGCTCCGCCCGGGTGCAGCCGCGCAAAATCCTCGGCGCTGAATCCCCGCTCTTCGAGGAGCGCGACCGCCAGCGCATCGCCGAGCGCCAGCGCGACCGTGGTGCTCGCCGTCGGGGCCAGGTCGTGTGGGCAGGCCTCTTCGTCTACGGCTGCGTCTAGGATCACATCGGAATGACGTCCGATCGTCGAGTCAGCCACACCGGTAATGGCGATCGTCTTCACTCCAAATCGCTTCAAGTGGTCGAGCAGCTCCACCAGCTCGGCCGACTCGCCGCTTTTGGATATCAGGATCGCGACATCATCTTCACTCACGAGCCCCAAGTCGCCATGCAACCCGTCCACTGGGTGAAGAAACGCCGCCGCCGTCCCCGTGGACGTCAGTGTCGACGCGATCTTCGCGCCGATGTGCCCTGATTTGCCCACGCCGGTCACTAGAACACGGCCGCGGCTTTCCAGGATCATCGTGACGGCTTTCGCGAATTCATCCCCGAGCCGCGCCTCAGCCCCCGCCAACGCCTCACGTTCAGCGCGCAATACTCTGAGACCGCGATCGATGATGGTCATCCTAAGACGACCTCACTCGCGTCCGCGTGCGACTTGTCGGAGACGTAGCGTTCGAGCACCGAGCTCCACTCGCCGCGAGCCGTCAGCAGTAATTCAGCGAACTCGCGCACCGCGCCGAACCCACCAGGCCGCGTGAGGTGAACCTTCGCCACCTCACGAATCTCGGCGACGGCGTTCCCGACAGCGACCGGCAGCCCGACGACACGCAAGATGCCGAGATCAGGAATGTCGTCCCCGACAAACGCCGTCTCGGCCAACGTGACGCCCTCGCGGGCGAGCAACCGTTTCAGAGCGGGAAGCTTGCGAGCCTGATCATCCTGCGCGACGCCATCGAGCCGCAGCTCGGCCGCCCGCAAACGGACGCTCTCCGAGATGCGACCGGTGACGACCATGACGCGCAGGCCAGCCTCGCGCAGGCAGTAGATGCCGAAACCGTCCTGGATGTCGTACCGCTTGAACTCATGCGCGGAGCCGCCAACGTCGCCGAGGTAGATGCCACCGTCAGTCAGCACCCCGTCGACGTCGAGGCCGACGATTTTGATGCGCCGCGCCAACGCGGGATCAATTACTGGCGGCATCGTCCCCAGATATCGATCGCGCGATCAATCAGCGCATCAAGCTCGGCGAGCGGCAGCATGTTCGGCCCATCGCTCGGCGCCTTATCCGGATCAGGATGCGTTTCGAGGAACAGACCATCCGCGCCGGCGGCAACAGCCGCCAAGACGAGATCCGGGATGGCATCTCGCGTGCCGCCACTCGACCCCTCGGCCCCTTTCCCCGGCTGCTGCACACTGTGCGTCCCGTCGAAGATGACCGGCGCGTCACATGCGGCTCGCAGACGATGGAAATTGCGCATATCGACGACGAGGTCGCCGTAGCCAAAGAACGTTCCGCGCTCGGTGACCGCCACTTCAGAGGGCCCGGCGCACCGAACTTTCTCGACCGCGCCTTTCATCCCCTCGGGATGCATCCACTGGCCCTTCTTGATGTTGACCGGCAATCCCGTGGCACCCGCCGCAATCAGCAAATCCGTCTGGCGGCACAAGAACGCGGGAATCTGCAGGACATCGACGATGTCGGAGACCGCCTCGCATTGCTCCGGCTCATGCACATCGGTCAGCACCCGAAGCCCGGATTCTTTCCGCACGCGTTCCAGCGCCGCGAGGCCCAAGTGCATGCCCGGCCCACGGGCCGCACTCGCGTTCGACCGGTTCGCCTTATCAAAGCTCGCCTTGTAGATGATCCCCCCCGGCACCCGCGGCGCCAGCTTCGCGAGATGCTCGGCCACTTGGAGGTTGAGCGCATCATCCTCCAACACGCACGGCCCGGCGATCAAAAAGAACGCCTTCGGCGGAAACGCGCTCGGCACGGCGACTCAGTCCGCCGCGACGTCGAGTCGCACGCCTTGAGGACGCCGCGAGGCCGCGCGCGCGACCGCCGCCGCGATGAAGCCCGAGAACAACGGATGCGGACGCGTCGGACGCGAGCGAAGCTCGGGGTGGAACTGGCAGCCGACAAACCACGGATGATTCGGCAGCTCGATCATCTCGACGAGCGACCCGTCCGGCGACAGCCCGGACAGCCGCAGGCCGTGCTCGACGAGCGCGTCGCGATATGTGTTCGACACCTCGTAGCGATGCCGATGCCGCTCCCGCACCTCGGCCACGCCATACATCTCCGCCGCCTTCGATCCTTTCGCGAGCCGGCAGACGTAGGCACCAAGTCGCATCGTGCCGCCCATGTCGGTCACGTGCTGCTGCTCTTCCATGAGCGAGATGACCGCGTTCGAGCACTCCGGCGCGAACTCGCTGGAATTGGAATCCGACAACCCGACCACATTCCGCGCGAACTCCACGATCGCGACCTGCATACCGAGGCAGATGCCGAAGAACGGCAGCCCGATCTCCCGCGCGCCGCGGATGGCCTCGATCATCCCTTCGATGCCACGCACGCCGAACCCGCCCGGCACGAGCAGCCCATCGTAGTTGCTCAGGATGTCCCGGGCGACGCTCTGGTTGGTGAACGTGTCGCTGCCGACCCATGAGACATCGACGCCGACATCGTTCGCTATTCCACCGTGAATCAACGATTCCGACACGCTCTTATAGCTGTCGGCGAGCTCGGTGTACTTGCCGACGACGGCGATACGCACGCGAGAGCTGGGATTCACGATGCGCTGCACCATGGCCTTCCAGCTGGCCAGATCTGGCTCGGGCCGTTCGAGACTCAGCTTGCTCGCGATGCGCTCGTCCATGCCCTGTTCATGGAACAGCAGAGGAATCTGATAGATCGTCGGCACGTCACGACTCTCGATGACCGCGCCGAATTCGACGTTACAGAAGAGCGCGATCTTGCGCTTCGTGTCCTCCGAGAGCGGCCGTTCGCTACGGCAAATCAGCACGTCCGGCTGAATTCCTATCTCCATCAGCTCCCGCACCGAGTGCTGCGTGGGCTTCGTCTTGACCTCTCCCGCCGCGGCGATGTACGGGACCAGCGTGAGATGGATGAACAGCGTGTTGTCGCGGCCGATCTCCTGACGGAATTGCCGAATGGCCTCCAAGAACGGCTGCGATTCGATGTCGCCGACCGTGCCGCCGATTTCGACAATGACGACATCGTTCTCGGGCGCGATCCGCTTCATCGCCGCCTTGATCTCGTCCGTGATGTGCGGAATGACTTGAACCGTGGAGCCCAGGAATTCGCCCCGACGCTCTTTGGTGATGACATTCAGGTAGATCCGACCGGTCGTCACGTTATTGGCTTGCGACAACGAGCGGTCGATAAAGCGCTCATAGTGACCGAGATCGAGGTCCGTCTCGGCGCCATCATCGGTGACGAACACTTCACCGTGCTGGAACGGCGACATCGTCCCCGGGTCGACGTTCAAGTATGGATCGAACTTCAACATGGTCACGCGCAGCCCGCGCTCGACGAGCAAGCGGCCGAGCGAGGCGGCGGCGATCCCCTTCCCGAGGGAAGAGACGACGCCACCGGTGACGAAGATGAACCGGGTGGGCTCAGTGGTCGGTTCAGTGGCCATGCTCTCGCCGCCCTCCATGCAAGGTGAGAATCCCTTCCGCTTTCTTGAGGTCGTCCTCGGTGTCGATCCCGCCGGCCGGGGGGACCTCCGACACCACAGCGACGCCTATCGTCTCGCCCGCGGCTAACGCGCGGAGCTGCTCCAAGCGCTCGACCAGCTCCAGCGGATGCGGTGGCCGAGCCACCCATGCCGCGAGCGCGGCGCGCGTGTACGTGTAGAGACCCAGATGCTGGCGGATGAGACCCTCGCGCATGGGCTCGTCGGCCTTGTCGCGCAGCCACGGAATCGGCGCGCGGGAGAAGTAGAGGGCCCGCCCCGCATCATCGATCACGACTTTCACGATGCTCGGATCCTGCAGGATCGCGTGCGTCGCGGGGACGGCCGCCGTGCCGAGTTGGAACGCGCCGCCCGCAACCTGTGCAACAGCGCCACGCACGGCATCGATGCCAATGAACGGCTCGTCGCCCTGCACGTTCATGATCAGATCGTACGTGGCATACTCGGGCCGCGCCGCGACCTCGGCCACGCGATCCGTCCCCGACTGATGCGACGGACTGGTCAGCACACACTCCGCGCCCGCGGCGCGGACGACCGTTGCGACCTCCTCGCTCTCGGTCGCGACCACGACGCGGTCCGCCACTTCCATCTCGGCCACACGGGACCAAACGCGGACGACGAGCGGGGTACCGGCGAGGAGGCGAAGCGGCTTTCGCGGGAGGCGAACCGCCGCGAGGCGGGCGGGGATCACCGCCAGAGTTCTCATGCGCGGAGGCCGGAGCCGGCGCGCGCGGCTGCAAATTTCACGCCACTCAAGTTACTTGGGCGACGTACGGAAATCAAACCGAGGCGCCGACAGGCGACGAGCTGTTGGGACACCCGGCGCCTAGGCGCCGGGTGATCCAAAAACGGGCGCGCGATACGCGACGAGCGTGGTCCCGGCGATGTGGGCCAGCGGCAAGTCAGCGGCGAGCTCGTTGAGCGCGCGGTAGCATCCGCGTGCGCCGGCGCCGCCGACGTAGTCGTGCCAGAGCACGAGGCCGCCCGGCCGTAACATGCGCAAGGCCTTGGCCGAGTCGCTCACCGTGTACGAATAGGCGTGCGACCCATCCACGAATATCAGGTCGCACCGGCCGGCGTACGGCGTCTCATCGAAGGCCTTGCTGTCGCCGTACAGCTGCACGATGTGCGACTCGACGTCGGTCCCGGAGTAGACGTACGTCTGACTCGTCGACTCGTGTCGCGCGAGCCGCTCGTCGTCCGGATCGTCGTCACGCGATGCCGTGTAGGTCGCGCCGCCGTCGGGCGGCAACGTCAGGGTGTACACGCACGCGTTGCTCGGTGCGTTGCGCGCCCACAGATAGGCCGTGCGTCCCGTGGCTGTGCCGAACTCGAACATCGTCGTGGACCGGCGCGCCAGCGCGGCCAGGATCCAGGCCTCGTAGTTGGAGGTCGCACCGAGTTGGGAGCCGACGCGGCTCGTGAACACCACCTCCGTGTCCGGGCCGTAGCCTTTGATGGCGTCCGGCACGAAAATCGGATCCAGGTCCGCGAGCGGCACCCGGCGGATGCGCCACGGCCGGCCGAACCCTTCCGCCCGGCGCTTCGCGACCGCCTTGAGCCATTTCCGGGTCGTGATGACCAATGCGGCCGACAGCGCGACGATGATCGCGAGCGGCAGCACTAAAAGAGCGGCGTCGCCGGCAGGACCGCCCCGACCGCAAAGTCGTGTTTGCCAGTCGCGGGGTCGACCAAGAACACGAACTGGAAGATGCCGATGATCGCCTGCGGACCGATGTTGTTCGTGAACTGACCCAAGTGACGCACGCCGGCCGTGCCCGTCGCGTAATACGCGCCGACTTGCGGCGGGCCGAAGAGTGGGATCGTGAAGATGTGGACCGGGATCAGATAGCTTGCGGAAAGCCACACCAGGTCATCGCCGCCCTTCTGCAACATGAAGAGTGTCGGGATGGTCGGCGCACCGCCCAGGTAGCCGAATCGCTGCGCCGGCGCCGCGTGCCCCGCCGTCACGATATCGTGGGTGATGAACTCGAACGTGTGGTCGGCGATCGCCGGAATCTTGAGGTCCGCATCGAGCGTGCTCTGGACCCAGGTGCCGGACACCGGCGACGTGAAGGGCACCTCGAGACCGAAGCTGCCCGTCGCCGACGGGCCCCCGGCCTCGCCGCTCCACTGGCCCTTGAAGCCCGCGAGCGTCGAGATGATGCGGCCCCGCGTGATGGGCGGATTGACACGCCTGATACCCGACGTATCCAGCGGATTGATCAAGCTCCACGCATAGTGCCGCGAGTGGAGATCGGGTCCGACGGACCTATCGAATTCGTCGTTGACCCCGATAAACGGCACGATGTTGGTCGACTTCGCGTCGCCGTACGTGTGCGTCGCGGTGAGCGACACATGGTCCGACCGATAGTAGTTGCGCGCGTCGGAGCCCGTCCCGAACGTCGCCGTCGAGTTGAAGTAATTCGGCCGGCTCCACGCGTCGTTCGTCACGGTCGATCGTTCGCCGAGGAGTGTGAGGAATCGCCAGTTGATGTTGAGCGACGGATCAAAGTGACCGAGGTTCGATCGGTAGGTGACGAGCGGCGCGATATGGAGGTGCAGGCTGTCGAAGTTGAGCGAAGGCCCGTATCCCACGGAGAGGCCATCGCTGCGATCGTAGCTCGGGACGCGGAGGCCGTAGAAAATGCCCGGGAACCGAATCGCGAACGGCGGCGCGATGCCGCGCGGCCAGTACTCGAGGGCGACCGTTGGGCCATCCGCCGTGAGCTTGAGCTTCTCGCACGGCTCGATCACGACGCCATAGCGCACCGACGCCTGGGCCGACGCGTAGACGCCGCCGCAGATCGCGATCGCGTGGCCGTCGATGTGCGAGCCCGGGTGCAGGAAGAGATCGCCGCCGATCACCATCACATCGCCGTGGACCGTGTCTTCGACGATCGCGCCGTGAGCGACAAGAACGATCGACCTCGGGATATTCGCGCCCTTCGACAGCGTCAGCTTCGTCGTGTCCCGTGCGCACAGCATGTCGTGGGGCTGCGCGAGGACGGCGCGAACGACCGGACCGCTCACCGCGCCGTGCGAGTCGACCAGGCGGGCGCTGAGACAGCTCGGTTGGTCTGGCTGCTGGGCATGAACCGAACCGGCACTGGCCAGCAGCGCGAGCGCGAGGATGGAACGTCTCACGCGGCGAGCTTCAAAAAGTTAGCCAGAATCTGTCGGCCGCTGGTGGTCAGTATGGACTCGGGATGGAACTGCACGCCCCAGACGGGAAATGTGCGATGCCGAACCGCGTGGATCTCGTCCGGGTCGTCCGTTGCCCGCGCAATAACTTGGAGCTCGCCTGGCAGCGACGTAGGATCAATAACGAGCGAGTGATAGCGCATCACGTTCAATGGGGTCGGCACATCCGCGAAAAGACCCTGTCCGTCATGCGTGACTTCGGATCGCTTGCCATGCATCACGCGCTTCGCTCGCACGACCCGGCCCCCATACGCTTCTCCTATGGCTTGATGACCAAGACAGACACCGAGAATAGGTATCTCCCCTCCCCAGCGGCAAATGAGTGGGATACAGATCCCGGCTTCCACGGGCGTCTTGGGTCCAGGTGAGAGGACGATCGCGGAAGGACGGATGTGACCGACGTCGTCGACCGTGATCGCGTCGTTCCGGTGCACGAGCGGTCGTTCACCGAGCTCGCCGAGATACTGGACCAGGTTGTACGTGAACGAGTCGTAGTTGTCTAAAACGAGGATCACGGTCGGGGATGGTATTGGCGGTGTACCTTGCGAAGGTACTCGCGGTCGACGTGAGTATAAATCTGCGTGGTCGAAATATCGGCGTGACCTAGCATCTCCTGTACCGCGCGGAGGTCGGCGCCCCCTTCCAGCAGGTGGGTGGCGAACGAATGCCGCAGCGTATGCGGCGATACCGGACGCGTAATCCCAGCCTTCTCGACGTACTTCTTGAGGATCTTCCAGGCGCCCATGCGGGTGAGCGGCTGCCCGCGGGCGTTCAGGAAGAGCTTGCCTTGACTCTCGCCACGGTCGAGCTTCGGCCGAAGCTCCCGTAAGTACACCGCCACCGCGCCGACGGCCGTGCGACCGACCGGCACGAGGCGCTCCTTGGATCCCTTGCCGAAGACCCGCACGATCCCGTCCGACAGAAGCACGTCCTTCACCTGGATCGACAGCCACTCCGAGACCCGGAGACCGGCTCCATAGGCGAGCTCGAACAACGCCCGGTCCCGAAACGCCAGCGGCTCACCGATCTCCACGCTCTCGATCAGCCGCTGCGCCTCTTGAGCCGTGAGCACGCCAGGAAGGGTGCGCCATCCTTTGGGCGTTTCCAAGCGCTCGCTCGGGTCCTTCTCGGCGCGTCCTTCGGCCAGAAGAAAGCGATAGTAGGTCCGGATCGCCGAGATGTTGCGGCGAATGGATGCCGGAGCGAGACCCAGGTCCTTCATGTAGTACACGTAGTCCCTGAGGAGCCGAGGGACGACTTTCGCGGGATCGGCCGTGCCTTTGACCACGGCGAACGTCGCGAACCGCGTGATGTCACGGGCGTACGCTTCGTTCGTGAGCGCCGCGGCGCCCTGCTCCAACGTCAAAAAGTCGACGAACTGGTCGACGGCGTACGGGGCCAGACCTTCGGTCACGGGTACTCGGTGATCGTCGCCACGGCGATGCAGGCGAGGCCTTCGCCGCGCCCGATCCATCCCATGCCTTCGTTCGTTTTCCCCTTGAGGCCCACGAACTCGGGCGGAATCTCGAGCACTCTCGCCAGCGCCTCACGCATGGCGTCCCGATACGGGCCGATCTTCGGTCGCTCGGCGATCACGGTCACGTCGACGTTCCGCGGCGCGAATCCGGCCTTGTGGAGGCGCTTCACGGCGGCGAACAGCATCTTCATCGAATCCGCGCCTTTGTTCGCCGGGTCCTTATCCGAGAACATAGCGCCGATATCCCCCAAAGCCGCCGCCCCGAGAATCGCATCGGTGATCGCATGGGCGATCGCGTCACCGTCCGAGTGGCCGGCGAGGTGAACGTCCGACTCGATGTGGAGGCCGCCGAGGACCATCGGGCCGCCCTCGGCGAAACGGTGCGAGTCGTACCCAATCCCGACTCGCGGCTGGCTCACGCGGCAATCAGAGAATAATCCTGACGCCGGCGCGCAGGAGAGAAGCCGGCGTCGCGGATCAGGCGATCGAGCTCTTCGACAGTCGTGCGGTACGTAGTGTTCGCCGCCGACACGACGTTCT
>Ga0070741_10017525_pt1 | contig 11749 bp, 11 predicted proteins | sample Coa_R1_4_FD_66440 | JGI IMG/M metagenome (GOLD analysis project Ga0070741, IMG submission 66440) | Surface soil microbial communities from Centralia Pennsylvania, which are recovering from an underground coalmine fire - Coalmine... | ecosystem: Environmental > Terrestrial > Soil > Unclassified ...
GGTGGGAGTCGTTTCCATCCTATCTCGACGTGCTGGTTCCCCGCGCGCTCAGGTTCCTCGAGGAACGGAATTTGAGAATTACTTTCTTCATCGTGGGGCAGGACGCAGCGCTGGATAAGAATCGTGACGCTCTCCGAGCCATTAGCTCGGCTGGGCACGAGGTCGGAAATCATTCCTTTTCGCACGAGCCGTGGTTGCACCTCTATTCGGAGCCGGAAATCGCCGGCGAAATTGCCCGCGCCGAGGAGCAAATTGAGCAGGCAACGGGGCAAAGGCCGCGCGGTTTTCGCGGGCCGGGATTCAGTTGCTCGCATGCAACGCTCCGCGTGCTTCAGCAACGCGGCTACCTCTATGATGCCTCGACCTTTCCAACCTTTCTTGGGCCCCTGGCGCGAGCTTACTACTTCATGGTGAGCAGCCTCAGCCAGGAAGAGTTGCAGCGGCGAAAGGCCCTCTTCGGTGCCTTCCGGGATGGCTTCCGGCCCGTCAAGCCTTACTTCTGGCGGCTGGAATCAGGCCGCCTGCTCGAAATCCCCGTCACCACGATGCCGGCGTTCAAGCTCCCCATTCACGCGAGCTATATTCTCTACGCGAGTACCTTTTCCCGCCATCTCGCGCTCGCCTATTGGAGGGCGACTCTGGGCCTTTGTCGCCTCGCCGACGTCCAGCCCTCGCTTCTGCTTCATCCGCTGGATTTCCTCGGTTCGGATGACACGGCGGACCTCTCCTTCTTTCCTGCCATGGGGATGCCTTCCGGGAAAAAGCTGGAGCTTTTGAGCGAGATCCTGCGGCTCTTCCAAGCCCATTTCGATGTTGTCGCGATGGAGGAGTTTGCGGAAGGTTTGTGGCCCCTGTCAGACCTGCCCGTTGTGGAACCAGAGTTCAGAGTCCAAGCGGAATCTAACATCCACCACCACTCTGAGGGCGCCCTCTAAACTGTTGCGAATCGGGGTCGGCCCGACTTCGGCGGACCTGGACTTTTGCAAAGATATTATAAGACCTTTGTGACCAACAGGTTACAAGTAGCGTAGTTGCTGTTTGGAATTGCGATTGACGGCTTCGAGCGGGAAGTTTGACCCTTCTCCGATGAATTCCTCACACCCCGAAGTTTAATCTTGACACTTTGGTATAGATTCAGTAGAGTCATTGGTGAAAGGAATCCCCATGTGCCTTTCGGCGACCGTCGGTGAATTTGGGAGCGGGGGATTCGAGGTTCAGCGCGAGCGACAAGAGAGGTACCCGCACAATGCCTACGTCAGTTGACACCATTGAGACACTGGCTAACCGGGAATATAAGTACGGGTTCGTCACCGAAATCGAGCAAGAGACCGTTCCACCCGGATTAAATGAGGACATCATTCGGCTCATCTCCGCCAAGAAAGGCGAACCCGAATGGCTCCTGGAATGGCGTCTGAAGGCTTATCGCCATTGGCTTACGATGAAAGAGCCTACATGGGCGAACGTCAAGTACGGGCCCATCGACTATCAGAGCATTCGTTATTTTGCGGCGCCCAAGAAGGCCGGCGCCAAGCCGAAGAGTCTGGAAGAAGTTGACCCCAAGCTCCTCGAGACCTATGACAAGCTGGGGATTCCGCTGCGGGAACGGGAACGGCTGGCCGGTGTGGCCGTTGACGCGGTGTTTGACAGCGTTTCCGTGGCGACAACCTTCAAGGAAACCCTGGCCGAGAAGGGAATCATCTTTTGTTCCTTCTCCGAGGCCGTGCAGGAGCACCCGGAGCTGGTGAAGAAATACCTGGGCTCGGTGGTGCCTTACAGCGACAACTTCTTTGCGACCCTCAACTCGGCCGTCTTCAGCGACGGCTCCTTCTGCTACGTGCCCAAAGGCGTGCGCTGCCCGATGGAACTCTCGACTTACTTCCGCATCAACGCGAAGGAGACTGGCCAGTTCGAACGCACGCTGATCATTGCCGACGAAGGTGCCTACGTGAGCTACCTCGAAGGCTGTACGGCGCCGATTCGTGATGAGAACCAGTTGCACGCTGCGGTGGTTGAGCTGGTCGCTCACGATGACGCCCAGATCAAGTACTCCACGGTCCAGAACTGGTATCCGGGCGACAAGGAAGGCAGAGGCGGCATTTATAACTTTGTGACCAAGCGGGGGAAGTGCCTGGGCGTGAATTCGAAGATCTCCTGGACGCAGGTCGAAACCGGCTCCGCGATTACCTGGAAATACCCAAGTTGCATCCTTCAGGGAGACAACTCGGTGGGCGAATTCTATTCTGTGGCGCTCACCAACAACTACCAGCAGGCGGACACCGGCACCAAGATGATTCACATCGGGAAGAACACCAAAAGCACGATTGTCTCCAAGGGCATCTCCGCCGGGCACGGTCAGAACAGTTACCGCGGGATGGTCAAGATCCTGAAAGGCGCCACGGGAGCCAGGAACTATTCGCAATGCGATTCCCTTCTGCTCGGCGACAAGTGTGGGGCACACACCTTCCCATACCTTGAAGTCAAGAACTCGACGGCGCAGGTGGAACATGAAGCCTCCACCTCGAAGATCGGCGAAGACCAGATCTTTTACTGCCGCCAGCGCGGCCTATCGGCCGAGGACGCGGTTTCCATGATCGTGAACGGCTTCTGCAAGCAGGTGTTCCGGGAACTGCCGATGGAATTTGCCGTGGAGGCCCAGAAGCTCTTGAGCGTGAGCCTGGAAGGAAGTGTGGGTTAGCCTTCGGGAGTTGAGCCCACCGGGGGAGGGTGTCGTGGTAGATTCACCGCAAAGCATGATCGACCAATTCCGGGATTGGTACGACTACGAAAAAGACAGCCACCGGAAGGTGATTGCGGCGTTACGGGCCGTGCCCGCGGAGTCTCAGGCGAAGGAGGGCTTCCAAAGAGCGGTGGACCTTCTCTCGCACATCGTCGGGGCTCGAACCATGTGGCTCTACCGGCTGGGCGTGATCTCCGAGGCTCCTCAGAAACCCTTCCCGCAAGGACTCTCCCTGGACATAGTTGAGAAACAACTGGAGGAGATTGAGAACCGGTGGACCGAGTACTTGTCGAGCCTGGAAGACTCAGATCTGGCGCGCACCTTCGAGTATGGGAGTATGGAGGGCCCGCGTTTTCGCAACCGGGTTGACGAAGTGCTGACCCAACTCTTCGGCCATTCATCCTATCACCGGGGCCAAATTGCTTACCTGGTACGCTCGCTCGGAGCGCAGCCGGCGGCGACAGATTTCATTCTCTGGGCGCGGCAGCCCGTCCAGCAGAGACAGGCGGGCGCCTGATGCCGGCCGGCGGCGTCCTGCGGACAAAGACCCCTGAATTGAGAGAGGCGGAATAACGAATGCTCGAAATCAAGAACCTGCACGCTCGAGTTGGAAACAAGGAAATCCTCCACGGCATCGACCTCAAGGTGAACAAGGGTGAGGTGCACGCCATCATGGGGCCGAACGGATCGGGCAAGAGCACGCTGGCTCAGGTGCTCGCAGGGCGCGATGTTTACGCGGTCACCGAAGGCGAGGTCATTTACGAAGGGCAGAACCTCCTCGAGATGTCTCCCGAGGATCGCGCGCGGGCGGGCGTCTTCATGGCCTTTCAGTACCCGGTGGAGATTCCAGGCGTCAGCAACACTTACTTCCTCAAGGCGGCCCTCAACGCCATCCGCAAGCAGCGGGGCGAAGAAGAACTTGACGCCATGGATTTCCTGGCGCTGGTCCGCGAGAAGGTGAAGCTGCTCGAGATGGATGAATCCCTGATGAACCGGCCCGTCAACGAGGGCTTCTCGGGCGGCGAAAAGAAGCGCAACGAGATCTTTCAGATGGCGGTTCTGGAGCCGAAGCTGGCGATCCTGGATGAGACCGATTCCGGCCTCGATATCGACGCCCTGCGCATTGTGGCGAACGGCGTCAACGCGCTGCGCAGCCCCGAGCGCGCCGCAATCGTCGTGACCCACTATCAACGGCTGCTGAATTACATCGTGCCGGATTTCGTGCACGTGCTCTCGGACGGCCGCATCGTCAAATCCGGGGGCAAGGAACTGGCGCTGGAACTCGAACAGAAGGGCTACGCGTGGCTGGAGGAAGCCGTGGCGAGTGCCAGCCGGTAAACAACTTCAGGGGATGCTTCGAAACGATGATTGCTGTCGAACAAAACGAGGCCCGATACCTGGCAATCTACTCTGAGGCCGAGAAGGTGCTCGCAGGAAGCGGGCAAGCCTGGCTGGCGCGGATTCGCCGGGAGGCAATAGAGAGCTTTGGGGAACTGGGCTTTCCCACCACACGGAACGAGGAATGGAAGTACACGAGCGTCGTTCCCATTGCCGGCACTGTATTCGAACCGGCGCGTTACGAGCTCACGCCGCAGGTGGTCGAAGCCATTAAGCGTTCGCCCCTTGCGCATCTCGGCTGCGTCCGGCTGACTTTTGTGAACGGCCACTACTCCGGTGAACTTTCCGATTTGCGCCAGTTGCCCGGCGACCTGAAGGCGCCGAATCTCGCCGCGGCGCTTGAAACCGGTGAGGCGAAGGTTGAAGAACACCTGGCGCGATACGCTGACTACAGGAAGCATCCGTTCGTCGCGCTTAATACTGCCTTGATGCAGGACGGGGCTTCCCTCGTGATCCCCAGAGGCAAAGTCCTTGAGCGCCCCATCTGTTTTCTTTATGTCTCTAGAGCGGGGAGTCGGCCCGCGATCTCCCATCCTCGGAACCTTGTGCTGGTCGGACGTGAGAGCCAGGTTTCAATCATTGAAATTCATCTAGGCCTTGAGGACGGTACCTATTTCACGAACGCCGTCACGGAAGTGGTGGCGGAAGAAGGGGCCATCGTCGAGTACCACAAGATCCAGCAAGAGGGCCCGCGGGCTTTTCACATCGGGACGCTGGCATTTCAGCAGGACCGCAGCTCGAGCATTTCAGCGCATACGGTGTCGCTCGGGGCAGCGCTTGATCGCGAAGATACTGTGGCGGTGCTGGCCGGCGAGGGAGCCGAGTGTCATTTGAACGGCCTGTATGTCCTTTCCGGCGAACAGCACGCGGACCATCACACGGTAATCGACCATGCACACCCCCATTGCAGCAGCCGTGAACTTTACAAGGGTGTACTCGACGGGAGGTCGCGAGGGGTTTTCAACGGAAAAATCATCGTACGCAAGGGCGCCCAGAAGACAGACTCCAAACAGACGAACAAGAATCTGCTGCTCTCCGAAGATGCGACGGTTGATACCAAGCCTCAGCTTGAGATCTATGCGGACGATGTTAAGTGCACGCACGGAGCCACCATCGGCCAGATCGATCCGGAGGCGATTTTCTACCTCCGTTCCCGCGGCATCGGGAAAAACGAGGCGCGCAACCTGCTGACGTACGCCTTCGCGAATGACGTCATTGGAAAGATCAGGTACGAACCGCTGCGGACCCGGCTCGGGGACGCGCTGTTTGCCCAGTTAGCGCAGGGGCAGGAAACTGAAGGGAAGTGATGGCAACGACTCAACTGGCAGCGACCACAACTTCACAGGGGATCTTCCAAACCCAATTCGATCCTTATAAAGTGCGCGAGGATTTCCCCATCCTGAAACAGAAGGTGCACGGAAAGCCGCTCGTGTACCTGGACAATGCGGCGACCGCACAGAAGCCCAACGTCGTGGTGAAGGCGATGCGCCGGTTCTACACGCGAGACTGCTCGAACATTCATCGAGGCGTCCACACGCTCAGCGAGCGCTCCACGAAAGCCTACGAGGACGTGCGCGTCAAGGTGCAGCGCTTCCTCAACGCTGCCGACCCGCGGGAGATTATTTTCACGCGCGGCACCACAGAGTCGATCAATCTGGTGGCGACCTCGTTGGGCAGGAAATACATTCAGAAGGGCGACGAAATCATCATCAGCGGCATGGAGCACCACTCGAATATCGTCCCCTGGCAACTGCTTTGTGAGGATAAGGGCGCGGTTCTGCGAGTAATCCCCATCAACGACGCCGGGGAGATCATCTTCGAGGAATACGAAAAGCTGCTCAACCCCAGGACCCGGCTGGTCTCGATTGTGCACGTGTCAAACGTGCTGGGCACCATCAACCCCGTGCAACGGATCATCCAGACGGCGCACCGTATGAACGTCCCTGTGCTCCTTGACGGTGCGCAGGCTGCACCTCGCCTCCGCGTGGACGTGCAGGAACTCGATTGCGACTTCTATGCTTTCTCAGGCCACAAGCTCTGCGCACCGACGGGAGTGGGCGTGCTTTATGGAAAGGCAAAACACCTTGAGTCGATGCCTCCATTCATGGGTGGCGGCGATATGATCAGCTCCGTTACTTTCGCCAGGACTCTTTACAACACCATCCCTTACAAGTTTGAGGCCGGCACGCCCAATATCGGCGGGACCATCGGCCTGGGCGCAGCCCTCGACTACCTCAATGAACTGGGACTCGAGAATCTGGCCCGTTACGAAGGCGAGTTGCTCTGTTACACCCTGGGAAAGCTTTCCGAGATTCCCGGAGTTCGGATCCTCGGCAACACACCCCATCGCGCGGGGGCCGTCTCCTTCGTCCTCGACGGCGTGCACCCCCACGATGTGGGGACTATCCTTGACCAGGAGGGAATTGCCGTGCGGACGGGCCATCATTGCGCCCAACCTTTGATGGAGCGCTTCGGCGTGCCGGCCACCGTACGCGCATCCTTGGCCTTTTACAATACCAAAGAGGATATCGACCGGCTGGCAGCGGGGATCAACAAGGTCAAGGAGTTCATGAGCTGATGTCGGACCTGCATGGGCTCTACCAGGAGGTCATTCTCGACCACAATAAGCGGCCGCGCAACTTCGGTAAGCTGGAGGGCGCTGACCGTCAAGCCGATGGTTATAACCCTCTGTGTGGAGACAAGGTCACCATCTTCATCAAAATGGACGGAGAGCGCATCAGCGACATCCGATTTGTTGGGTCAGGATGCGCTATATCCACGGCGTCGGCTTCGCTCCTGACCGAATCGCTGAAGGGAAAGACGCGGGCCGAAGCGGAGGAAATGTTCGAAAGGTTCCACAATTTGGTGATGGGTAAGGGCACAAAAGGCATCCGGAATGCGCTGCTGGGAAAGCTCGCCGTATTCTCCGGCGTCAGCGAATTCCCGGCGCGCGTGAAGTGCGCCACCCTCGCCTGGCACACCTTCAAAAGTGCCCTGGAGGGATCCGCTCAGACCGCGACGACGGAGTGAGCATCTCCTATGGTAGAAGATCAAGCGCTGGGAACGATGGAACGGATTGCGATCCAGGACAAGATCGTGGATGCGCTGCGGACCTGTTACGACCCCGAGATTCCGGTCAACATCTACGATCTCGGCCTCATTTACGAGATCAAAGTCGAGCCTACGGCTGAAGTGTATATCAAGATGACCCTCACCGCCCCGGGTTGCCCGGCGGCGCTGACATTGCCAGGGGAAGTGGAAGACAAGGCGAGTCTTGTGCCTGGCGTCAAGAGCGTGAAGGTGGACGTCGTTTGGGATCCGCCTTGGGACCCAAGCCGGATGAGCGAGGCAGCCAGGCTTCAGTTAGGCATGTTCTAAGAGTTTGTTATGAAATTGAGCGCACAGGAGGAATATGGCCTTCGTTGCCTGCTGCGTATGGCGCGCAGTGGCGAGGGAGTCAGCCTGACGATTCCCGAGATCAGTCATGCGGAAGGGATCTCGAGCCATTATGTGGCGAAGCTGATGCGCGTCCTGCGCAAAGGGGGCTTGGTGACCAGCGCTCGCGGCCAGGCCGGCGGTTATACCCTCGCGCGCCCCGCCGACCAAATTCTGGTCGGGGAAGCGTTGGCCACCCTGGGAGGGCGTCTTTACGAACCGACCTTTTGTAACATTCACACCGGCTTAACCAAGGTCTGCACGAATTCGATCGATTGCTCCGTTCGCTCGCTATGGAGCGCACTGCAACAGGCGGTGGACCAGGTCCTGGGCAATACGACGCTTAAGGATCTGGTTCCCAAAGAACCAGAGATGGTCTCGATGGTCACGCACGTCGGTCCTGCCATAAAAAGCCTGCCTTCGCATTCGTAATGGCTATCAGACGAGTTCATCCTTCACGGCTTGCCTTAAACCCTTAATCCCTCTCTCCTCCAGCACCTGCAAGGCCTGCTCCCGCAAAGGAACCGCTGTCCGCATTTATTCAATCCCACCACTTTACTAGCCTGTAGTGCCTCGTTCAGGACCGGAGCATCGTCGAAGGGAAGTGAATGATCCAAAGCACGGGGCTTCGGGCCGCGACAGAAAGAAATGGACATTTTGACCAGGAGGGGTTGGACGGCGTCTGCCAAACAACCATGTGATTTAGAATCAGAGAGAAATGATGAGGACGTTGCCCCCCCGATTATTCGACCGCATTCAGACACCCGGGGAATTCCATAGATGCTTGAGAGGAACCTTTCAGTCTGGACGGAGAGATGGACAGCTTCGCAGTCGCGTTTCCCACGGCGGAGTGACCTGCCAGCGAATTCCAAAATGCGGAAAGAAGTTCGGAAATACCTAATGAATGAACGCATTCCTTCCGATTGAAGACTAAGGGGCGGGCCGGTAAGACCAACCCCGTGATGATTGGCGCGGTAAGTATGGCCCTGACTAGGCAGACCAAACCCGAGATCATAGGGCCCGCCGGGCGGCGGAGCACACGCCTGACGATTGCCATACCCATCTCTGTTTCGGGCAAGGATGCGAAAGGCACCGACTTCCGGGAGGATACCCGCACCATTGTCGTCAACAAGCACGGGGCGAAAATATACTCAGCGACTGAACTGGCCCTGGGCACGGAACTTCAGGTGGAGAACCGCACTTCAGGACAGAGCGCCCGCGCACAAGTGGTGTGGTTTGGGAAACGGCGCGCGCCAGGCGAGGCGATGGAAGTGGGCGTTCAGCTTCTTGATGCGCAGAATATCTGGGGAATCGATTTCCCGCCTGATGATTGGGAAGACAGCCAGCAAGCGAACGGGGCTCCAGCCAAACCTGCGGAACCCGCGGGCGTGAAGGTGCCGGAACCGGTTTCAGCTCGGACGCCGCTCACAATCCCGGCCGAGAAGCCCTCGCCCCCAGCAAAAACCGGGGAACACTCCAAGCTTCCCGACTTACCGGACCCGGCCATGCTTTCTTCGGTAGCGGGGAAGCCTTGGGCGGCCCAGCAGCCCGGCGAACCTGTTGTGCGCCTTGACGCAGGGAGTAACGATGCCAGCGAGCGCCAGGCCAAACTGGTCGAGGAGCGGCTGGCGCGTATCAAAGCCCAGATGACGAAGGAAGGACTCGAGGACCTGCAAAAAGCGGGAAACCAGTTTGCCGCCAAGATGCTGGCCCATCTCGAGCAACAAGGCGAGGATCTGACGCGACGGATGGCTGCGGCACGCGCCGAAGTCGACGCTGCTGCCAGCAGGCTGGAGAGGCTTCAGAAAGTCACAGAAAGCGCGGCCGCCGAAGGGGAGGCGCGCATTCAGGAAGCCGCTCGCCAGGCCGTCCTGCTGGCCCTCGAGCAACTGAACGACAAGATCAGCCAGGACATGAACAGCATCGTCAGCCGGATCCTTGCTGATGCCAGCCGCCGCGGGCAGGAGATTACGGCCGAGATCGAACACGCGACCGAAGGGGCGCGTCAAGAACTGAAAACCTTTTCCAACAACTTCGTGGAACAAGCCCGAAAGCGCCTCCAGGAAGAAGCCCTGAAAGCTGTACAGAACTTGAGGCATGACCTGGACGATCAAATAGCCGCGTGGAGCCACGACGCCACGGCGAAACTCCAAAAGACCACGGACGAGGCGCTGGAAAGCGCCGCCAGGCAACTCCAGTCACAGGCTTCGGACACGGTCGAAATGCTGAAACAGCAAGCCATCGACGGTACCACCCAAGAAGCCCGCACCGCATCCAAGGCGGTCCTTGAGGAGTTTCAAAAGCAGGTGGAGGAGATCACCAACACCAGTCTTGAGGCCCTGCGGGAAATTCAGACGAGCTCAACGGTCATGCTTGAAAGCGTTCGCAAACAGCTCGATGAACTTGCCGGAGTGACGCTCGAAAAGATGCGGAAAGAAGCCGAACTCCTTTCCAGCAGCACTGCGGACGCTTTCCGTGGGAAGCTGGCCGAAATGTTCGCGCCTTTTCAACCCTCCGCGAAGAAGGGCTGACCCCAGGCAGCACAGCCTTATATATACTCAATTTCGTGTTGTCTCATATAGTCGCGATTTGGCTTGAAGGAGGTGGGGGACCCGGCCCGCCGCCGAGTCCGCCCGCCTCGTGTCCGGAAGGCGCAGGTAGTGGATTAAACGTTGAGATTCTTCAGGTAGTCGTAGCTGATCTTAATGCTCTCCAGGGGTGGGATCTCGCACTCGTCCTGCTCGACATAGAAGTGCACCATCCCGCCTTTGGGGGCTGCGGCGAAGATCCGCTTCCAGTTGATGACGCCTTTACCCACCTCAGTGAAGAGTCCCATGCGAGGATCCAATTCCTGGGTCGGAGGATTGCCGGCCTTAAGATCCTTGATATGAAGAAGCGGAAAGCGGCCCGGATAACGTTTGAAATAGGAAACCGGGTCCTGGCCGGCGTGCGTGATCCAGAAGCAGTCCATTTCGAATTTCACCAGCTTGGGGTCGCAGGCTTTCAGCAGGTAGTCATAAGCCGTCGTGTCTCCGTACTTCTTGAACTCAAAGTTGTGGTTGTGGTAGCAAAACTGGATACCCGCCAGATGAGTAGCCTCACCGGCCTTGTTGAATAGTTCTGCCAGCCGCTTGTAATCGTCGAACGATTGCCATTCCTCGGGCTCCAGGATCGCGTTGACCATGTACTTCAGCCCGAGCGCCTTGGCCTCGCGAATCGACTTCTGCCAGTTGCCCTTGATGTGTTTCACCATGTAATGGCCGCTGGGGGCTGTGAGGCCGTTGTCCTTCAGAATCTTTGCGAATTCCGCCGCCGTCTTGCCGTAGAAATCGTAGATCTCGACCTCCTTGTAACCGATCTCCGCCACTTTCTTGATGGTTCCCGCAACATCCTTCTGGAGTTCATTCCGCAGAGTATAAAGCTGCAAGCCAATAGGCTTTCCATAGGGACTGGCCGAAAGCATTCCCGGCCAGCGCGTGCCGGCTGCCGCCGCGGCGAATCCCACCGCCGTTTTGCGCAGAAAGTCTCTTCGGTTCGCCATAGGGTTCAGTTCTCCTCCGAATCGAATTCGCAGCAGAATTACTACACCACTTGGCAAGGTGAAAGCAACCCGAATTCGTGCAGAGCTCTGTACGGGGGCGCTCTTCGCGAACCCGGGCTCACGGCAGAGTTCACTCGGCGCGAGGCATGCTAGGATAAACCGATGAGGCTTTCACAGCGGGGTTCGCAGGAGTCGGATGATGTCCGTTTCATGCGCTGTGCACTGCGCGAGGCCGAGCGGGCTCGTGAGGAGCAGGAGGTTCCCGTGGGGGCGGTGGTCGTCAGGGAAGGCCGCGTCATTGCTCGCGCGCACAACCGGCCCATTCGCTCGAAGGACCCTACAGGTCATGCAGAGATCCTGGCGCTGCGCCGCGCGGCGAAAAAGCTCGGGAACTATCGTCTAAACGGTTCAATTCTCTATGTTACAATTGAGCCTTGTGCGATGTGTGCCGGCGCCATCGTGCAGGCGCGCCTGAAGCGCTTGGTGTATGGCGCACGTGATCCCAAGGCGGGCGCCGCCGGCTCGGCGCTGGCGGTGCTGAACCATCCGAGGCTCAACCACCGCGTCGAGGTAACCGAGGGAGTTCTGAAAGCAGAAGGGGCGCGGCTCCTGCGCGATTTCTTCCGCGCGCGTCGGCG
>Ga0070741_10017526_pt1 | contig 11749 bp, 9 predicted proteins | sample Coa_R1_4_FD_66440 | JGI IMG/M metagenome (GOLD analysis project Ga0070741, IMG submission 66440) | Surface soil microbial communities from Centralia Pennsylvania, which are recovering from an underground coalmine fire - Coalmine... | ecosystem: Environmental > Terrestrial > Soil > Unclassified ...
CAAGTCCTGAATGTGACGTTTGGGATGAGTCCGGCCCTGATCAATCTCTTGATTTGCATCCAGCGGCTGTGGGGGGCGGCGCTCGATCCCGTTTTTGGTCAGTTTTCCGATAATCGCCGCGCCACCCGGGGCCGCCGCCCGCTGCTGATCGCCGCCGCCTTTCCGCTCGCCGTCGGCTTTGCCGCCCTTTGGGCATTTTCCTCCGATTTGAGCGCGCGGACGATGTTCTTTTACCTGCTTCTGATTTCGCTCGTGGTCTACGGAGCCGCATCCTTGTACGGTGCCGCACTGGGCGGGCTCCAGATCGAAGTGACGACGGATTACCACCAACGCACCCGCCTCGCCGTTTGGATGCAGTTTGCATTTCTCGCCTTTACTGTGGCGGTGCAATGGATTTATCCGGCGATGCTGCGCTTCGCCAATCCGGTCGCGGGCCTGCACCGGATAAACTTCGTCCTCGCGGGATGTTTCTTCCTGGTCGCGCTTGCACCGGTTTGGCTCGTGCGCGAGGATACCTTCGGCGCAAGCAGCGTTTCCTCTCCGCCGGCGGAGAGGCTACGGGAGGCACTGTTCGCCGCCGCCGGGAGCGGGCCGTTCCTGCGTTTGCTGATCGCGAACGGCGCGGCCAACCTGGGTTTTTATCTCAGCTCGTTCTTCGGCGTGTATTTAAATTATTACTACATTTTTCCGGGCTGGGTCGGGCCTGCATCGGTCATGCAGGGCTGGCTCGGCTCGGCTTTCCAGCTGTCGGCCATCGGCGCGGTGTTCGTTTTCCGTCACTTGGCCCAGAAACGAGGCAAGCGCTGGACGTGGCAGGCCGCGGCGGCCTGCCACATCGCCGGTTCCATCCTGAAATTGGCGCTTTACCGGCCGGACTGGCCCTGGCTGCAAGTACCGATTTATATCGCCAACGGCGCAGCCTTTGCGGGGGTGAGCCTGTTGTCGGCCTCGATGGTGGCCGACGTGGCCGAATTTGAGGCCTGGCGCACGGGGCGCCGCCGCGAGGCCCTGTACTCTTCCCTCCTGAGCTGGATGGACAAAATCTGTGCCGCAGTGGGAACACTTCTCTGCGGAATCGCATTTTCCCTCATCGATTTTAACGCAGCCCAAGGATCCGCACAACCCGCCTCCACCCTCCGGCAGATGCAGCTTTTGTACGCTGCTTTCCCGTTGGCCGGTGCCGTGGTGGCGATCCTGTTGTTGCGCCGCTATCCGCTGTCGGAGCGGGCGATGGCTGCGGTCAAGCGGGCCTCGGATAAACGGCGCCCGGGACTGCTCGCGGCCGAGGGCAAGATGGGCCTTCCAGCCATTTACCCCGAACCAGCGTGACGGTGGGCACGGCGGGAATGCCCCGCTCACCGTGTTGGATCATGCTTGCCAGCCGGTCGATCGCAGCGGCCGCTATTTCGCCGGGACACTCGTCAATTCCGGCGCAGCCGGAGGCGGGGTTTGCGTAGGTGCAGGCGAAGGCCACGGGACCGCCGAGCTCAAGTCCCAACGCCTCCGCGAATTCCCGAGCGTGCTCGGCATCCCGGGTGATGACGGCGTCGGGTCGTGTCCGCCGAAACCACAATTTCAGGCCGGTGGGCCCGGCTTGTTCGTAAATCAGCGGAGGCACGACGACCCGACCCGCGAACCGGTATTGATGCCAGACCATGGCGGCACTGAACACATGATTCACCCGGCTGTCGTGGCCAGCATCGATCACCAGGCCGATGCGGCGGTATCCCCGCTGCCAGAGCTTGGTACAGAGCAACAGCGTATTGGCATAATGGCTCGGTACGATGCGGTGGAGGTCGGGAGCGAGCAGACTTGAGGTCGCCGCGACCGCCGGCAGCTCACTCCAGGGCAGAAGCGATCCGACGTCGCGCGGCTGCTCCAAAGGAAGGAAGATCACGCCTCGCGCCCCGCGGGCCCAGAGCAGCCGCCGCAACCGGCGCCGATGCGTCGCATCTTCCTGGAAATGGATGTAACTGAAAGCAAAGCCGACCGCCTCGGCCCGTCGCTGCGCCGCCTCGATCATGGCGCGAATGAACGGATGGTTCGGCTCATTTTGCCGGTCCGTCACCGCGCAAATGAGCCCCTGAAACGGCCGTTTCGTCCGGTCTCGGACATGGTTCATCAACCGCGCCATCTCCGGGTCGGGCCGGTACCCAAGATTGCGGGCAACGCGAATGATCCGCTGGCGGGTTGGCGGCGAAATTTTTGGTGCATTGCGAAGCGCCTTGGACACCGTCATGGCGCTGACTTTCGCCTGGCGGGCGATATCGCGCAGCGAAGGGCGCCGGGGGTGGTCGCCGGTTGAGTTTGGCATCGTTTGACCGTGGCGCAGCCCGGCGTAACTCGTTTTGCCGACCCGCGCGGTTTCGATCTGAGCCCAAGCAAAGAAACCCCGGTCCAAAAGGCAATCGCTTCGCACCAGGGAGGAAATGCCCCACCCGGCTTAGGCGCTTTTGAAATCGATGAAGCCCTGTTCGACATCGGTGCGGACCAGCTTCACGCGGAGGCGGTCGCCCACCTGCAGCCCCCGCGGTGGATTGTCCAGCTTTCCCTCAATCGGCGGTTGCTGGATCCGCACCCAGGTCCCCTTCGGCGCGGCTCCGGTGACGATGGCGTCAAATAGTTGACCCAAACGCGGCTCCAATAGCATGGCGGCGGCGGATTTTGCCACCTGCCGCTCCACTTTTTTGGCGGCGTTTTCCTGCGCGGTGCAATGCACCGCCAGCGCCGCCAGCTCGTCCATGTCGTAAGGCGGCTGATTTTTCGCCATCGCCGCCCGCAGCAGACGCTGGGTGATGACGTCCGGATAACGCCGGTTCGGCGCGGTTGAATGGGCATAATCCCTGACAGCGAGGCCAAAATGCCCTGTCGCTTCCTCGTCCGGCCGCTCGAGCACGTACTCTCCCGATCCCAGCAGCTTGATCACGCAAAGCGACAGGTCCGGAAAGGTGGATGGGCTGGCCGCTCTCGCCTTCACCAGAAATTGCTCAAGGGCTGGCGCGTCGGCCTCCTTCGGCAGACGTGAGCCGTGCTCCGCGGCGATGGCGACAATTCGGTCCCAATGCGCCGGCGTCCGGACGACCCGCCGAATCGAAGGAAAATTTTTTGCCGCAAGATAACGCGCCGTCACCCCGTTGGCCGCGATCATCATGTCCTCGATCAGACGCTTGGCCGCATCGGGTGTCTCCATTTCCAGATCGGTCAGAACCGCGCCGTCAAATACCGGCCGGGTTTCGAGGGTCTCCAGGGTGAGCGCGCCATGGCGATGACGCCGCTGGGCAAGCAGGTCGGCGATCCGGTGTTGCAGGCGGAGGTTGTCAGCCAGGCCGGGCACGGCGCTGACCGCAGACGGCGCCGCGGCGCGGCCCTCCAGCCAGGCGTCCACTCCACGATACGCCAGCTTGGCTTGATTGCGCACCCGCGCGGGATAGACGTCCGATTCCTCCAACGAACCGTCATCGGCGAAGACCATGTCCACCACGAGGGCCAGCCGGTCGGCGGCGAAGTTGAGCGAGGTGAGATCGGTGGAAAGTTTTTCCGGAAACATGGGAAAAATCCGCGCCGCGGTGTAAACCGAGGTGGTGTTCTGCCGCGCGTGGCCGTCGAGAGCGGAGCCCGGCTTGACCACGGCGGAGACATCGGCGATGGCGACCGAAATCCGGGTCTGGCCATTGGCCCGCGCCTCCGCCACGGAAAGCTGATCGAGATCGCGCGAATCGTCGTTGTCGATCGAACACCAGGGCAGGTCGGACAGGTCGCATACGCCGGGGCCGTCGGCGGCTGCCGGCGTCTGAATGGCGTTCAATTCCGCAATGGCCTGCGGCGCGAATTCGGGAGCGAGGCCGCGTGCGCGCATCGCCCGGCCGGCGATTTCCTGCAGGCGGGAACGCGAGGAGGGAGCGGAAAAATGGGGCGAAGAGAGCATGGCAGCCCGTCCCCTTACTCCCTTTTGGCCACAAAACAAACTGTTGTTGTCCAGGCCGGGCGGCCACCGGTGACGAAAACCGAAATTGGCCGGATGGCGACCGCCCCGGAACGCCGTTAGCATGGGCGAGCCCGGTTTGTTTATGGCCGCGATCGACCTTCGCGCCGGGCCGTCCACGACTCACTTCATCCCTGCAATTTTTATATGAATCGTCTCAAGCAGCTCACCATCCATGGCCAGTCGATCTGGCTCGACTACACCAAGCGCAGCTTCGTGGAAAGCGGCGAACTGCGAAAGTTGATCGATCAGGACGGCCTGACTGGAGTGACCTCCAATCCCACGATTTTTGACGAAGCCATCAGTCACGGCGACGAATATGACGAGGCCATCCGCCATGCCGCTGAGCGCGGCCTGTCGGCGGACGAAACCTTCGAGGAAATCATGATCGTCGACATCCAGGCCGTGGCTGACGAACTGAAGGACGTTTTCGAGCGCACGCAGGGGCGGGATGGTTTTGTCAGCATCGAGGTCTCGCCCCACCTTGCCTATGATATCGCCGGCAGCGTTGCCCAGGGCCGCAGCTTCTGGGAGCGGGTCGACCGACCGAACCTTTTTATCAAAGTGCCGGCCACGCCGGAGGGTCTGCCTGTGATCCGTCATCTGATCGCCAGCGGCGTCAACGTCAACGTCACCCTGCTGTTCGGGCTGCATCGCTATCGGGCGGTGATCGAGGCCTTCCTCGCCGGCATGGAGGACCGGCTTGTTGCCGGCCTGCCCATTGATCGCGTCACTTCAGTGGCGAGCTTTTTCCTCAGCCGCATCGATCTGGCGGTCGACCCGCAACTGGCCGAGCTCGGGCATGGCGAATCCGCGTCGGCGAAGCGAGCGCAGGCTCTGCAAGGCAAAACCGCCATCGCTTGTGCCAAGCAGGCTTACCAGCTCTACCAGGAAGTGCATCGCAGCGAACGCTTCCGCCGTCTCGCCGCCGTCGGCGCCCGGCCGCAACGCCTGCTCTGGGCCAGCACCGGCACCAAGCGGCCCGAGGAGCGCGATGTGCGCTACGTGGAAGCGCTGATCGGACCGGATACCATCAATACCATGCCGCGAAAGACGCTGGAGGCTTTCCGTGACCATGGCGACCCCACCCCGCATCTGGAGGAAAATATCGCGGAAGCAGCGGCGGTGCTGGAGGAATTGGGGCAGTCGGGCATCGACCTCGCCGCCGTCAGCCGCCGGCTGGAGGAAGAGGGCGTACAGAAATTCATTCAGCCTTTCGATCACCTGGACCACGGGCTCCAGCGCAAACTGGCGGAAAATTCCTTAAGCGAGGCGCGCTCGCGCCGCTAGCGCATGAACCGGGACCTTAAATCCGAGCTGAGATCATTTCTCGGCGAGGCTTTGCTGTATGCCGCCGTCCTGCTCGTTTACTTCGCCGCCGTCCTGCATTTCCTGGGAGCCTGGCTTTATCATCTGTTTGTGGCGGAACGAAAACTTTACGCTTTCGTCACCGTCGGTCTGATCGCCGCCCAAGGCCTGCTCCTGGAGGAACTGACGCGCCGTATTTCCTCTTGGATCGGGTGGAAACGACCGCCGGCCGGCCCGGCGGGCCGTTCATGAATTTCTCCATCTCCCAGGTCCACATCGCCCCGGTCTATCTGGTGCTGGTCGGATTCGCGGTGGGAGTGCTGGGCGGTCTTTTCGGCGTGGGCGGTAGTTTCCTCGCCGGGCCGGCCCTGTTCGGATTCGGCCTGCCGATGAATTTCGTCGTGGGCACGGATCTGGCCCATATCATGGGCAAGTCGGTGGTGGCGGCGCGAAAGCATTATCTTCTGGGCAACATCGACTTTCGTCTCGGCGGCTTGATGCTTTTCGGAACCATTCCTGGCGTGGAATGCGGGGCGCGGTTGATCGAGCGGCTGAAACGATCGGCCCATGTCGACGAGGTGGTCGGTCTCACTTTCATCCTCATACTGGTGACCATTTCCCTCTTCATGGCATGGGAAAGCTGGGCCACGTTGAAAAAAAATCGATCGACGGTGGCGGGCAAAAAAGGCCGTTCCTCCAACGGATCGGCCAAAGAAGACGACCGTTCGGTTTTTGCTTTCGTCGCCCATCATGTCCAGCGGTTCCACCTTCCGCCCTTTGTCCGCCTTCCCGCCTCCGGTATCCCCCGTGTTTCGTTTCTGGTCATTATCGGCGTGTCATTCGTCGGCGGTTTTTTCAGTGGTTTTCTCGGGGGAGGCGCGGGTTACATACGCATGCCTTCGATGATTTATATTCTGGGCATCCCCACCCGCGTCGCCGTCGGCACGGACTTGTTCGAAGTGATCATCTCCGCCGGCTTCGGGACGATCACCCATGCGCTCAAGGGCAACGTCGACGTGCTCGTCGCCCTGGTGATGCATACCGGCGCGGCCTTGGGCGCCCAGTTCGGTGCCGTTCTCACCCAATACGTCAGCGGCACGCGCATCCGCCTGGCTTTTTTTCCCCTTCCCCTGATCGGGGCCCTGATCATCGCTTACGGCTTGTGGGCAAAGCACGCCGTCACGCCCGGCGCTTTTTGAGGCTCTCGCGATGCCGTTAGCCTGCCACCGGAAAATAACCGATGAGTTCCCTGCCAGCCTCCCCCATTTCAAATCGAGCGGAGAAGAATATATTCCTACAAATCGCGATCGATGCCGGCCGTCTAAGCCGGCGGGCCGACGCATGCCTGCAGCCCGTCCCTTATGTCACATTTTCAACACCGCCTTATGGAAGAGGACAAAACATCCAGCCGCCGCTCACCGGCGCAAGGTCGCGGTCGAAGCGAGCCGACCCATGACGAGATCGCCGCAAGGGCACGCGCCCTGTGGGAAAAATACGGAAAGCCGGTGGGGCGCGATGAGATGATCTGGCTCGAGGCTGAGCGGGAGTTGCAGGGCCTGGGCTTTAAGAGGAACGACCGTTTTATCGAGGTGCCCGCGCCCGCACCGGCTAAAAAAAATTCGCTGAACTGAAAACGCGCCGCCCGCCCGCGGCGGAGCGCAAAATAAAGCCCCCGCGAAAGAGCGGGGGCGAGCGGGGCGGTTGGTCAAAGGTTGAATCCCAAGCCGAGATTCCAATTCCATTCGCCGTCATTGAACTTGCTGCCCAGGGCATGGGCGGCGTGACGGAAAAACCAGTCATATTCCACGTCCGCGAAGATGAAGGTCCTCGGCAGCGTATAATATTTAAGGCCCGCTTCCAGTCCGGCGGCCCAGGTGTCATGCACGCGCTTGCCATAGATGCCGCCGAAATTCGCCCCGACAAACGGGCGCCAGGCGCCATTAGCCAATACGTGCTGGTCCAGCGCCAATTTGGTCGAACCGTCCCACGCCTGACGTGCGCCGGAAGGATTGGAATAATCGACCGACTGACGGAGGAGGACTTCCGTGGTATCAGTGAAGTAGCTGCCAAGGGAGAAGCTGATGCCTCCGAGCGAATTGCTCATCCGTTTATCGCTGCTTCCGTTGCCTCCCAGGGTGAATTCGCTGCTTCCCTTGTGCGGCCCGCGCTGATCCGGAGGGCTGTTCCAGGAATTCGAATTATTATTATAATTTACATTATTATTTTCATTATTGTTGGCGTTGTAGGTATTGTTGGGTTGGGCGACCGCCGGCAGAGTCAACGCCGCCGCCCCCAACAGACATAGTATATAGTTTTTCATGATGGTTTTTGTTTGATGTGAAAGGCCTTTGCTTGGGCCGTCACACGCTTCCCATCGGCGGGTAAACGGCAAGCGGGCCGCCCGTGTCCGGCCTCCCGTTCTTTTTATCGGGAAAAATACGGCCCAATTGCGTCCGTGCGGAAGCGCGCGCTGCCGGCGGACGCCGTTGCGAGTCATGGAGGGCGGGCCGGATGATTTTTTTGGGACTCGGCCCGGTGCGGCGCGCACCGGGAAAGTGCTAAGCTTGGCCGCGCTTATTCGCGCCAGCGGAATGGCCGGAAAAATTCCTCTCTCTTGTCTCGTGGCGCCAGAAAATGAAAATACGCAACCGGCCAAGACAAAGCCTGTCCTGTTCAAGCCCGGCGCGACCACGATCTTTCGCGCCGTGATAATTTTGTTTGGCACAACCGTGGTGGCGGGAGGCTACGTCTTGTACGAATATTACCATTCGCCATACTGGGACCGCGTCGGGATCGCGCCCCTGCAGCCGGTGCTGTTCAGTCACCGGCATCATGCCGGCGAGCTGCGGATCGATTGCCGCTTCTGTCATGCCACGGTGGAAACCTCGGCTTTCGCCGGCATGCCCACCACGCAGACCTGCCTGGGCTGCCATTCCCAGATTTTCACCGATACGGCGATGCTGCAGCCGGTCATGCTCAGTGCCAGCCGCGGTCAACCGTTGCGTTGGCATCGGGTGACGACGTTGCCGGATTTTGTCTTTTTCAATCATAGCATTCACATCGCCAAGGGCGTGGCCTGCGCCTCGTGTCACGGGAGCGTCGGTGACATGGCCCTCACCGCCAAGGGCGAGCCGGTGACGATGCGCTGGTGCCTCGACTGCCATCGTAATCCGCGGCCCCGGCTCCGACCACGCTCGGAGGTTTTTGCCGCCCGTCTGCCCGCGCCGGCCGGCGCGATGACCGTGCCGGCGCCGACCGATGAAATTCATGCCGGCCATCTGACGAACTGCTCCACCTGCCACCATTGAACGATGCCGCGCGCCTTCCCAGTCGACTCCCTCCCGGCCGCCCGCGAACTTTGGCGCGGTCTCCCGGCTCAGGCCACCGGGATGAAGGAGGGTCGGGCCGATGAATTTCCCGCCGGCGCGGCGGAGTGGCCCCCGGATATGAGCCGGCGGAAGTTTGTCCAGCTGATGGGGGCCTCGCTGGCGCTGGCCGGATTATCCGGCTGCAACCCCGATTTGCCGGACCGCATCGTGCCCCGCGTGACCCCCGCCCAGCCGGAGGATCTCCCGCCCGGCCGGCCGTTGTTTTATGCCAGCGCTGTTCCGGTGGAAGGCTTCGGCCGTGGCATCCTGGTCGAAACGCATTATGGCCGGCCGACGAAAATCGAGGGTAACCCGGACCATCCGGAAAGTCTGGGTGCCACTGACGCGATGACCCAGGCGGCAATTCTCTCGCTCTACGACCCGGATCGCTCCCGGGAACCGCTTCGCCTCGGTGAGCCCGCGTCATGGTCCGCCTTTGAAGATGAATGGCTCGGTCTCCGGGCCGAGCTCGCCACCGCCCACGGCGCGGGCCTGGCGATCCTCACCGAGCCGACAACCTCGCCGACGCTTTTGCGAGAAATCCGCCGGGTCCTTAAAATTTTTCCCGGTGCCCGCTGGTACCAGCACACGCCCCTGGCGCGCTACGATGCGGATGGATGGCAGCCGGACTACGATTTTGCCGCTGCCGCCGTGATCTTCTCCATCCAGAGCGATTGCTTTTATCTACATCCGGCGGCGGTTCGTTATGGCCGCGCCTTTGTCCGCCGCCGGCGAATCGAAAACGGGCGTGCCCTTCCCTGCCGCTTTTATGCCGCGGAGGCGGTTCCTTCGGTGACAGGCGCACTGGCTGATTTTCGGTTGCCCGCATCGCCCGGCCGGCAGCCTGTCCTTCTCAATGCGATCGGCTCCGCACTCGACGGAGTCGCGACGGCGGACGATCTTTCCTTAGACGAAAAGAATTTCGTCCGGGATTTCGTGGCCGCGGTTCGGGCCCGTACGTCCGCAGCGCTCTGCGTGGCCGGACCGGAATGCGAAGACGACGTCCGCGCCTGGGCTACGGCGTTCAACCGCCGTTTGAGTGGCGGCGCGGCGCGGCGGCTGCCGGCGGTCCGCTCTGACGGAGACCCCCAAGCGGCGGGCGATTTGCAGGCGTTGGCCGACGCCCTTGGGCGAGGCCAGATCCGCAGCCTGTTTATTTTTGGGGCCAATCCCGTTTATACCGCGCCACAGAATCTGGCTTTTGCCGAAAAGCTCGGTCGCGTGCCCTTTGCCGTTCATCTCGGCGAACACGCGGACGAGACCGCTGCGCTCTGCCGCTGGCACCTGCCCGAATCGCACTTTCTCGAGACCTGGTCGGATCTGCGCGCCTATGACGGCACGGCCACGATCCAACAGCCGATGATAGAGCCATTGTACGCGACGCGATCTGCGGCCGAAATGATGCGTTTTATCGCCGATCCGTCGGGCGGAGACGCCTATGAGCTGGTGCGCGAAACATGGAGATTGGCGGTGGGCGGGACGGATTTTGAGGCGCGGTGGCACCGTTGGCTTGATCGCGGCGTGGTGGACAGCTCGGCATCTGCGGCGCTTCCGGATCCGGCGGCGCCGGAACGGTTTCCTGTTCTCGCCGCTGTACCCAATCAGGCGGAGGAACTGACGGCTCTGTTTTCGCCCGATCCCAACGTACTCGACGGCCGTTGGTCGAACAATGCCTGGCTGCAGGAGCTGCCCAAGCCTTTGACCAAGCTGACCTGGGACAACGCCGCGCTGGTCAGTCCCCAGCTCGCGGCCAGGCTTGGCCTGGAAAACGGCGATGTCGTGGCCTGGAGCGCGGGTGAACTCAGCTTGGAGGCGCCGGTGTGGATTATGCCCGGCCAGGCGGACTCCTGTGTGAATTTTTCCCTCGGTTACGGCCGCACGCATGCGGGGTCGGTCGGGGACGGCCATGGCTATGATGCTTACGATTTTCGCACCACCGACGCCCTCTGGCGCCGCGACAAGATCGGCGCGCGCAAGCTTGGCCGCCGGTACCCGCTCGTTTCCACCCAGCACCATTTCACCATGGAAGGACGCGATCCGGTCCGGGTCGTCACTCCTGACGCCGCCGACCGGAAAATTGAGGCGCCCATCGAGCAGGCGCCGTCGCTTTATCCGGAATGGAAGCGCGATCTTTACGCTTGGGGTATGGTGATCGATCTTGGCACCTGTCTGGGCTGCAATGCCTGCGTGGTCGCCTGCCAGGCGGAAAACAATATTCCGGTCGTGGGCAAGGAGCAGGTGGCCCGCGGCCGCGAGATGCACTGGCTCCGGGTCGACCGGTACTTCGAGGGCGAGCCGGAAAACCCGCGCCTGCTCCACCAGCCCGTGCCGTGCATGCAGTGCGAAAACGCCCCTTGCGAACTCGTCTGTCCGGTGCAGGCGACCACGCACAGCAGCGAGGGCCTCAACGACATGGTCTACAACCGGTGCGTCGGCACGCGTTATTGCTCGAACAATTGCCCCTACAAGGTCCGCCGCTTCAACTTTCTCGATTATCGCGAGCCGAGCGGCTCGCCGGTTTATCTGCAAAAAAATCCCAACGTCACGGTGCGCCAGCGCGGGGTGATGGAAAAATGCACCTACTGCGTGCAGCGGATCAACGAGGCGCGCATCACGGCGGAAAAAGAAAACCGGCTGATTCGCGACGGTGAGGCGCAGACCGCCTGCCAGCAGGCGTGCCCGGCGGAGGCGATCGTCTTCGGCAACCTCAATGACTCCGCCAGCCGGGTGGTGCGGCGGAAGTCCGAGCCGATTAATTATCACCTGCTGGCCGAACTGAACACCCGTCCGCGCACCAGTTACCTGGCAAAAGTGCGTCCGCCCGGCGCCGCGCCGCTCCCGTCATGAAAGCCGAGACCGAGCCGTCCCAAACCGGACCGGGCGCGCCGCTGCTCGCCTCCGGCGAGACATTCGCATCGATTTCGGAAAATATCAGCCGGCTTCCGCTGGAGCGTCCCCAGACGCGCTTCTGGTGGATCGGGTTTGCGGTGGCGTTTGCCTTGGTCCTGCTTCTTTTTGCCGCCATCGGCTGGCTTTTCTTGCAGGGGGTCGGCGTGTGGGGAATCAACATTCCCGTCGCCTGGGGATTCGC
>Ga0070741_10017527_pt1 | contig 11749 bp, 7 predicted proteins | sample Coa_R1_4_FD_66440 | JGI IMG/M metagenome (GOLD analysis project Ga0070741, IMG submission 66440) | Surface soil microbial communities from Centralia Pennsylvania, which are recovering from an underground coalmine fire - Coalmine... | ecosystem: Environmental > Terrestrial > Soil > Unclassified ...
CCCGCCGCTCCTTCCACTCGCACAGCTCGCGCTCGGCCCGCTCCGCGCCGTCGCGCGCCACCCGTTCCGAGGCTTCAGCCTCATGCAGCTGTCGAAACTCCCGCTCGGCCGCCGCCAGCCGCCGCGCCTCCGCATCGGCGCGTGCGTGCGCCGCCTGGTCGTAGCCGGCCTTCGCGATCGCCTCCACCGCCGCGTTCAGCCGCCGTCGCGCCTCGACGGCGAAGGCATTGTCGGCGAGTTGCCGGCGCAGCGCGGTCAGATCGGTTTCAAGCGCCGGCAGCCGCGCGCCCGCCTCGGAGGCCTCGCGGTCCAGCCGATCCAGCTCGGCGGCGCGGCGCTCGATCGTGCGGCGCTTCGGCTCGACCTCGCGCTCCAGCCGCACCACATCGTCCCGCAACCGCGAGGCGCGGGCATCGGCCGCCTCCTTGCGCTTCTTGTTCTCGCGAAAGCGGGCGGCGAGGTTGCTGCCCTCGCTCTGGTAGCTCTCGCGGATTCGTTGCTTGCCGGCCTCGTCCAGGGCGCCCCGGCAGATTGGGCACTCCGCACCCGCCGCGTCCAGCGCGTCCATGCGCGACTTGAGGCCGTCCATGTCGCTGCGCAGCCGCTTGTTCTCGGCGTCGAGCTGGCCGGCGACGTTGCTCTGCTCCTCAAGCTCCTGGCGGGCCTCGCGCAGCCGCCGCTCCAGCAGGTCCAGCTCGTTGCGGGCGGCGGCGACCGCCGTGCGCTCGTCGCCCAGCGCCTGGGCGCGGGCCACCAGCTCCCGCTGCCGCGCGGCCTCTCTCTCCAAATCGGCGATGCGGTGCGAGAGCGCCTGCGCCTCGCGCTCGATCTCGTGCCGGCCGGCATCCGCCTCGCGCTGCAGCTCGGACGCGCGACGAAAGCGCTGTTCCTGCTCGGTCCTGACCGCTTCCGCGGCGCGCAGCGCGGCGTAGTCGGCGCGGATCGCCTCGGCGCGCCCCAGCAGCGCGGCCAGTCCGGCGAGTGTAGTGCGCTGCTGCGTCAGCTCGGCCTCGGCGCGCGCCACACGCTGCTGTGCCGCGTCGCGCTCCCGCGCGGCGTGCTCGGCCTGGCTGCGCAGCAGCCGCACCGCGTTCTCGGCCTCGCGCAGCGACGCCTGCAGGGCACGCTGTTCCTGCAGCTCGCGCTCGACCTGCTCCAGCTCAGACTTCAGATCGTCGCGCTCGCGGCGGTAGGCCGGCTCGTGCGCGAGCTGCGCGGCGTACTGCTCCAGCAGCACGTCGAGCCGGCGCGCCTCGGCCTGCCAGCGGCTGCGCTCGCCCTTCGCCTTCGTCTCGTAGCCGTCGTAGGCGCTGAGACCGAGGATCTCGGCGAGCACCTTCTTGCGCTCGTTCGGCGCCTTCAGGGTGAACTCGTCGGCGCGGCCCTGCATCAGGAAGGCGCTGTTACGGAAGGTATCGTAGTCCAGCCGCACGGCCTCGACGATGCGCTGCTGCGTCTCGCGCACGCCGACGCCGGTGAGCGGCTTCCACGCCTCGGCGGAGAGCACCTGGAACTGCAGCTCGCTGCGGCCGGGTGTGCGCAGCGTCCCCTTGCGCCGCTTGCGCAGCACGCGGTAGTGCACCGTGCCGACGCGGAACTCCAGCTCGACCTCCATGTCCACCTGGCCGAGGTGAATCAGTTCGTCGTCCGATTTGCCGCGCGCCTCGCCCCAGACCGCCCAGGTGATCGCGTCGAGCAGCGCCGACTTGCCGTGGCCGTTCTCGCCGCAGAGGCAGGCCATGCCGATGCCGGCGAGGTCGAGCGGCGGGCAGCCGTCGCGGTAGCAAAGGAAGTTGGACAGGCGCAAACGCAGCGGCACCACGGAGCGGCTCACCTCGGCGGACGATTTGGAACGTAGGTTCGACCCCGCGCCGTCATTGTACCGGCAGCGACGGCATCTGCCGAACCGCCGGCGCGCCGTTCTGTCACGCCGGTGAGATCGCCGGATTCGCCCACTTCGCCTATTCGCCAGAGCGGCGCCGTTCCGCGGCGGCTCCGTCCTACGTAGTTACACGGACACGGGCACGGCAGCGCCGGTCGCAACCGAACGTCAACGTTCCGCAGTTGCGCGGATGGAAGCGGCCACCAGCGGCCCTATCGTCAAGCGTGAGAGCTCAGGCCGCGCCCGCCCGTCGCGGGCGCCACGCCGGCCCCGGAGAGATGGCGATGAACGTTGCCACCACGCTTGCTTCCGACCCGATCGCCCTGGTCGCCGCCCGTTGCCGGGCTGAGCACGGCTGCTTCCGCAGCGGGCAGCCGCACGATGACCGGTTTGCGCTGGAGATCGTGCGCCGCGCGATCGCGCAGCGCGACGAGGCCGCCTGGGAGGCGCTGCTCACGATCTACGGCCCGCAGGTCGCGGCATGGTGCCGGCGGGCCGGCGCCGGCGAGCAGGAGCTGGACGAGCTCTGCGCCGTCGCCTGGGAGAAGTTCTGGCACGCCTTCGACCGCCGCCGCCTGGAACGCGCGGCGGGGATCAGCGCCGTGCTCGAATACCTGATGCTCTGCGCCACCAGCGTCGTCTTCGACGCGAAGCGCAAAGCCGCGGCGGTAGCGCGGTTCGCCGCCGATCTGGCGCCGGAAGATGCGGAGCTGCTGCGGCGCGGCGGCAAGGCGCCGGAGCCGGACTGGGACGAGTTCCGCGCCCTGGTGCGGTGCTGCCTGCGTTCGGAGGCCGAGCGTGTGCTGCTGCGGCTGCAGTTCGCCTGTGGCTACCGGCCGGCGGAAATACGGCGACGGCGGCCCGACCTCTTCCCCGGCGTGGTGGACGTCTACCGTACGCACCACACGCTGTTCGATCGGCTGCGGCGGAACGCGGCCCTGCGCCGCTGGTTCCAGGAGCACGGTTTCGCGGCCTCTGCCTCGAACCGCAGGGACCGGGCGGCGCCCGGGGAACCGTGCCGGCGCACACCGGCTGAACGGGACACGGCGGACGCTGACGGCGGCTGAGAGGCAGGAGCCCGGCCGCTGGCCGGGCCTCCGTCCCACCGGAAAACCCCCGCTCTGGCGAATAGGCGGCGTAGGCGAATCCAGCCCGCTCAGTTCAGGCCGTTGCGGAAGGCGTAGGCGATCGCGTCGCCGCGGCCGCGGGCGCCGATCTTGGCGTAGGCCCGATTGAGGTGCGTCTCCACGGTGCGGATGCTGAGCACCAGGCGATCGGCGATCTCGCGGTTGCTGAGCCCGGCGGCGATCAGCCGCAGCACCTCCGCCTCGCGCTCGCTCAGGCCGTCGGGCAGGTTCGGGCGCTCGGCCGCGGCGGAGCGCGGCGCCCCGGACCGCAGCTGCTCCGCCAGGGCGGCGCCGCGGCGTGCCAGCGTGGCCATCCCCAGCTCGTCGGCCGTTGCGCACGCCTGGGCCAGCAGCGCCTGAGCATGCTCATGGTCGCCGGGATCGCCACGGGTGTGCAGCATCGCCGCGTAGTTGTAGCGCGTAATCGCCAGCCAGGGCAGCGCGCCGATGCGGGCGTTCATCGCCAGCGCCGCCTCGAAGTGGCGCTCGGCGTCGTCCCAGCGCCGCATCGTCGCCGCCAGCAGCCCCAGGCAGCGCGCCACCGAGCCGGTACAAGCATACCCGGCGCCAACGACAACGTTACGCGCGGCAAATGGCAGAAGGATCTCATATAGCACCTGCGCGTGCTCGCTGCTGTCGGTACTGGCACACGCCTCAGCCAGCGAGGTGAGCGCGGCGAGCCAGAGGAAGTCCTGCGGCAGAGCGGCAAGCGTACTGTTCATCATCCGCTCCAGCTCCGCACTCGCCTTTTCCTGCTCGTTAAGCTCGCTGTAGAGGTAGGCGAGCGCTCCACGCCAGCCGGATACCGCTGCGTAGCGCGCGACGAAGCTCGCGACCGCCGGTTCGATCTCCACCAACCGGCCTTGCAACGCGCGCAGCACGAAGAGCTGGCCGCCGAACGCCTGGGCGGCATCCACCCGCCCACCTTGCCGGCCGAGCGCGAGCGCCTGTTCGGCGAGCCGCTCACCCTCCTCAAAGCGGCCCGCGAGTGTCGCTCGCATCGAGCGTAGCGCCAGCGACTGCGCCTGATACAGCGGCTGGCCGAGCTGCGTGGCGAGCTGACCGTAGCGCTCTATCTCGGCATCGACCCCGAGCAAGTCGCCGAGTTCCAGCAGGCACGGCACACGCCAACCCAGACCGAGCAGCTCGAGGTCGACTCGCCCGAGTTTGGCGCCCAACCGCACGATCTCGTTGCTAATCTCTAACCGCGTCAGCGCCTCTGCCGCCCCGGCGATCGCCTCGAAGTTGAGTGCGAAGATCAGCGCCTGCGCGTCGCCCAGGCGGCGGGCCATTTCCCAGCCGCGCCGTCCGAGCTGCGCGGCCCGCTCACGTTCGCCAGCGAAGTAGAGTTCCATGGCTAAACGGGTTTGCAGCATCACCGCCGCACTGGAGTCGGCCTCCCCGAGCGCCTGCTGTGCCTCTTCAAGCAACGCAACAGACTGCCGGTTGACCACGCCGAACTCGGCATTGTGGTGAGCGAAGCCCAGGGCAGCAGTTGCCAGGCGCTGGCTGTCCCCATTCCGACGTGCCAAAGCCGCGGCATCGAGATAGCTCTGACGTGCCCGCTCACTGTGGCCGGCGCCGCGTTGCGCGTCGGCAAGCCGTAACAGCAGCTCACATCGTCCGGTTTGCGGATCCTCCGCCGGGAGCGGTTCACCCGGAGCCAGGTCGTCGAAGGCACGCTCTCCGTCGTCGCCAAGCTCGTCCATGAGCTGGAGGGCACGGCTATACTGCTGCACGGCGTCTTCGTAGGCGTAGACGGAGAGCGCGTGGTCGCCGGCCCAACGAGCGTAGCGAATCGCCTTTCCGGCTCTGCCGGCAGGCGCCGCGTGGGCGAAGTGGGTGGCAAGCTCCGCCAGATGCGGTGCCAGGTTCGTCCGGTACACGCTCTCCAGGGCCGTGCCGACCGAGCCATGCAGTCGCATGCGCCGCGTGCTCGGTAGCGCGTCGTATATCGTGTCGCGAAAGAGCACGTGCGCGAAGCGGTAGCTTCCCGGGCTGCCCGGCGCTTCGGCGATCACCCCTTGCGCCTCGGCCTCCTCAATTGAATCCAGCAACACGGCATCGGAGAGGTGCGGGCCGTTCTGCGCCCGCACGACTGCTTTGACCGTGTTCAGACGAAAATCGCGGCCGATGACCGCGGCGGTGGTAAGTACCTTGCTGCAGTCGGGTGAGAGCACATCGAGACGGCGTCCGATCGTCTCGCGAACGGTCGTTGGAATCGTGAGCCGAAGCTCACCGGCGCCGGCCACCTCGCCAGCGGTCAGGCTGCCATCGCCTTCGAGTAGACGCACCACCTCTGAGACGAAGAAGGGGTTGCCCTCCGTTTGGCGAGCGACGGCCGCCACCACCGCCTGCGGTGGCACGATGCCGCACAACGAGCGGACGAATTCGGCGATCACCGCCGGCTCCAGTCCGCTGAGGGCGAGGCGCACGCTGCCCGGTATCCGTGCGATTTCGCTCAGGGCGCGGGTGAGTGCGTGCGTGCGGTTGACATCGGCGTCGCGATACGTGCCAAGCACCAGGATTCGGGCGCCGAGCGCCTCCCGAGCGAGGAACGAAAGGAGGAGCAGCGAGGGCGCGTCTGCCCAGTGGAGATCGTCGAGCACCAGCACCAGCGGGCGCGCCTCGGCCGCGGCACGAAAGAACGCGATGATGCGATCGAACAGGTAGAATCGCGCCTGCTCGGCCTCCAGTTGCGGCGGCTCCGGCTGCCCGCCGACAATCTCCGCCAGTTCGGGAACCAGCCGCACGATCGCCGGTGCGCCCACACCAAGCTCGGTTCGCAGGCGGTCCGGATTCCGCTCCTGGCTGTAGGCACGGATGATCTGTATCCAGGGCCAGTAGGATGGAGCGCCGTCGTCCTCGTAGCACCGGCCCCAGAGGACACGCATGTCGCGCTCCGCTGCAACGCGTGCGACCTCCTCGGCAAGACGCGTCTTGCCGATACCGGGTTCACCAGCGAGGAGCACCACCGCGCAGTCGCCATGCATCACACGGTCGAGCAGAGGCAGGATCCGGCCAAGCTCAGATTCACGTCCGACAAACGGGCCGGTGCCGGGGTGGATCTGCAGGACCATACCAGCAACCTTCTCGCCAGCATTGTTTCGATCGGGATCGATGATAGCCGAATCTCTCCAGCACTGTCTGATCGGCAGCGGCGTGGCCACGCCACACGTCGGCTACCTGCCCAGCCTTCGCGCTGCCACCCAGGGCTTCGGCGGACGTGCCGCGAAACGCCGCGGTTTGTACGGCCCCAACACGCGTGTCGATGACGGAATGGCCACGCGCGGTGCGAATTCGGCGTCCACACGAAACGCTCTTTGCGTATGCAGAACCGACACCGCTCCGGTACGGCGCATCGTACCGGAGCGGTGCCGACCCGCCGTGAGGGATGCCTGATCCCAGGGATCGGGATCGACCATGGAGCGAGACACCAGCTCAGTGGCGGCGCGCTGGGGGCGACGTTCGGGATACGAGCGCGCGGCCGCCCGGGCAACCCTGCCGACTCGCTAGACCGACAAGGCGAGCTGTGGGCCGGCCGGATCCGTGACCGTAACCTGCTTGGCGCTGGCCGGCGCCCCTCCCGCGGCCGGCTTGGGAGCGGTGTAAGTCACGTGCACCGCGCGTTGGCCGGTGCAGAGCGCCTGTGTCAGCAGCGACATGAGCTGCTGAACGTGCTGAGTCTGAGTTTGCGCAAGCGCCGCGACGACATCGATTTCGTGCTGCGTCATGGGATTGCCCATGTAGGACATGATCGTCTGCAGCGTCTGGCTCAGTTGCTGCGGCTGGCCTCCACTCAGCACGGCGCAGAATTGCTGGACGTGCGGGTTTGTCTGGTTCGCGACGACCCATGCCGCAGCGTTGGTCCACTTCTGGTAGTTCACGGTCATACCGGATGCGATCGGAGCTGCGCCGGGTGGTGGCATCGTGTGCTCCCTTCTCTCTTCCGAGTGCGGCGTACTCCGCGCGGTTACCCCGTTGCAACCTCGCCCGCCGGACACTCGACTCGATAAACGCAGATCATTGCCACTTTTGCATGCAGCGAAGCCGGAGGAGTTGCACACAGCCGACAGTCGCACCGAAGTGCGCCGCTGCGCCGGCGATTGAGCCTGGTCGTTCGCTACTCGGCGTCGCTCTCGCCGTCGATGATGGCGCGAGCGTGGGAGAGGAGCTGTTCGCGGTAGTCGGGCGGCGTCTCGCGGCTCTCGAAGTAGCGGCGCACCGCCTCGATCGGCGCCATCCGCTCCGGCGCATCCTCGTCGAAGGCGCGGCGGCGGCGCTCCTGCTGCAGGTTCTTGCTGATCGTGGCGACGTAGTGCGCCCCGGCCAGCGCCTCGCGCACGTCGTTGTCGCGCAGGGCGGCGTTCTGCTGCGGCGTGAGCGTGATCAGCACCCGCACGATCGCGTCGCGCACATCGGCCCGGCGGATCGCGGCGATCACCTCGCCGGTCGCGTCCTCGCCGCGCACGCTCACGTCCACGGTGACAAAGCGGCGGGCGCGCACGCGGTGGAACTCGACCTCGGTTGCACGCTGCCCGGCGGGCAGCGCCGGGTCGAGCGTGGCGACCATGAAGCCCTTCTCGTCGTGCTCCTCGCCGAAATCGACGCGCTGCATCGAGCCGGCGTAGAACATCGGCGGCCGCGAGCCGACCTGCTGCTGGATGTGGTGGTGCCCGAGCGCCACGTAGTCGAAGCGCTCGGCGTCGAGCACGCTGGGCTGCAGCGCCGGGAAGCGGCCGACGGTCATCCAGTCCTCGCTGCCGGTCTTCACTTTCGAGCCGTGCATGGCGATGTGTGCGGTGAGGACCGCCGGGATCGCCGGGTCGAGCGCCTCGGCCTCGTCGCGGATCGTCTCGGTCAGGATCTCCTCGATCTTCTTGTCGATCTCGTCGATGCTGAGGGCGCGGTGCTCCTCTCTGGTCAGCAGCAGGCTGCGGCTGGGCCAGGGCACGCCCACGATCTGCAGCGGGCCGCTGCGCGTCTGCACGCGCGTGGTGCCGATGCGCGAGCCGAGATAGACGTTCTCGACCTGCAGCGTGCGGAAGATCTCGAGCGCGTTCGCGCGGGCGGCGGCGTTGGGCAGGTCGTGGTTACCGATCAGCAGGTAGACGGGGATGCCGTTCGAGGCGAGCCGGTGCACGCGCCTGGCGAACTCGCGCTGATGGGTCTGCGAGGGCTCGCGTGTCTTGTAGGCGTCGCCGGCGAAGACGACGAGGTCGGCGCGCTCGGCAAGCGCGTACTCGACCAGCTCGTCGAAGGCGCCGAGGAAGTCGAGCAGGCGCGAGGGCAGGCCGGTGTCCGGGTCGGGCCGGCTGTAGTTCTCGACGCCGATGTGCAGGTCGGCGAAGTGGATCAGTTTCATAGCGCAGGGTGGAGCGCGAACTCGGGAATCAGGTGCGAGAGACGTTTCCACTTCACGCGGCTCGCCCGTCCCTGCCTGCTCGCGCCTCGCTTCACCGCCGTACCGCTGCTCCTTCGCTATCCTGTATCGCGCTTCGCACCGCAGCCACAGGCGGCAGCAACCGCTCCGGCGACGGCGGCGCATGCCGTGGCCGGCACACCGATACCGCCCTCCCGCGCACGCCACCCTGTTCCCGCCGTGCCGCGCCGCGCTTTTGGCCACGCCGGCTCGCGCCGGCATGCCATCGGCCCCCCCGCGCCGTGGCCAGGTCTATCAGGCTGCGGTGAGCGGCGATCGGCGGGCCGCCCCGTGCTACTGCAGGAACGGCACCCACGAGATCGGCACGCCGGCATCCGACTTGCGCGCCTGCTCGGTGGCCGCCACCCAGCTCTCGCCCTCCGGCAGCAGCACCGAGGCCGGACGCACGCGGCAGAGATTCGGGTCGTCCACGTTGGCCGGCAGCGCGCCCTGCTCGCGCAGCGCCTTCGCCGCGTTGATTAGCTGGCGGCGCACGAAGATCACCATCGCGTCGGTCGTGCCCAGGTGCTCCTGGGTGCGATCGTAGATCGGTCCCATCGTCTCGGTCATCGCCCGGTCCTGCAGGTTGCCGAGGAAGGGGATGCCGATCACCAGCTCGTTCTTCTGCAGCTCGTAGTCCAGGTTGTAGTCGTTGTGCAGGTTCGCCTTCGTGTAGTAGCGGCTGAACGGGTCGCTGGTCTGGGGCACATAGCCGCCCCAGCCGCCGAACGGATCGGCGAAGCGCTTGCGCTCCTCGTCCGTGAACGGCCGGTCGAGCCTGCCCGAAATGCTGAACTGCATCGTGTGGTCGTCGTCCAGCGGCACCCAGGCGCGGCAGGAGACCGAGTTCGGGTCGCTGGCGGCGATCATCGTGTAGAAGGGCATGATGAACTGCGTGATGCGGTGCCAGAACTGCTCGGTGTCCTTCCAGCGCCGCCGCCCGCTGTAGCAGGCGCCGTACTCGGTCGGCAGCACCTCCAGCCGCGGCCGCTTGTCCTTATGGAAGGTGCCGCGCGCGTTGCTCTCCTCATGCAGCCGCGCGTGCACGAAGTCGATATGCGAGGAGTCGATATCGCCCTCGAGCGCCTGCACCCAGTTGCACTCTTCGAGCATAAGCAGCGGCGTCGCGACCTGCTCGGCAGGCAGGGTGTTGACCTCGAAGTTTGGCAGCGGCGGCGGCGCCTCGCGCGGCCCCATGTAGGTCCAGAGCACGCCGTTCACGTCGCGGCAGGGGTAGGAAACGGCGCGGACCTTATACTTGAAGTCGCTCTCCTCCGGCTCGTTCGGCATATCGACGCAGCGGCCGGCGACATCAAACTTCCAGCCGTGATAGGGGCAGCGCAGGCCGCACTCTTCGTTGCGGCCGAAGAAGAGCGAGGCGCCGCGGTGCGGGCAGTTCTCGCGCAGCAGGCCGACCTCGCCGTTCGTGTCGCGGAAGGCGACCAGGTTCTCGCCCATCAGCCGCACCCGCTTCGGCGGGCAGTCCGGTGTGGGGAGCTGGGCGGACGGCAGGAACGGCATCCAGTATTGCCGCAGCAGATCGCCCATCGGCGTGCCCGGCCCGACGCGACACAGCAGCTCGTTATCTTCCTTGGACAGCATCGATCCGTCTCCACTCCCTCTGCACCGCGCGGCGAACCCACGCCCACCGGCACGGCCGGCGGCGGCGCACCCACGCGGGGCGAGCCGCACGCCGCCACTGTACGCCCGCGGTCGATCGCTGACAACGCCGCGGGCGCACACTGCTGCTTACAAGCGGTTGGCGATGGCGTACGCTGCAGTCAGGCGGACAACCGCGGCCGGCTGCCCGCGGCGGAGGTCAGGCGATGGAGCTGCGCGAGTATCTGGCGGTGCCGTATGTGCTGGCGATCGAATCGGTGCGGCACCCCGACGGCGAGTGGGTGCGGCGGGCGGAGTATCCGGAGCTGCCCGGCTGCGCGGTCGAGGCGCACTCCGCCGTCGAGGCGATCGCCAGGCTTGAGGAGGAGCGGGTGCGCTACATCCGCGAGCGGCTTGAGCGCGGCGAACCGATCCCGGTGCCGCGGCCGCCGCTGCAGGCGCTGCTGGACGCGCTCGATACCGACCGGCTCGGCTTCGCCCGCTGGCTGGTTCAGGAAGGCAAGCTGAGCGACGACTGACCGCGCGCCGACCGCGGATCTCCTCCGATGACGCACGCCACCGCCGCTCCTCGAACGGTGCGCCGGCCTGATCGCGGCGCGCCGGGCCTTCGCGGACAACCGCGTGCTACCGGCTCAGTAGCCGATCTCGCCCAGGAACCGCTCGATCGCCTCGCTGAGGCTGTGCGGGTTGTCGCCCTGCACCGAGTGCCCGGAGCCGCTCACCGCGACGTAGCGGCCGTGCGGCAGCACGCTCGCCAGCCGCTCGCCGGTCTCCTGGTTGAGGATGTCGCTCTCCGAGCCGTGCACGACGAGGGCCGGACAGGGCACCCGCGCCGCCGCGGCCCATAGGTCTTCGAGGCCGAAGCGCGATTCGGGGTTGTCGCCGTCGGGCAGGAAGGCCGGATCCCACTTCCAGCGCAACCGGCCGTCCGGCAGCTCCTTCAGGTTGCGCGGCAACGTCCGGCGCAACGCCTCCGGACTGCGGCGCGGGTTGAAGGCGTGCGCGTAGGCGACCGCCTCGTCCAGCGAGGCGAACGACTCGCGCCCGCGCATGAAGCCGACGATCCGCTCGCGCCCCTCCTTCTGTACGTCCGGCGCGATGTCGATCACGACCAGCCCGCTGAGCGTCTCGCCGTACGTGCCGGCGTAGGCGAGCGCGGTCATGCCGCCGAGCGACATGCCGGCGAGTACGAACTGCGAGAGGCCAAGCCGGCCGGTCAGGCCGTGCAGGTCTTCGCGCATCGCCGCGAGCGTGTACTCGCGGTCCGGCGCCCAGTCGCTGTCGCCGTGGCCGCGCGCGTCCGGTGCGATCAGGTGGAAGCGGCCGGAGAGCCGGCCGGCGACGCGCTGCCAGGTGTGGGCGCTCTGCCCGCCGCCGTGCAGCAGCACGATCGGCTTCGCCTCCGGCCGGCCCCATTCAAGATAGTGCAGCCGCAACCTCCCGACGCCGGCGATGTGCGACGCCGGCTCGGCCGGGCCGTGCCGCGATGTTTCAGGCTGGCTCATTCGCAGGTTCCGCTGCCAATACGCAGTCCATGATCCACAACTACCCGGTTTGCGAGCCACGATCCAGCCACAACCGGACAGGGAATCCGCGGAATCAGCCGGCGGGCACCGTTCCGCCTGTGCCCTGAAGGCGACCAACGGGTCGGTAGTGGCCGCCAAACCGCGGCGCGACCGGCAGCGGGCTCTTTTCGTG
>Ga0070741_10017528_pt1 | contig 11749 bp, 8 predicted proteins | sample Coa_R1_4_FD_66440 | JGI IMG/M metagenome (GOLD analysis project Ga0070741, IMG submission 66440) | Surface soil microbial communities from Centralia Pennsylvania, which are recovering from an underground coalmine fire - Coalmine... | ecosystem: Environmental > Terrestrial > Soil > Unclassified ...
CGTGGCGATCGCGGTCACGCTCAAGGGCGTGCCCGGCCAGGGCGCTGCGTTTGCCGCCCCGGTCGCCCGCCAGGTCATGGAACAGCTGCTCCGTGATTGACCCCGAGACACTCATCGACGGGCGCTACCGCGTGCTCTCGCGGCTCGGATCGGGCGGGATGGCCGACGTCTACCTGGCCCACGACCAGCTGCTCGGGCGAGAGGTGGCCGTCAAGGTCCTCCACCACCACTTCGCCGAAGACCAGGAGTTCGTCGAGCGCTTCAAGCGCGAGGCCTCGAGCGCCGCCGGGCTCTCGCACCCGAACATCGTCGGCATCTTCGACCGCGGCGAGTGGAACGGCACCTACTACATCGCGATGGAGTACGTGGCCGGGCGCTCGCTCAAGGCGCTCGTCAGGGAAACAGGGCCGCTGGACCCGGCGCTCGCGATCGACACCGTGATCCAGATCCTGCGTGCCGCGCGCTTCGCCCATCGCCGGGGCGTGATCCACCGCGACCTGAAGCCGCACAACGTGCTCCTCGACGAGGAGGGGCGGGCGCGCGTGACCGACTTCGGGATCGCGCGCGCGGGCGCGTCGGACATGACCTTGACCGGCTCGATCATGGGCACCGCCCAGTACCTCTCGCCCGAGCAGGCGCAGGGGTACGCCGTCAGCGCCGCCTCCGACATCTACTCGGTCGGCGTGATCCTCTACGAGCTGCTCACCGGCGTCGTGCCGTTCGAGGGCGAGACAGCGGTCGCGATCGCCTTCAAGCAGGTCTCGGCCGCGCCGCGACCCCCGAGCGAGGTCAACCCGGCGCTGCCGCACTCCCTGGACGCGGTCGTGCTGCGGGCCCTGGCGAAGGATCCGATCGAACGCTACGCGGACGACGATGAGCTGATCGCCGCCCTCGAAGCAGAGCGCGAACGGCTGCCGGCGGGCGGAGCCGTCCCGGACGGCCACGTCCCGGCGCAGCCCTACGACCCGCCGACCGGCGTCATGCTGGCGGCCCCGCTCCCCTACGAGGAGCTCCCTCCTGAGGAGGGCGAGAAGGGCTCGCGCCGCTGGCTGTGGTGGGTGGCCGGCACCCTCGTGGCCCTTGCCGCCGTGCTGGCGGTCGTGCTGCTGCTGGGCGGAAAGGGCAAGGTCGGCGTGCCGGACGTGACCGGACAGACCGAACAGGCCGCCGACGGCATCCTGCGCCGCGCCGGGCTCAACCCGGTGCCCCAGCTCCGGTCCAGCTCGACGGTGCCCACGGGACTGGTGATCTCGCAGTCGCCCGAAGCCGGCAAGCGCGTGGGCGACGGCTCGCGGGTGACGCTGATCGTCTCCGGTGGCCCGGCGAGCGCGCCCGTCACCGACGTCGAAGGCCTGAGCGAACAGGACGCGCTGAAGAAGCTGAAAAAAGCGGGCTTCAAGCCGCGTGTCACCAAGCAGGCCAGCTCCACTGCGGCATCCGGCAAGGTGATCGGGACGAACCCGCCGGCCGGCACGGTCGAGCAGCTCGGCAGCGGCGTCGAAGTGCTCGTCTCGAGCGGTCCGGCACCTGTCACCGTGCCGGACGTCACCGGGCAGTCGCTCTCGGCAGCCGAAGCGACGCTGACCAACGCCGAACTCGAGGTCGGGACCGTGAGCAAGCGCGAATCGACCGGCCAGCAGCCGGGGACGGTGCTCTCGCAGTCGCCCTCGGACGGCGCCTCGGTGAAGGCCAAGAGCAGGGTCGACCTCGTGGTCGCCCAGGCATCCAAGGAAGCCGCGGTGCCGAACGTGGTCGGAGAGAGCCAGTCGCTCGCGAAGAGCACGATCGAACAGGCGGGCTTCAGGATCGCGACGACGACCGGCCAGACCTCCGAAGCCGCCCAGGTCGGCAAGGTGCTCCGGCAGAGCCCCGGTCCCGGCACGAAGGCCTCGAAGGGGACCACGGTGACCGTGACGATCGCGCAGCTCGGGCCCGAAACGACTCCCACGGGCACCACGACCACGACGGCCCCGGCCACCCCGACCCCGCCCGCAGGATGAGGTGGCCGACGCGCAGGGAACCCGTATCGGCATCGAGCGCGCGCCGGCCCGCGGATCCTCTGCGCCGGCACCGGGCGCCATGAGCGAGGGCGCGACCCTGCGGGTCGCCGTGCTGGCCGGCGGGCGCTCCTCCGAGCACGAGGTCTCGCTCGCGTCGGCAGGGGCGGTGCGCGACGCGCTGCTCGAGGCGGGCCACGACGCGTTCTGGATCGAGATCGCGCGCGACGGCGTCTGGAGCCGCGACGGGCGTACGCTCTCGCTCACGCCCGGCGAGAGCCTCGAGGGCGCGGACGTCGTGTTCCCGGCGCTGCACGGGCCGTTCGGCGAGGACGGCACGATCCAGGGCATGCTCGAGACGCTCGGCGTCGCCTACGTCGGCGCCGGCGTCGCCGCCTCGGCCGTCTGCATGGACAAGGTCCTGTTCAAGGACCTGATGGCCTCGCTCGGTGTGCCACAGGTCCGCTACGTGGGGATCACGGCGGAGAGCTGGCGCGAGGCTCGGGACGGGTCCCTCGCCCGCGCCGCCGAGCTCGGGCTGCCGGTGTTCGTGAAGCCGGCCCACCTCGGCTCTTCGGTCGGGATCGTCAAGGTCGCGGCGGCGCAGGACCTCGCGGGTGCGCTGGCGGTCGCCTTCGAGCACGACGAGCTGGCGATCGTCGAGGCGGCGGCCGAAGGCATCGAGGTCGAGTGCGGGGTGCTCGAGGAGGGGATCGACCGCGCCCGCGACGGCGGGCTGTTCGTCTCCGAGCCCGGCGAGATCCGCTTCGAGGGCGAGTTCTACGACTACGAGGCGAAGTACACGCCCGGCGGGATGGAGCTGCTCGTGCCGGCCCGCATCGCCCCCGCCGCGCGCGAGCAGATGCGGGCGCTCGCCGCGCGCGCCTTCCGCGCCTGCGGCTGCGCCGGGCTCGCGCGCGCGGATTTCTTCGTCGAGGGCGAGCAGGTCCTTCTCAACGAGCTGAACACGATGCCCGGCTTCACGCCGACGAGCGTCTACCCGAAGCTGCTCGCCGCTTCGGGCGTGCCCTACCCGGAGCTCGTGGACCGCCTCTGTCGCCTCGCGCTCGCCCGCCACGCGGCCTCGGCCGCGCGCCGTCACTGAGACCGGTCAGCGGAACAGCGTGATGTCGGCGATCGTCGCCGACTGGCGCCCGGGCGGCAGGGTCGTGAGCCACATGAGGTAGTAGCGATGCGCGCCGGGCGGTGGATGCAGCGCGATCTTGTGCCCGCTGTGCACCGCGGGGCTCGATCCGATCGGGCCGGCCCACCCGCGCGCGGACAGCGGCTGCGAGCTCCCGTAGGGAATCGACAGATCGATGTGGTCTGCGACGTAGAACTGCGCGGCGAAGCCGGGTGTCGGAGTCTGGATCTGGATCGCTCTCGCGGCGACGCCGGGCGCCGCGTCGAGGTAGATCCCGAGGCCCGTGCCGCCGGGCTTGCGGAGGTTGCCTTCGTAGTAGGTCTCCGTGGTCCACGTCGTGGTGGGGTCGTTGTCGACGACGTTGCCGATCTGGTCGCGGTTTTCCGGACCGGTCCCGAACGGGTTGTAGCCGTTGGCGGCCGACTCGGCGAGGCTCACCGGCACGAGGCCGGACCTCGCGGAGCCGGGCGGGGCGCCAGTCCCGCGCTGGGCGCGGTTCGCTGCGAGCAGAAGCACCACCGCGACGATCGCGCCGACGAGAGCGAGCAGCGCCAGCCAGCGCGCCGGGTGTCGCATCCGCCACGGCAGCCGCCGCCGCGCGCGTCCGCGCAGCGTGCGCAGGACCGTCGTGACCTCACCCGTCGTCTGCCCGGTTCGCGACGCCTCGATCGCAAGCACGTTTTCGAGGTCGGCGACCATCGCCGCCGCGTCCGGGTAGCGGTGCGAAAGATCCTTGGCCAGCGCGCGGTCGATCACCGAGGCGGTGGCCGCCGAGATCTCCGGCCGACGCGCCTGGACGTCGGGGGGTTCCTCGCGGACGTGCTTCATCGCCACGGCGACCGGGGTCTCGCCGTGGAAGGGGACGTCCCCCGTCAGCATCTCGTAGAGCACGATGCCGAGCGAGTAGAGGTCCGACTGCGGTGTCACCGCCTGCCCGAGGGCCTGCTCGGGCGAGACGTAGTCGGTCGTGCCCAACACCCGCCCGGCCATCGTCAGCCCTTCCTCCGAGAGCGAGCGCGCGATGCCGAAGTCGGTGATCTTGGCGCCGCCTTCGGGATCGATCAGGATGTTCTGCGGCTTGACGTCGCGATGCACGATCTGGTGTTCGTGGGCGGTGCCGAGCGCCCGGGCGACCTCGATCGCGTAGGCCAGAGCCTGCGGTATCTCGAGCGGGCCGCCGCGGCGGATCACGCTCTTCAGCGTCTCGCCGGCGACGTATTCGAGCACGATGTACGGCGTCCCCTCGTCGTCCCCGTCCTCGAGCGGCTCCTCGCCCGCGTCGATGACCGAGACGACGTGCGGGTGGTTGAGCTGCGCGACCGCCCGTGCCTCGCGGCGGAAGCGCTCGAGCTGGTCGGAGTCGGTCGCGATCTCGCGATGCATCAGCTTGATCGCGACCGGACGTTCGAGCACGGTGTCGAAGGCCTTGTAGACGGTGGACATGCCGCCGCGCCCGATCACCTCGTCGAGCCTGTAGCGACCGCCGATCTGCGTCCCGAGCGCGCTCACCGGCCTATTTTGATCGCTCCGCCCGCAGGGACCCGCGGGAGCCGCGACGGCCGGCGCGGCCCTCGTGCCGCGGAGATGCCGAGATGGCTCTCAGCCGGCTGTGTTCCTGGCAGGCTGGCGGCGCCTGCGCATGATCCAGTAGCCGATTCCGGCCACCACCAGCGCGAGGATCACGTAGTCGACGTACTCGAACGCCTTGCGGACCGATTCCCAGTCGCTGCCGAGTGCCTTGCCGGCGTAGGCGAGGCCGATGACCCATGGCGCGGTCCCGATCAGCGAGAAGATCGTGAAGCGCCCGATCGGCATCTTCGCGATCCCGGCCGGGAGCGAGACGAAGGCGCGCACGACCGGGATCAACCGCCCGAACAGCACGGCCGGCTCGCCATAGCGCTGAAACCATCGGTCGGCCTTCTCCACCTGGGCCGGGCCCATGTGGAACCTCTCACCGTGGCGTTCGAAGAGCTCGAGGCGCCCGCCGCGCCCGACGGCGTAGGCGACCCACGACCCGACCATCGAGCCGATCAGGCCGGCCAGGATGATCCCGAGCATCGTCATGTGGTGGGTCGAGGCGCTCTGCCCGGGGTCCGCCACCGCGAACCCTGCAAACAGCATCACGACCTCCGAGGGCACCGGGATGCACGCGCTCGATGCCGCCATCAGCAGGAAGATCGCGGGCAGCCCGCCTTCGCGCACGAGGTGGGCGCATTCGTTGACAATCGATTCCGAGATCGAGGCGAGGACCAGCACGAGTCGGGCAACGATACCGGCAGCCGCCCGCCGCTCGGCCGAACGAGATGAGAATCCGTTCCTTAACCTCCCGGCCGATGCGCGTCTGGGTGGACCTGACCAACAGCCCTCACGTGCTGGTGATGCGCCCGGTGATCGCGCGCCTGCGCGAGCGGGGACACGAGGTCCGCGTGACCGCACGGGACTTCGCCCAGACGCTGGAGCTGTGCGAGCGGCTCGGCGTCGAGCACACGGCGATCGGCAGGCACCGCGGCGAGCGGGCCGCCGCCAAGGCGGTCGGGCTCGTATCGCGCTCGGGCGCCCTCGTCCGCTGGGCCCGCAAGCAGGGGCGCTTCGACATCGCGCTCGGGCACGGCTCGAACGACGTCACGGTCGCGGCCGCGCTGCTGCGCATCCCGAGCTCGACGATGTTCGACTACGAGTGGGCGACCGTTCAGCACACGATCAACTGCCGGCTGGCCGCCGCGGTCGTGGTGCCCGAGGCGATCCCGCTCGAGCGCCTGCGCCGGTATCTGGGGGCCCGGCCGGCGCTCCATGCCGGCCTCGTCGGGGGCCGGCCGGCGCCCCATGCCGGCTTCGAGGGGGGCCGGCCGGCGCCCCATGCCGGCTTCGAGGGGGCCCGGCCGGCGCCCCATGCCGGCCCCGTGAAGGGCCCCGGCGCGAGCGGCAAGCTGCGCCGCTACGAGGGCCTCAAGGAGGAGTACTACCTCGCGGACTTCGAGCCGGACCCCGCCGTGCTGGGAGAGCTCGACCTCGATCCGCGCCGTCCGATCGTCGTCGTTCGCACCCCGCCTGAGGTCTCGCTCTACCACCGCTTCCACAGCGACCTGTTCGGCGCCGTGCTCGAACGCCTGTCCGCGGCGGCCGTCACGGACGGCGTGCAGCCCGTCGTGTTCCCGCGGGTGGCCGCCCAGCGGGAGGAGCTGGCGTCTCTGCCGGGACTGCTGGTCCCCGGCCGCGCCGTCGACGCGCAGTCGCTGATCTCCTATGCCGCGCTCACGATCTCTGCGGGAGGGACCATGAACCGCGAGGCCGTGGCGCTCGGCACCCCCGTGCTCAGCACCTTCCAGGGCACGCTGGGAGCAGTGGACGAACGGCTGATCGAGGAAGGCCGCATGCGTGTGCTCGAGGACGCGAAAGACCTGGAGCTGCCCTCGGAGCCGTCGGCTCAGAAGGCGCCCCGGGTACGGCGCGACCCCGGCACGCTCGTCGATCTGCTGCTCTCTCCGCTCGGATGAGCGCTGGGAGGGCGCTTCCAGTCCCGGACAGAACGCCCTCAGCCGCTTACAATTGCCTGCAATGCGCCGACGTCTCCGCTCGGCGGCCCTTCCGCTCCATCGCCACTCGCTCCCGCAGCTCCTGGTCGACGGAGCCCTGGTCGCGCTCGCGTACTACCTCGCCTTCCAGCTCCGCTTCAACAGCGGCCCGCCGCGCCATTACGCGGAGCTGCGCTCGGCGACGATCTGGTGGGTCTTCGCCGGCTGCCTGCCGATCCTGATCCTCTCCGGCGTCTACCAGCGGCGCTGGCGCTATGCGGGCCAGCGCGACTACGAGGCGGTCGTGCGGGCCGTCGTCCTGATCGTCCTGATGACGGTGGTCGCGATCGAGATCTTCCGGCCGACCCACGCCTACCCCGCGCTCGACGGCTCGGGGCACACCGCGACGGTCGCGGTCGTGCTCCCCAACGGCGTGATCTTCCTGTTCTGGCTGCTCGCCGTCGTCTTCCTCGTCGGGGTCAGGGCGCTGGCGCGCACGGCCTACGAGCGCCGGCCCCTGGCCGCGTTCCGCTCCTCGCGCAAGGGCGAACGCACCGTCCTGATCGCCGGCGCCGGCGAGGGCGGGAGGATGGTGCTGCGGGAGATCGTCCGCAACCGCGAGCTCGGCCTTGTGCCGGTCGGGTTCCTCGACGACGACCCGGCCAAGCGGCGCCTGCGCGTCGACGGCGTGAGGGTGCGTGGTGGCACCGAAGGCGACCTGCCGCGGATCCTCGACGAGGCCGAGCCGGACGAAGTGATCATCGCGATCCCGTCGGCTCCGGGCTCCACCCGCGCCCGGATCGTCAAAGAGTGCCGCGCGCGCGGGATCCCCGTGCGAACGCTGCCCACCGTCTTCGAGCTCCTGCAGACCCGCGGCGCGCTGACGCGCCAGGTGCGCGAGGTCCGGGTGGAGGACGTGCTCGGCCGCGAGCCGGTCCACATGGAGCTCGAGCGCGTGGGCTCCTACCTCGCGGGTCAGGTGGTGCTGGTGACCGGCGCCGGAGGCTCGATCGGCTCGGAGCTGTGCCGTCAGATCGCGCGCGTCGAGCCGCACAGGATCGTGCTGCTCGACCACGCCGAGGACAACCTCTTCGCGATCCTGCGCGAGCTGCAGGACGAGCGGCACGTCCCGGAGTCGATGCTCGCCGCCGTGCTCGCCGACTGCAAGGAAGAGGAGCGCATGCGCGAGGTGTTCGCCGAGCACCGCCCGAGCGTCGTCTTCCACGCGGCGGCCTACAAGCACGTCGGGCTGATGGAGTCGAACCCGGTCGAGGCGATTCGCAACAACGCGATCGCGACGCAGGTCGTGGCCCACGTCGCGGGCCACTGCGGGGCAGGCCGCTTCGTGTTGGTCTCGACCGACAAGGCCGTCGAGCCGGCGACCGTGATGGGGGCCTCGAAGGCGCTCGCCGAGTTCGCGCTCGAGGCCGCGACCGCCCGCTTCCCGCAGACCCGCTACGCGGCGGTCCGCTTTGGCAACGTGCTCGGCTCCTCCGGCAGCGTGGTGCCGATCTTCCGCCGCCAGATCGAGCGCGGCGGCCCGGTCACCGTCACCGACGAGCGGATGACCCGGTACTTCATGACGATCCCGGAGGCGGTCCAGCTGATCATCCGCTCGGGCTCGCTCGCGGCGGCGCGCGCGTCCGCTGACGGCTCCGACCGCCTGCGCCGGCCCCGCATCAGCAACAGCGCCGGGGCCGAGGTCTTCGTGCTCGACATGGGCGAGCCGGTGCGGATCGTCGAGCTCGCACGGGCCATGATCGAGCTCTCGGGCCTCGACCCGGACCGCGACATCGACGTCGAGATCGTCGGCAAACGGGCCGGGGAGAAGCTCCACGAGGAGCTGTTCAACAGCTACGAGAGCCCGGCCCAGACCGAAGCCGACAAGATTCTGCGCGCCGAGCGGAGCCCGCTCGGCGTCCAGGCCGTCGAAGCGATGTTCGCCGAGATCAGGCTGCTCGTGCTGGAGGGGGACGCCGCGGGGCTGGCTGCGAAGGTCTCGGAGCTCTCCAGGAGGGTGCGCGAGACGGATGACGGAGTTGACGGGAGGCCGGACGTCAGGCGGAAGGAAGGGCATACCGCGCCGCAGCCGGCGGCCGCGGCCGGACAACCTTCCAGCGGGGGCATGGCCGCGCCCGCCGACGCACGGCACGAGGCGCCTGCGCCCCTCGTACACTCCCCGAATCCATGAGCATCTCGCTGCTCGCCCTCTCGATCTCCACAAAATTCACCGAGGTCGGCGCGATCGTTGCATTCGCGGCGCTTCTCGGGATCGCTGTCCTGTCGCTGCTCGTCTTCTCGCAAGCCCGTGAGATAAGGCGGCTGCGCGACTGGGCGGGGCGCGCGCCCGAGCGCGCCGCCGAAGCCGAGCAGCGCGTGTCGCAGGTCGCCTCGGCGCGCGCCCAGCAGCAGGCGCCCCCGCAGGGGGGCGTGCGCCCGGTCCCGCGTGCTGCGCCCGTCCAGACGCGCGCCCAGCCCCAGCCCGGAGTCCAGCAGGTGCCGCCGGGCCAGCCCGTGACAGCCGCCGGGACGCCGGCGCCCGCGCAGCCCGGCCAGCCCCAGCGGCCTGCGGCGCCCGCAGCACCCGCGGCGCCTGCGACGGCAGCCCCGGGCGGGCCAGCCGCACCGGCGCCGGCCACCGCGGCCGCCGCCTCGGGCGCCGGGGCCGCCGCAGCCGCAGCCGCCAAACCGGTCGCAGCCGCGTCCGCCGCCCCCGCACCGGCAAATCCCCCTGCCGGAGCGTCTGCCGCGCCCGCACCGGCAAATCCCCCTGCCGGAGCGCCCGCTGCCCCCGCTCCGGCCACCCCCGCCGCCGGAGCGCCCGCCACGCCCGCCGCGAAGCCGCAGGACCCGCCCCGGCAGATCCCGTGGCAGCAGCCGCCCGCCGCCGAGCGGCCCGCCGCCGCGCAGCCACTCGGAGCGCCGTCCTCCGCGGCGGCTGCCGGGCGCGCGGCCACGCCCCCGAACGGAACGCCGCCCGCCGACCCCACGGCTCAGCCCGCGCCCGCGGGCGCCGCCGCGGCCTCGGCGGGCGCGGTGCGCGCGGGAGGCACGTCATCCGTGCCGAAAGCGCAGACGGCGGGAGGGACGGCCTCGGCGCCGCCGCCTCGCGCCGCGAGCCCGCCCGGCGCCGGCGAGGGCGCCGAGCGAAAACGTCCGCCGCTGCCACCCGCGCCGAGCGCCTCGCGCCGTCCCGCCCCGAGCGCTCCGGCCGAGTCCGCCACGGCGGCCGCTGCGGCCGCTGCGGCCGGACGCACGGCCCGCGGACGCGACTCGGGGGGCTCCGGCGGCCGCCGCGGCCGCGGTTCCTCCTCCGGCGGATCGAGCAGGCGCATCGTGCTCTTCGCGGTCGCCGCAGTCGTGATCGTCGTCCTTGCCGTCGTGCTGGCGACCAAAGGCGGCTCGTCCTCGAACAACGCGAGCACGTCGTCTTCAGGCGGCACCCCCAGCACGCAGACCCAGACCACCGCCTCCAAGCAGAGACACGCGACCACCCAGACCAAACAGCCGAAGGCGACGCCGCCCGCCGAAACCAGCGTGGTGGTCCTCAACGGGACGCTCACCACGGGGCTCGCGCACCGCATCTCGGCTGAACTGCAGCAGACCGGCTACTCGCAGGCCTCTGCCCTCAGCGGGCGCCCGCCGGGAGCCAACGAAGTGACGGTCGTGCAGTACGCGCCGGGCCACCAGGCAGAAGCGAACGGCGTCGCCCACTCGCTCTCGGTGACCCACGTACAGCCGATCGAACAGGCTGTCGCCACGCTGGCGGGGCCGGCGAAGGTGGTGGTCGTCGTCGGCGCCGACAGGGCCGCCCAGGGCACCACCACGCCATAGCCGGCTTCCTCGACATCCCGGAGCGCTCGCCCAAGCCCCGTGAGGAGGGGATCACCCACGTGATCGACCGGGGGCTCTCGGTCGCCGAGGTCGACGGTCTGCTCGAGGTGGTGGGCGAGAGCGTCGACATCGTCAAGCTCGGGTGGGGCACGGCCGTCGTCAGCGCGAACCTGCGCCCGAAGCTCGATCGCTACGCCGCCCACGGCGTCCCCGTGGTGCTGGGTGGAACGTTGACCGAGGTGGCGATCCGCCAGGGGCGGGTCGAGGGGCTCGTCGCCTGGCTGCGCGAGCTCGGGCTGCGCCACGTCGAGATCTCCGACGGCACGATCGAGCTCGACAAAGCGGTCAAGCGAGAGCTGATCGAACGGCTCTCGAAGGAGTTCACCGTCTTCGCCGAGGTCGGCAGCAAGGACGTCGAGTACATCATGCCGCCGTACATCTGGGTCGAGCAGATCGAAAGCGATCTCGATGCGGGGGCGTGGAAGGTGATCGCGGAGGCGCGGGAGTCGGGTACCGCCGGGATCTACCGCGCCGACGGCGAGCCGCGCACCGGGCTGATCACCGAGATCGCCCACTCGATCGACCCCGGGCGGATGATCTTCGACGCGCCGCTCCACGCGCAGCAGGTCTGGCTGCTCAAGCACTTCGGCACGGAATGCAACCTCGGCAACATCGCTCCAGGCGATGTGCTCTCGCTGGAGACGCTGCGCCTGGGCCTGCGCTCGGACACGGTCGAGCGCTTCGCCACGGGCGGCGAGGGTTGAGCGCGGAATCGGCGGCGCCGCCACCGGCGGGCGGCGTCGGCAAGAGCGCGGCCGGCCCCGGCCCACGTCCCGACCGTCTCGCGACGGCTGTGTTCGCCGTGCTCGTCGTCGCCTGCTTTCTGGCGTTCCTCGAGACCCAGCGGCTCAAGCACAGCCCCACGAGCATCCAGCAGTTCAAGCTCACGCCGAACTTCGCGCCGACGCCGGCCGGCCATCACAAACAGGAGCAGATCTCCTTCAAGCTCGCGCACGCCGAACGGGCGACGGTCGCGATCATCGACGCCGACGGGAACGTGGTGGCCACGCTTCTCACGCGCTATCCGGTCGCGCGCTACAAAACGCTGTCGCTGCTGTGGAACGGGCGGCGTGGCACCGCGCGCTCACATCGCACGGTGACCACCTCGACGGGGCACGCCTACATCCTGCCGGCGAACAGTGGGCGCCGCGCGCCGGCAGGGGAATACCGCGTGCGACTGAAGCTCAGCCGCCAGCGCGAAG
>Ga0070741_10017529_pt1 | contig 11747 bp, 4 predicted proteins | sample Coa_R1_4_FD_66440 | JGI IMG/M metagenome (GOLD analysis project Ga0070741, IMG submission 66440) | Surface soil microbial communities from Centralia Pennsylvania, which are recovering from an underground coalmine fire - Coalmine... | ecosystem: Environmental > Terrestrial > Soil > Unclassified ...
GCCGGCGTCGTCGCGGGCGGCGCGGTCGTCGGGGGGTTCACCTGCACGGTCGGCGGCGGCGTGGTCGGCACCTGACCGTTCGAGTCGAAGCCGGACGGCGTCCCCGCGTTGCGCCCGCTGTCGGAGATCGCGGACCCGGGCCGGCTGCAGACCGGCCCGGGCGCCGGGAGGTCGACGGCCGGGGCGCCCGCCAGTTGCGCATCCATGAACGTCTTCCAGATCCGTGCCGGGATCTGGCCTCCGAAGCCGGCGTAGCTCGTGTTCGAGTCCTTGTTGCCGTACCAGACGAACGCCACGAGCTGGCCTGGCGTCCCGCCGTAGAACGCCGCGTTCGCCTTGTTGTCGGTCGTGCCCGTCTTGCCGAACGCCGGGCGGTTGTTGGCGAGCACCGCATTCGGGTTCCCGGTACCGCTCGTGATCACGTTGTGGAGGAGATTCATCTCGCAGTTGGCGACGTCCTGCGAGAGGACCCGGTCACCGTTGGGGCTCTGCTCGAAGATGGTGTTGCCGTCGGGCCCGACGATCTTCTGCACGAAGTAGGGCGAGTGGTGGACACCACCGCTGGCGACCGTCGACATGACCGTCGCCATCTCGACCGGCGTGGCGATGATCGTGCCCAGCGTGAGCGTCAGCACCGGATCCAGATGGATGCCCGGGGTCGACGGCCGGTTGGGGTTGATCCCCATCTTGGTCGCCATGGAGATCACGTTGTTGATCCCGACCGCCAGCTCGATGCGCGCGAACGCGCAGTTGACGGAATCCTTGATGGCCGTCCGGATCGACATCGAACCGCCTTCACCTTCGCCCGCGTTCGACGTCTGGCCGTAACCCTTGAACGAGCACGGCGAGTCGCCCGAGACGCTGTCGTTCGGTGAGAAACCCGCATTGAGCGCCGCAGCCAGGGTCATGACCTTCCAGGTCGAACCCATCTGCAGGCCGTACGGGTGCGTCGCGATGTTGTACTGGCTCGTCGCGAAGTTCGTGCCGGGAATCATGGCCTTGACCGCGCCCGTGTTCGGGTCCATGGCGACGAGCGACGACGTGAGCCCGGTGTCGTGCACGCCCCCGATCACGGAGTTGATCGCGTTCTGCGCGTTCTGCTGCGCGTTCTCGTCGAGGGTCGCGTAGATCTTCAGGCCACCCTTGAGCACCGCGTCACTCCGGGCCTGCGGCGTGGGCCCCAGTGCCGCGGCGTAGCGCGGGTCGTTGATCAGGCTGTCCTGCACCTGCTGCGTCCACGCGTCGCGCGGCCGGAGGTCGTCCTTCGGCCGCATCGTCGGGTCGGGCAGGGGCTCGGCGTTCGCGGCCGCCGCCTGGGCCGCGGTGATGTACTTCTCCTTCTGCATCTGCTCCAGCACGAACTGGCGGCGGGCCTGCGCGGCCGCGGGGTTCGTGAACGGGTCGTTGCCGGTCGGGTTGTTGATGAGACCGGCGAGCAGCGCAGCCTGACCGAGCGTGAGCTTGGAGAGATCGCCGTCGGTGTAGAAGACGGGCGTGCCGGTCCGGAAGAACCGCTCGGCCGCGGACTTCACGCCGTAGGAACCTTCCCCGAAGTAGACGGTGTTGAGGTACTGCTCGAGGATCTCGTTCTTCGAGTACACCTTGTTGAGGCGGAGCGCGAGCATGATCTCCTTGATCTTGCGGTTCAGGTCGCGCTTGCTCGAGAGGATGCGGTTCTTCACGAGCTGCTGGGTGATCGTCGAGCCACCCTGCTCGATCTTCCCCGACGTGAAGTTCTTCAGCGCCGCCCGGAACACCGATGCCAGGTCGATGCCGTCGTTCTTCCAGAAGGTCCTGTCCTCCGTCGCGATCACCGCGTTGACGAGGACGGTCGGCACCTCCGACAACGGCACGGCCTCGCGGTTCTGGAGCCCGAGGACGCCGATCGGGTTCCCCGCCGCGTCGTAGATCGTCGAGCGCTGGTCGAGCTTTCGGAGGTTCGACACCGCCGGGGTCGTGTACGCGTTGGAGTTCCACAGCGTCGACACCCCCGGGATGAGCGCCGCCAGGCATGCCCCGACGGCGACGCCGCCGAGCACGACGGTGATCACGAAGCCGCGGAAGGATCTCCAGAGCGTCTGCATCGGAACGCACATGCTGGCACAGCCGGCCCCGGGATTCGGTGCGCGGGCCCTCCGGGCCCGCCCCGGCGAGGCACCTCGCGGTGCCTGTCACACCCCGTCGGTAGCCTCCGGGCGATGGGACCGCGCCTGCTGCTCGCACCGCACGGGAACGCCGCGCGGGCCGCGCTGTGGGACGCCGTCGAGGCGGCCAAGGCCGGCGACCCGCTCGCGCCGGTGACGGTCGCCGTCCCCTCGACCTACGCCGGCCTGGCGCTGCGGCGGGCCCTCGGCCGGCGGGCCGGCCTGGTCAACGTCCGGTTCACCGCGCTGGCCCGGGTCGCCGAGCTGCTCGGCGCGCCCGACCTCGCCGCCGCCCGGCGCCGGCCGCTCGCGGGGCCGCTCGCCGGCGAGGCCGTCTACGCGACGCTCGCCGCCCACCCCGGGCCCCTCGCCGCCGTGGCCGACCATCCGTCCACCGAACGGGCCCTGGCCGCGACGTTCCGCGACCTGCGCGACGCGCCGGACGCGGCACGCGCGGCGCTCGCGGGTCTGGGCGGCATGGCCGCGACGATCGTCGCCCTCTACGACGGGTTCCGCAGCCGGACGCGCGAGCACTACGACGAGGCCGACCTCGCGTTCGCCGCGGCCGAGGCGGTCACGCGCGAACCCAGGTGCCTCGCCGACGTCGGGCACGTGGTCGTGCACCTCCCCCCCGCCCTCTCGCCGGCCGAGGAGGCGCTGGTGCGGGCGCTGGCGGCCGTCGAGCGGGTGACCGTCGTCCTCGGGCTCACGGGCGACCCGTCCGTCGACGACGCGATCCCCAACCGGTTGGCCGCGCGCCTCTCCCCCGCACTCGGGCCGCCGGTCGCGACCGACCCCCCCGCCGACCTCTTCAGCCTCTCGTCGGCGGAGCCGCCGCTCGGCACGGAGGTCCTCTCGGCCCCCGACCCGGAGGACGAGGTGCGGGCAGTGGCGCGGCGCATCGTCGAGCACGCGCGTCGCGGTGTCCCGTTGCACCGCATCGCCGTGCTGGCGCGCGTCGAGCAGCCGTACGGACGGCTCGTGCCCGAGGTCCTCGGCGCCGCCGGCATCGAGTGGAACGGCGCGACGCCGCGCCGGCTCGCCGACACGACGGTCGGGCGCGTCCTGCGCGGCCTGCTCGATCTCGCCGAGCACGACTTCGCACGTGACGCGGTCGCGGCGTGGCTCGCTTCGGGCCCCATCCTCGACCCGGGCGACGCGCGCCCCGTCGACGCGGCCCGCTTCGACGTCGTGTCCCGAGAGGCCGGCGTCGTCGGCGGCGCCGACCAGTGGCGCGACCGGCTCGCGCGGCTCGCGCGCACGATCGAGGAGCAGCTGCACGACCCCGCGCGCGCCGACGCTCCCGACTGGCGCCGGCGCGCGATCGCACGCGACCTCGAGACCGTGCGCCGGCTCGAGGCGTTCGTGGCCGATCTCGTCGAGCAGGTCCGCCCGCCCGACCCGCCGTCGTGGCGGGCGCTCACGGCGTGGGCCACGGGGCTGCTCGACCGCTACCTCGGCCCGGAGCACGGGTGGCGGGCCTGGCCGGAGGCCGAGCTCGAGTCGGCCCGCCAGGCCCGGGCCGAGCTGGCGCGGCTGCACACGCTCGACGAGTTCGGTGCCCCGGTCGACCTCGGCCGGTTCCGGCGCGCCGTGGTCGACGCGCTCGACGTCCCCGCGGCGCGCGCCGGCCGCTTCGGCAGCGGTGTCTTCGTGGGCGCGCTGCGGCAGGCGTACGCCGGCGACTTCGACGTGGTCTACGTGCTCGGCGCGGTCGAGGGAGCCTTCCCGCCCCGCGGCCGCGAAGACCCACTGCTCCCCGACCGCGACCGGCGGAAGGTCGAGGGCCTGGCGCAGCACCGCGACCGTCGGGCCGAGGAGCGCCACGAGTACCTCGCCGCGCTCGCGTCGGCGCCGCGGCGCGTCCTCTGCTTCGCCCGCGCCGACGCCCGCGCCCAGCGCCGGCTGCTGCCCTCGCGCTGGCTGCTCGAGACCGCGCAGGCTCTCCGCGGGTCCGAGATCACCGCGGAGGGCCTGCGCGACGCCGACGAACCCGAGCCCTGGCTCGAGGTCGTCGCGTCCTTCGAGCAGGGGGTCGGCAGCGACGCCGAGCCCGGCTCGCCCGTCGAGTACGACCTCCGCAGCCTGCTGTCGTGGCTCGACCGGCACGAACCGATCGCCGACCATCCGCTCGCGGCGGGCCGGCTGCGGCCCGGGTTCGCGAGCGTCTTCGCGCGGGCGTCGGCCGATCTGACCGCCTACGACGGGCACGTCTTCGTCCGCGCCGACGAGGGATCGGCGCGCGTCGTGTCGCCGACCTCGCTGGAGACGTGGGCGACCTGCCCCTTCCACTACCTGCTCGGCAGCGTCCTGCGCCTGCGCGACCGACCCCGCCCCGAGGAGACCGAGACGATCAGCGCGCTCGACGAGGGTTCGTTGGTGCACGCCATCCTCGAGGACTTCGTACGGACGGCCCGGCCCCGCCGGAGCCCCGACGAACCGTGGGACGCGGCCGACCGCGCCCGACTCCGGGAGATCACGGCGGCCCACTGCGCCGACGCGGAACGGCGGGGCATCACCGGCCGCTCGGTGCCGTGGCAGCTCGCCCGCCGCCGGATCGACGCGACGGTCGAGCGGTTCCTCGAGGCGGACGCCCGCATCCGGGCCGCGCTCGGCGTCGTGCCCGACGTCGACGGCCTCGAGCTGGCGTTCGGGATCGACGGCGCGCCGCCGGTCTCGGTGACGCTCCCGGGCGGTCGCGAGCTGCGCTTCCGGGGGCGCATCGACCGGGTCGACCGCTCGCCCGACGGTCGCCGCGTCGTGGTCTACGACTACAAGACGGGGTCGCCCCGTCCCTACGAGGCGGTACGTGCCGGCGACCCCGTCGCCGGGGGCACGAAGCTGCAGCTCCCGGTCTACGCGCTCGCGGCGGAGCAGCATCACGGCGTCGCCGACGCCCACGCCTACTACTGGTTCACGGCCGTCGATCCCGACGACGCACTGGTCGGCTACGCGGCCGACGAATGCCGGGGGCGTTTCGTCGAGACGCTCGCGATCATCGACGACGGCGTGACCCACGGGTGCTTCCCCGCGTATCCCGGCGACCGCGCCTGGAACCCCTGGCAGGGCCGCGACACGTTCAAGAACTGCGACCGCTGCGAGTTCGACCGCCTGTGCCCGGTCGATCGCGAGGCGGCCTGGGAGCGCAAGGCCGACGCGCCCGCCGTCGAACCCTTCCGGCGGTTGACGGCGAGCGGTGAGACCGACGAGGCGGTCGCGCCGAGCGCAGGCGCCGGAGAGGCACCGCGGTGACCGCGGTGACCACGGTCGACCACGAGGCCCGGGCGCGGATCCGCTCGTCGCACGAGGCGAGCCTGTTCGTCGAGGCCGGCGCCGGCACGGGCAAGACCCGGGCGCTGGTCGACCGGGTCGTCGCGCTCGTCATGTCGGGCGTGCTGGAGCTGCGCGAGCTCGCCGCGATCACCTTCACCGAGGCGGCGGCATCGGAGCTCCGCGACCGCATCCGGGCCGGGCTCGAGGCCGTGGCGGCGGGCCGGGGAGACCCGGCGCCGTCGGCGGCGGAGCAGGCCCGGTGCCGGGCCGCGCTCGAGCAGGTCGACGAGGCGGCACTCAGCACCCTGCACGGCTTCGCGTTCCGGATCCTCAGCGAGCACCCGCTCGAGGCGGGCCTGCCCCCCGGCTTCGAGCTGCTCGACGAGATCACGGCGCGCATCGCCTTCGAGCAGCATTGGGCCGCGTTCGTCGACGCGCTCTTCGACGACACGGACCTCGAACCGGTTCTGCTCACGGCGCTGCTGCTCGGGCTGCGCGTCGACATGCTCCACGACGTCGCGCGCGCGCTCCACGAGAGCTACGACCGGATCCACCTCCGTCCCACGGATCCCGGGTCGCTCCCGCCGCTCGACGCGTCGCCGGTCGTCGCGGCGCTCGACGAGGCGCTGGCCCTGCGCTCCGTCTGTTGCGACGACGAGGACAAGCTCGCATGCCACCTCGACCGCGTCGCCGGCTTCCGTCACGCTCTCGCAGGGGCGACCGACCGGCTCGACCTGCTCGAGTGGCTCGACCGGGGCGAGCCCACGAAGCTCACGTTCCCGCACGGCAAGAAGGCGAACTGGGCGGGCGCGATCGACGACGTGAAGCGCGCGCTCGAGACCGCGCAGGAGCAGCGCACCGCGCTCCTCGACGAGCAACGTCGCGCCGTGCTCGCCGTGCTCACGTCGCGGGCCGAGGCGTTCGTCCGCGGCTACGCCGACGAACGGCGGCGGGGAGGCCGGCTCGAGTTCCACGACCTGCTCGTGCTCGCGCACGACGTGCTCCGGTCCGATCCGTCGGTGCGCGCCGCGGTGGCCCGGCGCTATCCGACGCTTCTGCTCGACGAGTTCCAGGACACCGATCCGCTGCAGATCGAGATCGCCGTCCTCCTCGCGACGCGCGACAGCGACGCCGGCGACAAACCGTGGACGGAGGTCACGGTCGAGCCGGGCGCGCTCGTCGTGGTCGGCGACCCGAAGCAGTCCATCTACCGCTTCCGTCGGGCCGATCTGGGCGTCTACCACGCCGCGCAGCGCGAGCTCGGCCTCGAGGCGCAGGCGCTCGTGCAGAACTTCCGGTCGGTGCCGGGCGTCCTCGCGTTCGTCAACCACGTCTTCGACGCGTTGTTCGAGGAGTCGATCGGGATCCAGGCCGCGCACGTCCATCTCGAGGCCGCGCGCGAAGCGCTCGCCGGCCGGCCGCCGGTCCTGCTCTTCGGCGACGAGGACGACGCCCCGATCGCCACGGTCCGGGCACGCGAGGCACGCGAGGTCGCCGAGGTCGTGCGGCGGATCAAACGCGAGCGCTGGCCCGTCGTCGACCCCGTCACCGGAGCCGTGCACCCGGCGCGCTACCGCGACGTCGCGTTGCTCATCCCCTCGCGCACGGTCCTCCCCGACCTCGAGGACGCCCTCGAGCGGGCCGACGTACCCGTGCGCGTCGAGAGCCAGTCCCTCGTCTTCTCCACGGCCGAGGTACGCGACCTCGTGTCCGTCCTCGGCGCAGTCGACGACCCCACCGACGAGATCGCGGTCGTCGCGGCGCTGCGCTCGCCCGGGTTCGGCTGCTCCGACGCCGCGCTGGTCGAGTTCGCGGAGGCCGGCGGCCGTTGGGACTACCGCCGAGCCGCACCCGAGTCACTCGGCGACGCCCACCCGGTCGTCGCCGGGCTGGCCCGCCTGCACGGGCTCTGGTCGCAACGCTGGTGGCGGACGGTGAGCGAGACGGTCGAGGCGGTCGTGCGCGAGCTCCACCTGCTGGAGCTGGCGACGGCCCGTCGCCGGGCCCGTGACCACTGGCGCCGCATCCGCTTCCTGCTCGACCAGGCCCGGGCGTGGGACGACGCCGGCGAGGCGGGGCTGCGGGCCTTCGTCGAGTGGGTGCAGCACCAGGCCGACGAGCGGGCTCGGGTCATCGAGTCGGTGGCGCCCGAACCGGACGACGACGCGCTGCGCATCCTCACGGTGCACGGCGCCAAGGGTCTCGAGTTCCCGATCGTCGTGCTCGCGGGGCTCAACACGCGCCCGCCGAGCCGCCGCTCCAAGGTGCTCTGGGGCGACGACGGGCCCGAGTTCACCATCGGCACGAAGTCGTCGGGCTCGGTGGTCGAGACGGCCCGCTACGCCGAGCTCGAGCGCGACGAGCGGCTCCACGACGAGGCCGAGCGCCTCCGGCTGCTGTACGTCGGCATGACCCGTGCCCGCGACCATCTGCTCGTGAGCCTGCACCGCAAGACCGGTCAGCCCTGCCACGCGGCGTCGATCGCCGCCATCCTCGACGGGGCGCCCGCCGTCGCGCTCGACGCCGCGGCCACCGACGAGGGGGCGTCATGGCCGGAGGCGGATGCCGACGCCCGCGTCCGGGTGCGCCGGCCCGTCGATCCCGCCCTCCCGGCCCGCGACCGGTGGTCCGAGGAACGAGCCCGTGTCCTCGCCGCCGCGGCCCGGCCCGCGTCGGTGGCGGCGACCTCGATCGCCGCACGCGCCGCGGGGCCCGAGGGCGGGGCGGTCGACGATCCCGGCCTCGCCAAGGACGAGCCGGCCGACGACCGGCCGGCGTGGCGGCGGGGCCGGGCCGGTACCGCGGTCGGGCGGGCCGTGCACGCCGTCCTGCAGACGGTCGCGCTGTCCTCGGGCGCGGGGCTCGGGCCCACCGCCCGGGCGCAGGCGCTCGCCGAGGGCGTCCCGGAGCGGGAGGGCGAGATCCGCCGGCTCGCCGAGAGCGCGCTCGCGGCGCCGGTCGTGCGCGCCGCGGTCGAGGGCGGCTGGCGCGCCTGGCGGGAGGTGCCGGTGGCGACCGAGGTGGGCGGCGTGCTGCTCGAGGGCTTCGTCGACCTCCTCGTCGAGCAGCCCGACGGCGACCTCGTCGTCGTCGACTGGAAGACCGACGGCGTCCGCGCGCCCGACGGCGGCGGCGGCGAGGAGCTCGACGCCGCGCTCGCGCGCTACTCGGTGCAGGGTGCGGCGTACGCGCTCGCGCTCGAGTCGGTGCTGGGCCGGCGGGTCGCCCGGTGCGTGTTCGTGTTCGCCCGGGCACCGGGAGGCGCCGTCGAGCGCGAGGTCGTCGACCTCGGGGCCCGCATCGACGCCGTGCGCGCGGAGCTCGCGGGGCTCGGAGCCGGGCCCTAACGCGACAGCTTGTACTCGGCGAGCTCCTCGACGAACTCGACGAAGGCGGGGCTGCGATGGAAGCGGGCCGCGACGTCGATGTAGTCCTCGCCCCGCTCACGCCAGCGCAGGATGCACCGCTCGATCGGCCGGAGCGGCTGCTCGGCGTGGCGGGTGCCCGACCGCGGTACCTCGGCCCAGCGGCGGACCCGGTCGGCGTACCCCGCGCTGCGGTGGAGGCGGCGACCGATCTCGTCGTCGGGGAAGCCGCGCTCGCCGAGCGAGAGCACGCACCGCTCGATCGGGCGGAGTCGGGCGCGATCGCCGGTCGTGCCGTCGCCGGTGGAGCTGGGGGTCGAGCCGTTGCCGGCACCCGGCGTGCGTTGGGTCATCGCCGTGACCTCCTGGCGAGACGCCCGCGGACGGACGCCTTCAGGCTAACCCTCGGGAGCGGCGGCGGGAATGGCGTCCTTGAAGAACTCGCCGCCCTTCATCACGGCCAGGATCCGGTCGCGGTCCTGCAGGACCGTGATGTCGTCGAGCGGGTCGCCGTCGACCACCACGAGGTCCGCGAGCTTGCCCTCGGCGACGGTGCCCAGCTCGTCGCCCCGCCGCATCAGCTCGGCACCGTGCTTCGTCGCCCAGCGGATGACCTCGAGCGCGGGGATCCCCGCGTCGCGCACGTAGACCTCGAGCTCGTGCGCGTACCGACCGTGCGGGAAGCCGACGGCGCCGTAGTCGTCGCCGACCACGAGCTTGACGCCCGCCGCGTTCGCGAGCGGGAGCACCTCGTACATGTGCTCGAGGTCGGCCTTGATCGAATCGGTGAAACCGAGGCCGCGCCCGCCCATCTGCTCCAGGAACGCGGAGGGGAAGTAGATGCTGGGCGCGATGAACGTGCCCTGCTCGGCGGCGCGGTCGATGCACTCCGCGTCGAGGTCGTCGGCGTGGTCGATGACGTCCATCCCCGCGTCGAGCGCGAGGAGGATGCCGGCCTTGCTCGCGATGTGGCCGCGGATCAGCGCGTCGCGCGAGTGCGCGGTCTCGACCGCGGCGACGAGCTCCTCGCGGGTCATCTCGAGGCGGTCCTTCGGGGCGGTCGTCCCGTGACCGCCGGTCACGAAGAGCTTGATGATCTCGGCGCCGCGCTTGATCTCGTCGCGGACGGCGTGGCGGAACTCGCTCGGGCCGTCGCACAGACGCGCCGCACCCGGCGCGCCGACGCCCCAGTAGTAGGGCGAGTTGTCGTTCCCGTGGCCCGTCGTGCTCAGCTCGCGGCCGGAGGGGACGAAGCGCGGTCCGACGACGACGCCGGCGTCGATGGCCCGCTTCATCGACGCGTCGATCTCGTGGGCGGCCCCCGCGCCCACCGCGCCGGTGAAGCCGCACATGAGCGCGAGCTCGAGGTTCTTCGCGGCCCGCAACGCCTGCATCGCCGGCGGCTCCTCGAGACCGTACGGCGCGGTGAACGAGCCCAGCTCGTGGTAGGTCGAGTGGTAGTGGCACGTGACCATGCCCGGCATGAGCGTGCGGCCGCCGAGGTCGACGACCCGGTCGTCGGGGCGTGTCTCGGTCACCTGGCCCACACCCACGGACGCGATGCGCTCGCCGTCGACGACGACGGTCACGCCCGGCTTCGCCGGGTGCTCGCCGTCGACCAGGTTGGCGTTGGTGAAGACGGTGCGGGCCATTGGACACCTCCGGTCGTGGTGACCGATCGTGTCACGCCGCGGCGGCGCGGGCGAGCGCGAGGTCAGCTGCAGGCCGCGAGGATCTGGTCCCGCAGCCCCGCGACGCGGAGGAGGACCTGCTGCTGCGCTGCCGACGGGGCGATGCGGCCGGCGTCCGCGTCGTCGAGGATGCCGCGGAAGCCGGCGTCGGCGACCAGCCGGGTGGCGACGCACCGGGCCCGGTCCGGTGTGCCGACGGCCGCCAGCTCGGGCGCGAGCAGGTTGCGTTCGGCCAGCAGCTTGGTGGCGTCGAGGAGCGCGTCGGCCGCGATCGGCGCCCCCGCCCCCGCCGGTTGGCACGACGTGAGCTCGGTCGTGGTGTTCCCGTGCCCGGCCGTCGCTGCGACCGCGGGAGCGGTCTCGGGTGACGCGGCGGACCACCGTTCCAACGCGTGGCGGATCGTCGCCGAGCCCTGGGCGTCCGCCCCGGCGAGGTCGACCTTGACGCAGGTGCGCCCGCCGCGGGTGAACTGCACGAGCCGGTCGCCTCGCCACAGATCGGCCGCGTCCATGGCTTCGGACGCGGGAAGGCGGCTCGTCAGGAGCTCGTAGAGCCCGAAGGCGCCGAGGTCGGTCGCGTGCCCGTCCGGCGTCTCGCCGGCCCCCAGCCTCGGTGTCGCCACGTCGACCGTGCGCACGTGCCGGAGCTGCGTCGAGGGGTCGACGAGAGCGAGCTCGGAGCGGGGCGGATCGCGGAACAGGGCGTCGACGCCCCGCCGACCCTGCGCGGCGCGTACCGCGGCGACCAGTCCCTCGCCGAGCGCGTAGGGCGCGCCGAGCTCGACCTTGATGACCTCCGGCACGTCGAGGGCGCGGGCCTGCGCGACCTCGCCGGCTTCCGTGCTCACGTACGCCTGTTGCGACGCGTCGCTCAGCTTCGAGACGAACTGGTGCTGCACGTACGTCGCGTCACCTTCGATGATCGCCTTCACGACCGACGAGTTGCCGTGACGAGCGGCCGCGACTTGCATCCGGCGCAGGTCGAAGTGCTGGTCCTGCAATGCATGCGTCAGCTCGTGGGCCAGGGTCACCCGGGTCGCCGGCGTGCTGGTGTCCGTCCCGCGCACGGAGACGTCCCGGGTGATCGGGTCGTAGAACGCGAGCGTGCCCGACCCGACCGCCCGGCGGGCCGCCGCGTGGAGATCGACCTCGTGGTCGAGCAGTCCGAGCGCCTGCAGCCGCTTCTCGGTGCGCGTGAACGACGCGGTGCGCTCGGCGCTCGGCGCCGGGTCGTCCCGGCGGAGGAGGCGCTTCTCGAAGGCCTGGTCGTCGAG
>Ga0070741_10017530_pt1 | contig 11746 bp, 11 predicted proteins | sample Coa_R1_4_FD_66440 | JGI IMG/M metagenome (GOLD analysis project Ga0070741, IMG submission 66440) | Surface soil microbial communities from Centralia Pennsylvania, which are recovering from an underground coalmine fire - Coalmine... | ecosystem: Environmental > Terrestrial > Soil > Unclassified ...
CTGACGCACGTCTTCAACTACGACGTCCCGGCGTCGCCCGAGATGTACGTCCATCGGATCGGTCGCACGGGACGCATCGGTCGATCCGGCGTCGCGATCACGCTTGCCGAACCCCGCGAACAACGGCTGCTCCGCAACATCGAGTCATTCACCAAACAAAAGATCGACGTGGCGACGCTGCCGACCGTCGCCGACATGCGCGCGCGACGGCTCGAGCTGACACGGGCCGCGCTCAACGAGCGCCTGCTCGCTCGTGACTTCGACGACGTGCGCGTCGTCGTCGAAACGCTCGCGCAGACGTTCGACATCGCCGACATCGCGGCGGCGGCCGTCAAGATCGCGCATCAGGCCTCTGAGTCGGCGTCAGACACGGCCGAAATCGTGACGACGCCGAAGATGCGCGACAAGCCGCCGGCGCGAGGCCCGCGCGAGCGCGCTGGCTCTCGCGACCGGCCTGGCCCGCGCGAGCGGTCCGGGCCGACGACGCGGATCTTCGTCGGCGTGGGGCGCGAGGGTGGCGTCGGGCCCGGCGATCTCGTCGGCGCGATCACCGGCGAAGCGGGCGTGACGTCGCGCGACATCGGCGCCATCGACATCAACGATCGTTTCGCCCTGGTCGAAGTGCCGGAGGAGCTTGCCGACACGATCATCGACGCGCTGCGCGCGACGACGATCAAGGGGCACAAACCGAAGGTACGGCGGGAGCGATCGGAAGAGCCGGTCAGGCGTCGCGATGCAGGCGAACCACCGCGCCGCTCAGATTTTCGTCGCCCACCGAAACATACACCTCGCGGTCGCTGATCGACACGCTGAACGACATCCGGCGCTGCAGCCGATCCACGAGCGCGCTGACGAGCGGCCGATCGATCGCGTACAGCTCCAGCGCGTCCGCTCGATGAATCCGTTCGCCGGCCAGCCGCTCGATCAACTGCCGCGGATCCTTGTGCGTGTAAACGACGACGCGATTCGCCGCTTTCGATGCCTTGTGCAGCCGCGCCGCGTCCGGGGTGCCGATGTCGATCCAGGTGGTCAGCGTCCCCGTGAGATCGCGAATGACGATCGCCGGCTCGTCGACATCGGACACGCCGCGAGAAAACGCGATCCCTTCGGCGAACTCCAGCAGGTACGCGAGCGTGCGCGCGATCAGGAACTCGTTGGACTCGGACGGATGCTGCGCGACGCGCAGCGCGATCGATTCGTAGACGCCGCGGTCGGTGTCGGCCAGTTCGATATCGAAGTTGTAGACGGTCGCCGACAGCGCCATGCGGCGCTACTCCGCGTACGCGGCCTTCGCGGCGCCGCTGATGCGCGCCGGTTGCGCCATGTCCGGATACTTCGACTGCAGTTCGGTCTGCACGAGTTGACTCGCCTCGTCGACCGACTTCCCTTGTCGCTTCAGGTCGGCGACGCGCGTCTGCACCGCGCGGAAGTACTCGCGATACCGCGCGATGCCGCTCGCATCGACGAGACGGCCATGACTCGGGACGATGATTCGCGGTTTCATCGCGTCCAGGCGGTCGAGCGCCGTCAACCACGCGCGGACGCTCGAGTACGGACTCGCAAGTGCCGGAAACGCCGACATCACCACGTCGCCGGCGAATAACACGTTGTCGCCGTCGACGAAGAACACCGTGTCGCCGCGCGTGTGCGTCGGTCCGACCGTTTCCATCCGCACGCGAACGCCACCCAAGTCGAGCTCGTGCCGCTGATCGAAGGAGATGTCAGTCTTTCGATACGTCGCGTCTTTCAACAACTGCGCCCGCACTGGCGACTGGCTGGCGAACGTGTTCGCGAGCTGCAGCCCGAACTCGGCGATGTCGGCGTCCTGGCCACGCGATCGGATCATTTTTGTTGTCGCCGGAAACGCTTGCGCGCCAAGGTCATGTTCCGGATGCACGTGCGTCACCGCGAGATACAGCTCGCTGTTCTTGCTCAGTTTCGCGGCTTCCCGGGCGATCGTCTCGCCGTTTTTCGGTCCGAGGCCCGTGTCGATCACGAGCGTCGCACGATCGCCGACGATGATGCCGACATTCGGTACAAGCGGAACGTCATCGTCCGGAATGATGTAGACGTGCGGGCCAATCTTCGTCGTCGCGCCTTCGCGCACGAGCGGATCACGAGGCTGTTGAACGGCGATGAGCGCGAGAGCGACAATGATCAGATTGCGCATATGGCAGTGGACCATAGCTTAGAGCGAATTCACACGCTCTGGGACGAATTGGCGGGCTTCGAGGCGTCGGACAACGACGCGGCGATCTCGCACCTCCTCTCCGCGGTCGCCGATATGGTCGACGCGCAGAACGCGTACTGGCTCGGCGCCGTTCGCTTGACCGACGACGAACGCGATCCGCTTTCTGGCTGGCGGCCGCGCACGATCCGCTATCTCAAGCCGCTCCTCACCGACGAGAAATTCACGCAGCGGCGAATCAAGGAAGTGACGCGCGGGCAAGTCGACGAACTTGTCGTCGCGCACGGACGGCTTGCCGGCACATTTCGGTCGAAGCGGATGTGCGACCTGGTGTCACCCGAGTTTTTCACGAGCGACACCTACAAGGGCTATGTCGCGCGAAACGTCCACGACTCGCTCGTCGTCGTCGCCCCGGTCAGCCCGGTGGCGGAGGCCTACTACGGCTTCCTGCGCATGCGAGAGAACGATCCGTTCACCGAAGCGCAGCGCGATGTGGCGTACGCCGCGCTGCGCGGACTGACTTGGTTCCACAGGCAGACGCTCCTCGCGCACGGATTGCTCGTCGCAAAAACGCCGCTCTCGCCGATGGAGCGGAAGGTGCTCGCTCTGTTGCTCACCGATCGCTCCGAGAAAGTGATTGCGGCGGACCTCGGCGTGTCCGCGTCCACCGTCCATACCTACGTCAAGGACATCGTTCGGAAGTTCGGCGTCAGCGGACGCACGGGCCTGACGGCGCTCTGGTTGGGCCGTCAGAGCTGACCCCTCCCTGATCAGGGACCTTACCTCGTCTATTCCGTTGGCTATAGTGTCCTTTCCTGACGTTTTCAGTCAGCACATGGAGGGACTTTAAAGGTATGAAAGTCAAGATCTTGGTGGCGTCGTTCGCGGCTGCCACGGCGGCGCTGGCGACCGCACCGCTCGTCACGGCACAGGCGCCCACGCCCATCTCCTTCACGACCTGGCACATGCAGGACGACTTCAACAACATCTCGAGCTGGTTCATCGTCGCTGCGGACCAGGACAAGGACGGGGACGTCGACTTCATGGGCCTGGCGAATTCAGGCAGCGGCAACGCGCTGATGTTCATGCAGAGTCTGGCTGCTGACGAAAACAATATCGGCAACCCGCCGCGACTCGTCGTCTCAGCACAAGGCTTCAATCGTCAGCACGTCAGGTTCTGGGATGGTAACGGCGATGGCTATGCCGGCTATGTCGCGACTGATCGCGGCGTCGGACTGGTCTATCGCGACAGAACGTCCGGCGGCCTCGATGCGGCCGGCGAGCAGCAGGTTCAAGTGCAGTGGTGCGCGACCTGCAATGGTTTCGGCGGCCCGAGATTCGGCGAGCTTTCGTACCTCGACGTTGGCGACATCGACGGGGACGGAACGACCGACGTCGTTGCGATCGGCGATCGGTTCAACCCGAATATTCGCGTCTTCTACAACCACGCCGGAACCCTCGTTCCCGGCGCCGTGATCGCGTACCCGGGCGGCGACTGGGACGGCAGCGGCGTGCGCCTCGCGGACTTCGACGGTGACGGGCGGCTCGACATCGTCTTCACGAAGCTGATCGATCCAAATTCGCCCGCTGCCGCGTACAACGTCTACAGGAACAACGGCGACGGGACGTTCACCGGAGTCAAGCTGCCGAAGAATCTCAGCGCGCTGAGCCTCGCCGTGGGCGACGTGAACGGCGACGGGAAGCCGGATGTGTTCGTCTCCGCTTTCGGGGAAGACGATGGGCACGGCAACACGATTGCGGGAACGGGCGGTATCTATCTCTTTACGAACACCAGCAGCGGCGGCAACATCACGTTCAGCGCGTCGAAAGTCTTCGGCACCGACGCGAGCCATTGGGTTCCGTCCGTTGACGCGGGCGATCTCAACGGCGACGGCTTCGCCGACATCGTGTTCTCCGTCTCGAACGGAGATTCGTCCGATCCCCACCAGAATCCACAGGCGTGGGCGGGCGACGGCACCGGCAACTTCACGCTCGCGTGGACCGATACCGGCGCCAACGTCGTCGCCGACACGGTGACCATCATCAAATACAACGGTCATCCGGCCATCGCCACCGGTGGATATCGCGGCGCGTATCTGTTCGCGAACTTCGCGGTGGCGAATCCGCCGGTCGTGACGGTTCCTGCCGACATGACGGTGGAAGCGACGAGCGCGTCCGGCGCCACGGTGACGTTCACCGCGTCTGCCTCGGACGGCACCGCGTCGGTTCCGGTCAACTGCACACCGGCGTCGGGATCGACGTTCGGCATCACGACGACGTCTGTGACGTGCTCGGCCACCACTGCGGGTGGCAACGACAGCAAGTCCTTCAACGTGACTGTGCAGGACACGACGCCGCCGACGATCATCGGCACGCCCGGCAACACATCGACCGAAGCGACCTCGTCGTCTGGCGCGACCGTCTCCTACACGCTTCCGACGGCGACTGACGTTGTCGATGGGACGGACGCGGTGACATGCACGCCATCCGCCGGCACGTTCGCGCTCGGGACGACGACCGTGAATTGCTCGGCGCACGACGCGCATCAGAATCAGGCCGTCTCGACGTCGTTCACCGTCACGGTGAAGGACACGACGCCTCCGGTGATCACGTCGGTGTCGCCGAGCCAGGGATCGCTCTGGCCGCCGAACAAGGCGATGGTGCCAGTGTCGGTCTCGGTCAGCGACACGGACGCCGTGAGTTCTCCGTCCTGCAAGATCGTCTCGGTCTCGAGCAACGAACCGGGCGCGGGTCAGTCGCAGATCACCGGACCGCTGACGGTCAACCTGCAATCGGATCGCCTCGGCACCGGCAACGGCCGCATCTACACGATCGCGGTCGCCTGCACCGACGCCGCGGGCAACACGTCATCGACGAAGACGACGACGGTCGTCGTGCCGCACGATCAGGGCAAAAAGTAGAAAGTGAAAAGTTAGAAGTTAGAAGTACGAAGTACGAAGTACGAAGTGGGGCGGCCGGCGGGGGCCGCCCTTACTGTTTCAGCGCCTGCACAACGAGCGTCACGCCGATCAACACCAGCGCCGCGTGGACCAGCCGCACAAAGACATCGGCTGACATGCGGCGGTGAATCGTTCGGCCAAGCACGATACCCGCGGCGACGGCGGGCAGCGACCACAGGAAGAAGCGCGTGATCGTCGGGGTCCAAAGTCCGATCGCCGCGTATCCGATCACCCCGACGAGACTCGCCGGCAAGAAGTACGCCTGCAGCGTCGCCCTGAATTTCTGCGGCGGCCACTGGCGCAGGGCGCCGTACACCACGAGCGGCGGACCGTTCATCCCGTATGCGCCGCCAAGAACGCCCGAGAGAAAGCCACAGCCGATCAGCCACGCGGGATGATCGTGTGGCGCGCGCGCGCCGCTCCTCGTCGCGAGCGAATAGATCGAAAACGCGACGATGACCAGTCCCAGACCGCCCTTGACCAGCCGCTCGGGCGCGTGCGCGAGCAGCAGCACGCCAACGGGGATGCCAACGAGCGCGGTCGCGAGCAGGCCCGCAGCGCTTCGAAAATCGACGCGGCGCCAATCCTCGACAACGATCGCGGCGGCGACGACCACGGAAACCAGTACCGCCACCGGCGCGGCAATGGCGACGGGCATGACGAGCGCGAGCAGCGGCACCGCAATCAACGCCTCGCCGAATCCGAACGTCGAACGAATCAGCGTGGCAAAAAAGATGACGGCGACAAAGTAAACAGTGGAGAACGACGGCACGCGCGTTGATAATACGTCGCTATGGCGATACACCTGGATCACGTCTCCATCAGTTCGCCGAACATGTTCTACGGCGCGCACCGCTTGCGCCTCGAAACGACGCTCAGCTTCTACGACGGCGGCCACGTCCTCAACGGCGATCTCGCCAACCGCATCTTTCCGCTCGGCGCGAATACCTACCTCGAACTGAACGGCATCGTCGACGCGCACGCGATGCGCGACGCGAAGAACCGCCCGTGGTGGTACGACGGCGTGCAGACGCTCGGCGAGTGCTTCACAGGCTTGGGCTTCCGCGTCGACACGTTCGACGAACTGCAGGCGATCGCGCGGAAGAAGGGCTACACGATCGCCAAGGATCCGACGACGCGCATCTGGCCGAACGGGTATGCGATGCGTGTGTTCTCGGCGCCGGGTCCGCGAGAGTCCGTCGCGAACGGTTTCCCCATGTGGCACTGGTTCGAGGACTTTCCGATGCATCCGAGCGGACAGCCGCCATCGACCGCGCCGAAAATCACGCGACCCGACGGTGTCGCGTGGATCGAAGTCGGCGGCACCGCGAAAGAGATGTACGACTGGCTCGACATGCCAGCCGGCACTCTGCCCTTCCGGTTCAACGGCCGCCCTCCCGGCCTCTATGCGATCGGCGTGAAGACCATGAGAGGCGGCGAGATCGTGATTCGTCGTCCATCGGTGACCGAGTACTGAAGGAGATCGCGATGACTCACAAAATCAGCCGGCGCGCGATGCTCCGTAACACGGCTGCGCTGACGACGGGCGTCGTCGCCGCGACGACCGCGAAACTGCGAGCCGCCGACGCTCAAGGCGCCGCTCGCGCAACTGCAACTGGAACTGGAACTGCAACTGCACCTGCCGTCCTCGATCACGTTCACATCGGCTGCACGAACGTCTACGCGACCGCGTTCGATCTGATGAAGGCGACGAAGATCGGCCACTACGACGGCGGCTTCGGCACCAACATCGTCACCGGTCAAAAGACGATGCCGCTCGGCGGCGGCGTGTATCTCGAAATCGAAAGCGTCGTCGATCCGTTCGCCACGAGCGATGCACGCCTGCGTCCGTGGTGGCACGCGCGCGCCGTGTCGATGAAGTCGCCGGTGTTCAGCGGCGTGTGCCTGCGCGTCAACACCATGGACGAACTGAAGGAGATCGCGAAACGGCACGGCGGTGTCGCGCGGCTGAACATGCACACGCCGTCCGACGGCCCGCCGGTGAAATGTTGGGAGGCGCCGCACGGACCGAACATTCGCAATCCATGGGAAACGGGCCAGCCGACATGGTGCTGCTGGGAAAATCGTCTCTACTCGCATCCGAGCGGGCAACCGGTCGTCAACGCGCCTGGGCTCGTCGTGCCGATGGGCGTCGCGTGGATCGAGATGGGCGGCACAAAGGCGCAGATGCAGGCGTGGCTCGATCAGAATCCCGACGACCTGAAGATGAAGTTCAACGGCAAAGCGCCGGGCGTGTACGCGATCGGCGTCAAGACCGACGTCGGCGACGTCGAAATCCGCCGGCCGTCAGCGACGAGGACGACGTAGATGCCGCTGCATATCGATCACATCAGCCTGGCGTCGCCGCACATCTTTCGATCGGCGGATACGCTGTCGAAAGAAACCGGGCTCGGCTACTGGACCGGCGAGTGGCTGCGCGATTCGTCCGTCAACATCGTCCCGCTCGGGCCGCCCGGCAACTTCATCGAGATCTCGGGCATCATCGACATCTTCTCGCTCAGAAAGATGGACGAGCGGAAGCAGTGGATCCTCGACATCACCGAGACGGGCGATCACTTCAACGGCTTGTGCCTCGGCGTCGACTCGATGGACGAACTCGAGATGTTCGCGCGGCACTGGAAGAGCACGGTGAACCGTGCCGACAATCCCGATCCCGCCGCGCATTTCCAGCGCGCGAACGGCTACATCCTGCCGATGGCGTCGACGCCCGTCGGTAAACGCACGGTGTGGATGGCAGGATTGCCGAACGTCTACTACTACCCCGATCGCACGTATCACTCGAGCGGCCAACCGACGCATCCGGTGCCGAATCAAGTGCAGCCGACCGGGATCAAATGGGTGGAAGTCGGCGGCACGGCGCAGGACATGGCGGACTGGCTCGGCGGGATGCAGTACGTCGAGATGCTGCCGCTGAAGTTCAATGGCAAGTCGCTCGGCGTGTGGGCCGTCTGTGTCGGCGCCGTCGACCACGAGGACATCGTCATTCGCAGGCCGGCCGCGTCCGAAGCGGTGCCGACGGCGAAGTTCGCCGACTGGCGGAGCTGACATGAACATCCACATCAATCATTTCTCGCTCGGCGCGCGCAACGCGTTCGAATCGGCGGCGAGGCTGCGCAAAGAAACCGGTCTCAGCTTCTGGACCGGCGAGTGGCTGCGCGATATCTCGTGTCACATGGTGCCGCTCGGCAACGGCCCTGGCGGCAAAGACGCGTTCATCGAGATCCAGTGCTACGTCGATGCGCACGCGCACCTCAAGGACACGCGTCCGAACTATCGCTACGACGTGCTGTCGGTGGACAACGAATACAACGGCGACTACTGGACTGGGTTGATGCTGGGCGTCGACTCGCTCGCGGACCTCGAAGCGATCGCGAAGCGCCTCGGCGCCGACGTGACGCCGGAAGACTCGCGAACGAATCCCTACAACCACTTTCTTCGTCCCGACGGCTACGTGCTCGGATATCAGTCGGCGCCGCGTTTCACACGTGGACGTCCTGACAAATGGCCGATGGACATGCCGGGCTTCTATTTCTATCCCGACGTCCCGGGCCGAACGTCGAACCAGCCTGTCGTCGCCGCGCCGCACATGCGCCGGCCCGCCGGCGTGAAGTGGGTCACCTTCGGCGGCACGAACGAACTGCTGTCGGACTGGATGGGACAGGACGCCGAGAAATCGATTCCGGTCCGATTCAACGGGAAAGCGGTCGGCCTGTGGGAAGTGTGCGTCGGGATGGCCGACGGCGAGGACGTGATCATTCGTCGCCCCGCCGCCGCGTCCGTGATCAAAGACGATTCGAAATACCGACGGCCGTCTTAGTTTCGCAGCGAGAAGACGCACAGCGACAGTCCAGCAATCGCCGCGACGTACTGCTTGCCATCCGCCTCGAACGTGATCGGACCGTTGACGATCTGCGCGCCGAGGTTCGTCTTCCAGAGCAGCGTTCCGTTTTTCGCGTCGAGCGCCTGGAAATATCCTTCGCGGCCGCCGGTGAACAGCACGTCGGATCCGGTCGTCAGGATGCCGCTGTCGGTGACGTCGGTCATCGGAAACTTCCACTTCACTTCGCCGGTCGCCGCATCGAGCGCGAGGACGGCGCCGCTGGCCACGGCGTCGGTCCAGTTGTTGATCGGGCCGCGGCGTAAACCCGGCACACCCGGCGCGCCGGGAACTGGAACGTAGTTGCGGTTGACGCCGCCGCCGAAATTGCGTCCTTCCTGATACTCGACCGGCGTGCCGCCGAAGATCGTCGCGTAGCCTTCCCACGCGGAGACGTAGAAAAGACCAGTGCGCGGGCTGAACGACGGCGAGTACCAGTTCGTGCCGCCCTGATTGCCGGGCCAGGTCGGCTGACCGTCGGGCTGCGGCGTCTGATGCGGGCGGCCGCGCTCGTCGAACGTGTCCATCCAATTCACTTTGACGAACGGCTTGCCGGTGAGAAATCGTCCGGTCGCGCGATCGAGGACGTAGAAGTTGCCGTTGCGATTCGCCCACACCATCGCCTTCACCGGACCGCCGCGCCAGGTGATGTCGGCGAGGACCGGAACCTGCACCGAGTCGTAGTCGTAGCGATCGTGCGGCGTGAACTGGTAGTGCCACTTTAGTTGCCCGGTGTCGGCGTCGAGCGCGACGACCGAATCGGTGTAGAGGTTGTCGCCAGGCCGCTGCTCGTTGTTCCAGTCGGGGCCCGCGTTGCCGACGCCCCAGTACGTCAGGTTCAGCGCGGCGTCGTACGATCCGGTGACCCACACCGATCCGCCGCCGTGCTTCCACGCTTCGGGATCGCAGAACTTGCCTTGCGCCGGCGTGCACGGCTGCCACGAGTCGCCGCCGGGCTCGTTCGGCGCGGGGATCGTGTGGAAGCGCCACGCTTCTTTCCCGGTGCGCGCGTCGTACGCCGCGACGAATCCGCGGATGCCGTACTCGCCGCCGCCGACGCCGATGATGATCTTGTCTTTCACCGCAAGCGGCGCGAGCGTCACCGAATAGCCTTGCCTGCTGTCGGTGACCTCGACGTTCCACAGCGGACGCCCGCTCTTCGCATCGATCGCAACAAGATGCGCGTCGAGCGTGCCCATATACAACGTGTCGCCGAGGATCGCGAGGCCACGGTTGTTCGCGCCGCAGCAGACGATCTGATTTGGATTCAGCTGATGTCGATAGATCCAGAACACGCGTCCCGTCTTCGCGTCGAGCGCGACGACGTCGTTGGGGCGCTGCGTCAGATACATGATCCCGTCGACAACCAGCGGCGTCGTCTGCCACGCGCCGGCGACCGCCGCCTGATACATCCACGCGAGCTCGAGGTTCTTGACGTTGGCCGGCGAAATCTGCGTCAGCGGACTGTAGCGGTTGCTGAAATAGCCGCCTGAGTACAGCAGCCAGTTCTTGGCTTCGCGCGCCGCGTTCTGCAGCCGGTCGGGCGTCACCTGCGCGTGGAGCGATACCGAAACCGCCAGTGCGGACACCACACACGTGATGCTTCGCTTCATCGTCAGCGTCCTTTCAGCGACAACAAGTAGGCGACGAGATCCGACAGCTCGGCTTCGCTCATCGTCTTGTACGACGGCATCGGCGACACGGTGGCGATAGTGAACTCGCGCAGATCGGACTTCGACAACGACACGAGCCGTTCCTTGTCGTCGATCAGCTGCACCGTGTAGGTATCTTCATTCAACCGTCGTCCGTTGATCACCGTGCCATCGCGCGTGACGATGTGGACGGGACGGTTGATGGGCATCATCTGCGTCGTGGGTTCGGTGAGCGATCGGAGCAACGAGGCGGCGCTCCGCTGCGCGCCAACGTCGCTGAGATCGGGAGCCACGCGCGCGCCACGATCGCCGACGCGGTGACAGCGCACGCACTCGTTCTTGTCGAACAGCGCGCGGCCGCGTGCGGCATCGCCGACCTTCACGGTTCCGCGATCGAAGGAGTTCATGTTGCGCACGAACGCGATGACGCCGGCGAGCTCCGCGGAATCGAACTTGAACGCGAGCATCCCCTTGCCGGGAACGCCGTTGGTGATGACGCGTGCGAGATCCTGATCGGTGACGGCGGTGCGGAACTTGCCGCTCTTGAGGTTGATGTCGCCGACGCCGTCGCCGTTCGCCCCGTGGCACGTCGTGCACTGCGCGTCGTAGATCTGCGCGCCGTACGCGATGTCCGCTGGTGCGTATTCGCCGGGGTGACCGAGTTGAAGGGCCACGAGCAGGACGCCAAGGAATGCCGTCATGCCGCGGACTTGTATCACATTCCGGCTGCTGGCGCGCCGATGAGCAGCCGGTTCTTCGGCGTGATTTCTTCGGGAATCCGCTGCGTCCAGATGCGATAGCCGCGATCGGCGAGCCGACGCGCGCGCACGACATCGATCGCGAGCGCATCGTCCATCCAGCCGGAGAGCGAGCCGGCATCGCACGTCGCCGTCTCGTGGCAGCACGGCAGCACCGCGACGCGGGCGCGCGCACGCGTCGCACGGTCGAGGACGAGATCGGTCATCGCGCCGCAGGCGTGCACGGACATAACAATGTCGTCGGGTTCGATGTCGATCGCGTCCAGGGCGGTCTCAACGATCGAAATCCG
>Ga0070741_10017531_pt1 | contig 11745 bp, 12 predicted proteins | sample Coa_R1_4_FD_66440 | JGI IMG/M metagenome (GOLD analysis project Ga0070741, IMG submission 66440) | Surface soil microbial communities from Centralia Pennsylvania, which are recovering from an underground coalmine fire - Coalmine... | ecosystem: Environmental > Terrestrial > Soil > Unclassified ...
GGCTACGCCGGCAACGCCACCATCGGCAACACCGACTGCGGGTCAACCCCCGGCGCCACCTGCAAATACCGGCTCCACGCCGACAACTGGCTCGGCACCGGCCCCGCCAGCAACACCCTCTCGTGGAAAAACTAGCGTCGCGGCGCGTGTGTCCCCCGGAGGGACGAGCCTCTTCACCGTGAGAGCGGAACTGTGTTCCACGTGGATCCCGGAATGAAGCGTGCGATAGGCTACGCGGCCCGCTAGGAGTCGAGCGACCTCATCGCTCGAGACCAGCGTGCAGGGACTTCGGGACGGTCGGAGTTAGGACGTGCGAGTGCTATGTGCGTCGGGTCGCTCGCGCCGACTTGGGGCGTGATCGTCGGGCGTGACGACTGCGACCGAGTCGCGCCGCTGCCCGCAGCCGGGCCGCGGTGTCGGCTGGGGGCACGCCGTGAGTCGAAGGCGAGTGGCGGGGTCAGGCGCTGCCCGTCGGCGGCTTGACTTCGATCCTGTAGACCGCGCGTGTAACACGACGTCGCTGGGAGTGGTACTCGGCGAGGGAGATCGCGGAGATGGAGGCGGAGCGCGACGCTGCCCGCGCTCACGCCAGACTCCCCAGTTGTGCTCATCGAGATTCCCCACGTCCGGGTTTCGGGGGTTGCCGCCCTGCTTCGTAGCTGAGCCGTAGGCGAAGCGGAGAAGCTGGGCGGCGGTCCCGTCGTCCTGGGTTCTTTTCAGCGTCGTGGCAAGGGTCCCGTCGATGTGGAGGAGGGCCGGGGCGTGTTGTCGTGGGAGGATGTCGTGGAGATCGTGGCGTTGCGCAGGCGGGGCTGGTCGGTGAGCGCGATCGCGCGGCACACCGGCCGTGACCGGAAGACGATCCGCGCCTGGATGGCGCAGGGCGAGCGGCGTCGCAGGGCGCAGGCGACGAGCGTGCTCGAGCCCTACCGCGCTTCGAGACCGGAAAGGCCAGGGCGATCCGCGAGGCGGCGAAGCTCTCACAGAAGGAACTTGCGGAGGCCATCGGCGTCTCGCCCGCTTGCATCTCGCTCTGGGAGGCCGGCACGCGGCGGCCGAAAGCTACCGCCGCCCATCGCCTCGCAAAGCTCCTGGCTGTTCTTGAGCGGGCAGCCGCGGCATGACCAGCAATGCCCCTGAAATGGCGACGCCCTGCTCATGGCAGGGCGCGGGCGCCGCCAACAACAACCGCCGTGACCGAATCTACCACAGCCCTCCTTCGCGCTAACCCTCGCGAGCGTTCGGTCTCTCAGCGCCGGCACGCTTGGCATCCGCGCGACTCGCGTTCAGCCGCACACGCCGATACTCGAGCGTGGACGGGAGACGAGTGACGCCGCCCTCGGTCACGGTCAGCCTCGCGGTCGAGGGTGGCGGCCCCCAAGCCTGGTGCGTCTGCTCGCGCTCGACGGAAGAATCACGGCTCCTCGCGGAGCTCGAGCGCCCAGGCATCGACGACGAAATCCTCGTCGCTATCGACCGTGTGCGCCAGCAGCTCCGTGCGAATCGCTCGCGGTACGGAGACGCGGACTTGGGGCTGGGGAGAGCCGCGTGAGCGGCTCAAGCACCGCTGATCGCTTTCTCGACGAGCTCCGGCGTTGGTACGGCGGAACGATCCCCTGCCGCGAGTTCGACGCGGAAGACTGCCCAGACCGCGAATGCGGACGGCCCGCGAGCTTCGGCATCGGCGACCTCGACCTTCTCGGCATCACGTCGCCAACGGTCTGCGAGTCGCACGTCCGCTACTACGCCAGGGACCGTCGGTTCCGGCTCGACGACTTCTCCGACCCGCGGGTCGGGCCGAGCCTGCTACGCATGGCTTTCCGGCTGGCGCGCGGGTCAGGGACCGCAGCGTGAGCGCCGCCATCTTCCCGCCGTTGGCGATGCGAACTCTGTTGGCGGCGACGTGGCTGCAACCGTGCCTGCTCTGCGACAGCGACGAGCCCGGCGGCACGGCGGCTCTCTTCTCCCCGAACGAGCAGATGTCCCGAGAACTCGGCGTCCCCGACGGCAAGCAGCGCACGATCGGCTACCGGCTCTGCAATCGCTGTGCTGCGGCGATGTGCGCGGGCAAAGCTGCCTGCGCCGAGCTGATCGAGCGAGTCGAGGGCGAGATCGTCCGGCGGACGCGCCTGCAGAAGCTGACACGGCGATTCGTCGCGTCCGGGGTGGCGACCCCTGAGGGCGAGGGCAACCGGATCGCGCTCACCCCCCAGGGCGCCGAAGCTGGCGCGAAGGCGAGGCGGGCAAGACGACGGATGGCCCAGGAGATGCCCGAGGCGCCGCCTCGACCCTGGCGGATGGAACTCGACGGCCCGAGCCCGCCTGCCGTGTGACGATGAGACGCTGGAGCTTCGAGCAAGTGCCGCCGGCGATGCGGAACCTCAGCCGCTGGGCGCTGTGGCGGGAAACGCGCGGCTCGAACGGCAAGCCGACCAAGAAGCCGTTCACCGCGGCCGGCGGGAGCGCCAGCTCCACGAACCCTGACACCTGGACGGACTTCCCGGCGGCGGGCGAGGCGTACGCGAACGGTGGCGACTTCGACGGGATCGGGGTGATGCTCGGCGGTCCGGTCGACAGTCAGGGCCGTGTCCTCTACGGAATCGACTTCGACACCGTCCTTGACGAGCGCGGACGCATCCGGCCCGACTTTCCGGTGTGCCCCGACGTCGCCGGCTGGATCGCCGGTCTCGCGGCGTTCATGTACATCGAACGGTCGCCGAGCGGCACCGGCTTGAAAGCGTTCGGGATCGGCCCGCAGCTGCCCGGCTGGGCGCGCAGGCGGGTTGGCGGCAAGGAAACAGGCGGGATCGAGGTGTATCCCGGCGCGCGGTTCTTCACGGTCACCGGCGACGTGTTCGAACACTGCGTCTTGCTCGAGCCGCACGATGGCGGGCTTCCCCGCGAGACGCTCGAGGCGTTCTTGGAGGCAGCCGGCATGCGGCGGCCGGAGAAGACCGCGGAAGAAGGTGCTGCGTCGCAGCCGCTCCCGCCACTCGACCTCGATGACCAGACCTTGCTCGAGGTGGCCCGTGCCGCAAGGAACGGCTCCGACTTCAGCCTGCTCTACGACCGCGGCTCCTGGAAGACCGCTGGCTATCCCTCGCAATCCGAAGCCGACTGCGCGCTTTGCCGCCGGCTTGCCTTCTATTGGGGTCCGCGGCCCGAAGCGATCGACCGAATGTTCCGCAGAAGCGCCCTGATGCGCGAGAAGTGGAACCGCGCCGACTACTCGGAGTCGACGATCGCGGCAGCGCTCGATGGCCTCACTGACTTTTACTCGCCGCGAGCAAACCGCGCGCAGGATCCGCGGCAGACCTCACCGGGCGATGCGACAACCGGGGCGAGGTCAGAACAGCCGGCCGACGAGGGCGAAGCCGTGCCGAGTCACTCGTGGACGCCGATCAACCTCGCAGCCCTCGCACTCGAGCCGCCCGCACCACCCAGCATCGGCGGCCTCGTCTACCCCGGCGCCCGCCACGTCTTCAGCGGCGAAACCGAAAGCCTCAAAACCTGGGCCGCCCTCGTCCTCTGCGCCGAAGAAATCACCGCCGGCAACGCCGTCGTCTGGATCGACTTCGAAATGGGTCCGCGCGCCGTGTATGCGCGGCTCCTCGCGCTCGGCCTCACCGGGCAACAGATCGGCGACCAGTTCATCTACGTCGACCCCTCCGAGCCGCTCGCCGGCATAGCCCGGGCCGACCTCAAGGCACTCCTCGAGGCGCGCAAACCCACGGTGGCCGTCATCGACGCGCTCGCCGCTGCCCTCAACGTGCACGGCCTCGACCCAAACAAAGAACAGGACATCGAGAAGCTCGGCCGCATCTTCATCGACCCGCTCCGAAACGCCGGCGCCGCCACCATCAGCATCGACCACGTCGTCAAAGACACCGCCACCCGCGGCAAGTACGCCAGCGGCTCGCAACGCAAGATCGGCATCTCCGACGTCCACCTCGGCTTCGAAGTCATCACACCCTTCGGACGCGGAAGAACAGGCCTCGCCAAGATCATCACCCACAAAGACCGGCCAGCGGAACTCGCCCGGCCCAAGGCGGCCGAGCTCGAGCTCCGCAGCGACCCGGTCACGGGTGCTGTCACCTGGACGATCACCCCCGCCGGCCAGACGCAGGCCGAAGCCATCTTCCGGCCAACCAACCTCATGGAGAAGGTCTCCCGCTACCTGGAGCAACAACACGAGCCGGTCACCCAAAGCGACGTCGAACGAGCCGTTTCCGGCAAGGCCGAATGGCTGCGCAAAGCGCTCAACCAGCTCGTGCTCGAAGGCCACGTCGCCGAGAGCGAAGGCCCGCGAAGTGCTCGGCTTCTGTTGTCCAAAAAGGCATTTCGAGAACACGACCCCGTCCCGACCCCGTCCCAATGAATCGCCACGACCCCGTCCCGACCCCGTCCCAAGCGAAACCGCTCAACCAAGCCAAAACCACGACCCCGTCCCAACCCGTCCCGACCCCGTCCCGAGCAGCGCCCGTGACCCCGTCCCCGGGGCGCACTCTCCCTACAGGGGAGAGCCCCGGCCGGGACGGGGTCGTAGGCGACCCAAACCGCAACCTTTCACCCCGCACCGTGACCCTCAAGCAGCGGCCATCGCGCGCACATACGCCCGCCCGCGCGCGCGATGGCCGCCGGCTCTTCACCGCTGACGAGCTCCAGCTCGCCGCCCTTCGTCATAGGCACCGGCTCCACGACCCGGACGAGGTTCTCGCCGACCTCGAGGCGGCCGGACTCGTTACCCGCGTCCGCGGCGGGTGGATCGCGACCGCAGCCGGCCTGCGCGTCAGCCGAGGGCTCGCCGCGGCCGAGGACGAGAGGGCCGCGGCATGACGCAGCGCACCGTGCCGCGGCTCGCGCTGTCCAAGGCAGAGGCCGCGGTCGCGCTCGGGGTCAGCGTCGACTTTCTCGAGGATCACGTACTCGACGAGCTGAAGGTCGTGTATGCCGGTCGGCGCGTCCTAGTGCCGGTGGCCGAGCTCGAGCGGTGGTTGACGAGGCGGGCGGAGCCGATCCTGCCGGCGGCACAGCGGTGAGCACCGGTTTAGCTAGCCGGTGGTCTATTGGAATCCGGCTTGAACAGACGTGTCGCGGGACCGCGCGCCAGTCGCGCGCCAGTCGGAGATCGTCGTGAGCGCCGCTATCGACGTCCGCGAGGTGCTGCTCGCGTCAATCCGCGCCGACCGCGTCAGCGACCTCGAGGCCGGCGCCCCGCTTCACGACCAACCGTACGCCGACCGGCGGGCCGCACTGATCGCCGATCACGCGGTCGATGCGGCGGTCGCGCGTGGGGCGACGCTTGACGAGCTCGAGCAGATCGCCGAGCGTTTGAGCGGGCAGCCGCTGTCACCGCTCGAGGCGGAGCTCTCGGCCGGTGGCCACGACGAGGACGAACTCTTGGTCGACGTCTTCGCCGAGGTGTTCGGCGTGCCGGCCAACGGCTGGCCCGGCCGGCTCGACGCGACGACTGTGCGGGCCAGCCGCCGCGCAACGGTCGTCTCCCGCTTGGCCGACTACACGCTCGGGCGAGCCAGGTTGGCTTTCGCGATGATCACCAGCGGTCTGGCCGCCCTCGAGGGGGACGATCCGGTTGCGATCGCCGCCGTGCCGGATCGCGAGGTGAGGAAGCTCTACCTGAACATGCTCCACTAGGCCGCGTACCCGCAGTCAGCCCGTCTCAACGTCCCGGTGGCGCATCTGCGGCTCAATCCGCGCACGCCACCGACCTGCACCGGCGCCGCCGGCGGCATTCATGGATAGTGCGTTTGCGGAGCCGGCCTCCGGTTCGGCTGAGAGGAAACGCCGCGTCAGCCGCTTACGGTCGCGCCTGGAAGCGCGTCCGCCGCAGCGCGTGCCGCCCGCTCCACGTCACTGAGCGTGCCGGCGACCTCGAGCGAACCAGGGAACCACAACCGTGTCTGGCCGTGCTCGTCCGGGACCTGCTCGAACGCGGTCGCCCAGCTATCCTCGAATGGCGATGACGACGCCTCGGAAGCCACGGTCAGAGCCCGGCCCGGGCCTCGTCGAGCGCCGCCAGGCGCTGCCGGATGAGGTACGCCTCGTCGAGCTCGAGCTTGGCCCTGATGACGAGCGGATCATCCGGGCGGCCCTCGAGGAAATCGAGCAGGAGCCTCTCGGCGAACCTGCGGCGGTCCTCCGCCACGGTCGGCAGCGCAGGTAGTCCGCGGTTACGGCGCTTGCGCGCCTTTCCGTTCCGCATCGCCTGCTCGATCCGGTCGGCTTTCGTGTTCGCGTAGCCGGCGTCGATCTTCGCGACAAGCCGCGCCCAGCGAGCGTCAAGCTCCGCCAGCCGTGTCTCGAGCCGTGCCCGCTCACCCTCAGGTTGCGGGGCTAGCCGGCGGACCTGTTCGTGCGAGACGCCAGCGGCGGCGGCGATCGCGCGGAGCGACTCGCCTGCCTCGCGGGCGGCGGTGACAGCGGCGGCGAGCTCGAGCTCGGCCTTGCGGCGTTGCTCGGCGGCTTTCGTGACGTTGGCGAGCGAATCCATCGGCGTCACATTATGTGACGTCACTAGGACTGTCAAGCTTTGTGACGCAAGGCGCGCGTGTGACCGTCGAGGCGCCAGCTCCCGGCGAGCCGGCAGCACCTCATCCCGTCGCCGGGAAGGGCTCGAGCTCGCAAGCGCAGCCTCGCCGGCGAACCCGATGCCAACATGCCGGGCCGAGGACGAGACCCGGGCTCCCAGCCGGGCGCCACCGGGGGGCACCCCCCCAAACGCCCGACGATCACGTGCTCTCGCGGCGACCTGGAGTATCCCAGGAGTTTTGGCGCTTGCGGGTTTGTGGGGTCGCGAAGCTGTGGGCGGAGCGGCGCGCAGGCGAGTTGCTGATCGCTTCGCGGGAGAACGGGCAGCGGGCAGACCGCGGTCGTCCTGAGAAGACGTCGCAGGACGCGACTATTTCCACCCTGCATGACCTCGGGGTGACGAAGCACGAGTCGTCCCGGTGGCGGATGGACTTGTCGCGGTTAGCGTGGCCGTTGAGGCATGGCGAGGGCCGCTTTGTGGCGGCGCCTCGCTTGAGAGTCGTGCTGGCCGAGCTTTAGCCGTTGGGCTGCGCTGCTCGGGTGGCCGCCGTGCGGGGTTCGGCGGCAGCCTTTCTGCTGGGTGTAACGGGGCAGCGTTCTGTTTCGTTGCGCGGTTCCCTTCGGGGTGGGCACGCTATGTGTGTGTTGGTTGCGGTGCTGGCCTCCGTGGTGGCGGCGGTGGCGGCGGTGGCGTCGCCGTGTCATTACCGGGTGTACGGCGCGTTGCCGGATCCGGTCTGTACGCCGGGGGCGGTGAATCCGGTGGTGACGCAGGCGACGATCGGCCGGACGATCTGTCTGGCGGGGTGGACTGCGTCGGTGCGGCCTTCGTCGAGCTACACGGACGCGTTGAAGCGGCGGCAGTTGCGGCTTGTACGACGTCCTGAACGGCCAGCTCGCGAACTTCGAGGAAGACCATTTGATCCCGCTCGAGCTCGGGGGTTCGCCGCGGGATCCGCGGAATCTCTGGCCGGAGCCGTACTACGGGCGGCGTGGTGCGCGGGCGAAGGACGAGGTCGAGGATGAGCTGCGTCGCGCCGTGTGTGCTGGGCGGTTGTCGTTGGCGCGGGCGCGGTTGTTGATTCGGCGGGATTGGCGGACGGCTCTGCGCCGGGTCTGAGGCCTCGTCCGCAGAATCTTCGGGTTTCCTGCCGTCCGACCGTAGTTGATACGGTTCGGACGTGAGTGTCGGCCAGCCGGTTCGGAAACTGCGGGACGCGAAGGTGTTGACGTGCGCGGTTGAGCGGTCGACGCTGGCTGAGTTGAACGAGCGTGCCCGGGCTCGTGGGGTGCAGGGGTGGACGCGGTCGGACGAGGTTCGGTTGGCGTTGGCGCGGTATCTGGGGGAGCGGCCGGTGTTGCGTGCGGTGGGCGGAGGCTAGGTGGCGTGGAAGCATCCCCCGGCGGGCTCATCCGGCGGGTTCAAAGCCGCCACCACCTCGAGCGGCGGCGCGTGGAAGACTCCTGTTGCGACCCCGACCGGCACGAGCTCGCATCACGGCGGCGGGTTCCTCCACGGAGTCGGCCACTTCTTCACCCACGACGTCGCCCAAACCGGCGAACACCTCGGCCAGCAACTCGTCGGCATCGGGCCCGGCGTCTACCACACCGCCGCAGCCCCCATCCTCGACATCGCCGACGTGTTCGCCCCACGCAAACAAGCGGGCCTCGGCGGCCTCGTCCAAGGCGCCGACTTCCACCGGACAGCCGCGGCCGGCCGCGAGGCAGTCACGGGCACCGAGCAGACCGCGAGCGGGCTGATCCACCATCCGGGCCGGACGATCGAGGAGGATCCGCTCGGCGTGCTCGGGCTCGCCGCCGCCGCGTTGGGCGGTGCCGGCACGATCGCCGGCCGCGCCGCTGAGGCGGGCCGGGTCGCCCAGGCTGGTGGCACCGCCGGAGACATCGTCCGGGCAGCTGCGCGCACCCCGAGGGTCGACCATACCCTCACCCTTGGCGGCCAGGAAGTCCATCCGCTCGCGTTGAAAAGCCCGGGGGCCGCGCTGATCCAAAAGTATGTGGCGGACGGGTTGCGCCAGCATGCGCTCGACCATCCCGGCGGGCTGCTGGCCAGGGTGGTGGGGCCGGAGGCGGAGGCGTTTTACGGGAAGGTGATGGCGGAGGAGAACCAGACCGCCGCCCGGCTCACCCAAACACCCAGGTTGTTCGCTCGCCAGGCGGGCCGTGTTCGGGGCGCGACGAAGAATCTGGCGTTGCAGATGGCCGGGTTCGGCACACCGCAGGAACACATCGCGTACCTCGAGAACGCCGTCAAGCAGGCGGAAGCCGGCGCCAAAGGGTTCGGGAAGCCCGCCGACCTTCGCCCCGAACTCCAGCTGGCCCGACAGGCCGTCGCCCATCTTGACCCGCAAGGGCGGCTCGCAACACCAGAGCTGCAAGCTGCTGCGGACGCGCTTCGGCAGGGTGTTCAGCATGCGCAGCGGCTTCGCGTCAGCCAGGGCAGCCTCACCGATGAGCAGGCGCTCGCCCGGCTCGGGGCGCAGCGCGGCGAGATCATCCACGGTGCGGCCGGGTTCAACGGCGCCTCGCCCGGCGAGGAGCTTGCGGCGCTCCGGTCACGGCTCGGGAAAGCCACCAGGGCCGAACGTCCGCTCATCCAGGCCCGCATCGACGAGCTCCACAGCCAGCTGGTCGAGTTGGGCCGGCAGGTTGAGGGGAACGGCGGCTTCTACGTGCGGCATGAGTGGGAGGGCCAGAACGCTCGCGGTGTCGGGGCCGGCCAGCCGACGTCGGCAGGGGTGTTGAAGAAGGCGGCGGGGTCGGAGCGGTTCAAACCGTTCACCGGGACGGGGTTGCGGCTGGGGACGCGGAAGCTTCGCGAACCAGTCGCTGAACGGGTGACCCGGAACATGGGGAAGCCGATGGCGATCGAGCAGCGCCTCGTCGAACACCAACGGCTCTGGGACGCTGCTGTGCCGGACCGGGCGATGATCCGCGGGCCGGCCCGTCCGATCATCGACACGCGGACCGTCCCCGATGAGTTGAAGGCATGGCTCGGCCGGCATGGCGAAGACCAGCCCGAGGGGCTCACTCGGCAGGAGCTTGCCGATGCGGCCGCCCGTGAAGAGCAGGACCTGCTTGACCGGCTCTACCCGGCCGCGGGGGCGGTAGCGCCGGGCGATGTTCGCTGGCTTCCCGCGGCGGTCGTGAACCGGGTCGCGCCGCGCTTCCAGCAAGCGACAAAGGCTCTGCGGGCCGGGCTGACGCTGTCGCAGACCGCGCGGATCAAGCGCTACATGCCGTCCTACCTGAAGTGGTGGCCGCAGAACCTGGCGTTGTCGATGCTGCAGCAGGGCCCGCTGATGTTCTGGAACGTGGCTGCGTGGCATCGGTTCATGTCGGAGGCGACACCGCTCGAGAAGTTCCAGGCACTGCATGTTGCCGGCGCCGGCTACGCCCGCGCGCTCGCGGAATCCGGGGCGCTCGGCCGGCTCTCCAGCGTCACGCACCGGCTCGGCGAGTTCTGGCACACGGTCAACGACCGGTTCTTCCGGTCAGTCTCGTTCTTCCACGAAGCCGCTCGTGAAGGCTTCCGCACCCCCGACCAGATCCGGCAGCTCCTCTCAGACCCGTTCTCGCCCGCCTACCAGCGTGTCGCGCGAAGGGCTGAGCGGGCGCTGATCAAGTACACGTCCGGTGCCGGGCCGGTCAGTAAGGCGTTGGGGAGGAACGCGCCGGTGTTGATCACGTCGTGGCCGTGGCTGCGCGGCGCCACCGAGTACACCGCCCGGTTCCCGTTCGAGCACCCCTACCAGGCCGCAGCGTTCGGCCAGGAAGGCCGGCAAGGCGCCAAGACCGTTCAGGACTGGTACGCGAAGTACGGCGGGGTGCCGCCCGGCTATCTCGAGCGGTACCTACCGACTGGGAAGGGCGGTGTTGATACGGGCTGGCTGAACGTCGCCGAGACGCCCGGCGCTTTGGTTGAGGCGCTGTCGAACCGTGACCAGTACCAGTCGAGCGTGATGGACGTGGTTGGCCAGTCGGCGCTCGCCGAGCTCGCGTTCGAGCTGGCGTTCGGGCGCGATCAGTTCGGCCGCCACGTCACCCGCGCGCAGGCACTCGAGGACCTCGCGAGCCGGGTGGTCCCGCTCTCGCCGAAGCTCGGCAGGAAGTCGAAGGCGCCGGCAATCCCACAAACCTGGCGGGAACGGCTGCGCGAGCAGCTAGCGCCGTACCCAATCGCGCCGATCGACTACCCGAACGCTGCCCGCATCGGCAACATCGCCAAGGCGGGCAGATAAGCGATGGCTGACACCAACGGGCGCGACCTGAACGTCCGGCAGCGGCTCGCGAACGCCGCCGCGGACGAGTACAAGCTGATCCGTGACACGTTGCTCGAGGTCGCGAAGGCGACGAAGACGGTCTGGCACAGCTGCCACCACTGCGGCAAGCGCGACCAGGTGGAAGTCCCGGACGCGCACGCCGCCTGCAAAGCGATCGAGCTCCTGCTCAACCAGGGCTACGGGCGGCCGAAAGAGACCGCCGGCGACAGCGGCGACTTCGTCTTCGTCCGCAAGGTTGTGCTGCCGAGACTGCCGCCGTCCCTGCAACGGCTGCTCGACGCCGTCACTGACGGTGACCGCCCCGAGCTGCGCGAGGCCGCCGCGGCCGTCGAGACCGAACTCGCACGAGGCGAGGAGATGCTGGTTTCGGAGGAAACGCACCGGTCGTCGGCGCTGTGAGTGGGCAAGCTGAGCCGACGCTGCACGAGACGGTCAGCCGGGCGCGCAGGCTAGAAGTCCTCCGCACCCTGATGCTGCCGCAGCTGATCGCCTACGGCGAACGCGGCGAACAGGAAGAGGTCGAAGCCGGGCTCGAGCTCTACCGGCGCAACCGGAAACGGCTCGCCGCAAAAGCCGAGCGGCGCGGCGCCGCCGCGAACACGGCTGAGCCGGCGTCGTCGAGCGCGCTGCCGTTGCGACGCCGCGACCCAGCGTGAGGCAGCTCAGCGACCTCGAGCGGACGAGGATCCTGCTCGCGACTCTCCGCGACGTCCTCGACAGCGCGCATCCCACACCAGCCGAAACCCGCGGCCACGAACACGCACCACGCCAGCTAGCCCGCGAATACCACCAGGGAAGCGATGCCCGGCTCGAGCAAGCACTCAAAGCCTACGGCCAGCCGTCCTTGCCGAGCGCGCCACGAGTTCGCCGTCGAGGACAGCGGCGGCCGGGA
>Ga0070741_10017532_pt1 | contig 11745 bp, 4 predicted proteins | sample Coa_R1_4_FD_66440 | JGI IMG/M metagenome (GOLD analysis project Ga0070741, IMG submission 66440) | Surface soil microbial communities from Centralia Pennsylvania, which are recovering from an underground coalmine fire - Coalmine... | ecosystem: Environmental > Terrestrial > Soil > Unclassified ...
TCGAAACGCAGCGCTTGCAAGCTTTGCTGTTGGGCGTGACGTTCAATCTCTATCGTTTGAGATTGCGTCCGATTCTCGTCTGTACTCATCCTAATTCGTAGGATGTCAACAAAGCCGGATGACTTCTAATCTCTATTCCCTATTCGCGCAGATTCGCGGTTCCTAATTCCAACGAGGCCTTCCCATGAGCTGGAGCAAATCCGTCGAACTCACCATCGCCGCCCCACGCGAAACCATCTATAACTATCTCCTCGATTTCACACGCCACGCCGAATGGTCGGCCAGCGTCCGCGAAATCAAACTCATCTCCGGCGAAGCGGGCAAGGTCGGCGCAGAATACGAAGCGCACGAAGACATCCCGCGCCCGCTCGTCAGCTTTGCCCGCATCACCGCGCTTGACCCACCGCGTCTTATCGCGTGGGAATCCACTGACCATCGCGTATTCCGCACCAACTGGGAATTTGATTTAGAATCCCTTGCCGAATCCAGCACGCGCGTCACGCAGCGCGTTACCTTTCATTCGCTGACGCCCATTGCCACTGTTTTACTCTATCTCATTCGCGTGCCGCGCGTCGCGCCCGAAAATCGCTCCAGCCTTGAACGTATCAAAGAAATTCTGGAAACCCGCCCTACCACCGCCAGCGCCGAATAATACGCGTATGAAACACTCTCTCGAAACCTGCCTCGAACGACTCGAAAGAACAGACCTCGTGCGCCGCTTGAACGATCCCGAGCTCTCGTATCTGATTCGCCACACCCTCGTACAAGAGACCGCTACCGCGTCCCTCTTGAATCAAGAGCGCCGCCGCTTGCATCGGCTCGTCGGCGAATCTCTCGAATCCCTCTATCCCGACCAACCCGAAGAATATCTCGCGCGGCTCGCCCAGCACTTTGTTGCTGCGGGCGATGATACAAAAAGCTATACCTATTGTTACCGCGCCGGCGAAGCCGAGTTGCGCCTCTCCGCGCTCGATGAAGCGCTCGAACATTTCACCCTCGCCCTCGACGCCGCGCAGCGCGCGCAGCTTCCGACCCTCGACGCTTTCCTCAAGCGCGGCCGCGTTCTCGAATTACGCGGACAATTTGATGACGCCCTCAAGAATTATCGAACTATGTATGCCTATGGTGAGCAGCAAAACGACGGCGCGCTCCAGCTTGCCGCGCTCATGGCGCAAGCAACCATTCAAGCGATTCCGAGTAGCGTCTTTAACATTGCCCAATCAAGTGAAGCGAGCGAAAAGGCGCTCACGCTCGCCCGTGAACTCGATGACGCCGCCGCCGAAGCAAAAATTCTCTGGAACTTGATGCTCGTCGAAACGCGCGTCGGAACAAATTACATCGGCGGGATTGCCCACGGTGAAAAGTCGCTCGCCATCGCGCGGGAACGCAACTTGCGTGAACAACTGGCGTACACCTTGAACGACCTCGCAGGGATGTATGCGTTTGTGGGTGAACCCGAACGCGGCAAGCAATACAATCTCGAAGCCCGCGCCCTCTGGCGTGAATTCGGCAACCAGCCGATGCTCGGCGACAATTTGAATTACGCTGTAATGATGCACCTGCTGGCGGGCGAGTACTCGGATGCTATCCAGACGATGAATGAATCGCTGACGATCACTCGTGCCATTGGCAACGCTTGGGGTGAAGCCTTTGCTCAAATGTGGAGCGGGACGGCATGGCTCGAACAGGGCGACATTACAAAAGCAATTCAAATAATGAAGGAAGGAATCCGCCTCGGCTCACAATCCCTCAAAGCGACACTCATCTTTACGCGTGCTGACCTCGCGCGCTTGTATGGCGATCTCGGCCGAGTTTTACAAGGCATCTCGCTGGCGGAGCAAGCATTGGCGTCGGCAGATGAATTGTATCCGAACATCCGAGGCTGGTCGCTCGCCGCGCTCTCCCACCTTTATGTTTTAAAGGGCGACTTGGCAGTAGCACGCACCTACCTGGATTCACAACCAACTCGAATGGAGGACCTCAACAATCCCCGCTTTGGAATTGACCTCATCGTGGCACAGGCAGAGCTGGCGCTGGCAGAAAAGGATTGGACGCGCGCCTTGGACATCGGAGGAGCCTTGCTCGAATATCTGCGGAAAATAAAAATTCGCCAATATCTGCCCATGATTATGATTCATGTCAGCCGCGCATGGATGGCGCAGGGTCAACTCGACCAAGCTGCTACCGTATTGCAAGAAGCGCGCACTTTGACGGAAGACATGAACGCGCGTTGGTCTTGGTGGCAGGTCCTTGCCGCCCAAAAAGAGCTTGAACAGCAGCGCGGCAATTTCGATGCCGCCCGCGCCTTGACCCCCCAAGCCCGCGCCTGCATCGCCTACATCATCTCTCGCACGCCCAAAGAATTTCGCAAATCCTTCCTACAAACATCGCAAGTACAAAATGCGATACTCCCCCTTTCCTATGAGGAACGGGGGCTGGGAGGTTAGGTTGCTCTATGCGTGCTCTTTCCGAAAGCTTAGACGCCATCCAGGCCGCCCAGCTCATACGCCGCGCCGAAGACCTCGACCCAGCCTATCTCTTCAAGCATGGACTCGTCCAGGATACCGCGTACTCTTCGCTCATGCGCCACGAGCGCCGCCGCTTGCATCGGCTGGTCGGCGAAGCTTTGGAAAAATTCGCGCCCGACCGCCTCGACGAATTCGCGCCCCTGCTCGGTCAACATTTCATCGAAGCAGGCGACAATGCGCGCGCCCTGCGCTATCTCCGCAGCGCTGCCGATTCCGCCGCCGCGCGCTATGCCAATCAAGAAGCACTCGCGTTTTACACCCAAGCGTTGAGCGTTGTACAAGAGACAGACGCTAGTGCAGGTGCTTCCCTCTATCGCGCGCGTGGCCAAGTCTATGAACGGCTGGGCGCATTCGACCAAGCGCGCGCCGATTTAGAACAAGGCCTCCAGCTCGCGCAATCCCAGAACGACTCGCGCGCCGCGTGGCAGTGTCTCATAGATTTGGGCTTTGCGTGGTCTGCCCGCGATTACGCACGCGCAGGAGAATATTTTGAACGCGCCCTCGACCTCGCCCGCGCGCGCAACGACCCTTTGCTCCTCGCGCACAGTCTCAACCGCGTCGGCAATTGGTACTTGAACAATGAAAACCCCGAGCGCGCCTTGACCTATCACCGCGACGCATTACGTATCTTTGAAGCGCAAGGCGAAACGCGTGGGCTGGAGGAAACAACCGATTTACTCGGCATGACCTATACGCTTGGTGGCGATTTGTTTCAAGCCAAGCAAAATTACTTGCGCTCGATGGAATTAGCGCAAGAGCTGGCGGACAAGACCGCGCTCATCTCCGTACTCATCACCCTCACCCTGCACGCGCCGAGCGCCCAGTTCTATACAATGGTTCCCGCCGAAGCGGATTTGAACGTTTCGATTGAGCATGTCCGCCGCGCCATTCCGCTCGCCCGCGAAATCGGCTGGCGCTCTGGCGAAGCGAATGGCTTGTGGGTTCTCTGTTTTGCGCTTCAGGCGCAAGGGCAATACGTGCAAGCCCTAAAGGCGGGACAAGATGCTCTCACGATTAGCAACGAAATTGAGCATCACCAGTGGCAAGTCGCATCCTTATGCGCGCTTGGCTCGCTCTATTTAGAGATTCTCGCGCTCGAAAAGGCGCGCGCCTTCCTCGAAGACGCGCACAGTCGCGCCCGCGCCACCAATTCCCTCCACTGGATTCGTACCTCTGGCGGTTTCCTCGCATCCACCTGCGTCGAACAAGGCGACCTTGTGCGCGCCGAAAGCGTTCTCAACGCGGCACTGCCACCCGACGCGCCCGCGCAAACGGTTGGCGAGCGTCTCTGCTATGTGGCGCGGATTCAACTCGCCCTCGCCCGCCGCGAACCAGCGCGCGCCTTGACCGACCTCCAAGCAATGCTTGCCCAAACGCCGAACTTGGAATCAAACACTGTCATTCCCCAATTATGGCTCTTGCGCGGCAGAGCGCACATGCAGCAAGGCGCGTGGTCACAAGCACAAACCGATCTCGAAGCCGCCTTATCCTCCGCTCATGCCTACAGAATCCTTTGGCTCGAATGGCAAATCCATCTGGAATTGATTCGCCTCTATCGTGCGCTCGAAAATTCCCCGCAGGTTGAATCGCACGCTGCTGCGATCCGCGCCTTGATGCAATCCATTGCCGCGCAGATTGACGATACAACGCTCCGCGAAAATTTTGCAACCCAACTCACCGCGCGGCTTGAGGCAGCGTTGCGCGCATGATTGAAAATAACCTCGCGCTGCTTGAACAATCGCAGCTCATTCGACACGCCCCCGGCGCTGCCAATGAGGAATATATGTTCAAGCACGGACTCGTTCAAGAGACCGCGTACGATTCCCTGCTCAAGCAAGACCGCAAACGCTTGCATCGGTTCGTCGCCCAATCGCTCGAACGCGCCAATCCTCGCGCGTTGGATGAGCTCGCTCCCCTTTTGGCGCAGCACTGGGACAATGCGGGAGAAACTGCACGCGCCTATGAATACTATATTCGCGCTGGCGACAATGCCGCGCGCATCTACGCCAATGCCGAGGCGCTCACTGCCTATGACCGCGCGCTCGAATTAGGCGCAGACCTTGAACTCTCTTCCGCCCAAGTCCAGCACCTGTACGCCAATCGCGGGCGCGTTCTCGAACTGCACGGCAGTTATGACCGCGCGCTGGAAAATTATGAGCAAGAGGAAAACGCGGGACAGGCGCGCAGCGATTCCTCGCTCGAATTGGACGCGCTTATTCGCCGCACTACGCTCTATGTCACGCCCACCAAGTTATTCGACTTGATGCGCGGCCTGGAATTGGCGAATCGCGCGCTCGCCCGCGCCCGCGCCAGCGGGAATCGTCCCGCCGAAGCCCAAGTTCTATGGAATCTCTTACTGCTCCATCACTTTAACGGCGACTATGAACAGGCGATTCAGTACGGCGAAGCGTCGCTTGCGATTGCGCGTGAATTGAACCTCCGCGAACAAGAAGCGTATACCCTGAATGACCTTGTACGACCCTATTCCTTTTCCGGTCGCCGTGACAAGGCGCTCGCCGCCAGCGCGCAAGCCCGCGCCCTTTGGCGTGAGCTCGGCAACTTGCCCATGCTCACTGACAATTTGACAACTGCCGCCTGGCAAAGTTTTTTCAGAGGTGAATATCTCGATACGATTCAAGACCTGGAAGAGGCACGACGTATTTCGCAGGACATCGGCAATTTATGGGGACAAGCCTTTGCGGGCGAAACGCTCGGCATGATTTACTTTGTGCTCGGCGACATCACGCGCGCGCTTGACCTATTACAGGATGCTACATCAAGCGGCGCGCAGGCGAACTTTTTAGATGCGGTCTATACAGGCAAGACCTACATCGCGTTTTTGTATGGATTGCTCGGCGCGCCGCAGCGTGGCATTGACCTGATTGAACGCTTGCTTAACCAGACTCCGTACTTGACGGGCGAATGGCTGGTCAGTCCCTATGCCGTGCTCGTCATCCTCTATTCCGACCTCGGCAATTTGGAACGAGCGCGTGAGGCGTATTCGCGCGCCCAAGCCGCATTCGAAGGAAAACCGGGTTCGCCCGCTCAAACCTTTTTAGGAATTGCCACCGCTCACTGGCAGCTCGCGCAAGGCAATCCGCTCGCCGCTTATGAACGAATGCGTGAGCAAATACAGTACGCCGAAGTAAGGGTCACTCATCCCTTTCTCGGAAGCGCGATGCGCCCCTTCCAGACCATTAACCTATACTATCAAGGTATTGCGTTGGAACGACTGGATAGGCTTGCGGAGGCAGAGGACGCATTGACCGACGCCCAGCAAGAAGCCGAAGAAACCCACAGCAAAGCGTTCTTGTGGAATATCCTCGCCGCGCGCGCCCGCCTTGCCGCCGCGCGTGGCGATAATTCTGCTGCCGAACAATGGAAACAAAAAGCGCGTGTTGAGATTCAGTATCTCGCCGACCACGCGCCTTCCGACTTGCGCACAACCTTCCTAAATCGTCCCGATGTGCGTGCAATAATGCAAGACTCAAATTAATTATTCTTCGTCTATTCGTCTCATGTCTCATCCCTCTAATTTCCACCTAAACCGTTCTTGCTCCTCGCGCAAAATTTTCTCTGCTTCCCCCACATCAAAAAAAATCGCCGAACACTCCCCTACCGTGCAAAATCCTTCGATATTGTTAAATAGCTTTGCTGTAATCGCGTGATTTCGTTCACTGCGCGGCGTCCCCGACAAAATCGTATCTAAATGACACCAGACCATACCTAATCTAGCACACCTTTCAGTATCCACTACCGGATCGAATTAGCTGCAACGCTGATGGGCGGCGCGCTCGATCCCGAAGCGGGCGACTTTCAGTATCCACTACCGGATCGAATTAGCTGCAACCCACGTGATTCATGCGGTGGCGGATCACGCCCAGCTCTTTCAGTATCCACTACCGGATCGAATTAGCTGCAACCGTCTTTTTGGCTAAAGTTTCAATTGAAGGGTATGCCTTTCAGTATCCACTACCGGATCGAATTAGCTGCAACAGCTTCACGCGACCAGCGGCGATTTGCTTTTGCCAGTGTTTCAGTATCCACTACCGGATCGAATTAGCTGCAACCAGATAGTACATCCAGAACGATTGATGAACTTTGAGGTTTCAGTATCCACTACCGGATCGAATTAGCTGCAACTTGCTGTTATCGAAATGATTACCGAATATCCTGCTGTGTTTCAGTATCCACTACCGGATCGAATTAGCTGCAACACCTGTTTGGCAGAGTGTCCCCGCCATCGCATTGAGTTTCAGTATCCACTACCGGATCGAATTAGCTGCAACAAATAGACTAAATCAGAAAGAACGTTGTTTGAATTAGTTTCAGTATCCACTACCGGATCGAATTAGCTGCAACATACGCACGACCTCGTGACTCGCTCCACGCACTTGCGTTTCAGTATCCACTACCGGATCGAATTAGCTGCAACCCTCGAACCGCTGTGCGTGATACCCTGTTTCATTCGGCGTTTCAGTATCCACTACCGGATCGAATTAGCTGCAACTTGTCAATTTGCGCTTTGAGGATGCGATAGCGTTCGGGTTTCAGTATCCACTACCGGATCGAATTAGCTGCAACTGGCACTGGAAGCGAAACATTATGACGATTCCATAGGTTTCAGTATCCACTACCGGATCGAATTAGCTGCAACAAGACACCGAAATTTCCGCGCGCATTATGATTTTGCGTTTCAGTATCCACTACCGGATCGAATTAGCTGCAACGTTGGAACTAGCCGCCAATATCGCGTGCGTAATACACGTTTCAGTATCCACTACCGGATCGAATTAGCTGCAACATTCAGGTTGGCGACAAGACGTACACCTCTGCGCGGTTTCAGTATCCACTACCGGATCGAATTAGCTGCAACTGATGAGTTCGTCCAGGGTCCTTGCAATGCGTGCGGGTTTCAGTATCCACTACCGGATCGAATTAGCTGCAACCCCGCGCCGAACGTGCAAACCTCGCGCGACGAAACGCGGTTTCAGTATCCACTACCGGATCGAATTAGCTGCAACACCCCGACGAATTGGAACAGTATTTCGCCACGCTTGAGTTTCAGTATCCACTACCGGATCGAATTAGCTGCAACATCTTGATCACGACCGACCTCAAACAGCAGTTCGAGGTTTCAGTATCCACTACCGGATCGAATTAGCTGCAACCCCCGTCCACGACGCAGGCTACAATCGTGGATGAGGCGTTTCAGTATCCACTACCGGATCGAATTAGCTGCAACGTGGGTTAAAGATGTGCGGTGGCGTTTCCCATTCGTGTTTCAGTATCCACTACCGGATCGAATTAGCTGCAACCGTGTAGAACCGCTAGGCGCGTGTCGTAGAGGTTGAGTTTCAGTATCCACTACCGGATCGAATTAGCTGCAACCCCTGTCAATTCGCCTTTGCAGCCGAACTCGCGCGCGCGTTTCAGTATCCACTACCGGATCGAATTAGCTGCAACCTGAAATCGGCTGCGGACGAAAAAGCGGAAAAGAAGTTTCAGTATCCACTACCGGATCGAATTAGCTGCAACCGAAGGATAACACGCTCTACCAGAACATTACGGGCGTTTCAGTATCCACTACCGGATCGAATTAGCTGCAACCGGGATCCGCATTTCATCAAGCGGAATCACGATAAAGTTTCAGTATCCACTACCGGATCGAATTAGCTGCAACCTCGCTATCTGCTGCACCGTAACGGGCCGGCACTGTGTTTCAGTATCCACTACCGGATCGAATTAGCTGCAACTTTGTAGAGTCGAGCTATCTGGTTCAGGTTCTACAAGTTTCAGTATCCACTACCGGATCGAATTAGCTGCAACCTCCAGACGGCGCTGCCCGATGTCTACCTTTTCGAGTGTTTCAGTATCCACTACCGGATCGAATTAGCTGCAACTCAAACCATTGTCGTCTTGCTTGCCCCTGCGCTTGTGTTTCAGTATCCACTACCGGATCGAATTAGCTGCAACCCCAAAAATGCGTCACAATTCCAATGTCGTGATGATGTTTCAGTATCCACTACCGGATCGAATTAGCTGCAACAGCCAACGGGACACCCGCGACTCGCAATCGTGGCAAGGTTTCAGTATCCACTACCGGATCGAATTAGCTGCAACCCCACCAAGCCTACACCGACGCCGCGCAACTGGTCGAAGGTTTCAGTATCCACTACCGGATCGAATTAGCTGCAACTGTGAAACAGCAGATTATCAAGCAAGCATTGTTGGAGTTTCAGTATCCACTACCGGATCGAATTAGCTGCAACCATCAACAGCATCGTGATGAAATTGCCAAGACGATGTTTCAGTATCCACTACCGGATCGAATTAGCTGCAACTTCGGGAACATCGCCCGATTGGACAGTAACCTGCTCGGGTTTCAGTATCCACTACCGGATCGAATTAGCTGCAACCCTTTGGGTGATATGCTGCCCCAAATGGCGCAATGTATGTTTCAGTATCCACTACCGGATCGAATTAGCTGCAACTGATCAGCGTGACCGGCATCGCGCCTTTTTCAAAAAGTTTCAGTATCCACTACCGGATCGAATTAGCTGCAACCCTATAACGCGATCGTGGACACGCTGATCGCAGCAGGGTTTCAGTATCCACTACCGGATCGAATTAGCTGCAACTGAAACTCGTGATTACGAACACCGCGAGTCGCGGCGTTTCAGTATCCACTACCGGATCGAATTAGCTGCAACCCATTACACGGCGGAACAATTGGACGCGCTGGACGCGCAGTTTCAGTATCCACTACCGGATCGAATTAGCTGCAACCCGATTGCGCGTCAACCTTCACCGCGCCCTACCATCGCAGTTTCAGTATCCACTACCGGATCGAATTAGCTGCAACCCAACTGCGTCTAGATGGTTAATGAATGTTACGAGATGTTTCAGTATCCACTACCGGATCGAATTAGCTGCAACGCGTGGAGACACAGCCGCCCCCGCTCGCCGTGAGCGGGTTTCAGTATCCACTACCGGATCGAATTAGCTGCAACTCGTTAGCAAGCGACAAGTTTCCATCATGGTTCTTGTTTCAGTATCCACTACCGGATCGAATTAGCTGCAACTGCTTACGTGCGAGATGCCATGCACGCTGCACGCTCGTTTCAGTATCCACTACCGGATCGAATTAGCTGCAACTATGTTCTATTGTTTATTTGTTCTAATGAGTAGAACGTTTCAGTATCCACTACCGGATCGAATTAGCTGCAACGAAACGTGGTCACGTCCCTATGCTTTTGTGTTCGAGTTTCAGTATCCACTACCGGATCGAATTAGCTGCAACTCAAAGTGAAAATACTCGAATCGTCCAAGCCTGAACGTTTCAGTATCCACTACCGGATCGAATTAGCTGCAACGTCAAAGAGACCCTACAGCGTGTCTACACCGTCGAGGTTTCAGTATCCACTACCGGATCGAATTAGCTGCAACCGCACGTCAACAGATGGTAGATTAGCGATTTTGGCGCAGTTTCAGTATCCACTACCGGATCGAATTAGCTGCAACCCGGTGGGTGTTTGCGCCAGAGACGGTGGCGAGTCTTGGTTTCAGTATCCACTACCGGATCGAATTAGCTGCAACCCTGCGCTGCGATCCCTCCACGCCGCCCGAAAAGATCAAGTTTCAGTATCCACTACCGGATCGAATTAGCTGCAACTTTGGTCTGATGCCACCCGAGTTCCCGCTAGATTCGGTTTCAGTATCCACTACCGGATCGAATTAGCTGCAACCGCTTCGCAGACCGCGACGTGGCGCTCGTAGTCATAGTTTCAGTATCCACTACCGGATCGAATTAGCTGCAACGTTGTTTTCCTTTCTATCCAATCGAAAGTGTGGCAAGTTTCAGTATCCACTACCGGATCGAATTAGCTGCAACATCCGAACTGCCGATCCTTAAAACGGGATCCGTTCAGTTTCAGTATCCACTACCGGATCGAATTAGCTGCAACCCTTCCTGACATCCTCGCTGGAACTTTCCGAAGCGACGTTTCAGTATCCACTACCGGATCGAATTAGCTGCAACTTATTACACGCTGTTTTGGTGCCAGTTTTAGCAGCAGTTTCAGTATCCACTACCGGATCGAATTAGCTGCAACCTGCTGCCTATGTCGCTCTCAATGAAATTGCGTTAGGTTTCAGTATCCACTACCGGATCGAATTAGCTGCAACTGCGAAGGTTAGATGTGAGGTTCGAGTTTCAGCGCGGTTTCAGTATCCACTACCGGATCGAATTAGCTGCAACCCCTCCCCTACCTGAACTAACCTTGATGCCACATACAAGTTTCAGTATCCACTACCGGATCGAATTAGCTGCAACTTCAGCAGTAAGTTCCATTTCTTGTTCCTCTTTCGCGTTTCAGTATCCACTACCGGATCGAATTAGCTGCAACTGCGAAGGTTAGATGTGAGGTTCGAGTTTCAGCGCGGTTTCAGTATCCACTACCGGATCGAATTAGCTGCAACCACGTCACAAATCAAGGGGATTGCGGTCCCGGACGCCTTTCAGTATCCACTACCGGATCGAATTAGCTGCAACTAAATTAACCTTATCGGTTCTTAGACCCAAAAAACGCTTTCAGTATCCACTACCGGATCGAATTAGCTGCAACCGCGATGTGGCGACTTTACCTCACCAGCGCGACAACCTTTCAGTATCCACTACCGGATCGAATTAGCTGCAACGACGTTCCTGCGCGACGAATACTCGCGCGCGGACAACCTTTCAGTATCCACTACCGGATCGAATTAGCTGCAACAACGCGCGCCCATAAACGCTCTTGCGCGTGATGTGACTTTCAGTATCCACTACCGGATCGAATTAGCTGCAACGAGTTTGCGCCAGAGCAAGACATCGTAAATGCGCCACTTTCAGTATCCACTACCGGATCGAATTAGCTGCAACCTGTGGCAAGCCCTCGTCCATCACAATCCGTCCGTACTTTCAGTATCCACTACCGGATCGAATTAGCTGCAACTTCGATTGACGACGGCGCGGGGTCAATCACGGTGGACTTTCAGTATCCACTACCGGATCGAATTAGCTGCAACTTGCGCCTCTTGGACGATGCGGGTTTTACGTTGCGCCTTTCAGTATCCACTACCGGATCGAATTAGCTGCAACTTCCCTGTCAGCCCCATCATCATCCTATCACCATTAACTTTCAGTATCCACTACCGGATCGAATTAGCTGCAACTGAC